>Ga0182014_10004047_pt1 | contig 17124 bp, 12 predicted proteins | sample 612S2DmetaG_FD_120489 | JGI IMG/M metagenome (GOLD analysis project Ga0182014, IMG submission 120489) | Permafrost microbial communities from Stordalen Mire, Sweden - 612S2D metaG | ecosystem: Environmental > Terrestrial > Soil > Wetlands > Permafrost | place: Sweden: Stordalen | collected... | reverse complement strand
TGGTCGCTGATGGTCGCTGATGGTCGCTGATGGTCGTTCTGGCGGTAGCGGCGACGGCGCCGGTCGCCGCGATGCCCGGACATGCGGTTGCGGCGCCGGTGGCCCGTAACCAGAGCGCGATCCCGGACGACGCCGTCGGCTTCCAGATGACCCCGTCCCACACCGGCGTGTCGACCGAGACGATGGGGCCGGCCTGGACCAAGGCATGGTCGGTCGCCCCGGGAGGCAACGTGTCCGATGCGGTGATCGCCGGCGGCCGGGTGTTCGTCACCTCGGATGCCAGCCCGGGGTCGGTCCTGGCATACGACGACACGACGGGGGCGTTGGACTGGCAGGTCGCCATCGGAGGAAGCTTCGAGCTGACGGGGCTCGCCTACGGCGGCGGCAAGGTGTTCACCCAGGCGCAGGACCTTTTGAGCGCCTACGACGCGGCGACCGGAACGCTCGACTGGTCGAGAGTGCTGCCGAACCAGTACTTGTTCAGCTCCGCTCCGAGCGCCGCCACCGGCATCGTCTACACCGACGGCGCGGGGTCCGCCGGCACGCTGTACGCGGTGTCGGAGGCCACCGGCGCGCTGCTGTGGACCCAGCAGGTGACCAACGGCGACGACAGCTCGCCCGCGGTGACGACGACCGGTGTGTACGAGTCCTATGCCTGTGACCTGACCCAGGCCTTCGCTCCGGTGTCGGGCACGCCGAAGTGGACGTACGAGAACGGTTGTGAGGGCGGCGGCGGCCAGACCGCGGTCGTGGCCGACGGTGACGTGTTCCTGCGCGACAAGGTACTCAACGCGACCACCGGGGCGGTCGTGCGGAGCCTCGCGTCCGATGTGCCGCCGGCCGTCGACGCCGACACGGTCTTCACCGAGTCCGGCGGGACGCTCACCGCCGAGTCGGTGCAGTCGGCGATCGTCCGCTGGTCGTTCGCCGGTGACGGTGGGCTCGACACGCCACCGGTCGTCGACAATGGGGTGGTCTACGAGGGCTCGAACACCGGCAAGCTCTACGGCCTGTCCGCTGCCACCGGCGCCGTTGTGTGGTCGACCGACGTCGGCAGTGCCATTGGGGTGTCGAACGGCTATTCCCATGCCGATTCGTACTCCGGCCTGAGCGAGGGGGACGGGCTTCTGGCCGTGCCGGCCGATGGCACCCTCACGGTGTACGCCCAGTTCGGGACGGTGCCCTCGGCACCGACGACGGTGACCGCCACACCTGGAGACGCATCGGTGACGGTCAACTGGATGGTTCCGAGCGGTGGGTCGGGCCCCGTGACCGACTTCACGTTCACGCCGACGGTCGCCGGGGTGACGGGTGACCCCGTCGTCGTGCCGGCCGGTGCGGCGGGCTCTTCCACCGATCCGACACCCGGGGCGCAGGACCAGTACACGTTCACCGGGCTCACCAACGGCGTCGGCGTCTCGTACGCGGTTGGCGCGGACGACGGCGGAGGGGACGGGCCCACCACCGCAACAGCCGTGGTGACGCCAAGCACCACGCCGTCGGCGCCCAGCCAGATCCTCGCCGTCGCCGGTCAGTCGGCGGCAGCCGTCGACTGGGTGGTGCCGGCCGACGGAGGACTCCCGGTGACGGGGTTCGTGATCACCCCCTCGCTGAACGGCATCCCGGGCAGCCCGATCGACGTGGCCGCCGGGTCAGTGGGCTCGTCGACCGATCCCACCCCCGGTGCCTCCGACACCACCATCGTGCCGTCGCTGACCGCCGGGTCCCCGTACTCGTTCACCGTGGCGGCCATCAACGCGGACGGCACAGGGCCCGCGTCGGTGGCATCGGCGACCGTCACCCCGGAGGCTGGGGCAGGTCCCCCGTATCCACCGCTCGACGTCACCGCCACTGCCGGGCTTACGGTCACCGTGGCGTGGACCGTGGAGCCGGTCAACGGGGCGCCGATCACCGGGTTCACCATCGTCCCGAGCCTCGGGGGTGTGCCGGGCACGCCGGCGCAGATCGCGTCGGGGCCGACCGGGTCGAAGACGTCGACCGTTCCCGGCGCACGGGACTCGGCGACGCTCACCGGGCTGGCGGTCGGATCGCCGTACACCTTTACCGTCACCGCCGGAAGTGGCGCCGGCCCGAGTGTGCCCTCGCTGCCGTCGGCACCGGTGTCGTTCGATCCGCCACACCTCATCGTGTCGACGCCGTCGATGGGCGTCGGTGACGTGCGGCTCGGACTGGTCAGTCAGCCCGTGACCGAAACGGTCACCAACAGCGGCGGCGTGACCGCGGTGATCCACCCGGTCTTCGGTGGGACAGACCCCGACGATGTGTTGACGGACGGGCTGTGTGCGTCGATCGCCCCACAGGCGTCCTGCACGTTCTCCGTCTACCTGCTGCCCGGCGCGCTCGGATTCCGCTCGGGCACGGTCACCCTCGCCGACGGCGAGGCGAAACCAGCGACGATCACGGTGAACGGCATCGGGACCGAGGGTTACTTCCTCGTGGCGAACGACGGCACCGTCGCGAACTTCGGCGATGCCGGGTACTACGGGGACCCGTCGTCGGGCCCGCTCGCGCAGCCCATCGTCGGCATGGCCGCCACACCGGACGGCAAGGGCTACTGGCTCGTCGCCTCGGACGGCGGGATCTTCTCCTTTCGGTCAGGTGGTCGGGTTCGCCGGTTCCGCTCCGCCGACACTCCAGGCGATCGTGGGTGTACCTGCACTGCGCAAGGGTGAGGCCCACGACCTGCGCTCCGACCGTCGCCTGCTGCCCGGGATGTGAACAGCACCGTCCGGTGCCGCTCTCGTCGAGCGCCGGCCGGCGACGTCGGACGTCCTGGGAGCTGGCCTGCCGGGCCACCCCGTGCTGAGTCCGACCGCGGCTGAAATGGCATGACCGGACCACAGGGCCGCCTATGTTCGGGGAGGAGCCGAGGGGAGCGGTCCAGACGATGACGGACACGGCCACGCAGGGAGTGCAGGAACCGGCGGAGGCGCTGCCCCGTCGGCAGGTCCTGATCATCATCGGCGCCCTCATGCTGGGCATGTTCCTGGCCGCGCTCGACCAGACCGTCGTCTCCACCGCGCTGCCCACGATCGTGGGCGATCTCCACGGGGCATCGCACCTGAGCTGGGTCGTGACCGCGTACCTCCTGGCGTCGACGGTGTCGACGCCCCTGTGGGGGAAGCTCGGCGACCTCTACGGCCGGAAGGTCTTCTTCCAGGCGGCGATCGTGATCTTCCTGGTCGGCTCGGCACTGGCCGGGCTGAGCACGTCGATGATCGAACTGATCGCGTTCCGGGCCATCCAGGGACTCGGCGGCGGCGGCCTCATGATCGGGGCGATGACCATCGTCGGCGACGTGGTCTCCCCCCGCGACCGTGGCCGCTACATGGGCCTGTTCATGGCCATGTTCGGTGTGACCTCGATCGTCGGCCCCCTCATCGGTGGTGTCTTCGTCGACTACCTCTCGTGGCGCTGGATCTTCTACATCAACCTCCCCATCGGCGCCGTCGCCCTCATCGTGACCGCCTTCTCGCTCCCGGCCGTGTCGACGCGCGTCCAACACGTCATCGACTACCTCGGCACGGCGCTGATCGCGCTGTCCGCCACCGCCCTCGTGCTCTTCACCAGCCTGGGCGGATCGTCGTACCCGTGGGGGTCGCCCTTCATCATCGGACTGGCCGTCGCCGGTGTCGTGTTCGCCCTGCTGTTCCTACTGGCCGAGCGACGGGCCGTCGAGCCGATCATTCCGTTGCCGCTGTTCGCCAACCGGGTCTTCAGTGCCGCCAGTGCAATCGGCTTCGTGGTCGGCTTCGCCATGTTCGGTGCCCTGACCTTCCTCCCCCTGTTCTTCCAGGACGTCCGCGGGGTCAGCGCCATCCAGTCCGGGCTCCGGCTCTTCCCACTGATGGGCGGCCTCCTCGTCGCCTCGATCGGCTCGGGCCTGCTGGTCAGCCGATGGGGGCGGTACAAGGTGTTCCCCGTCGTCGGCACGGCGCTCATGACCGTCGGCCTGTACCTGATGTCGCTGATCGGCGTCCACACCGGAGCCTGGGCCGCCGCCGCGTACATGGCCGTCTTCGGCTTCGGCCTGGGACTGATCCTCCAGGTCCTGACCGTGGCCGTGCAGAACGCCGTCCCCTACAGCGAACTCGGGACCGCGACCTCGGGCGTCACGTTCTTCCGTTCCATCGGCGGATCGTTCGGGGCCGCCGTGTTCGGGGCGGTCTTCGCCAACCTGCTCCTCGGCAACGTGCTGCGGGCGCTCCACCTGCACGCGGCGCCCGCCGGCCTCAGCCTCAGTGCCGACGACCCCGGCTCGATCCACCGCCTCCCCGCCGCCGTCCAGGCCGGGGTGATCGACGGCATCGCCCACACGATCCAGACCATGTTCCTGATCGGGGTGCCCATCGCGTTCGTCGCCTTCCTGCTGAGCTGGACGCTCCCCGAGGTCCCGTTGCGCAAGGCCATCCGGGACTCGGAGCCCGGCGAGAACCTCGGACTGGCGTCGCCGCGCAACTCACTCGACGAGGTGCAGCTCATCCTGGAGCGCGCCGTCAGCCGCGAAAACCGGAGCGAGCTCTACGAGATGCTCGCCGGGCGGGCCGGCCTCGAACTCCACCCCCGGGCGTGCTGGCTCCTCTACCGGGTGGCCGACCGTCCCGACGCCACCGTCGAGGAGGTCGGGGCCGAACTGCGAGTCGACCCCGAGCGGCTGCGCGAGGGCGTCGACGAACTGGAGGCGGCGGGCATGATCGCCTGCGTGGACCGACCCGACGGCCAGCGGCTCGAGGTCACCGGGTCGGGCGAGGACGCCATCGAGCGGCTCACCGCGGCTCGACGGGACACACTCAGTGAGCTGCTGGAGGGCTGGGACACCGACGAGCACCCCGAAGTGGTCGCCATGATCCGGGAGCTGGCCCGGGTCCTGATGGCGGACGACGACCGCCTGCTGGCAGACGCCCGACCCAACTGACCGGCCACGCCGCCGGCACCGCGGTGCGCCCGGGCCGTCGATCGGCGGGCGCCGGACTCAGGAGTCGAAGCCCAGGCCCACCTTGTCGAGTGCACGCAGCCAGAGGTTGCGCTCTCCTCCACGTGCGTCGGCCCGGGCCAGTGACCACCGGGTCAGGTTGATCCCGATCGAGCGCACCGGCTCGGGCGGGAACGGGATCGGCTTGGAGCGGACGAACCGCAGGCGGGTCAGGTCCGTGTCCACCCCGGAGACGAGGTCGAGGGCCACCCGGGCGCCGAAGCGGGACGCACCGACCCCGAGGCCGGTGTAGCCGGCGGCCGAGGCCACCCGACCGTCGTGGGAACGGTCGAAGAAGGCGCAGAACCGCGAGCACGTGTCGATGGCCCCTGCCCAGGCGTGGGAGAACCGGACGTCGTCGAGCATCGGGAACGTCTCGGCGAAGAGGGTGGACAGCAGCGCGAACGTCGCCGGACGCTGCTCCAGGGCGGCGCCCATCGAATTGCCGTAGTGGTAGATGGCGTCGTAGCCGCCGAACAGGATCCGGTCGTCGGCCGTGCGCCGGTAGTAGAGGAACTGGTTGCCCATGGTGCCGATACCCTGTCGGCGCTCCCAGCCGATGGCCGCCGTCTGGTCCGGTGTCAACGGCTCGGTCATGAGCACGTAGTCGTAGACGGGAACGATGTACTTGCGCAGCCGTTTGACGGGGGAGGGAGCGGCGTTGGTGGCCAGCACCACCCGGGGGGCCGTGACCTGACCGTGGGTGGTGCGCACCACCATCGGGGCACCGGTGCCCGGCCCGCCGGCTGCCAGGCCCTCGACCCGCGTGTGCTCGTGGATGCGGACCCCGGCCCGTTCACACGCGGCCCGCAGCCCCCAGGCCAGTCGCGCCGGGTTGACCAGGGCGCAGCTGTCGGGCTCCCACAGTCCGCCCAGGTACAGGGGGGAGTGGATCTCCGACCGGAGCTCGTCCCGTCCGAGGAGAACGGGGTGGCCACCGTGCTCGAGGGCCAGGGACTCGGCCTCGCGCAGCCAGTCGACCTGGTGGGGCTCCGTCGCGACGTCCAACTCGCCCGTGCGCTCGAAGTCGCACTCGATTCCCTCGGCGGCCACCGTGGCCTCGATGGCGTCGAGATTGGCGCGGCCGAGCCGCTCGAGCGTCCCGATCTCGTCGGGGAACCGCTCGACGCCGTTGCCCAGGCCATGGGTGATGCTGGCGGCGCAGAAGCCGCCGTTGCGACCGGAAGCCGCCCAGCCGCAGCGATCGCCCTCGAGCACCACGACGTCACGTGACGGGTCGTCGGACTTGGCCAGGAGGGCCGCCCACAGCCCGGTGTAGCCGCCGCCCACGACCACGAGGTCCGCCGTGACGGACCCGACCAGTGGCAGTGCGGGCTCCGGGGCGCCGGGATCGTCCAGCCAGAACGACAGGGGACTGGCGTCGGCGAGCGCCGCAGTGCGGTCCATGCGGTCACGCTACCGGTCGTCGGTCGGAGCGTCCGGCACGGTGAATGCCCACAGTTGCATATTCATGCGTAAATGTGCATAGACTTGCACCATGTCGGATAGCCCCAGGAAGGTCGGGATCGTGGGCGCCTCGGGCTATGGCGGGGCCGAACTGCTCCGGCTGTGCGCCATGCATCCGGACCTCGAGGTCGTCGTGGCGGCAGCCGGCTCCCAGGCCGGGGTATCGGTCGCCGTACACACCCCGTCGCTGGCAGCCGCCTATCCGACGCTGACCTACGGGACGACCGACCTGGCCGCCCTCGACGGGCTCGACGTGGTCTTCCTGGCCCTGCCGCACGGCCGGTCCCAGCAGCTGGTCCCAGAGCTCGTCGACACGGTGGGCGTGGTCGTGGACCTGGCCGCCGACTTCCGACTGGCCGATCCCGGTCTGTACCCGACCTGGTACGGCGACGAGCACCTGGCCCCCGAGCTGCTCGGCTCCTTCGTCTACGGCCTGCCCGAGCTGCACCGCGACGAGCTGGTCGGGGCCACCCGGATCGCGGCACCGGGGTGCTATCCGACCGCCACCCTCCTGGCCCTCGCCCCGCTCGTCGAGGCCGGCGTGCTGTCGCTGCCCGCCGACGGTGGCCCGCCCCTGGTCGTCGACGCGGCGAGCGGCACGTCCGGGGCCGGCCGGGCACCGAAGGACAACCTCCACTTCGCCGCCGTCGACGAGGACTTCGTCGCCTACGGACTGCTCGACCACCGCCACACCGCCGAGATGGAGCAGGGGCTCGGCACCACGGTCCTGTTCACGCCGCACCTCGCCCCGATGGTGCGGGGCATCCTGGCCACCTGTTACGCCCGACCCGCCGACCCCGGCGCTCTGACCACGGAGGACGCCATGCAGCTCCTGCACGACCGGTACGACGACGAGCCCTTCGTGGTCGTCGGTGACGCCCCGCCGTCGACCAAGGCGGCCAGCGGGTCGAACACCGCCCACCTGTCCGTCCGGGTCGACCCCCGCACGGGTTGGGTGGTCGTGCTCTCGGCCATCGATAACCTCATCAAGGGGGCCGCCGGACAGGCCGTCCAGTGCGCCAACCTGGCCTTGGCGCTTCCCGAGGGCGCCGGCCTGCCGCTGGTGGGGGTGTACCCATGAGCATCACCACTCCCGCCGGGTTCGTGGCCTCCGGCCTCGCCGTTGGCATCAAGGCGTCCGGCGCCCTCGACCTCGCGCTGCTGGCCACCGAGGACGGCCGCCCGGTGCCGACGGCCGCAACCTTCACCCGCAACCTGGCCTGTGCCGCTCCCGTGCAGGTCAGCCGGGCGCACCTGGCGGCCATGGGCGGGCGTGCCGCCGCGGTGCTCGTGTCGAGTGGCAACGCCAACGCGGCGACCGGTGACCGTGGACGGGCGGACGCCGCCACCATGTGCCGCCTGACCGCCGACGGGCTGGGCGTCAGTCCCGAGGAGGTGCTGGTGTGCTCCACCGGCCTCATCGGGATCCCCCTGCCGATGGAGGTGATCGAGGCGGGCATCCCGCGGCTCGTGGCGGCGCGCGCCGGCGGCGACGCGGCCGGTTCCGACGCGGCGACGGGCATCCTGACGACCGACTCGTCCCGCAAGGAGGTGCTGGTCGAGCACCCGACGTTCACCGTCGCCGGCATGGCCAAGGGCGCCGGGATGCTCGCACCCAACATGGCGACCATGCTGGCCTTCCTCACCACGGACGCCGCGGTCGAGCCGGGCCCGCTGGCCGACGTCCTGCGGGCGGCAGTGGACGACTCGTTCAACTCGATGACCGTGGACGGCTGCACGTCGACCAACGACACGGTCGTTCTGATGGCCTCGGGTCGGGCCGGGCCGTGCGACCCGAACGTGCTCGTCGACGCCGTCACGGAGGCCTGCGCCGACCTGGCCACCCAGATGGCCGCGGACGCAGAGGGTTCGTCGCGCATCTTCCAGGTCCAGGTCATCGGGGCCCGCTCCGACGGCGAGGCACACCGGGCCGCACGCAAGGTGGCCGACTCGCTGCTGGTGAAGTGCTCCGTCAACGGGGCCGACCCCTACTGGGGCCGTGTGGCGAGTGAGCTCGGCTCGGCCGGTGTCGACTTCGACATGGACCGGCTGACGATCTCCTACGGCGGCACCACCGTGTGCCGGGGCGGGATCGAGATCCCCTACGACCACGACGCTGTGACGGCACACATGGGTGGGTCGCTGGTGTCGATCGAGTGCGGTCTCGGGCTGGCCGACGGGACGGGCGTGGTGATGGGCGTCGAGCTCGGCTACGGCTACATCGACGAGAACCGGACGACGTCGTGAGCCATGTCCGTGGAGGCGCCGGCACCGACGCCGCCGCCGACAAGGCGGCCGTCCTCGTCGAGTCGTTGCCGTACATCCGCCGATTCCTGGACAAGGTGGTGGTGGTCAAGTACGGCGGCAATGTGCTCCATGCCAAGCCCGGCCAGGCTGCCGTCGACGAGGACGAGGCACTGGCCTCGTTCGCCGAGGACATCGTTCTGATGCGCTCGGTGGGCATGCTCCCCGTGGTCGTCCACGGTGGTGGTCCTCAGATCGGCGCGCTCATGGAGCGGGTCGGCAAGGAGGTCGAGTTCCAGGACGGCTTCCGGGTGACCGACGCCGACACCATCGACCTCGTCCGGATGGTCCTGGTCGGCAAGGTCAACCGGGACATCGTCAGCAGCGTCAACGTGCACGGCGCCCTGGCCGTCGGGCTGTCCGGTGAGGACGCCAACCTCATCAGCGCCACGGCCCGCTCCGAGGCCCTCGGATTCGTGGGCGACGTGGTCGGGGTCGACCCGACGATCGTGCTGCAGCTCCTGGCCCAAGGGCTGATCCCGGTGGTGGCCACCATCGGCACCGACGCCTCGGGCCAGGCGTTCAACATCAACGCCGACACCGCGGCCGGTGCCCTGGCCGCCGCCTTGAAGGCCGAGAAGCTGGTCTTCCTCACCGACGTTGCCGGCCTGCGGGCGGACCCCGACGACGCCGGCTCGCTGCTCCACCGGGTGTCGGCGGAGCAACTCGATGACATGGTGGCCTCCCGTGCGGCCAACGGCGGGATGATCCCCAAGGTCGAGGCCTGTGCCAGGGCCGTGCGCCACGGCGTGCGGCGGGCCCACATCCTGGACGGCCGGACCCCGCACGCACTGCTCCTCGAGCTCTTTACCGACGAGGGCGTGGGGACGATGGTGGGGATCGACCTGTGACGCCGGCCGCAGCCGCAGGCGGGGTGTCGGCGACGGGCGCGACCGTCGACCGCTCCGCGCTCATGCACAACTACGCCGAGCCGGCCGTGACCTTCGTGCGCGGCGAGGGCAGCACCTTGTACGACACGGAGGGACGCCCCTACCTGGACTTTCTGTCCGGACTCGCGGTCACGTCGCTCGGCCACGCCCACCCGGTGGTGGCCGAGGCGGTGGCAACCCAGGCCCGCACCCTGAGCCACGTCTCCAATCTGTTCGGCAACGTCGTCGGCCCCGAGGTCGCCATGACCCTCGACCGGTTGATCGGAGGCGGCACCGAGCGGGCCGGTGGCCAGGTCTTCTTCGCCAATTCCGGTGCCGAGGCCAACGAGTGCGCCCTCAAGCTGGCTCGGCGGTGGGCGGGTCCCGGCCGCTTCACCGTGGTGTCGACCAACGACTCGTTCCACGGCCGGACGCTGGCGGCCCTGGCCGCCACCGGCCAGTTCGAGAAGCAGGCGGCGTTCCTCCCCATGCCCGAGGGGTTCGACCACGTCCCCTATGGCGACATCGGGGCGATGGACGCGGCGGTCGATCCCGACCATGTGGCCGCCGTGCTCGTCGAGCCGATCCTCGGCGAGGCGGGGGTGGTGATGCCGTCGTCGGACTATCTGGGTGCGCTCCGCAGCCTGTGCACCGAGCGGGGCGTCCTGCTCATGGTCGACGAGATCCAGACCGGCCTCGGTCGCACCGGCAGGTGGTTCGCCTTCCAGCACCTCGGCATCGAGCCGGACGTGGTGACGATGGCCAAGGCACTGGGCAACGGAATGCCCGTCGGCGCCTGCTGGGCCCGGGCCGAGGTGGCGGCGGCCTTCGTTCCGGGTGACCATGGCAGCACGTTCGGCGGCCAGCCGTTGGCCATGTCGGCCGCCCGGGCCACCTTGTCGGTCATGGAGGCCGAGGACGTGCCCTCCCGGGCGGCATCGGCCGGCGCCCACCTGCGGGACGGCCTCGAGCGCCTCCCCGGCGTCGACCACGTTCGGGGGGAGGGACTGCTGCTGGCCGCAGTGCTGGTCAACGACTTCGCCGGGCCGGCGTGCGCCGAGGCCCTCCAGGGTGGCCTGGTGATCAACGCGCCGCGGGCCGACGTCCTGCGGTTCGCGCCGTCGCTACTGGTTTCCGATGCCGACATCGACCGTGCGGTGACCACGCTGTCGCGGATCCTGGCACGGCTGCTCGCCGCGTTCGGGCACCGCACGGGCCCCGACGGAGGAGGCGGCGGTGACTGAGGACAGGAGAACGGACCCGGTGGGCAGCAACGCCCGCCACGTGCTGGACGTCGACGACCTCGGCCCCGATGGGCTCGAGCAGGTCCTCGCCCTGGCCGAGCTCGACCCGGCGACGGTGCCCCGGACACTGACGGATCGCGGCGTCGCCCTGGTGTTCGAGAAGCCCTCGGCGCGCACACGCAACAGCTCGGAGCTCGCCACGGTGGCCCTGGGCGGGCACCCGATCTACATCCAGGGCGCAGAGGTCGGCATCGACACCCGGGAGACCGCCGAGGACGTGGCCCGCACCCTGGCCTGCTTCCACCGGGTGCTGTGCGCCCGGGTGATGGACCACCACACACTGGAGCGCATGCGGGACGCACTCGACGGCGCAGGAGTGGCCGTGCCGGTGGTGAACCTGCTCTCCGACCGGGCCCACCCGTGCCAGGCGCTGGCCGACCTGCTCACCCTGCGCCACCACTTCGGCCCGGCGGTGGGGGAGCGGCCCGTCGCCTACATCGGCGACGCCAACAACGTCTGGCGCTCACTGGCCCTGGCCGCCTCCATGGCCGGTATCCCCACGCGGGTTGCGTCGCCCGCCGGCTACGGCCCGACGGCGGACGACGTGGCGCTGGTGCGCTCGTTCGGCGGTGACCTGCTGGTGACCGACGACCCGGCCGCGGCCGCCGACGGGGCGGCCGCCCTCTACACCGACGTGTGGACCTCGATGGGCCAGGAGGACGAGCGGGCGGCCCGCCTGGCCGCCTTCGCCGGGTTCACGGTGGATGCCGCCCTGCTGGGCCACGCCGTCCCCGACGCCGTGGTGCTCCACTGCCTGCCCGCCCACCGGGGCGAGGAGATCAGTGCCGACGTGGTCGACGGGCCCCGGAGCGTGGTGTGGCAGCAGGCGACCAACCGGATGCATGCCATGCGCGGACTCCTCGCCTGGGTGACCGGTGGGTACGACGGGCCGGGCGCACGATGACCCGGGTCACCAAGCACCAGCGCCAGCACCGGATCACGAAGTTGCTGGAGTCGAGCGCTGTGGGGAGCCAGGCCCACCTGGTGGAGCTGCTGGCCGCCGAGGGGGTGGACGCCACCCAGACCACGGTGTCCCGCGACCTCGAGGAACTGGGTGCCCTGAAAGTGCGCCTGCCCGGGGGTGAGACGGCCTACGCCCTTCCCGAGCTGCCCTCCCACCAGGTGGCCCCCGAGGACCACCTGCGTCGGGTGCTGGGGGAGTGGGTGGTCGAGGCCGACCACTCCGGCAACCTGATCGTCCTGCGCACACCGCCCGGCTCCGCCCATGTCGTAGGCTCGGCGCTCGACCGGAGCGGGTTCGCCGGGGTGATCGGGACGGTCGCCGGGGACGACACCGTCCTGGTGGTGGCCTCCGAGGCCACCGGTGGGGCGGCGGTGGCCCACCGACTGGCCGTGCTGGCCGGGCTCGAGGGTCCAGACGCGACGACGGACGGAACGACCGACATGTGCTACGACGACACAAGGGGTGTGCGATGACCGAGCGAGTGGTACTTGCCTACAGCGGGGGGCTCGACACCTCCGTGGCCGTACGGTGGCTGATGGAGAACCACGGCGTCGAGGTCATCGCCGTGGCCGTCGACGTGGGCCAGGCAGCCGAGTCGGGCGGCGAGGACTGGGACGCCGTCCGGAACCGTGCGCTGGCCGCCGGGGCCATCGAGGCCACGGTCATCGACGCCCGGACCGAGATGGCCGAGGACTTCTGCGTGCCCGCCCTCCTGGCCAATGCCAAATACGAGGGCAAGTACCCGCTGGTGTCGGCCCTGTCGCGCCCCGTGATCGTCAAGCACCTGGTCGCCGAGGCCCGGACGCACGGCGCCTCCCTGGTGGCCCACGGCTGCACCGGCAAGGGCAACGACCAGGTCCGTTTCGAGGTGGGCACCCGCGCGCTGGCGCCCGACCTGAAGGTTCTCGCCCCCGCCCGCGTCTGGGGTCTTACCCGGGAGGACTGCATCGAGTACGCCGCCAAGTGGGACATCCCGCTGACGGTCACCAAGGAGAAGCTGTACTCGATCGACGAGAACCTCTGGGGCAGGGCCATCGAGTGCGGCGTGATCGAGGACCCCTGGAACCGTCCGCCGGAGGACGTCTACGCGATGACCGTGCCGACGGCCACGGAGCCCACCGAGATCGTCATCGGCTTCGAGTCCGGGGTCCCGGTCTCCCTCGACGGGGTGGCGCTGGCGCCGGAGCCCCTGATCGCGGAGCTCAACCGGGTGGTGGGCTCCTACGGCTACGGCCGGCTCGACATGGTCGAGAACCGGCGGGTCGGGATCAAGAGCCGGGAGACGTACGAATGCCCCGGCGCCCTCGCCCTCCTGCTCGCCCATGCCGACCTCGAGGACCTGACCCTGGAGCGGGACCTGCACCACGAGAAGCTGCGACTCGAGCCCCGGTGGGCCGAGCTCGTCTACGACGGCCTGTGGTTCAGCCCGCTGAAGCAGGCGCTCGACGCCTTCTTCCTCGAGTCGCAGCGGCACGTCACCGGCGAGGTGCGCCTGCGCCTCGACCAGGGCCGTTGCTGGGTGGTCGGGCGCCGCAGCCCGGTCAGCCTGTACGACCACGGGCTCGCCACCTATGACGCCTCGGACACCTTCCGCCACGAGGATGCAGCAGGGTTCGTACGGCTGTGGGGCCTGGGCGTGGCCACCTGGTCGGCGGTCCAGGAGGGCCGCGGCCGCGCCGGTTCCGGACGATGACCCTCTGGCACGGCCGCCTCAGCGGCGGCACCGCCGACGTGGTGATGGACTACTCGGTCAGCCTGCACGTCGACCGGCGCCTGGCGCACGACGACATCGCCGGCTCGCAGGCCCACGTCCGGGGTCTCGGCCGTGGCGGGCTCCTGACCGACGAGGAGGTCACGGTCCTGGTCGGGACGCTCGACCGCGTCCAGGCCGAGCTCGACGACGGCACCTTCGCCTTCGAGCCGGACGACGAGGACATCCACACCGCGGTCGAACGGCGGGTCACCGAGCTGGCCGGCGACGTGGGGGCGAAGCTCCACACCGGGCGCAGCCGGAATGACCAGGTGGCGACCGACCTCCGGCTCTACGCCAAGCGGGAGCTGACCGAGCTGGCCGCTCAGGTCATCGACCTCCAGGACGTGCTGGTCACGCGGGCCAAGGAGGCCGGTGACACCTACCTGCCGGGCTACACGCACCTGCAGCGTGCCCAGCCCGTCCTCCTCGCCCACCACCTGCTGGCCCACGGCTGGGCGCTGGCCCGCGATGTCGACCGGCTGCTCGCCACCGTCGCCCGGCTCGACGTGTCGCCACTCGGGGCGGGGGCCCTGGCCGGCTCGTCGCTGCCCCTGGATCCAGACGGCACTGCGTCCGACCTCGGGTTCGCCGGTCGGTTCGAGAACTCGCTGGACGCGGTGTCCGACCGCGACTTCGTGGTCGAGGCCCTGTTCGACCTGGCCCTTCTCGGCGTGCACCTCTCCCGCATCGGCGAAGAGGTGGTCCTGTGGTCCACCGAGGAGTTCGGCTTCGCCATCCTGGACGACGCGTTCGCCACCGGCAGTTCGATGCTGCCCCAGAAGAAGAACCCCGATGTTGCCGAGCTGGCCCGAGGCAAGAGCGGGCGGCTCATCGGCAACCTGACCGCCCTGCTGGTCACGCTGAAGGGGCTGCCGCTGGCCTACAACCGCGACCTGCAGGAGGACAAGGAGCCGTTCTTCGACTCGGTCGACCAGTCACGGCTGGCGCTGGCCGCGTTGACGGGCCTGCTGGCCACAGTCACCTTCGACAGCGACCGCATGCAGGAGGCCGCCAACGGGTCGTCGGTCGCCGCCGTCGACCTGGCGGAGTGGCTGGTCCAGCAGGGCATGCCGTTCCGACAGGCCCACAGCGTCGTCGGCGGCCTCGTCCACGACTCCCTCGAGCGCCACGTGCCACTGGCCGAACTGGTCGAGGCCCACCCGGCCCTTGGCAGTGATGCGGTCGCCCTGCTCGAGCCGGGCGTTGCCGTCACCCGCCGGACCACCCCCGGCAGCGCCGGGCCCGAGGCCGTGGCCGTGCAGATGGGCCGGTTCGCCCACCGCCTGGAGGCCGATCGGATCCGGGTGGCCAGCCTGTCCTGACCGACCGCTGACGGGGGAGGTGGCGTGTAACGCGCCCCGGGTCCGGTAGGACTGCAGGAGGTGGACCACCCCGGGGGCCGGACGACGGCGGAACGATGCGCGCCAGGGTGGACGGCGCACCCTGCGCGACCGGACCCCGGTGGGAGGCTGGGCCGATGATCGTCCTCCTCCTGGTGGGGTTCCTGGGCGGCCTGGTCACCGGGATCTCGCCGTGCATCCTGCCCGTGCTCCCGGTGATCTTCGCCTCGGGCGCGGCCAGCGGCATCGACGACGGGGCGACCGCGGTGACGGGCGACCGGGAGTCCGTCACCACCGATGTCATGGACCGGGTCCCGGTCACGGCGGGCGGGGGAGTGGTGCCCGCCGGGGCCGGCGATGGCCCCGCCGGGACGCCCGTCGATCCGGTACCGGCGGTCCCGGGCCCCGCGGCCGATGCCCGGGCCCGCCTGGCCGCCACCAGGCGCCGCCGGCGCCCCTTCGCCGTGGTGGGCGGCCTGGTCCTCAGCTTCTCGCTGGCCACGCTGGTCGGGACCTGGCTGCTCGGCACCCTCGGCCTCCCGTACGGGCTCCTGCGGTGGATCGGCATCGTGGCCCTCGGCCTGCTCGGCATCGGCCTCCTCGTGCCCCGGGTGGGCGACCTGCTCGAGCGACCGTTCGCCCGGATCACGGCCGGCAGCGAGGTGCGCGAGGGCGGCGGGTTCGTGCTCGGCCTGAGCCTCGGACTGGTGTTCGTCCCGTGCGCCGGCCCGGTGCTGGCGACCATCACCGCCGTCGGGGGGAGTCATCACGTGGGGTGGTCGGCGGTGCTGCTCACCGCCGCATTCGCCGTCGGCGTGGCCATCCCCCTGCTGGCGTTCGCGGTGGCCGGCCGGTACCTCGGCGCCCACATGCGCTCGGTGCGGGCGCACGCGGCGACGGCCCGGAAGATCATCGGTGCCGTCCTCCTGGTCACGGCGGCGGTCCTCGCACTCGGCCTCACCGACGGCATCCAGCGGGCGGTGCCCGGCTACACCAACGCCCTCCAGACCCGCCTCGAGGGGAGCCCGTCGGTCACCCAGGACCTGAAGCGAGTCCAGGGCGAGGCGACGACCGGCGCCCTGTCGGACTGCACGCCGGCGAGCCCGACCCTGCAGCGCTGCGGCGCGGCCCCGGCATTCGAGGGCATCTCCCGCTGGTTGCAGACCCCGGGTGACCGCCAGCTCACCATTGCCGGCCTGAAGGGCCGGGTCGTCCTCGTCGACTTCTGGACCTACTCGTGCATCAACTGCCAGCGGTCGCTGCCCCACGTCGAGGCGTGGGACGCGGCCTATGCCTCCGCGGGCCTGACCGTCGTCGGCGTCCACACCCCGGAGTTCGCCTTCGAGCACGACATCGGCAACATCACGCGGGCGGCGGCCCAACTCGGCGTGCACTACCCGATCGCCGTGGACAACTCGTATGCGACGTGGAACAACTACCAGAACTCGTACTGGCCTGCCGAGTACCTGATCGACGCCACCGGCACGGTGCGCCACGTCGACTTCGGGGAGGGCCAGTACGCGCAGACCGAGACCTTCATCCGCCAGCTCCTGCGTGCGGCGCGCCCCGGCGTGGCACTGCCGCCCCGCACCGACGTCCCCGACCGGACGCCGCAGGAGCAGACCACCCCGGAGAGCTACCTGGGCTACCACTACAGCGAGGCCAACCTCTACGAGGAGAGCGTCACGCCGGACGTCATGGCGGCGTACCAGGCACCGGACTCGCTCCCGCAGGACACGTTCGCCTTCGGCGGCAGGTGGGACATCGGGTCCGAGGGCGCCGTGGCCGGGATTGGTGCGACACTGTCCCTCCACTTCCAGGCCCAGGACGTCTACCTGGTCCTCGGGGGCTCGGGCACGGTCCAGGTGGCGGTCGACGGCACCCCGACCCGCACCGTGGTGGTGGCGGGGGAGCCACGCCTGTACCAGTTGGTCGGCCCTGGCGCCTACAGCCGGGGGACGCTCTCCCTGACGGCGTCGCCCGACGTCGAGGCCTACGACTTCACGTTCGGCTAGGAGCCTGTTGAACAACCCGCATTCTCCGAGATCAGCGGCACGGGCGCACTGAACCGGGGGCATCGGGGCCCGGGAGATCGACGAACTGGTCGTTGTGAGGGCCGATTCGTGGGCG
>Ga0182014_10004046_pt1 | contig 17127 bp, 14 predicted proteins | sample 612S2DmetaG_FD_120489 | JGI IMG/M metagenome (GOLD analysis project Ga0182014, IMG submission 120489) | Permafrost microbial communities from Stordalen Mire, Sweden - 612S2D metaG | ecosystem: Environmental > Terrestrial > Soil > Wetlands > Permafrost | place: Sweden: Stordalen | collected... | reverse complement strand
GGATGGTTCCACGGCGAAGAAAAAAAGGCGAGGGACGCGAGCGATGCCGAAAGGCCGAGCCACTTTAAGTAACTGCTGCTCGCCCTCCCGGCGGTCAGAAGACAATTTCTTCACAGCTTCCAGACGGGACGTTTTCCAATCGCTTTCGTCGAACAATTGGAAAAGTTTGTCTGTCCCCAGTTTCCGATCCAGTGTCTAGACCGTGCAGCCGTTTTTCTTGCCGAAGTTCACGACACCAATGTCGGTGATCCCAAGATAATTGAAGACGCCCTTGCCGATTTTGCCGTTACTGGCCGGAGCGGTGAATACGACGTAAGAACAGCAGTCGCCTTCGCCCGACGGAAAGGTAAAGGTCACCGTCATGATCCCATCGACGACTGTGAAATAGCCCGGATACCCGTTGTTCTGGCCGTTCAGCACGGCCTCGCCGCTATGACGGAAGCCGTAGCTGCCGTCGTCGGTTAGAGAAATGCAGTTCTTGCCGTTGTCGCGCTGCGACTTGGTCACAGTCGCCGGCCATTTGCCGGTGTAGCTCTGCGCCATGGCAGCGCTGCTCGTGAGAGCCAACACTGCAATTGCCAGGGTCATTGGGATGGATCGGATGTGTCTGGTCATTTTTCTGCCTCCGGACGGAGTAAGTTTCTTCCGCGCCTTGAAGCATAAATAGGTAAGGTTCAGCCAGTTGTCATGAGGATGTAAAGCCGCTGCAAAAATCCGATGGCTGGGCGGGTGGCCCGGACAATCGCGTTCATTTTACTCCCGAGGGTGACCGTTCAAGCTTCGCTTGGGCGGGGATTTCGGCTGAGCGCGCTCGGCCATTTCCCCATGCTATCGTCTAAAAGCGCGACGTTAGGATGGCCCATCCGCCAAAGTCGTCCAGCATGGGCAATTGCGCGTTAGCGAGTCCATCGTTCTGTGGGTGGGCATCTCGTTCCCTGCGGGGCCTGAATCGGAACGCCGGCTTCTGCGGCACGACTGAAGTCGTGCCCTTCCCACACCCCGAACTTAAGGCTGCAGTCAGAGTGCAGAGATCCCCTCGACAGGCTCGGGGCAGGCTCTTCGTCGGCAGGACTTCGCTTTGCGAAGGCCCGCACTTCCTCAAAATGACAGCGTGAAATTATGCCAGGAATTTCATGGGACACCACGCTCAATGAACAGCCCCGCCCAAGCGGAGCTTGAACGGGGCACCCTCCGGAGTGAAATGTACGCGATTGCCCCCGGGCCGTCCGCCCCACCTTCCGGCGCGCGAGCGTAACCCTTTCGTCTAGCGATGGCCGCCGCGGTCGGCGCCGGCACTATGTTCTCCACGGCCGTCATGGCCGGCATTGCCGATGTGGCCTTGCCCGTCCCGCGCCTCGTTGGCTTGAAAGTGATTGAACGGCCGGTCTCCCCGGCCTGGCATTGGACCCGAATAGCCATTGCGAGGGTCGTACCGGTTGTCGACATGGCCATAGAATCCACTGCCGCCGTGAAACCACGGACCCGCGCCAATAAATACGCCGCCACGGAACCAGTCTGGCCCATAGTAGCCGTAGGGAGAGCAGTTGTAAGGGGCATAGTCGTAATAACCGTAAGGACATCCCGGCGCCACTCCTATACCAATCGAAACCTGAGCCGGTGCGGCTGCGCCCAGGGCGAGCCCAAAACTAAGCGCAGAGAGCGCAAATATCTTCTTGTATAACATTGGTTCCTCCTCCGCCTTCCATATCGAATATGGCTAATGGCGGATGGGATGACTGTGCACTATTGCTCAGTGAAGAACTTTCTAATCTGGCCAGTGGCCATTTAAGCCGTCTTGTGCGTTTGAACGCTAACCTGGGCTTCAGGAATACTCAGGCTGGCTCGCCGTTGGTTTTGTTCCCCGATCCGCTGCCGTTCCCGATTCGGAACATCGCGCTGCTGTGAGCACCCAGGGTGTTCAATATTGCTCAGTCGGCAACCCTTCGGTTTCTTAGAATCGCCGCTTAAGAAACTTGCGGTACGACTAAATTGGAGGGCTCACATGCGTATTGATTTTTTTACCAAGACGATCCTTACACTCATCGCGTTGCTTCTGGCGGTGAACGTGCTGAAACCAATCCTTCAACCCCAGGCCGCCATGGCGGACGGGCCCTACAACAGTGTCCAATTCTCTTATAGCGGGGGGAGCCACGCATTCTTCGATACCAGCAGCGGCGACGTCTGGGAATATGGCGATAACGGCCGCTTCAAGCAGCACTACAGAGTCCATGAACTAGGTAAGGATCACGATCGCGATCACGGGCGTTAGAGGAAATGGGGCCGGGAACCCCACGGGTCCGGCCTGTAATTGTCCGATGGCGGGGTGGCCCAGACGATCGCGTTGATTTTGCTCTCGAGGGTGCCCCGTCCATGCTTCGCCTGGGCGGGGGTTTTTCTCGGCTGAACGCATCCTTACAGTGGGGAAAACCCGCCGTGAACTTAGCGCCGCAATCAGAGTGCAGAGATCCTTCGTCGGCCGGCTCGGGGCAGGCTCTTCGTCGGCCGGACTTCGCTCTGCGAAGGCCTGCGCTTCCTCAGGATGACGGCGGGCGGAGTTACTTGCTTGCAATCTGGGGGGCTGGCATGGCTTTTAATTCTTTGCCGAGGAATGCGCGCGGGAAGAGCATGGCGTTGAATTCGGCTCCGACCAGGATTACGAGCGAGATCAGGTACATCCACACCAGCAGAGCGATGGCCGCGCCCAGCGAACCGTAGATGACGCTGTAATCCGCGTAGTTCTGCAAATACCATCCAAATAATGCGGTGGAGAGGAACCACATTACGGTGGCCAGGGTGGCGCCCGGCAAAACGCTGTGCCAGGGTTGGGTGCGAGGTACGGCATTGTGGTAGATCAGCGCGATCACCGCGATGCTGGTGAGGGTGGCAATGATCCAGCGAATGGCGGTCCACATCAGCAGCACGTAGAGCCCGAACTCCTGATTCAGGTGGAACAGGATGTTGCGTTCGATGCGGTTTCCGGAAGCCACCAGGATGGTCGCAAAGGTCAGCGGAATCCCGGCGAGAATGACCAGCGAGAATGCGATCATTCGCTCCTTGACCAAGCCCCAGACTTTCGGGAGATCGTAGCAACGACGAAAACCTTCCATCCAGGAAATCATGACGCCGGAGGCGGTCCATAAGGTGATCAGAGAAGAGCTGATCAGGAGACCGACCGAGCGCGGCGAAGTTCCTTTCAGATAAGAGAGCGCGGTGCCGCTTCCAGCCGGAAGGATGCGGTCCAAGGCATAGGTAATCTCGCGCAGGTAGGCGGCGGTTTTGCGGGAGTTGGCCAGCACCGATCCGACTACCAGCAGGGCGGGGAAAAAAGTAAGAATCGAGGAGTAGGCGGACGCCTTCGCAGTAGCAAACGCGTCATGTTGAAACGCGCGCCAGAAGGCAAGCCACAGCAGGCGTAAGAAGCGAAGGATCACCGCACTTAGAGTATTTCGGCGGGGCATTGCGTGCAACTGGGAAGTGACTTCCGGTTCCCGATCATGCAATCGTTGTGGATTGGCGGCCATGGGTTGGGGTAAGTGAAAAAAGAAAGGGCGGCTTAAACGACACCGCCCTTCGGCTGTTTCCTGAGTTTACTCCGCTGTCAGTTCCTCGGTCTCGCCTTCGTGCCGCATCAGCTCGAGCGCGCGCTCGGCTTCCTCGTAGGCTTGCGAGACTTCTTCCTGCACCTTGGCGGCCGCTTCTTCCATTTCCGGCGAGAGGCGGACGTTGCGGTAATATTCCATGCCGGTGCCGGCAGGAATGAGGCGCCCGACGATGACGTTCTCCTTCAGTCCACGCAGGTGATCGACCGAGCCGTTGATAGAAGCCTCGGTGAGCACGCGCGTGGTTTCCTGGAACGATGCCGCGGAGATGAAAGAGTCCGTCGAGAGCGAGGCTTTGGTGATGCCCAGCAGCAGCGGCCGGCCTGTTGCCGGACGTCCGCCCTGCGCAATCACGCGCTCGTTCTCCTCGGCGAAGCGGAATTTGTCGACTTGCTGTTCCAGCAGGAACTGCGTATCGCCGACGTCTTCCACCTTGCGCCAACGCATCATCTGGCGAACGATGACTTCGATGTGCTTGTCGCTGATGTTCACGCCCTGCAGCCGGTAGACTTCCTGGATTTCGTTGACCAGGTAAGATTGCAGTTCCTTTTCGCCAAGCACGGCAAGGATGTCGTGCGGGTTGAGCGGGCCGTCCATGAGCGGTTCGCCGGCCTTGACGCGCTCGCCTTCCTGCACATTGATGTGAACGCCGCGCGGAACCGAGTATTCTTTTTCGGTACCGTTGTCGGCGATCACGTACATCTTGCGTTGGCCCTTCGAGACCTCGCCGAATTTGACCGTGCCATCGATTTCGCTGATGACCGCGGTCTCATGGGGCTTGCGGGCTTCGAACAACTCGACCACGCGTGGCAGACCACCGGTGATGTCTTTGGTTTTGGTAGTCTCGCGCGGGATCTTGGCCAGCACGTCGCCGGGGTGAGCGGTGTCGCCGTCCTGCACCATTAAATGTGCGCGGGAAGGCATTAGGTAACGCTTGCTGGTTTTGCCCTTGATCACGATCGCGGGCTGGCGCTTCTCGTCGGGTGAATCCGCGACGACGTGTCGCGACAATCCGGTGACTTCGTCTACTTCTTCGTGAAGGGTGACACCTTCCTGTAGGTCTTTGAACTGGATGGTGCCGCCGATTTCGGTCAGCACCGAGAAGGTGTACGGATCCCACTCAACCATCACCTTGCCGAGTTGAACCGGATCGCCTTCGTTGACCTTGACCTTGGCGCCGTAGACGACGGCGTAGCGCTCGCGTTCGCGGCCCTTCTCATCGACGACTGCGATCGAGCCCTGACGATTCATGACCACCAGATCGCCGGACTTCGCTCTGACGGTCTGAAGGCCGACAAAGCGGACGATACCAGTAGTCTTGGCTTCCAACCGCGATTGCTCGGAGACTCGCGATGCGGTGCCGCCGATGTGGAAGGTCCGCATGGTGAGCTGCGTTCCAGGTTCGCCGATCGACTGGGCGGCGATGACTCCAGTAGCTTCGCCGAGTTCGACGAGGCGGCCAGAGGCCAAGTTGCGGCCGTAGCACATGACGCAGACGCCACGCTTGGATTCGCAGGTGAGCACGGAACGGATCTTTACTCGCTCGATACCGGCAGCTTGAACCGTGCCGGCTAGTTCTTCCGTGATCTCCTGGTTGATGTCGACGACCACGTTGCCGTCGTAGTCTTTGAGTTTTTCGAGCGACACGCGGCCCACAATGCGATCGCGCAACGGCTCGATGACTTCGCCGGCTTCGACAATGCCCGCGACGTAGATGCCGTCGACGGTTCCGCAGTCGTATTCGCTGATGATTACGTCCTGAGCAACGTCAACGAGACGACGAGTGAGGTAACCGGAGTCGGCGGTCTTGAGAGCCGTATCAGCCAGGCCTTTACGCGCGCCGTGAGTCGAAATAAAGTACTCCAACACGGTCAACCCTTCGCGGAAGTTTGCCGTGATCGGAGACTCGATGATTTCGCCCGATGGTTTGGCCATCAATCCACGCATGCCGGAGAGCTGACGGATCTGCTGTTTCGATCCGCGGGCGCCGGAGTCAGCCATGACGTAAATCGGATTGATGAAACCTTCTTTGTCGCGCTGTTGCATCTGGCCGAACATTTCGTCAGCGACTTTCTCGGTGATGCCCGACCAGATTTCAATGACTTTGTTGTAGCGCTCGCCATTGGTGATGGCGCCGTCGAGATACTGCTGCTGGACTTGCACCGCCTGCTTCTCGCCGTCTTTCACCAGGCTCTTCTTGTTGTCCGGGATGACCATGTCGTCGATGCCGATGGACAGGCCGGCGCGAGTGGCGAAGCGGAAGCCCAGGTCTTTGACTTCGTCGAGCATCTTGACCGTCACTTCGAGGCCGAAGCGCAGGTAGCCGTAGCTCACCAATTGGCCGATGCCCTTCTTCTTGAGCAAGCCATTGATGAACGGCATGCCTGGGGGAAGATTATCGTTCAGAATGGCGCGGCCTACGGTGGTGTTCAGGAACGTACGCTCATACTGCACGGGTTCGGTGTGGGTGATGTCCTGATCGTCGTAGGCTGCGGTCAGATCGATCACTTCGCCGGTATAGCGCAGACGGATTGGAGTCAGAGTCTCGACTTCGCCGGATTCGAGCGCCATCAACACTTCCTCGATGTTGGCGAAGGCGCGGCCTTCTCCCTTGGCGCCGGGTTTGGACTTGGTCAGGTAATAGAGGCCCAGCACCATGTCCTGCGTGGGGACAGTGATCGGGTGACCCGACGCGGGCGAGAGGATGTTGTGCGATGACAGCATCAGCACGCTGGCTTCGACCTGCGCTTCCGGAGACAGTGGAATGTGTACCGCCATCTGATCACCGTCGAAGTCGGCGTTGAACGCGGTGCAGACCAAGGGGTGAATCTTGATGGCCTTGCCTTCGACCAGCACCGGCTCAAAGGCTTGAATGCCGAGGCGGTGAAGAGTTGGGGCGCGGTTCAGAAGCACGGGATGGTCTTTAATGACTTCTTCCAGAATGTCCCAGACAATCGGATCCTGCTGCTCCACCATTTCCTTGGCTTGCTTGATGGTGGTGCAATGTCCGGTCTGCTCAAGCCGGTGGTAGATAAAAGGTTTGAAGAGTTCGAGCGCCATCTTCTTGGGCAGACCGCATTGGTGGAGTTTGAGTTCTGGTCCAACCACAATCACGGAGCGGCCCGAGTAGTCGACGCGCTTGCCCAGCAGGTTCTGACGGAAGCGGCCCTGCTTGCCTTTTAGAGTATCGGACAACGACTTCAAAGGCCGGTTGTTGGCGCCACGCAGTACGCGTCCGCGGCGTCCGTTGTCGAACAGGGCGTCCACGGCTTCCTGCAGCATGCGCTTTTCATTGCGGACGATCACTTCAGGCGCGTGCAGGTCCATCAGCTTCTTCAACCGGTTGTTGCGGTTGATGACGCGGCGATACAGATCGTTGAGATCGGAGGTCGCAAAGCGGCCGCCGTCCAATGGAACCAGGGGGCGAAGCTCCGGCGGAATCACCGGGATTACGTCCAGGATCATCCAACTCGGCTTGTTCGCGCTCCTGCGGAAAGCTTCTACGACCTTGAGCCGCTTGGTGTACTTGAGCCGCTTCTGCAGCGAATTCTCGTGCTTCATCTTCTCACGCAGTTCGGTGGACAGTCCTTCGATGTCCACGCGTTTGAGAAGCTCTTTGATGGCCTCGGCGCCCATCATCGCCTTGAAGCCGGTGGGCCGGAATTGCTGGTCCAGTTCGCGGTACTTGGTTTCGTCCTTGATGACTTCGTGGTCTTTTACCGGAGCTTCACCGGCCTCGACCACAACGTAAGCTTCGAAATAAAGCACGGACTCCAGATCACGCAGCGAGATATCGAGCAGGTGTCCAATACGGCTGGGCAGTCCTTTAAAGAACCAGACATGCGAACAGGGCGATGCCAGCTCGATGTGTCCCAGGCGCTCGCGGCGAACTTTCGAAAGAGTGACTTCCACACCGCACTTGTCGCAGATGACCCCGCGGTGCTTCATGCGCTTGTACTTGCCGCAGAGACACTCCCAATCGGTTACCGGCCCGAAGATGCGGGCGCAGAACAGGCCGTCGCGCTCCGGCTTGAAGGTGCGATAGTTGATGGTCTCCGGTTTCGTGACTTCGCCATGCGACCAGCTCCGGATTTTTTCCGGAGAAGCGAGGCTGATGCGGATGGCATCGAAATCGGCGATAGGGTTTGCCAGGTCAAAGGGGCTCGATCGAAACAAGGTGATCCTCTGCTTCCTGCGGGCGTTCGCCTCCGCGGGCGGCTCCTGCAATCAGTCGCTAGTCTTTGGTGCTCGCTAGCGAATTCTCTTGATCCACAGGTTCAGGAGCGAGCGCTGTGAATCCGGTTTCCAAAATTGCGTTTCGGTTGGCCCTGGCCGCCAACGAACGACGGCCAGGGTCCAACGACTGATGCCTAATCTGCTGCCGCCAAGGCCGGCTTCTTTTCCGTGGCCTTGATCAATTCCACATCCAGGCACAGCGACTGCAATTCGCGAATCAGCACGTTAAACGATTCGGGCACACCCGGCTCCATGGCGGCTTCACCCTTGACGATGGCCTCGTAAATTTTGGTGCGGCCGTAAACGTCGTCAGACTTCGCCGTCAGCAGCTCCTGCAGGATGAACGCCGCTCCGTACGCTTCAAGCGCCCAGACTTCCATTTCTCCGAAGCGCTGGCCGCCGAACTGCGCCTTGCCGCCCAACGGTTGCTGGGTGATCAGCGAGTACGGACCGATCGAACGAGCGTGGATCTTGTCATCCACCAAGTGCGAAAGTTTGAGCATGTAAATGTAGCCAACCGTGATCGGCTGCTCGAACTTGTTCCCGGTCATGCCGTCGTGCAAGTAGGTTTTACCGGACTCCGGCAAACCCGACTGTTTGAGCAACGCCTTGATCTCGCTTTCGCGGGAGCCGTCAAACACCGGCGAACCGGTGAAGACTCCGCGAGTCAAAGTCGGCGCAATGGCCATCAATTCCTCATCGCTGAGATTGGTGATGGTGTCGGCCAAGACCGTGTCCTTGAACAGAGCCTTGAGCTCGCGCCGGATTGCGTCTTCGCGAGTGTTCTCGGCCAGCATCTTCGTAATCTTCTTGCCCAATTCGTGTCCTGCCCAACCAAGGTGGGTTTCAAGAATCTGTCCCACGTTCATACGGGAGGGAACGCCGAGCGGATTGAGCACGATCTCGACCGGCGTGCCGTTGTCGAGGTAAGGCATGTCTTCTTCCGGTAAAATCCTCGCAATTACACCCTTGTTCCCGTGACGGCCGGCCATTTTGTCTCCCACGCTCAGCTTGCGCTTCATGGCGATGTAGACCTTGACCAGCTTGATCACGCCCGGGGGCAGTTCGTCGCCCTTGGTCAGTTTGTCTTTTCTCTCGTTGACGATCTTTTTGAGCACATCGATCTGGCGCGAGGTCATCTCCTCGATCTCATCGATCTGCTCGTTGACTCGCGGGTCTTTATCCGCATACTTAATGCGTTTGAGATTGCGGGTAGAGATCCGTTCGATGGTCTCGCGATCGAGAACCGTGTCCTTGGTGAGCAGGCGTTTGTTCGTGCGTTCGTCGTGCAAGTCGGCCTGCACTACTTTTCCGCCCAGGATATTGTCCAACCGCTTCAGGCGCTCGTCGGTCAGAATTCGGATTTCGTCCGAAAGGTTCCGTTCGAGCTTGCCAATCTGCGCCGCCTCGATTGCTTTTGCGCGTTCGTCTTTCTCCTGACCCTTGCGGGAGAAGATTTTCACATCGACGATCACACCCTCGATACCCGGAGGGCAGTACAGCGAAGCGTCGCGCACGTCGCCGGCTTTTTCGCCGAAGATGGCGCGCAGCAGCTTCTCTTCCGGCGTGAGCTGGGTCTCGCCCTTGGGCGTAACCTTGCCCACGAGAATGTCGCCCTGCTTGATGCTGGCGCCGATGCGGATCACGCCCGCTTCGTCCAAATTGCGCAGCATGGACTCGCTGACGTTGGGAATGTCGCGCGTGACTTCTTCCGGTCCGAGTTTGGTGTCACGCGATTCGAGTTCGTACTCCTCGATGTGAACCGAGGTGTAGTAATCCTCTTTGACCAGCTTTTCGGAGACCAGGATGGCGTCTTCGAAGTTATAACCGCGCCACGCCATGAAAGCGACCAGCACGTTGCGGCCGAGCGCCAACTCGCCGTGATCGGTGCAGGGACCGTCCGCGATGACCTGGCCTTTCGTGACCCGCTGGTTCTTCACTACGATCGGCTTCTGGTTGATGCAGGTGTTCTGGTTGGACCGCTTGAACTTCATGAGCTGGTAAATGTCGCTGCCAACTTCACGGGAAAGCTGTCCGGGATGATGCTCGCCCTCGACTCGCACGATGATGCGTTCCGAGTCGACGGAATCAATAATGCCGTTGCGCTTTGCCAGGATGACAGCGCCGGAATCGCGTGCCGTGACTCCTTCCATCCCCGTGCCGACGATCGGAGCTTCGGCGCGAAGCAGAGGCACCGATTGACGTTGCATGTTTGCGCCCATCAGGGCGCGGTTGGCGTCGTCGTGTTCGAGGAACGGTACTAGCGATGCCGCCACCGAAACCAACTGCTTCGGACTCACGTCGATGTAGTCAACCTCGTCGCGATGGACCAGAACGAAGTTGCCGGCCTTGCGGGCGTTAACCAGATCGCCGACGATGCGGCCCTTGTCGTCCAATTCAACGTTGGCCTGGGCGATCACGTGCCGGTCTTCTTCCCAAGCCGAAAGGTAGAAGGAAAAAGGTTCAACCTCAGCGGGCTTTTTACGGCGCTCCTTGATTTCCGCATTCAGCTTCTCGATCTCGTGCTTCTCAACGTGATCGCCGACCTTGAGCTCGCTGTCTCCCGCATTGACGATGCTGATGTAATCGATCACGCGGCCGTTTTTGACGCGGCGGTAAGGTGACTCGATGAAGCCGTAATCGTTGATGCGGGCATAGCAGCTCAACGACGAGATCAGTCCGATGTTCGGACCTTCCGGCGTTTCAATCGGGCAGATGCGTCCGTAGTGCGTGGGGTGAACGTCGCGGACTTCGAATCCCGCGCGTTCGCGCGACAGACCGCCCGGCCCCAGCGCCGAAAGACGCCGCTTGTGCGTGATTTCCGAAAGCGGGTTGGTCTGGTCCATGAACTGCGAAAGCTGCGAGGACCCGAAGAATTCGCGGATGGCCGCCATCACCGGCTTGGCGTTGACCAAGTCGTGCGGCATCGCCGTGGACATTTCCTGATACACGCTCATCTTTTCCTTGATGGCGCGTTCCATACGGACCAGGCCGATGCGGAACTGGTTCTCCATCAACTCGCCCACCGCGCGCACCCGGCGGTTGCCCAGGTGATCGATGTCATCCACCGAGCCGATGTTCTTGCGCAGCTTGAGCAGATACCCGATGGTTGCGTAAAAATCCTGCGGCTCCAGGGTGCGGTTCTCCAGTTTCGTGGCATCCTGGTTTTCGAACAGCTTGATGTTGAATTTCAGACGGCCGACCCGCGAGAAATCGTATTTGCGCGGATCGAAGAACATCCCGTGGAACAACGCCGTCGCGGTATCGAGCGTGGGCGGATCGCCGGGGCGCAGCTTGCGATAGATTTCGATCAGGGCTTCCTGCGGCGTGTTCACCGAGTCCCGCTTCAGGGTCTGGCTGATCACCGTGCCCACGTCGTCGCGCTCGGGGAAAAACAAGCTGATCTCGACCACGCCGGAATCCAATATTTTCGAAAGCTTGTCGGCCGCCAGTTCCGAATTTGCTTCGAGCAGAACCTCGCCGGTAGTGGTGTCCACCACGTCTGCGGCCACCCATGCGCCTTCCAGGTCGGAGATGTCGACCTCGATTTCGCTGATCTTCGCTTTTTGGATTTCCTTCAGGGTCGCAGCATTCAGTTTGCGTCCCGAGTGCGCGATCTCCTCGCCCGCCTTGTTCTTGATGCTGTGCGCCAGTTTCATGCCCAGCAGATTGGTGGCTTTTTCGCTGCTTGGATCGAGCGTCCAGAACAGCTTCTTGTCGCGAATCACCAGCCGATCCACGGTATAGAAAGTGCGCAGGATGTCTTCGCCGGAACGAAGTCCGAGAGCGCGCAGGAAAATCGTTCCCAGGAACTTGCGCTTACGGTCAATGCGCACGTAGAGCACGTTCTTCTGGTCGTATTCGAACTCGACCCACGAACCGCGGTAAGGAATGATCTTGCCGAGGAAGTAGGTGCGGTTGTTCGCGGTCTCGAAGAAGACGCCAGGTGAGCGGTGCAACTGGCTGACGATGACGCGCTCTGTGCCGTTAATAATGAAGGTGCCGTTCTGCGTCATCAGCGGAACGTCGCCGAAAAATACTTCCTGCTCTTTGATGTCGCGAATCGAGCGGTTGCCGGTCTCCGCGTCTTTATCGAAGATGGTGAGACGCATGGTGACCTTGAGCGGCGCAGAGTAAGTCATACCGCGCTCTTCGCATTCGCTCACGTCGTATTTCAGTTGCAGTCCAACCGGGTCGCCGCACTTGTTGCAGAAGTCGGGCGTGTTGGCGTTGTACGTGCCGCACTTGCCGCAGAGCACGTCGCCGGGATGGAAGGGATCGGTAACGATCGTGTTGCCGCAGTTCTTGCAAGTCGAGCGCAGGTGATGCAGGCCCTTCAAGTGGCCGCACTTGCACTCCCAGTTGCCGATGGCGTAGTCGACAAACTCCAGTTGCGAGACGTTGCGGAAATCCGTGATCGGAAAGACCGACTGGAAAACCGCCTGCAAGCCGCCGTCGTCGCGTTCGCTGGGCAGACGATCCATTTGCAGGAAGCGATCGTAGGAGCGCTTCTGCACCTCGATCAAGTTGGGAATCTGGATGGTTGCTGGAATTTTGGAAAAATCGAAGCGTGTGCGGAATCCATTGCTCTTTGACATTCGTATACCCAAACTTTCATGCGCAGCCTTGAGCTGCGACAAAACCGCGGAATGTGGGGCGCGTCAGACCGCGCCGCGGTACTGTTAAAAACCGGTAAAATTGCGAAGACAGCAATGCGCCCGCAGGGACATGACTCCCCGCAGGCGCCATTTGCAGCGCTTGGCCTCAAGTGAAATGTGTCGTTTCCGCGCCAGTCTTTAAAGGCCTGTTCCCGTTCCGCCCTGCCCGCGGAACAGTCTGCCAGCTCGTGTCCGCGACCACGCCCCCGCTTCCCGGGTCCGTTACAACGGATGGTCGCAGTCACTCAATGAAGTTAGGAAGCGGCGTTATTGATATAGATGATAACACCCTTCCAAAAGCTTCACCAGAGAGATAAGAACAAAAATGGAGGCCGAGCGCTCCCGCCCCGCTCGACGGGCGAAACACGCGCCCTCCATCAATTACTCTACTTCACCTCGACCGTCGCTCCAGCCTCGGTGAACTTCTTCTTGATAGTTTCCGCTTCTTCCTTGGAAACAGCTTCTTTGATCGCCTTGGGAGCGCCGTCGACCAAATCCTTGGCTTCCTTCAAGCCCAGGCTGGTGACTTCGCGGACCGCCTTGATCACGTTGATCTTGTTGGCGCCCACTTCCTTCAGCATCACGGTAAACTCGGTCTTCTCTTCCGCCGGAGCCGCTCCTGCCGCTGCTCCACCGCCGCCAGCCATCATCACCGGAGCCGCAGCCGCAGCCGAGACGCCAAGCTTCTCTTCGAGCCTCTTCACTAGCGCCGCTGCATCAAGCAGAGACAGCCCGACAATTTGTTCTTCTAACTGTTGCAGATCCGCCATGTCATTTCTCCGATTTTTGTGGTAGGACGCAGCCAGCTACGTCTCTACGAGTATCAGTTACTGATTTCGTTATCCACAGCCAAAGTTTCCAGTGCGACCAGGCTTCGAAACCGCCGCGCCAGACAACGCAGCAGAATCTAAACCGCGCAACCCTCGGCTACAAACAACTAAATCCTTTCGGACGGCTCTCGCCGCCCCGAAACCTTGATTGAATTGAGTAATTGGGTAATTTTGAAATTCAGTAATTTGAAGGTCAGGGTTTTCAATTACCAAATTGCTCAATTGCCCGATTACCCAATCACGAAGCTGCTTCCTTAAACTTTCCCTTCTCCACGCCCTGGTTGATCACCACCGCGATGTCGCGTCCGACGGCATTCATCACCGTCACTAGGCGTTGCGCCGGAGCATTCATCAGGAACAGGAGCTTGGAGTAGATCTCTTCCTTCGACGGCATGGTGGCCAGCGCCTGGATCTGATTGATCGAGATCACCCGGCCTTCGACCACTCCGGACTTGAACGTGAACTCCGGATTGTCCTTGGCGTACTTGGAAAGCGCCTTGGCCAACGCCACCGGATCGCCCTCGGTGTAAGCGATCGAGGTCACGCCGGAAAGGTTCTTCAGAGCCTCTTCGACCTTGGTGCCCTTGGCCGCGCGCTCCGCCAAAGTGTTCTTCACCACCACGTACTTTGCGCCCGAGGCTCGTAGAGTCTTGCGCAGTTCGTAGTCCTTGGCCACGCTGAGCTTGCTATACGTGGTCACAATCAAGCTGGAGATGTTCTGCAACTCTTTACCCAGCTTTTCAACCTGCTCGGTTTTTCTTGCTCTCGTAACAGCCATGTTGTTGATTCCTCGTCAATCGCGTGGGAACAGCCGCCCTCGGCTGTCCGGCCAACCACAAATCTGTCATCCTGAGGCGACATGCTTTTCGTCGCCGGAGGATCTGAGCGCGCCGCGCGCTTCCTTATGCCTTCGCTGCAGCTTCCACAGCGCTGGTATCAATCGAAATTCCCGGGCCCATGCTGGAGCTGAGGTAGCAACCCTTCACGTATTTTCCCTTGGCCACGGTCGGCTTGGCCTTCACCACGCTGGTAATGACAGTGGTTGCATTGTCAACCAGCTTCTCGGGCGAAAACGAAATCTTGCCCACCGGGACGTGAACCAGCGCCGTCTTGTCGGTGCGGAACTCCACCTTGCCCGCCTTGACCTCCTGCACCGCTTTGCCGACATCGAAAGTGACAGTTCCGGTCTTCGGATTGGGCATCAGACCCTTGGGACCAAGAACTTTACCCAACCGGCCAACCGACTTCATCACATCCGGAGTGGCGATCAGCGCGTCGAAGTCGGTCCAGTTCTCTTTGTTGATTTTCTCGACCATTTCCTCGCCGCCGAAGAAATCGGCGCCTGCCGCCTCGGCTTCCTTGATCTTGTCGCCGCTCGCGATGACCAGCACCCGCTTCGCCTTGCCAAGACCGTGAGGCAGCACGACTGTGCCCCGAACCATCTGGTCGGCATGCTTGGGATCGACTCCGAGACGCATGGTGATCTCCACCGTTTCGTCAAACTTTGCGAATTTGACTTTCTGCAACAGCGCGACCGCTTCCTGCATGGGATAAGGGCGCTTCTCGACTGCTGCCCGCGCCTTGGTGATGTTTTTCCCTGACTTCTTCATGGCCGTTCCCTCGTCTCCCACCGCTGAAAGCTGCTCCGATCAGCCGTGGTAAATGACTAAATTTAGTGATTGAACAATTTGTAATTGAGCAATTTGAAACCTGCAGATCTGCATTCAATTGCCCAATTTCAAAATTCCTCGATTATCCCACCACTTCGATGCCCATCGACCGCGCCGTTCCGCGAATACTCTTGATCGCCGTTTCCACGGAAGCCGCATTCAAGTCCGGCATCTTTTGCTTAGCGATGTCTTCCACCTGCCGGGCCGTAACCTTGCCGACCTTGTCCTTGTTCGGAGTCCCTGACCCCTTGGCGATCCCCGCAGCCCGCTTGAGCAGAATCGAAGCCGGCGGCGTCTTGGTAATGAAGGTGAAAGTGCGGTCGCTATAAACCGTCACCACCACCGGAATGATGAGTCCTTCCAGTTCCTTCGCGCCGGTGCGCGCATTGAACTGCTTGCAGAACTCCATGATATTGATCTGCGCCTGGCCCAGAGCCGGACCCACGGGGGGCGCGGGCGTAGCCTTGCCCGCCGCAATCTGAAGCTTTACCGAACCTGTTGCCTTCTTCGCCATAATCTTTTTACCTAAGCTGCTAGCTGCTAGCTCCTAGCAAATGCTTACGCCACCTTCTCCACCTGATTGAATTCCAACTCAACCGGCGTCGATCGCCCGAAGATCGTGACCATCACTTTCAACGTTTCACGCTCCTCATTGACGTCGTCCACGATACCAGTGAAGCTGGCGAACGGCCCTTCGGTGATGCGCACCGAATCATGTTTCTCAAACTTGATCTTGAGCTTGGGTTTGTCTCTCGACTCTCCCACCCGGTAAACAATGTGCTGAACTTCTTCCTCCGAAAGCGGCGTGGGTTGCTGGCCCGTGCCGACAAAGCCGGTCACTCGCGGCGTGGACTTCACCACGTGCCACACGTGATCGTCCATATCCATTTCGACCAGCACGTAGCCGGGATAAAACATGCGCTCACTCGTGTACTTCTTGCCGCTGCGCACCTCGGTGACCGACTCAGTCGGAATCAGCACTTTGCCGATTCTTTCCTGCAGCCCGAACGCCTGGATGCGCGACTCCAGCGACTCCTTCACCTTGCGCTCAAATCCCGAATACGAGTGAATAATGTACCACTTCATCCTGGGATTGCGGGGAGCTTCCGCCGCAACGTTGGCGCCGTCAGCGGCTGTCTCTGCGCCGGCCTGCAAGGTCGAGTCTTTTTCTTCTTCCTGCATATCGTGTTGTAAGATTCCAGCTTCCTTCCTGGGCATCAACGATGGACCAGATACTTGAAAAGATAATTGATGCCGCTGCCGATCGTGTTGTCCACAACCCAGAAGTACAAGCCAAAAAGGAAGACCGTGATAATGACCACGGTCGTCGTGGCCCGCACGTCCTTGAACGAGGGCGTGGTCACCTTTCTCATCTCGGTGCGCACGTCGTTGTAAAAAGTCTTGACTCGCTCGGGCCAGGATTTCAGCCGGCCCGCAAAGCTGTCATCGTCCGCGGCGGCTGCGATTGACTTTGCCATTCTCTTTGTCTCAACTCCCATCACTTCACCCCAACTTCTGTTCTCGCGCTTCGATCTCTGGCAGGGGCGGAGGGATTCGAACCCCCAAGTTCGGTTTTGGAGACCGACAGTTTAACCGTTGAGCTTACGCCCCTGAATTGATTCAATTACTTTACTTCTTTGTGCGGCGTATGCTTCCGGCAACGGTTACAGAATTTCTTCAACTCCAGCCGGTCCGGAGTCGTCTTCCGGTTCTTGGTCGTCGAATAGTTCCGTTCTTTGCAGTCACCGCATTGCAGCGTTATGATTTCTCGGGGCATAAAACAGCTCCTAAGGCCTTTAGCTCAAATTCACAACTGAGAACCGGGAACTGCAAACTGACAACTGGTTCTCCTCTTGTTCACGCTTCTCTGAAACGTAATCTTTCCTACGTCACAATCTCGCTGATCGTACCTGCGCCCACCGTGTGCCCGCCTTCGCGGATCGCGAAGCGCAAGCCTTTTTCCATCGCCACCGGCGTGATCAGCTCTATTACCAGGCTGACGTTGTCTCCGGGCATCACCATCTCGGTCGCCTCCGGCATCTCCGCCACGCCCGTCACGTCCGTCGTCCGCAAGTAAAACTGCGGACGGTATCCCTTGAAGAACGGCGTGTGCCGCCCGCCTTCTTCTTTGGTC
>Ga0182014_10004043_pt1 | contig 17134 bp, 21 predicted proteins | sample 612S2DmetaG_FD_120489 | JGI IMG/M metagenome (GOLD analysis project Ga0182014, IMG submission 120489) | Permafrost microbial communities from Stordalen Mire, Sweden - 612S2D metaG | ecosystem: Environmental > Terrestrial > Soil > Wetlands > Permafrost | place: Sweden: Stordalen | collected... | reverse complement strand
GCGGCATTGTAGAGCAGCCATTTGCTGACAAAACCGTTCAGCAACGGCACTCCCGCAATGCCTCCCGCGCACAGCAGCCAAACCTGCATCGTATGCGGCATTTTGCGCCCAAGACCGCCCAGACCATCCATGTCGCGAGTGCCGCAGGCTTGTTGGACCGCTCCGGCGCACAAGAACAGCCCTCCCTTAAACAATCCATGATTGAGGCAATGAAAAAGACCGGCGGCGATGCCAAGCGGCGTACCTAGCCCGAGGCCCAGCATCATGTAGCCGATTTGACTTACCGTATGGAACGCAAGCAGCCGCTTCAGGTCGTGCTGTGCCAACGCGAACAACACACCGATCAGCAGCGTGCCCGCACCTAGCCACGACACGATGAGCCCCCAGGAGATGGGCCACGGTCCCAGCGAATGAAGGCGCGCCATCAGGTACACGCCGGCCTTGACGTAGCAGGCGGCGTGGAGCAGCGCGCTGACCGGCGTGGGCGCGGCCATCGCGTCGGGGATCCAGGTGTGCAGCGGGAACTGCACTGACTTGGCCAGCGCGGCGACCAGCATCAGCAGGAAAATCCCCGTGGTGAATGCGCCTTGCACCCGGGGATCGGTCCAGAGCGTCGAGCCGGTTCTGAGGTGAATCAGCACGACCGCGGCAAACAGGCCGTAACCCGCAAGGTGGGTCATCGTCAAAACTTTGCGTGCGCCGTACGCCGCCTCTGGCTGCTGGTACCAAAACCCGACAAGCAGGAACGAACAGAGCCCGACCAGTTCCCAACTGAAATAGACTAGAAACAGGTCGGCGGTATAGACAAGATGGATCATGCCGGCGATAAAGATAAGTACAAATGAGTAAAAGCGGGTGGTCCCCTTCTCGTGGGCCATGTAGCCTACGGAGTAAAGTAGAACCGCCGCCCCGATTCCGGCCGCCATGAAGGCAAAAAGAAAACTTAGCCCGTCAACGTGGTAAGCCAGTTGAATGGGTCCATCCCAGCGTCCGAACGTTACGTCCGCGACCCGCCCGGCCAGGACAGACGGCCATGCAACCACGACCCCCGTCAGCGCTGCCACTCCGGCGAGGAACGCAAGCCACCCCTTGGCCCGCGCTGATAACACCCCCGCCAAGAGCAGTTCGAGCGCTACGCCGACAATGAGTGCTCCCAGCGGAAACAGTACGATCACTCCAGGACTCACCACCGCCTCCTTGTACCGTTTCTGGTGGTTAGCCGCCTGCCACCATGGGGAAGAAAACCACGATGTCCTCTGGGCCCAGGGAAGTTTCGAGCCCGCTCAGATGCTCGATGTTTTGGCCGTTGATCAAAATAATGATCGAGTTGCTAAGCTGGCCACCTTCAAAGACTCGCTTCTCAAAGGGGGCGCCATACTCCCGGACAAGTTCCGCCAAAAGCGCACGCAGCGTCGGTGCCTCCTTCGTCCACTGCTGTTCCGTGCGCCCGGTCAGCCCTCGAATGTCGGCAAAATACCTAATGATCACGGACGCGCTCCCTTTCTAGAACATCGGCACAACTGATGTGCGGCGGCGTCCTGTTGAGCGGCCGCGGCCAAGAACTGCGGGCGCTCAACAACCTCCGGCAGCAGGTTCTGGGGTCAGGCAAGCTGCAGCTGCTGTAACCGCTCCTTGGTCGGGACACCCTTCGCGTCCCATCCACGCAGCTTGTAATACTCGGGCAGCATCTCCGGCACGTGGCTCACCTCGCCCTTGGCTGGTCCGCTCTTAATTGGTTCCTTGAGCATCCGCTCGGGCAACGTGTCATCCTTGGCCGTGAAGCCGGCCTTCAGATTGAATAGGCGTTCCAGGTTCCAGATACGCTCACCCGCCTTGAGGTAATCGTCGGTGGAGTAGGTAATACCAGTCAGCGCGGTAAGCATCTCCGCATAGTTGTCGCCGCTCATGCCAAAGGTGCCGAAAATGCACCCGCCCGACGCGTCGATTGCTGCGGTGAGATCTTGAAATAGCTTGACATAGAAAGGCTTGTCCTTGGTAACGCGCGGGTCGAGTTTCGTGGGAGAACCCAGCACTTCCACCGCGATCGTGTAGCCTTTTACGTGACAGCCGCCACGATTGCAAGTCGCATATTCCAAGCCGATGCCCTGCACTCCGCGCGGATCGTAGGCTGGCATCTCCTGCTTTTTCACAGTCATCGAGTATTCCGGATGACCATGCGATGATGCGAAGCGGTAGGAGCCCAGCGCGAGCTGGTCGCCGATGCCTTCCCGCAATCCGATCTTGCGCGTCAGGTCAACGATGGTATCGGGGTTGCCGAAACTGAGATCGAGTCCGCCGCTATCCTTTAGCGTAACGATCCCCGCCTCATACAAATCCATGGCGCAGGCAATCGTGGCGCCCAGCGATATGGGATCCATTCCCATCTCGTTGCAAAGCATGTTGCTCTTAGTCACGGCGTCAAGGTTGTCGATACCGCAGTCCGCCCCATAGGCCCACGACGCTTCATACTCCGGCCCCTCGCCCTCGCCTGCATACTTCGGATTGGTCACGCGAGTAACGCGGCCGCAGCTAATGACGCAGGAGAAGCAGCCCTTGGGACGGACAAGAACATTGGCCGACAGGGATTCGCCGCCGATCTTATCAGCCGTCGCGAAATAGCTTTCCCGAAAATTGCGAGTGGGCAGCGCGCCGCTTTCGTTGAGAATGTTGATGAGCACATCGGTACCATAAGCCTTGAGTCCAGCACCGCCTACCGGATGCTCCTTAAGCAGCTTGCGCCCTTTCAGCACCGCTCCCTCGAAGCTCTTGGTATCCACGACCTTGATCGATTTCGTTCCGACCACGGCAATCGCTTTCAGATTTTTGGACCCCATGACCGCGCCTACGCCGCCACGGCCTGCCGCACGGTGCATATCATTCATGATGGCTGCGAATAGAACCTGCTTTTCCCCGGCCGGGCCTATGCAGGCGACCTTGGCTTCCGCGTCGGTCTCAGTGCGAACCAGGTCAGTCGTGTCGGGCACCCACTTGCCCCACAGATGCGAGGCGTCCCGTATTTCAACCTGGTCGTCCTTGATCCAGAGATAGACCGGATTGCTAGCCTTACCCTCGATGATCAGTGCGTCGTAGCCGGCATAATGCAATTCTGGACCGAAAGAGCCGCCCGCGTTGGAACCGGCGATTGCGCCGGTCAGCGGACCTTTGGTCACGACGTGGTAGCGTCCGCCGGACGGGGCGAACGTGCCGGAGAATGGTCCCGGTGCAAAGACGATATTGTTTTCCGGCGATAGGGGGTCGACTTTGGGATCGACCTCGTCGGTATAGAGTTTGTCACCCAAGCCGCGCGCGCCGAGGAACAGTGCTGCCACCTTGGGATCGGTGGCTTGCCTGCTGACCGCCCCGGTCGTCAGGTTGACTCGAAGAATTGTACCGCTCCAACCGTACATGTTTATGCCCCCTCGAAAGCAGTCTTGAACTTGCTCGCAAAAACCTTCTTGCGCGAGCGCGTGGAAATGTTGTCGTCGACGAACTCGAGCGCCTGGCTCGGGCAGTACTGCACGCAAGCGGGATCGCCGCCACAGGTATCGCACTTCAGGATTGACTCGGTGACGCTGTCGTAGACGGCATTGCCGAACGGACACGCGATGGTGCACATACGGCAACCGATACAGGTCGCGCGCGAATACTCGACCAGGGTCGTTCCCTTGGCCCGGTGCAGTGCGCCGGTCGGGCAAACCTTCATGCACGAAGCGGAGTCACACTGCTGACACATCATGGGAACGGAGAAGCCTTCCCGCTCCCAGGAAAAGACGTGTACGCGGGTCGCCGTGGGCCGGAACTGACCCTCATGCCGGAATTCACAAGCCAGGGTGCAGTTGTTGCATCCCGTGCACCGGTCCGGGTGGATCATTAATACTTTCGCCATAGTCACTCCAATCGAATATGATTGCACTCTTTGCTGAAAAACGAATTGCGCTGAATTCCACCGGCTTTCGGCGATGAAACCTGCACTCTAGCACGGGCTCGCCAAAATAATTCAGCTGAATTTCACACTTCGCCAATTCTGGCCGGCGATAGTCCTAGAAAGAATCGCCGCTGCTCCTCCACATCCGCATCCAAGGCTGATGATGACTTGACATATAGTACTCTTACGCCGTGTGTGTACTCCAAATTCGCAGCCAACGTGCAAGGCGTTTCTGTATTATTCATACGAGATATAAGAGCTGCCGTCGAACGGCGAGTAAACTGTATTTCCATTTCTCTTCCAACCGGGAAAACATGGAAGACGGCGTCGATGGCTGACCTGAAAAGCGCAGGCTGAAGACAATTTACATCTTCGGTTGCAAAGGTGCCGCGGTGTTGTGACGCGGTTTTCCCGAGGCGAGCGCAGCTTTTTGCAGAAGCCGTTTAACCTGGGCGAGGTTGCGCGCGAAGTGCGAGACACACTCGGATGGACTGAAACAGTGCGCTGACGGACGACGTTCTGGAGAGTTGCGCGGTTCGAGTCAGTATCCGCAGCGTCAGTTGGTGAGTGGTCGGCCAACCGGAAGTAATCGATCCTGCCGGGATTCGTACTGGGAGTCGGCTTGGGTCCGGTCAACTTCCGGATCGCCCGTTATCCAGGCCGAATCGCTTGAAGCTCGCGCGAATCCGTCCTGTTTTGCATCCCATGCCACGGCATTCACGATCATCCCGTTGCGATTCTCCACTCGCAGATTGCCGTTGTAGCTCAACTTGGCTGCCATGCCATCGCCCTCGCCCCGAAAAGGCATGAGTTAAACTCAAGTATATTAGGAATCGGAAATATGTACTTTACGCAAGGGCTGGGGGTGAACTATGATTCTTAGACCCCCGAAGCCGCTCAAGTCCATTATCCCACAGCCAAAACCTAAGCGGCTTCCGAAAGGAAAGCCCGTGACCGTGTGCGTTGCTGCTATTTGTGAGCGGGGAGACGTTGTCGTGTCTGCTACCGATGCAGCTACAAGCGTTGGGGAAATTAGTTCAGATAACAATCTTCCGAAAATGATCTTGCTTGGCGATTGGCTTTTTATGTATGCAGGCGAACCAAGCAATGCCGATCTTTTGTTGGAAGAAATTCGCCCATTGGGGGGAAAGATAACCAGAGCCAATATTCGCAGTGTTGTGCATAAGGCATTTCAAAGGCGAGCATCCCGCTGGGCTTCTGACGAGATTCTTATGCCATTCGATATGGATATAGATGAGTTCAAGCGCAAGGGAAAATCAATTTTCGGAGAGAGTCATGCGGCGGAGATTGCACGACAAATCAGTGAAGCCGCCAAGAATTTCTACGACCAACTATTAGTAGTTGGATGGGGTGACTCTCGTATGGCTCTAATTCAGGAGGAAAACAGGGGTGGTTCCGTGTCTCATTCGTTGCTTGGGTATGCTGCAATTGGAAGTGGTGGTTCAACAGCGGCATCTCAATTGCTTATGCTTAAGCACGCACGTCACAGTTCTTTAACAGAGACGCTTTATTCGGTTGCAGCCGCGAAGTTTTCCGCAGAGGCAGCAGATGGAGTTGGGCAAAACACGGTAATTCGTGTTGCGTGGAAGCGTAAAGATTCTGATAGCAGAGACCAACCTCCCGGACGGTTTATTCAGCTCCAGGAAATTGATGTTTTGCGTGCGATGTGGCTTGAGTCTGGCAAGCCCAAAGTGCCTTATTTGTCATATAAAGACCTGAAATCGGTTCTCGATAAAAGCGGCATAGATTTTGAGCACTCAATAGGTGCTTCCGTAAGATATGCAGAGCGGGTTTTGGCTAGAGAATTAGTCCTGAAGGATTGAAAATATTTGACTAAAACGTAACTTTTTACTTGACACAACTTGCGCTAAGTATTACATTAGAAATATGACGAAGCTAGAGCGCAATCATCAACTTTCGGCCACAGCAACAATCGAACGGATTCCGGTTGTCTGTTCAAATGAATTGGCTGCCGTGGAGTTCCTAGAGCAACAACGTTGGGGCAACACTCCCGGCTGCGTTCATTGCGGCAGCGTGAATGTCTACAAGATGATTGATGCTAAGACTGGCCAGCGCAGCAAGCGGTATCTGTGGCGTTGTCGGGACTGCAAGCAGCAATATACGGTTCGCATTGGTACAGTTTATGAAGAATCGCGGATCGAGCTTCGTCATTGGTGCTATGCGTTCTGGAGAGCCTGCACATCCAAGAAGGGTGTTGCCGCTTTGGAAATCATGCGGAACTGCCAGATTACCTACAAGTCGGCACTGTTTCTGATGAACCGGATTCGTTTTGCAATGGCTCCTGACGCTAATACGCCGAAACTAAACGGAACAGTTGAGTGTGATGAAACCTATGTTGGCGGCAAGCCAAGACCGTTAGACGGTAAGAGGCACAAGCGTGGACGCGGAACGAGCAAGACGCCAGTGTTTGCGGCTGTAGAGCGTCAAGGACAAATTCGCCGTCGTGTAGTAGCAAACGTTACGAGCGAGACGTTGAAAGATGCAATCCGGCAAGATGTTGATACTCAGGCGCGGATAATCACAGACGAATTTCTGGCCTATAAAGGTATTGGCTCAGAATACGCAGGAGGGCATGAAAGCATCTGCCACGGTACACGGGAATACGTTCGCGGCGACATTCACACGAATACTGCCGAGTCATCCTTTGCACTCGTAAAGCGTGGAATCATGGGCGTTTACCACAACGTTAGCCGAGAGTATCTACACCGCTACATTTGGCAGTTCGATTTTATGTGGAACAACCGCAAATTGAACGATGGCGAACGCACGGTTCTCGGAATCAAAGCAGCCGAAGGAAAGCGGTTGATGTATCGGCAGCCAACAGCATAAGGATACTAATGAAGAAATTAAAAACAGTTTCTATCATCGTGCTTTTTACCGTCAGTTTAGTTGCGCAAGTAAAGCAGACAGCTTCTCATACTGTGAATACTGAATTTTCAAAGGCCGCGATTAAACTGCTTACACTCACAAGAACAAATACGCAGCATCGTGAATTGATTGATGCCGCCCTAGCTGAAGTTGATGCAGCAGCAAGAACACACACCGAAAACGACGAATTTACCTGTCTAAAAACTTTCTCTTATGTGTACTTGAATTACGACAGGACGCCAGCCGATACAGCTTGCATGAATTCTTGGTTAGTGGAACTGAAAAAGCGTAGTAGCAAAATTCCTGATGTTTGTAATGCAAAAGAGTTGCGTCCTAGCAAAGAATAAGCAGCGCGTAACACTCTCCTGCTAATTACAGGAGGACATTCTCATGCAAGGATACTTTATGAGTGACGAATCCGAAAAAGCTGCAAAATGGAACGTAGTAGAGCAGTACCGAGAGGCTAAAGAACACCTACTGGCTCTTGAGTCAGAAATGACACATTTAGGTGAGCAGTGGCTTGCTTTTGGTGAAGCTCTCAAAAGCCCCAGTAATTACGTGTTTGACACAACAGGTGGAGCTATTGCGCTGGGTCAGCACAATGCAGGATTGCGTCATCCGCTCGGACGGCTTACATCTGCCGATGTAAATTGGGAAAGATTCACTGCATTGCTTGTCGATTATCAAAAGACATCACAGAAAAGAACTGAACTTACAGGCAAACTCCATGACGCGGGCTTCTCAATTTAAGTAGGAAAAACTATGAACAAGAAACATGTACCACCAAAGCCGAAAGCAAAAACAGGCCCCAAACCGATTGCATTGAAACTTCGCGGTCAATGGCAGTCTGCTGTTAGCCAATCGCTTACCAAGAAGAAACCGCCCGAGGGTTGGCCGAAATAGGCAGCGCCATTAGCGGTAGCACCAAAGTTTCAAGATTCAGAGTTGCGTAAAGTACATATTTCCGTTAGGAATTATGAAGCGTCACCTTCCTCCTTTGTTGGCAATACGTGCTTTTGAAGCGGCGGGGCGCCACTTGAGCTTTACACGGGCTGCGGAAGAACTGAATGTGACGCAGGGTGCGATCAGTCGTCATATTAAAACCCTCGAGAGCTACCTGCAGCGGTCGCTCTTTGAACGCTTTACCCGGCGAATTGACTTCACCAGCTTTGGACGGAGTTACTTCCTGGCGGTTAGCGCCGGTCTGAATGCTATTGAACATGCTTCCCCTACGCCTTCCGGAAAAACCACGCTGAAACTGAGTGTCACTCAATCCATGGGGGAGTTGTGGATGTTGCCGCGATTGTCATCTTTCACGGATGCCAACCAAGACATCGAAGTGATTGTGGACATGTCTATACAACCGGTTGACTTCGAACGTGACGATACGGACCTGGCGATACGGTTAGGACAATTGCCTGGGAGCCACGCCGAGCTGATGCAGCCCGTTATACCCCACTTGATGGTGAAGAGCTGGAATGGCGTAGCCGCCGAACACCTTTTCGACGAGGTGCTCATTCCTATACTGAGTAACAAACTCCTGATGAACGGTGGCGGATTGAAGCAGCCCCGTGACCTTTTGCAATATCCACTGATTCAAGTGAGCCTACGACCCGAAGCCTGGCAAGAATGGTTTAAGGCGAACGGCGTAACCCGCTTGCCTAAGGCGGAGAGGATCGAATGCGGGCACTTTTTCATGGCTCTGGAAGCGGCTTCGAAACATCGGGGGGTTGCGCTTGTACCAAAGATTCACGTGGAAAATCTCGGAGACCGCCACAACCTCATATGCCCTTTCAAATCCACCCTTAAGAGCAGCGGCGGATACTATCTTTTGTACCGGGAAAGTGAGGCCAATAGCGCAAAGATCCAACGATTCAGGAAATGGATTCTTGCCAACGCGGCCCACCAAATTATCCGATCATCACCCCGGCCTGCAAGTTAGACCCACCCGTAAGCAGACACCAGCCATCTGCGGTCCCCTGGGTACATTGCTAACCATATGCATGATTATAACTCATGTATATACGACAAACAAATCGTTTGTCATTTCTCGCCTGTCGGGCTATACATTGACCTCAACCTGCGTGGCCATTGAGCTGAATTGCCCGTTCATGGGCCGGATGAGTATTCCTCGGCGCTGTCTTCGTATCCGGCCGTGTCGTATCGGCGATCCGGTTCCAGGGTCGAGGCCTCGCGAGCCTGAGAGGAGAAGAGCATGGCAACCGGTCAGTCCCCCGCACTCAAATCCCCCACCACTCTGGAATTAAATGTTGTGCGCCGCCTGGAACGCCTTCCCATGACCTGGGCACAGAGAAAATTGCTGTTCATGGCCGGATTAGGCTTGACCTTCGAGGCCGAGGATCTAGCCATCATAGCCTTCATCATGACCCCGGTCGCCAGGCTCTTCCACCTGACCAGCGCCCAGACAGGACTATTGGGGAGCTCTGCGTTCATTGGCTACCTGTTTGGTGCATTCCTCGCCGGGACCTTGGGCGACATCATTGGCAGAAAGAAGGTCATGCTGTACGCCTTGGGTATTTTTTGCATTGCCACCATGTTCTCAGCCGGATCTTCTAGCTGGCAGTTTCTCTTCTGGTGCCGGTTGATCGCAGGGGTGGGCTTAGGAGCCGAGGCGGCCATCGTCTGCCCGTTTTTCTCAGAGTTCGTCCCGGGCAAGTCCCGTGGAAAATATATCGGCAGTCTCGCAGGCTTCTTCTCCTTCGGATTTGTTATTGCCGCCCTGCTGGGCTATAACATCGTCCCGGCAAGCCCGGCGGGATGGCGGATCGTCCTGGTCCTCTCGGCGCTGCCAGTGGTTCTGTTGCTCTGGTGGCGGCGCGGGATCCTGGAGTCTCCTCGCTGGCTGATCCAGCAGGGCCGCGTGACCGAGGCCGAGGAAATTGTGTCTGTGCTGGAAACAAGAGTGTCGCGGTGGGTACCGGAACTGCCCTCACCGGAGAGCGTGCCGATGCCGGTCCTCACGCTCCAGAAGCCCAAGTTCTTCCAGAACCTCGGGGCTTTGTGGTCCGCCGAGAACGCGCGTACTACGACCATGCTCTGGATTCTCTTCATCTCCATTAGTTTCTCCTACTATGGCTTAACCACCTGGATCCCCGCCATGCTGGTCAGGGAGGGCATGACCATTACCAAGTCCTTTGGCTATTCGTTAGCCATCTACTCGGCCATACCTGTGGGTTATTACGGCGGGGCTCTTATCTGCGACTGGTTGGACCGGAAGTGGACGATTGCGTTGTGCATGCTCGGGGGGGGGCTGTCTGCGATCCCCATGATTTTTGTCCGGAAGGAAGGACTGATCCTCTTCTTCGCGTTCCTCTTGTACGTGTTCATGAGCGGCGTCTATCCCGCCATGTACGCGTACTCGTCGGAAGTGTATCCCACCAATATTCGAGCCACCGGACTGGGCGTAGCCTCTGCTTTTGGTCGTCTTGGTGCCATTGGCGCCCCCATACTCATCGGCAGCACCTACGCCAAGATCGGTTTTGGCGGAGTTTTTGCCGTTGCCATGGCTTTCCTGCTGGTGGGAGCCGCCGGCACTGCAATTCTGGGAATCAGTACGACGGGCAAGACCTTGGAGCAGATCACTACCGAGCAGCTCGGCCGCGTAGCCCGGAAAACGCTCGCGTAGTAACTGCGTCGAGTCTGAATCTGGTTCGGAGTGTGCGGAGACGGCACTGCCTTGTGGATTCCCGGTACGCGCGGAGCCAATCAAGGAGGAACAAGGAATGAGCGACCTGGCCCGGAAGGCGGATGCCTCGATCGAAAGAATGAAAAGGGACGGTCATGAATAAATGGTTTGGATGGGTTGGACAGGTGCTGGATGTCGACCTGACAAATCGCAAGGTGGACATCTACCCCCTGGATCGCAATCTCACAAGAACGTTCATCGGCGGCCGGGGAATCAACGGAAAGCGGTTGTTTGATTCGCTGCCGCCTGAGACGGATCCACTCGGGCCGGAGAATCTATTGTTCTTCGGCACCGGCCCTCTGACCGGGACACCTGGGGCGACCGCACGATTCAATGTGACGTTCCTTTCTCCGGCGACGGGACTCTTCGGTGATGCAAATTCGGGAGGCCATTGGGGAGCGGAACTGAAATATGCCGGCTATGATAGTTTGATCATACGGGGTAAGGCTGATAGGCCGGTGTACCTTTCGATACAGGACGACACGGTCCAGATCCGCGATGCTGACGAGCTATGGGGCTTAAATGTATGGGACACTACGGCATCGATCCAGCGGAAGATGAAAGATCCGGACGTGCAGGTATTGGCGATCGGGCAAGCCGGAGAACACATGGCGCTGGTGGCCGCGATCATGTCCTCGCTGACCCGTGCGGCGGCACGATGCGGCAGCGGCGCTGTCATGGGATCAAAGAATCTAAAGGCCATTGCCGTCAGAGGGTCTAAGGGAATAAATGTTGCGGACTCCCAAGCGGTGCTGGACAATTTCCAAAAGTTATATCAAGCCATTACGACCGACTATAAATTTGGTTTTTACCCGCAATACGGCACATCCATCCTGACGGAAGGACAGTATCCAGCGGGGTTGGTCCCCTTTTATAACTTTAAGCAGACTCAACTGGAAGGTGCGGTAGAGAAAATTGGTGGACAGCAGTTCGTCGATAAGTACCTGACGAAACGTCGGGCATGCCAGGGATGTTTCCTGCATTGTGACCATCATTATCGGATTCCCGATGGCAAATATAAAGGTACTGAAGGGCAAAAAATCGAGTGGGAAAGCATTACTGCCTTTGGACCCCGATTGGGAAATCTGGACTTTGGAACCATTCTTTACATGAACAATCTTGCCAACCAGTACGGCATGGATACCATCGCGACCGGCGGTAGTATTAGTTTGGCCATCGATTTGTTTGAAAAAGGAATTCTTACAACCGCGGATACCGATGGTATGGAACTGCGTTGGGGCGATTCGGATGTACTGGTTGGCCTGATGCGTAAAATCGCCTATCGAGAAGGCTTTGGGGACCTTCTGGCCGAGGGCGCGTATTGGATGGCGCAAAAGATCGGGCGCGGCGCTGAAAAGCATGTCTGTCATATGAAGAGACTGGAGCCTTCGACCGAAGATGTCAGAGGACATAAGGCGATCGCTCTTGCATTTCACACCTCGACCAGGGGCGGCGATCATCTGCGGGGTCAGCCGCCTGCTGAAATTGGGGGGTTCCGGGGTGTGGACCCCAAGATCATGGCAGCGCGCTTTGGATCTCCCGATGTGGGGAAACCGGCCGTGTATGATCTCATCGGAAAACCTCGGATGGTGATTTGGTATCAGAATTTTGCCGCGATTATCGATGCGATGGAACTCTGTAGATTCGGCACTTATTGGTCTCGGTTTCCGGTCGAATATAAGGAATTCAGTGACATGCTTCGATACACTACGGGCGAGGACTTTAGCGCGGATGAGCTGATGACGGTTGGCGAACGAATTTGGAACGTCGAGAAAGCGTTTAATTTGCGACAGGGTTTCGGGCGGGAGAGTGATTTGCCCTGCGAAAAGCTTCAGACTGAGCCAGTCGTCGGCGGTCCCGTAGACGGAGAAACACTGCCTCTTGAAAAATTCAACGAGCTTCTAGACTCGTATTACGTGCTGCGAGGATGGGATCAACAGACCGGGAAACCGAAGCGTAGCAAATTGGAAGAGTTAAGTCTCGGAGACGTCGCCGACGAACTGGCGCGATACGATCAGATCGCTGAGGGGTAGAAGGCAGGTTCTATACCTTGATAGAGAGGTGTGCATTTGCCGCCGTCGGCGATAGTTGGTAAGCCATGTGAAGCTGTTTGTAAGATAGTTGCTTTTTAGTCCGGGGGTGCCCAAATGGGCAAGGTTCTTGTATTTCATTTGGATCGTTGTACCGGTTGCGGATTGTGTGAGTCGATTTGCTCGCTGGTTCACACGGGAACATGCAATCCCGAACGTTCAAGGATTCGAATCGTAAGAATGGAACCACAGGGCATTTATATACAAATGTTCTGTCAACAGTGTGAAGAAGCGGCCTGTATCGACGCGTGCCCGGCTCTTGCAATCCATAGAAGCATATCGACGGGGACAATAGAAATCGATCATGAGTTGTGCACGCTATGTGAGGAATGCACGGCCGCATGTTCTTTCAACGGGATTTGTCGCGATAGCATCGATCAGACAATCATCGCCTGCGATCTGTGCGGCGGCGATCCTATGTGTGTGCGGTTTTGCGAGACCAAAGCAATAGAATTCCTGGAGAGAGATTCGGTTGTCGTCCAGAAAAAGAACGAATCTTTGCAAGAGTTTCGTGAACTTATCAAACTCGTAGAGGACTGCTCCCAGTCTGGGCTGGATTAGATTGGCCGGAATGTTGACAACTTTGGAGAAGAAGCTGCCACTAAGGCCGACGATACCCTGCCGTACCACTTGGAGCACGAGGTCCCCAGCAGGCGGGGCTGCGGGCAAAGTTCCTGAGTTATCGAAGATGCTGGATGAGTATTACGGGTTTCGGGGCTGGGAAACTGACGGCGTGCCTAGCGAGAGCAAGTTGAAATAGTTGGAGTTACTGTGGAGGTGGTCATCTATGCAATCGATTACCGTCAAGGCGGTCGGACCTGTCTCGTCGCTGCTGGAAACCAGCGAAACCGTTGTTACCTGCGACAGCCCGTTGCCGGTGAGCGTGATTCTAGATGAGCTGAGGATTCGGTATCCCCTGTTTTCTAAATTTCTCGGTCAACTGGACGTCGAGGACAACTTGATGATTCGCTGCGGCGGTCGGGAGATGCAGTTCGATTCGATGGTCCAGCCGGGAGAAGAGCTGCTGCTGCTCACCCCGATCTCAGGAGGGTAAGGCGCCGGATTCCAGCAGGCGCTCCAACTATTGTTGTACTACTACAGGAGATGAACTTATGTCGCAGCAGAAGAGACGTGTATGGTTTATCACTGGCTGCTCGACCGGATTCGGCCGGGAGCTGGCGAAACTCGTGCTTGAACACGGCTGGTGTACTGTCGTGACTGCGCGCAATCTACAAGCAATCCAGGACCTCTCTACCGGTTACGATGGCCGTAGCCTGGCGCTTAAGCTGGATGTCACAAAAGAAGCACAAATCACCGAAGCTGTTAAGCAAGCCGAGGCCACGTTCGGGGGAATTGATGTGCTGGTCAACAACGCCGGGTATGGCTATATGGCTGGGGTCGAGGAAGGCGAGGATGAGGAGGTCCGCGCCATGTTCGAAACTAACTTCTTCGGACTCGTCAATATGGCGCGAGCAGTTCTGCCAGGCATGCGGCAGCGCCGGAGCGGGCACATCGTCAATATTTCTTCTATGGGCGGATTCATCGGGCAAGCGAGCTCGGGATACTATAACGCGACTAAGTTTGCGGTCGAGGGTCTCTCGGAAGCACTGGCGAAGGAGGTTGAGCCGCTTGGGATCAAGGTGCTCATCGTGGAACCGGGGCCGTTCCGCACGGATTGGGCTGGGCGCTCCCTGAAGCTGACTCGCCACGGAATCGAAGATTACGCCCAAACCGCAGGTACCCGCCGGCAAATAGTTTCGAGTCGCAGCGGCAAGCAACCGGGGGATCCGGTTCGCGGCGCGAGGGCAATCATCGAAGCGGTGCAATCGACGAACCCGCCACTGCGCCTGCTGCTGGGGCGCATGGCTTTGGAGACCGCGCGCGGCAAGCTCGAACTCCTGCGCCAGGACTTTGATGCTTGGGAAAAAACATCGCTCGGCGCCGATTTCCCGAAATAGATCTCAGTCAACCGTGAGAGTCACAGCAAACCCATCTACCCAGAGCGCACGCCCCGTGTAGAAGTTTAGGGATGAACGATCAAACGGGAGTAACTGTGCGGCGACGCACGCGGGCCGAGACCGGGCAGATCGTAGCGGAGTTTACCGGCAGCGGACTGACTCAAACTGAGTTCTGCCGGCGTCACGGCATGAGTCTGGGTACTCTCAACCGGTACCTGAAGCCGCGATGGGAGCAAGGCGATAGCGGTGCGGCCGACGATGGGCTGGTTGCCGTGGAACTGGCGAGCAAGAAGTTGGCGACGGGTCGCGAGTTCAAATGCGGTTTGGCGGTGGTACTATGGCGCGGGCGCAGGATCGAAGTGAGATCAGGATTCGACGGGCCCACACTGTAGCGGCTGGTCAACCTGTTAGAGAAGATGTAGGCCGTGTTCGGCTTCGGTCCCGCGCCGCGAATCTATCTGGCGGTGGGAGCTACCGACATGCGCAAAGGATTCGAAGGCCTGTTCGGGTTGGTGCGCGATCGGTTGCAATGCGAACCCTTGAGTGGCCCTGTTTTTCTCTACTGTAAGGAGCGGCACAATCGCTTGAAGCTTATAGTCTTCGATGGCAGTGGGTTCTGGGTATGTGCGAAACGTTTGGAGAAGGGAGGCTTCCGCTGGCCGCGGGCAGGCGACGCGCAAGGCAAGGTGGTCGTGAGTCACGAAGAACTTGCCTTTCTGTTAGGAGGGATCGATTGGGCCCAGACGCGGCTCTGGCCATGGTATCGACGAGTTACTAGGAATGTGCGCACGACCGCATAAACACTGCACAATTAGCTTGCTTTTTACAACTCATCTCTGCTACTACGTGGTTAATCGTGAGGGCGACCTCGAACCATTCGGCGGCTTCTACTTCTACTCCTCTTTCTGACGCCGAGTTAGTCGAACAGCTCAAGCAACAACTGGCTACAACGGAACAACGACTGCAGTACGCGGAGCTGGGGATCCAGGTTGACGGAGAGAGCAGTCACGAGCGAACCGTTCTCTGCCAAATTCCCTACTAACAGGGAAAAATACAGGGAATTTCGGAAAGTCAGCCGACCTAATACGGTAGATAGCAGCCGTAACGCTTCATTTATGGTAACTTCTGCTGCCAAGAGCCGGTGTCGGCTTAAAATAAAATAGGGAATTATCAGGGGCGTTTTAGGGAATTAAGCTCCCTGATCTGTTTTGAGCAAAAATCAATCAAGTCAATTTTGGCTAGTTATCGGGATGCGAGGCGAGTAATCCAGCCAAGCTTCTAAGGTGCGCCCGTATCACGTACTTCGATTTGAGCTCCAACCCGCGATACATGGATTGCTATATCAAAGCGTTGTTCCTGCCACACACGGACTTGGGGCAGTTCCCAACAGTTGCGGAAACCTTGGAGAGTCGAAGCAGAAAAGCATTGTGAACAATCTTCTGCAGCGGGTCAGTACGGCGACGGCAGTGAGTTTGTGTTGCGCTTCAATTCTAGCTGATCCATAAAAGAGCAAATCAATGTGCTTCTACTATCGCTCCGATTGCGCGTAAGGCCGGCCTGCTAGCTGTTTTCTGCTGACGCCATTCGCGAATGCCTGCCGCTGAAAAGAACTCGTCCCGACCCTCGCGAAGAGCCAGCGCCACAGGACGGATGGGAAGGGGCTTTTGCCGATCAAAGTTGCCGCCTCGTCCGGCACCGTAAGTCCCTTACTCAACGCCTCGGCTGTGATGTTGAGGGCCTTCATTGCATACCTGGCAAGCGGTGGGCGAAGCGGTTGCCCACTGCTCAGGGCTTCCCCCAGCACCCATCGCCAGAGCACCAGCCCAGGTACACTGAAGTTGATCAAGGCCCGAAAAAACAACATTCCGATCATCACAGAGGATCAATTCTTCAAGCTGGCTGGCATTCAATAAATTCGCCCTTTTCGGAGAGATTGGGATGCCGCAAGGGTTCCTTAAACCATCAGTAGTCTGCCACGCCGACTGGGGCAGCGATGCCAAGAAGCGCTGGATCGCCAAGGCCACACTCAACAATGGCCGATATACCGCGTTCGCACCAGAGCCTGTCGGCGACCTCGCTGACCTGATTCCCTCAATCCGGCACCAAATCGGGCAGAACGGTTGTGCCCTCGTTGGTTTCGACTTTCCAATCGGCATTCCGGTGTTCTATGCCAACAAAGCCAGAATTTACAGCTTTAGGGAAATGCTTTCGCAGTTTGGAAATGGTGAGTGGGCTAAATTTTACGATGTCTGTCGGGAGGCATCGCAAATCTCTTTGTACCGGCCCTTTTATCCGTACAACTATGGATAACCCTTTAATCTCAGCAAGCACTTTCACAGCATAATGCCGTTCCATCCAAGCAGGGTTTCGTCGTTCAGGGGCTGATCGTCCCCAAATGCCCTCGAATCGGGCATTTCTGCTTTAAGGAACCTCTGAACAAGAACCGTTCTCTGATCGAGAAGCTGTAGGTTCCCAACGGCATCTCGGTTATGGGTGCTGATATCGCCGCCTGCGGCCCTTTGCCGCAGCTCGGGGCGGCGTCCGC
>Ga0182014_10004041_pt1 | contig 17137 bp, 22 predicted proteins | sample 612S2DmetaG_FD_120489 | JGI IMG/M metagenome (GOLD analysis project Ga0182014, IMG submission 120489) | Permafrost microbial communities from Stordalen Mire, Sweden - 612S2D metaG | ecosystem: Environmental > Terrestrial > Soil > Wetlands > Permafrost | place: Sweden: Stordalen | collected... | reverse complement strand
TTCAGGCAGAAGAGTCACGATAGAAAAATGGCGGAGAGGGAGGGATTCGAACCCTCGGTAGAGGCTTTAGTCCCCTACAACGGTTTAGCAAACCGCCGCCTTCAACCACTCGGCCACCTCTCCACCAATGACTTAGGAAAATTGTGTTGACGGCACTTGGCAATATATGGCAAAGTGAAGCATCGAAAGGGATACGTTGCCATGACAACCACCAAGACGAAACAGAAACTTTGGCCGCCGATTCACAGACTTACTTATACCAGCGGAGGGACTGGCTGGCAAGTCGCGTGTATGCTCAAAGGTGAGCGTATCCGCGAGACGTTCCCCACCAAAGAGGAAGCGGAAACCCGCGCCGCGCAAATCCGTCAGCAGAGGGACAACGAAGGCGCTGCCGCATTCGCCTTGCCCGCTGCCGCTCGCGTCGAGGCGGTCAACTGTGGCGAAATGCTGAAACCCTACGCGGCCACGATCACGGAAGCCGTCACCTACTACGTTGAGCACGTCTTGGCCTACCGCAACGCGCCCCCGGTGTCGGAGATCGTCAAGCGCATGGTCGCGGAAGCCGAATCAGCGGGCCGTCGCGAAACCACCGTCAAGGACTTACGGCTGCGTCTGGAGCGATTTTCCCGCACGTTCGGAAAACGGCAGCTTGCCGGTATCAGCCTCGCCGAGTTGAAACAGTGGCTTGACGACCCGACGCAAACGGCGCGAACACGGATTAACTACGCCACGAAAGTCAGCCAGCTTTACGGGTACGCGATTCGGCACCAATGGGCCGACGTGAATCTTGTCGAACGCATCACCCGCCCCACCCCGGAAGCAGGCGAGCCGGGCATCTTCACTGTCGAGCAAGCGGCCCGCCTATTGGAACACGCCGACGAAGCGGGATTGCTGCCGTATGTCGCCATCGGGCTTTTTGCCGGGATTAGGAGTGCCGAGCTTCTGCGGCTGGACTGGTCAGCGGTCAAGCTGTCGGAGAGAGCCGTTGTTGTGGGTGCGGGCATCGCCAAGAAACGCAGCCGCCGAGTTGTGGAGATCAGCGACACCCTAGCACCATGGCTGGCGTTGTGCGGCAAGAAGCGGGGGCCAGTGGTGGACGTGCCGGACTTCCGTAAGGCGTTGAACGCGCTCGCCAAGTCTGCCGACGTGAAAGAGTGGCCGCAGAATGGTTTGCGCCATTCGTTTGCCAGCTATCACCTAGCCGCTTACAACGACACCGTGCGAACGGCGTTTCTCATGGGCCACAGTAACCCTCGCATTGTCCACGATCACTACAAGGCGCTTGTCCAGAAGTCCGACGCGGAGAGGTTTTGGGCACTGCGACCGGCTGCCGACGCCGCCGGAAAGATCGTAGCGATGAAGGCTGTGGCGAATGGATAAAAGGGGGGCGGAATGCAATCGAAAGGCAAACGCGGACGAGTAACCGGACGAGTTCTGGCAAAAGAGATCGACCCTAGCGCCAGTTGGGACAACTTGTATCGTAAGGCGACGCGGGGTGACCTCCCCAGGGGTTTTCCGGAGATTGCGGGGGCTTGGCTCAAGCTGGATGAGCAGCGGAAGGCACTTGACAATGAACGTCGGGAGCTGGGCACTCGTTGGACAGATTCGCTACTCAAATGGCTTACCATTACGCGTGGTAAAAGGGTGAATCCGAAGGGTCCAATCGGGTACACGCTAGACGAGCTGCTGAAGGGTGCAAAGAAGGACAAATCGAGAGACAAGGAAGTTTACCGTTGGCTTCGGAAGGATGCAGCCTTTACCCGCACACAGATGAGGCTCTTTGCGGAGATCGATGCGCGCGTCGGAAATATATACCGATGTGCCCTTGAAACAGGAGACGTACGAGACCTACGCCAGCTTCGTCTCTTTGTGGCTGAAGTTAAACTGATTCGCGAGGGACACGATTGCGTTGATCCGCGCCGCGCGGTTTATCTGCGGGTGATTGGCAAAGACGAAAGCGGCCAACTACGCCGCACACCCCCCCCTGTGCCAACATCCTGGTTAGCCCGCGCGTTGGGATGTGACCGCAAGACAATTCGTGAGTGGCACAGGCACTACGAAATCACATCAAGTCAGGGGAAACCCGGGCGTCCCAAGAAGTCGCAACCCTGAATTTCGGGGAATTCTTTTCAGAACCCCCAATTTTATTGCGCGTTCGCTTGCCGTAATCTTTCGGCAACGTGACGCACGAACTGACATCACCGCGCACCTCTGAGACGAACACGCCGGCAGCGGTGGCACCGATGTACCTTCGGGCCGATCAAGTCATAACCGTCCTGCCCGTGAGTCGCCGCACCCTGTCGAACTGGCAGGCTCGCCGACTGATTAAGTTCTATCGCGTAGGGCGAACAATTCTTTTCAAGCGTGCGGACATCGAAGCCGCACTTGAGAAGTTCGCGGTGATGCCGGTTGGCACCCCGCGCCCGCGGCACCGCCACTTCGAGGACGGGAACGTTATCAGCGAGCCGGTCCCGCCGCGCAAACGCCGGATGGGCCGGATAAATCCATGAATGACGCGACGGACTATACGCTATAGTATGAGCGATGCGCCGTTACGTGAGACCTTTGCCCCTTGCCCCAACTGGTTGGGCCGCCGTCGTGAAGTGTCATCCACAGCGAAACTGGTTTACGCACGCTTGCTCCAGTATCGAGGGAATAAGAATGCTGGGCTGGCATGGCCATCTTACGAAACACTCGCCTCCGAGGTCGGCAAGTGCCGAAGGACGGCCATGAATGCCGTCAAGGAGTTGGTAGATCACAACCTGGTGGAACTGAAGCGCCGTCGTAACAAAAGCAATGTCTTCCAATTGCTGCGGCATCCGTGGACCGAGTCGGCTGGTGAAAAGATTGCACCCCAACAACTGGAGCCAGTGAAGGGGAGTTCACCGCATGGTGAAGCGGATTGCACCTCCACTGGTGAAGCGGGTTGCACCCAAAGAGAGAAGAAAAAAGAAATAAAAGAGAACCCCCCGTCCGTCGTCAAAGGGCGGGAACGCGGCCAGATCGAGAATGACCTCAATACCGCCAGAGGCCAACTCTCAGAGCTTACAAACGAACTCAAGCCCCGGTATCAAAACCCGGTTAATCTTGCTGACGACTGGCGGATAAACATGCTCCAAAGAGCCGAGAGCGGCGACACGCAAGCAGTCGAGGATACAGCCAGGTGGACGAGCATCAAAGACCAGTTGAAGCGGTTGAGGCGGGAGCTTTGACAGTATGGTCGATGTGCCGACATGGTGGAACAGCACGGTTTTGAGGTGCAAGCGGTTGGTTTTGCGGGTGAAAGCGGGGTGGTTCTGGTGTGAGGCAGGATGGTTTTGGAGAAAATCACTCGTTGCTTTGCAAGCAGTTACGTCAAAAATGCACCTTGCTTTGCAAGCACTTACATCATTTTCAGCGCTAGAAGTGTGGTTGCAATACGGTGCCGGCAAGGGAATCGTCGGTGCACGGGCGAGGCGTATAGGCGCGAAATGGTGTCACGGTGCCGGTGGACGAGGACACAGGCGGGTTGGCTTGTCGGCAAAACCGATGGCCGGGCTTGGTGGTGAATGCGGCTGCGCAATTGTCGCCTCTGTCTTGGCAGTGGGCTACTTCGGCGGGGACCGGTGCGGGTGACGAAACCAAGTCGGGTCTTAACCGCTTTGCGGCTGGAACTTGTACTGCCGCAGGCACGGGTCACGCCGGTCGCGCGCACGCTCCCACTGCTCCGGGTACTTGCGGAGAAAGCACCGGTTGAAGGCGTGTGCACTTTGTTAGTGGCATTGCCCGTACGTTCTGCTAAAAAGCTACTGTATTCAGTGCGTCAGTGATTCCATGAAACAACTGCCAAGCATCCTCAACTTTCCGCCCCCTTCCACGGGGGGCGAATGGTGGAAGGATCAGATTATCTGCGGTGATTCGCGGGCCGTGCTGCACGCGTTGCCGGACGAATGCATCCACTTGGCCATTACGTCACCCCCGTACAACGTCGGCCTCCAATACGACTCCCACAACGACAAGATGCCCTACGACGAATACCTGAAGTGGCTCACCTTGTTCTGGAGCGAACTATACCGCGTCCTCGTGCCGGGTGGCCGTTTTGCCCTCAACATCGCCCCTACCAGTATCAAAGACTTTCGCCCGATCCACTATCACATGACGCGTGACCTGATGCGTTTCGGCTTCATCATGCGAACGGAGATTCTCTGGTACAAACAGACCATGCGTCGCCGGACCGCGTGGGGTTCGTGGAAAAGCCCACGGAATCCGCACATGGTGCCGAGTTGGGAATACGTCCTCGTGTTCTCGAAAGGATCTTGGACGCTGGAGGGCAACAAAGCCGACGCGGACATTACCGGCGAGGAATTCATCAAGTTCTCCGATGCATTCTGGCCAATCCAGCCCGAGACTCGCAGCCGGCAGCCATTCCTGAACAGCCTGTATCCACCACGCCGGGGACGAAAGGCACCAGAAGCCAAAGAGAATAGCCATCCAGCACCGTTCCCCGAAGAACTCATATACCGCCTCATCAAGTTTTACAGTTATCGCGGGAACGTTGTACTCGACCCGTTTGGCGGCATTGGCACAGTGGCCACCGTGGCCCACCGAACCGGCCGTCATTTCGTCCACCTCGATCTTTCCAAGAAGTACTGCGAGATCGCTGCTGAGCGCGTAGCTAATGAGATGAAGCAAATGCGCCTTGACGAGATCGAGACCAACAAGTCCGAGGTGGTAGTTGCCGCCACTTCGATTACCGAGATCAAACCGAAACACGCGGCTCCTAGGAAGGCCCGGAAGAAATAAAGGGCTCGCGGCCCACTGAGGGCTCCTCGCCATGAGCGCTTCCGCCCACTACGACCAGATCAAAGGCGAACTCACGGACTTTGGCAGGAATGCTGTCGCAGATGTGGGCAAAATCATGACTTTGGTGCAGGCTTTGGGCCTACCAGAGAAAGAAGTGATGCCTACGGCTCAATATGTCTACATCACCCATTATCAAAAGGTGAATACGGCGGACGCGAACCAGGCGCGCCAGAGTTGGGTCGCTGCGAGCGGTAACAATTTCGAGTCGTTTATGCGCAACTTTATAAACCACAGTCTCAATGGCGAAGGTATTCTTGCCGTGAAGGGTGACCGGCTAAAGACCAGTCCGAAGGCGGCAAACATCGTAAGTTTTTTGACATTGAAGGCGAACCGCCGATGCACGCAAACGACCACCGGCGTGTGGCCAGACTCAGATATTGTTGTCCTGACGAGGGAACAGACTGGCACCCTCAAGGCGTTTGCCCTGCTAAACTGCAAAACAAGCGATCACAGCCGGAATGATGCCGTGCTTTTCTGGGCGCTGGCACTCAGGGACAACAATATCAAGTACTGCCTCCTCACACAGGATTTGGACAGGCGATTTGACAAAGGCGACGGCGACGCCCGCGTGAGTGCGCTACGAAGAAAAGCAGAGGCGTTTCTGGACCGTGTGTACTCCACCAGTCCCACCACGAAGGAATGTTCACAGGTAAAGAAACTGGACTTCAAGACTCCCGCGGGGGCAGATGCCCTCATCGCAGACTTGCGTCGGTGGCGTCAGGATGTGGTGCCCGACTACTCTGCCGCTGCGTTGCACGAAGAATTTCTTTCCCTCAGCTATGGCGGCTAAGAAAAATATCAGTCGCTACACCACACCGAAAGGCCCGGAAGCTGAGTTCCAGTCCGGATCGCGTCGGCAGGTCTTGCGTAATCTGCTCGGCATCACAAGCAAGGGCAAGATGGACGAAGTTGAGTATGCGGCGCTGGTGCACGCACAGGAGGCTTACCTGCGAAGAATCACCCCTGACACGCGTTTCACGGCACGTTCCATCTGCCAGATGCACCGCGACTGGTTGGGAAGGATTTATTCGTGGGCGGGCCAGTACCGGACAGTGGAACTGCAGAAAGGTGCATTCCGTTGGCCGCCCGCCGTTCGCATCGCGGAGAATATGACGACGTTCGAGCGCGACTTGCTCGCCCGACAAACGCCATGCCGGCCCGGTCCGTTGCCGGAAGTGGCGCGGCGGATTGCCGAGGTGCACGCCGAACTGTTGTTGATTCATCCGTTCCGTGAAGGCAACGGACGCCTTGCTCGCTGGCTTGCGGAACTTATGAGCTTACAGGCCGGCTTCCCGCTCCCGGATTACGGGTTTACCGGCAAAGGGAGCTCGAAACGGCGGTACACTTATCTCGTGGCGGTCACGCGCGGATACGCCCAAGATTACGCTGCCTTGACCGCTTTCTTTGCCGGAGCGATCACGCGACGCTTAGAGGAAACGCCCGAATGAATCTTCAGTCGCAGACCGCGTGCCCCCTCGAAGTGAGAGGATTGCCGGGCGGTGTCAGCAATCATGCGACGGCGGGAACGCACGTTCCGCAGGTACGGATTCGTCTTTAGCAAGGCTGCCATGAGTAGAATTATATCAGAAGCAAGGAAATTGACAAGCCCGTCATTGCGCATACATGTCGTCAAATGCACGCTTTAGCCAGCGCATATCCTGACCGGATGCACCGACACTATCCGTGCGGCCCGCCATAGACTTTGGGATTTTTCGCTTCGGCTCGCTTCGCGGTGCTGCGCTGCAAAACCCAAAGACAATGGCTCGGTCGTTCACGACCAAACCACGCTTCGATGTCGCCACTGCGAGCCTTGGTTTCTCGCGGCCACATCACTTGAGGCCATCGCAACCTCGACCATCTTTACCAAGGCCAGGTTGGGCCTGGTTAGACGCGCAAGAATCTTATTTACCCGCACCGGGAATAGGTTCATTCTTGACTTCTATGCGAGCGCTGGGAGCTACTTTCGGAGGCAACTTCGAGGCTTTCTTCAGGCAGGAGGCAACGAGAAAGTCGCCGTCCCCTTATCAAACCCGTTTGGCGACCACCGGCCTCGGCAAAACCGCTGCTGTGGTGCTTGCTTGGCTCTGGCGACGACGCTTCACCGATCAGAAAACCCGCCAATCCACTCCGCACGGTCTCGTCTATTGCCTGCCGATTCGCGCGCTGGTAGGGGATTTCACATGGACAAACTGATCCGGTTTCGTGATGCCTTCAATGAGTTGACAGGGAATCGGCCGTTCCCTTGGCAGGAGGATTTGTACATGCGGTGGTTGTCGCAAGGGAAGTTTCCGTCGTCGTGCAACCTCCCGACGGGGCTTGGGAAAACCTCCGTCGTCGCAATCTGGCTGATCGCGCTCGCCAACCATCCGGAGAAAATGCCTCGACGACTGGTGTACGTTGTCAACCGCCGAACGGTCGTGGATCAGACGACCGAGGAAGTTCTCAATTACCGCCGGCGAATCGCGGAACTCAACGACAAGGATCTGCTTCAACGCCAACTCGGCTCGCTCGCCATCAGCACGCTTCGCGGCCAGTTCGCCGACAACCGCGAGTGGTCCGCGAACCCGTCCCGCCCGGCGGTGATTGTGGGCACCGTTGATATGATTGGCAGCCGGCTGCTGTTCAGCGGGTACGGCGTCGGGTTTAAGCGGACATCGGCTATTTCCGGCTGCACGGACGCAACGCCAGGAACTGGTTCCGGGAAAAACAGGACGCTTACGGCGGACGATACGATTACCTGTACTCGGCGGCGGAACTGGACGACCTGCTTGCGCACGTCGCGAAGATTGCCGCGCGGACGAAGAAGACGTTTGCGGTGTTCAACAACCGCAAGGACGCCAAAGCGTTTTCCAATGCCTTGCAGTTGAAGGCGCGCTTGGCGCCCGCGGTCACGGTGCGCGCGCCCGCGCCGCTACGGGAGCGTTATCCCTCCATCCGAGACAGTACGATTGCGGACGGCGACGAGCAGTTGCCGTTGGTGTGACCGGCTGCCGGGAAATTCGGACGCGCTATCCTGACGTTACGCGCGCTTGCGTCTGAGGAACGCGACGAGGGAGACGGCGCCGAGGGTGGTCAGCAGGAGCGAAGACGGTTCGGGAATCTCGTCGATGGCGAGGTACACCGCGTTGCCCAGCCCGGAAGCGAACACGGACGTGTCTCCTTCGGGATCGATTTTCAGAATGTCGCTGCCACCGTGGTTTCCCACGTAGAGATTACCGCTGCTATCGAAGGCAAGACCGATAGGAGCCGATAGCAGATTCGTAGATGTGAAAAGCGATCCTTGTCCGCTCGAATTGAACTTCTCAATGGTGTTGTTGCCGCCATTGGCTACGTAGAGGTTCCCGTTGCTGTCGAAGGTCAACCCATAAGGGTTGTTTATACCCGAGGCAGCAAATACCGATCCGGTTCCGCTCGAGCTGAATTCCTGGATCGTGTCATTGCCGCCATTCGCGACATACAGGTTCCCGCTGCTGTCAAACGCGAGGCCCTCTGGAGCGTCGACGCCGGACGCCGCAGTGGCGAAGACTGACCCGGTTCCGCTCGGACTAAACTTCTCAATGGTGTTGTTACCTAGGTTCGCCACGTACAGATTGCCGCTGCTGTCAAACGCGAGGCCTTCTGGAGCGTCGACGCCGGACGCCGCAGTGGCGAAGACTGACCCGGTTCCGCTCGGACTAAACTTCTCAATGGTGTTGTTACCTAGGTTCGCCACGTACAGATTGCCGCTGCTGTCGAACGCAAGCCCGGTAGGGTCGCTTAGGCCAGAGCTGGCAGTAGCAAAGGTAGACTGATTTCCAATAGAATCGAATTCCAGAATTCTATTTAGGTTAAATGTCGATACGTACAGCGTGTCTGCCTGCGCACAGGGGTAGTTGATACACAGACCGGGAAGCATCGCGAACACGAGGCATGCACTTTTACAAGAACCCTTCATACGTATCCAGCTTCGTCGCGATGTTAATTTAACACAAGCATCCTCGCGATTGCAAGCGCCGGTTTTGGCAAATGCTATTGCGCGGATTGGCGCAGCAAGCGAGATTTTCGGCGGAAGCAAACCGCCGCGACAGTCACGCCATGCGAACACCCTATTCATGATGGCTTCTCCTCTTTCTCAATGTTGATAGGCCCCCAAGTCCCATGCGCCGTACGATGGGCGCGGGTTACCATTGATATCCGCGTTCAACCCTGGTAGATTCAGCCCACTCAGGTTCGTGCCTGCCGCAACCGTCGGCCCGTTGGTGATCGAGTAGTTGTTCAGGATGCTGTTGGTACTCGCGCCGTAAGCGAGGCTCAGGAATGATGGGGTATTGGTGATGCCGTGCGCGTCAAATCCGACATACTGCTCAACTGATAGCCCCCCGTTTGTATTGAACCCAACCGAATTATTCCACCAGAAATAGGCGTCGCTTGCGCCGGACTGTGGGTTCCAGTCGTTGTAGTCAATCGTCCACTGGGCGAGTGGGTACTGGTTCGTCACAGTGCCCACTACAAACAAATCGCCCTCATTCACGGAGGTCAGGAACGAATCGGCGACATTGTTGAGAATCTGTAGATAAGCATTCGGGGGCCACATCAACGGCGGATTCACATAACCCCCACAACCAATTTCTATTGCGGAAACAAGATTGGCCCCCGGCTGATTCACCAAGAAGGTGTTGTTGAGAATCCGGACCGTCCCGCCCTGATTCAGTTCCCACGAAATCTGGATCGGATAGCTCGATCCGTAGCCTCCGTTGTTGGGGCAATCAAACAGGTTGTTGTAGATGTTGACCGATGGCGCATACTCTAGGTAGATGTCCGCCGTCAGCGTGATGTTGGTGTGCGTCGTCGTCCATATGTTACCGTACACGTTGACATTAGAACCGAACGTCGCCGCCGAGTAAGCAACCACCGCCTGCGTATTGCTTGGATTGTAGATGTACATAGGATCTTGGTGTGGTGGGGACACGTTCGGTGTCACCATCATTGTCTGGTATCCGTTGCCATAAGCCCATGCCGCATCATGTATGTTGTTGTTCTTAAACGTCACGTTGTCCACGTTGTCGGTCGTCGGATCGAGGATAATACCCCACACTATGTAGTCATGGATATTGCAGTTGGCTACGATCAGATTGGAAGAGTTTGTGCTGCTGTTAAACTCGACTGCTGTGTGCACCTTGGTAAATTCACAGTTGGTGACGGTTACGCTATTTCCGCCGGCGCACCTCACACCAACGCTCGAGGAACCCTGAACACAGTCGCCATTGCCACCAACCGTGTTCCCGCTTACCGGCCCTGTGTTCTGCCAATACCCTAGGTCATGGAAGTAGCAGTTTTCCACTGTCACGTTGTACATCTGGTCGTAGGCCCAGATGCCGTAGCCGTTATTCGGGGGCAGCGCGGCGGCGGCGATGGCAGACGGCGAGGGCGGAAAGGCCGAGGCCGAGGAGGAGAAGAGCGGACGCGGACGGTTCGGGAATCTCGTCGATGGCGAGGTACACCGCATTGTCCAAACCGGAGGCGAAAACTGATCCAACACCGTCAGAATTGAACTCCAGAATCGAGCCGGTGAAATGGTTTGCCACATAGAGATCGCCACTGCTATCGAACGCAAGACCGATGGGGTACCGAAGCAGGTTCGTCGATGTGAAGATTGATCCTTGTCCGCTCGTGTTAAACTTCTCAATCGTGTTGTTGCCGGCATTTGCCACGTACAGGTCACCGTTGCTGTCGAAGGCGAGGCCTTGAGGGTTGGACACGCCAGAGGTGGCGAAAACCAAGCCGGTTCCGCTTGAATTGAATTCCTCAATGTTTGCGGCATTGGCCACGAAGAGATTGCCGTTCCTATCGAAAGCAAGACCCTCGGGAGAGTCTATTCCAGAGGCGGACGTTGCAAATACTGACCCGGTTCCACCCGAATTGAATTCCTCGATAGTGTTGTTGCCAGCGTTGGCCACGAAGAGATTGCCAATACTGTCAAACGCGAGGCCTGTGGGGTAGCTCAAACCCGTGCTGGCAAAGACTGATCCGTTTCCGTTCGAGGTAAGCTTCTCAATCGTACTGTTACCATTGCCACCCCCAGAATTTGCCACGTATAAGTTCCCGTTGCCGTCGAACGCAAGACCATACGGGTAGTTCAAGCCTGAGGCGGCGGTCGCGAAGGCAGATTCGTTGCCGTCGGAATCGAACCGCAAGATGGTATTCGAATCAAATGTCGAGAGGTAAATACTATCAGCAAGCACGGATGCAGTGACGAACGACGAGCCAATAAGCACCGCAAATACGAGATGCGCAACTATAGGAGTTCCCTTCATACGTGCCCAACCTCATTGAGGTAATAGCATACCACGATCATTCCCGCGATTGGGAGCGGCGGCGGCAGGTATGGGAGAGGGCGAGGGCGGACAGGCCGAGGCCGAGGAGGAGAAGGCTGCTGGACTCGGGAACTTCGATCGCGATACCGACGGGATTATCCACATCTGAAGCGAACACAGAGCCGATGCCGTTCGAATCGAACTTCAGAACGTCGCCACCACCACTACCGTTCGCCACGTAAAGATTGCCGGCGCTGTCAAAGGCCAGTCCGAAAGGAAAGCTTACTAAATTGGTACTAGTAAAAATCGATCCTGATCCATTTGGATTGAATTTTACAATCGTGCTGTTGCCTTCGTTCGCGAGGTAGAGATTGCCGCTGCTGTCGAAAGCAAGACCGCGTGGATTTCGGACGTTTGATGACGCGAAAACTGACCCGACACCATTCGTGCCGAATTCTTCGATGGTGTTATTGCCAGCGTTCCCCACGAAGAGGTTGCCGCTCCCGTCAAAGGCGAGTCCTTGAGGGATGTTGATCCCAGAGGCGGCGGTGGCGAAAACTGACCCGACACCATTCGTGCCGAATTCTTCGATGGTGTTATTGCCAGCGTTCCCCACGAAGAGGTTGCCGCTCCCATCAAAGGCGAGAGCCAAGGGAACGCTCAAACCCGATGTCGCGAAAACCGTCCCAGTTCCGGTCGGACTGAATTCTTCGATGTCGCTGTTGCCTTGGAGACCGCCGCCAGAATTTGCAACGTAGAGATTGCCGCTGCTATCAAACGCCAAACCATACGGATAGTTTAGGCCCGAAGTGGCGGTCGCGAATACGGACCCATTCCCGTTTGAGTCAAAACGCCATATGCTGTTTCCATTACCAGTTGAAACAAAAACGTTGTCGGCGTGCGCAGAGAAACCAAAACAGAAGCTTAACGCCAGTATGATCTTGACCCACTTCATGCCGAGCTTTCCCTTCATACGTGCCCTGCCTCGTAACTGCGAGAGTATACTACTGGTACTCCTACAATTGCAAGGCTGACGTTGAGCAGATAAAGCTGCAATCTGCAATGAATTCCGCGCATCTTCATACTGTTTCACGGCATTCCTCCCGTTATCAATGCTGGTATGCGCCTATGTCCCAATTTGTGGACGCAGGCCGCGGGTTACCGTTAATGTCCACGTTCAGCCCAGGAAGATTCAAGTCGCTAAGATTTGCGCCCGCCTCGATGCAAGGCGAGTTGGTCGTGATGCGGTAGTTGTTACCCGCACTGTTCGTTGTACTTCCAAATGCCAAACTCGCAAACAGCGGATCATTGGTCATGCCGTGAACCTCGAATCCCCAGTTGGTGCGCAACAGCGACAGGCCGCCGGTCAGATCGGGGATGTTCGGCTCACTGTAGCCGTTATGCCACCAGAACCAGTTCTCGGGATTGGCCGAGAGCGTGCGCCAGTCGTTGTAATCCATCGTCCAGTAATTCGTCGCCCACACATTTGTGACCACATCGATGAATGCCGCCAGGTCCTGGCCGTTCGTCTGATAGAAGTCATAGGTCAGATTGTTCTCAATCTGCAGCACGGCGTTTGATGGCCACGTGTTCAACGGCAACAGATTGCCTCCGCCGCAGCCCCAATGAATTCCGGCACACTGGCTCGGGCCGACCGAGTTGCTGGGCGTGTTGATGACAATCGTGTTATTGAGGACACGGATCAGGCAGGGCCTGTTCGTCTCGATGGAAATCTCGATGACCTTGCCCCCTAAGTTGGGGTCGCCCTGGTTCGGCACATTGAACAGGTTGTTATAGATGTTCGCGCTCGGCGCGGTCTCCAGATAAATATCACCGGTCATCTCCTCGTTGGTGTGCGTCGTAGTCCACGTGTTGAAACAGATATTGATATGCGGGCCGTTGCTGACCACGCCGCTCCCGTTCGTTACATGAAAAATAGGGTCTTGGTGCGTGCCAGGACCGTAGCCGGTCCACCAGTCACTGGAATAGGCCCAGCCCATGCCGGTGAATTGGTTATGAGCTATCGTAATCCAGTCCAGCACGTAAGGCCCGCCGGAACCCGTGTTCGGTCCGGCCATGTTGATCCCCCATGTCATGTAGTCGTGGAAATTGTTATAGACTATGCTGTCATTCGTGGATGTATTGGAGTACGCCAAATTGATCGCCGTGTGGGCTTTCGTGAACTCGCAGTTGGTGATTGTCACGCTAATGGCATCGGTCAGGCCGATGGCCGTTGAGGACACGCGGTTATACGGTACGGGTTCAACCTCAATCGAATGGGCATCCATCGGTGCCTGATTGAACCAGTAACCGAGGCTGTGGAAATAGCAGTTCTCAATGGTCGAATCGCGTAGGAGGCCGCCATTTACCCAAATACCGTAGCCATTCCGCGCCGGAGTCGCGGCGAACCCGATCAATTCGTTTGTCAGGACTTGAACTTGACCGTTGTTAAAGCGGAAGGTGACGCCGTTCGTATAGGTCCCGGTGGTCGGCGTCGGGCCGAACGTGACATCGATATTAGTGACGGCGTTTGCCGCAATTGTGAAATTCGTTTCGACTGGAACGAACGGGCCACCCAAACAGGTCATCGTGCCGGTAACAGTTGTACTGCCATCGTTTTGAATGTAGCCGGTCGTGGTCTGAGGCACATTAGTGGCAGTCACGAAAACCATCGGCACGGCGAAATTCACGCCAGAAAAGTCCTGAGCAAAAAAGACCGGGCCGTTGCTTGGTGTTGTGGAAAATGCCTGATTCCCGCCGGGTGACCCAACCGGGGGCAGGGATGCCTCGCCTCCCATCGGCCCAATCTCCAGGTTGTTGAACACGAGGTTGCTAACGTCATTACCGAAGATGTAGAAGGCGGCGATTGGGTTCGTGTTCGCGCCTGAGTAATAGTTGTCGGTGATGACCGCCCGCTGGCCGTTGCCCCATGCGTTGGTGCTTGTATAGGAGATCGGCGCGCCGTTTGTGCCCGACGAATACATTCCGATGCCGGTCTGATACAGAGGATTCCCATCCCCTGCCAGCACGTGTCGCACCCCACCCTTGAAAAACACGGTGTCCCCGGGGCTGAGGTTACGTGGTACTACACCCACAGCATTCGGATCGCCAGGGCAATGTCGCCAAGCCACAGCCGGGTTTGTGCCATTATTTAGGTCATTGCCGTTTTCATAGTCCACGTAGTAACCACGAGGTGGCGGTGACGGGCCGTTCCAGTCGCTGTAAACCAAAACAAGATCATTGCTAGATAGTGCCTTGCTGTACACGCGGACGTCGTCAAGTTGCCCGCTGAAGAACTGGTTGCTGTACAAGTCCGCCGCGATACCGAGATTGCCGCCGCAGATGCTCACCGCATCGGTCAGAGTCACCGCACTGCCGACCAAAGCGGCGTTCTTGTAGATGCTCAGCGTCGAACCATCGTAGACACCCGCCATGTGCGTCCACGTGTTGGACGATACAACTGCAGCAGCGCTCGAAATCCACTGCGCCGCCGAAGTCGAGTACACACGGAACACTACACTGGTGGGTGTGGCGAACCGCAGGGCAAAACCGCAGGCATCGCTGCCATCGAGCCAGGTTACGAGTGGCCCGCCCGCGCCGTCGCGGACGTTCACCCACGCCGCCACGGTCAGTTGAGTAGTCAGTTGCGAGGACGCCGGAGTCGGGGCGACGACATCCTGATTGCTGCTGCTGTTGAAACTCAGCGCACTGCCGACGACGCCATTCGTCCACACCGGCAGCGAAACTCCACCGAGTGTTCCTGTCTCGTTGTTGCCGCTGGAATCCGTCGCCAGCGTGCCGCTGCCGTCATCGAACTGCCACCAGCCAATGAGATGAGGCGGGACGTTCCCCGGATGACTTCCCGAATTGTTCGGGTTCGTGCCGAAATTGTATTCTTGGAGATTGTCGTAGCCATCCCCATCCGGGTCTTCCCATGCCAGATTCGGGTCCAAGGGGTCAAGCCCATACGTAACGGCCCAGCCGTAGGGAATCCCGTTGTTTAGCGTATTCGGATTGCCACGCACCACGCGGTGAGAATTCTTGTGTCAGCCCAACGGCGTTGGTGTCGGCCCAACTCGTTACCTGATTGGTCCCGAACATCCACGCCACGTCCGTCCACGACGAGGTCGGCGTGAGACTGCCCTCGGCCTGCACGATGTAAACGTGATCTGTACAGCTCTGCCACTGTAGGACCATGTCACCGCCGCCATCGGGGGCCAGGGACACGACGCTGAATGGGGCCAACTCATTGGTAATCGAGCAGGGATCGCCGCCGCCGCCATCGTCATCATCCGTTGCCATGAAACCGCCGCCCACTCCCATTGCGTGGAGGGTCGAGTTCTCGCTCGGCGGAGCGGTCGTTGCCGCCGCCGCGTCAGCCTCCGCCTGTGCCTCCAGGTTACTCTCGAAGGCCGCGCAGCACGCCAGCGGCGCGACCCAGAGGTCCATGCAGATTCGGGGCGGATCCAAAAACCACTCGCCGCGGGAAATCAGCGCTTCGTAATTGGTTGGATTTCGGCCCGTCTGCTGGCAATACGAACTCAGCTTTTCGTTGTACGGCTGAAACGGCTGGTAGCTCGGCGGGGATGGCAGCCACAGTAACTCGACAGGGTAGTACGGGTATTGCAGGACGGTCTCGCCCGTGTCGGCATATTGGATCACGCGCAGTGGAAAGAACACGACGCCATTCTGCTCTTGGCCGGGGTAGTTCTGGATCGCCGCGAGCCCCTCGGGCAACTGGCTGAAATCGGCGAACCACGTGTCCCATGGGTCGAACCCGGCGTCGTACGGAAAAATCTGCGGGTACGTCAGTCCCGGGTTATCGATGGCGACGACAAGCTGACTGAGGTTGGTAAGAACAGTGACACCGCACTCACTGGCAACCGCGGAGACATCCCCTGTTTGCGCGTGCGCAACAGGGATGGCGAAAACGAGAACGAAAGAAATCAGAAGAAGTTTGCCCCATCGGAATCGGCCGTCCTCACCTGTCATCTTCATCCTTGCCTCTCCTCTGCTTCGAGCCACAAACCAAAAGGGGCGCGAACTCAACGCACCCCTATCTGAGCCGACATTTCCCATATGACCTGCGGCCCGCGACCATCGCGGGCCATTCAGTTTCATTGATTGCATTTTATCCCTCCTGACACTGCAAGCAAGCCCTTTCTAGGCTCCGGAGACGATGCCTTCGGCTCTGGATTGCGTTCTGCACCGATTTTTGACCGAACGGAGACAAAGCATCGCCGCTAGCCATTTTGCTTTCCCGTATTTGCCGCCCGGCGAGCATCAGCCGGGCAGCGGCATGGGCAATCTCAGCCACCCAATCCTTTCCAGAATAGTCCGAAACAATTCCCGCGAGACCGCCACCTCCGCCATCTGGAAGATCACCTGCCGCGAATGGCGCACCACCTTCGCGCCGATCTTGATCAGTTTCTCCCGCAACGTCGTCAGCGTCCAGTGCCGCACCGCTTGGGGCAACACGGCCTGACGCAGAAAGTTGCCCAGATTGTACGCCAACACAAATAGCTGCAACCGCACTTGGTTGTCCACAAAGTCGTGACAGGACAGGCGCGTCCATTTGACGGCGTTCTTGCCTTCTTTTATCCACTGTTCCGCCGTTCCCCGCTGGTTGTAGAATCGCACGACTCGTTTGGCTAGCCGACCCAGATTGGTCACGATGAACCCGACGCGGGGGAACAATTCGCCCTTGTGCCATTCCACCTTGGCTACCACTCGGCGGGCGCGTTCCCAACTCTGCGCCTGATACAAAAAGTCATCATACCAGACCACCGGTGCGTTCGAGGGACGGCCCACTGGACGAGTCAGCAGCGGCTCGATTTCCCGCTGCAACACCTCATTAGCTGGCAGGCGGATGGCGTACCCGTAGATGTTCTCTGGTTTGGAAAGGTGTTTTTCATACGGGTTGTTCGCCAGGATTGTCGGTAGGTGGGGTAGTTAGCTGCAGGACCCATGAGCCGTGGGCGAGTTGGTGGCGGCCGTGCAAG
>Ga0182014_10004039_pt1 | contig 17143 bp, 12 predicted proteins | sample 612S2DmetaG_FD_120489 | JGI IMG/M metagenome (GOLD analysis project Ga0182014, IMG submission 120489) | Permafrost microbial communities from Stordalen Mire, Sweden - 612S2D metaG | ecosystem: Environmental > Terrestrial > Soil > Wetlands > Permafrost | place: Sweden: Stordalen | collected... | reverse complement strand
GAAGTCGCCGTGATCTGCGAACTGCGGCAGCGTGGGTTCAGTTTGCAGCGTGTGCGCAAGGTCATGGCTTTCCTCCAACGCGAACTCGGCAAGCGCCTCTATGAGTCGGCGAGCACAAACTCGCAGATTCATCTGCTCACCGACGGTAAGAACATTTTCATCAAAGATTCACCCGAAAGTATCGTCGACGTGCTCAAGAATTCTCGTCAGCCAATCCTGGCGGTTTGCCTGAGCGACACAGTGCAGCGAATTCAAGCGGGAATACGGGTAGGCAGCCAGGAGGCGCCGTCGATGGATAGAGATATCGCCAAGATTCAAGCAGGAATCGATCCTGCGGCAACAGGCAAACCAAAGCGGTCGCGGGCATCCGGAGCATGAAAGCAACGGGAAATTGCCGGTCTCGCGACCGGTGAGCGGAAGCGGATCTTTTCCAACATCTTCAATGGCCGAAACGGGGGTACAAATGGTCGCGGAAATCAATATCCTGAATGAGTGGATTCCGGAACAGATGGAGCCTGGAACTGTCTTCATTCTTGAGAACGCGGGCGAGGATGGAGAGAGCGAAGATCCGTTTTGGGCAGTGTTGGCGTGCCCATGCTGCGGCGTACTCGGGCTGATCACGCGCAAACAAATTGCCGGACTGGTTCCGGTCATCTGCGGCTCGGACACCTGCCCGGCGCAATTTTTTATCTCGAACGACGAAATCGTGCCGCGCAAGGCGAGTTGAGTGCGCGGCTACCTTGCAGCGTGGCAGATAGTGGCTGGTCGGCGCCAGAATCTGTGCGATGACTCTTGAGCTGACACGCAAAGCACGCTTTGCTCTTTGCTTTGCTACTCGCGATGCAATAGTTGGGACAGTGGCTTATGTTCAGCCGGTCCCCGGTTTTTGTGCCCCGATTTTTATGGGCTTATCTTCTCATTTTGGCACCTGGTCATGATGGCACCTGGTCCGCTTTCCTCGCCACCATTATCATCGTGGAACTGATTCGAGCAGCATCCCACAAATCTCGATAGCGACTGGGCTACCAAGACGGGGCAGTTCCGACCCGCGGAAACATCCAGCCGCACCACGGCCCAAAACCGGAACTGTTCCGCGATCGAAGCTCTCGCCTAAATCCTTTTTCTTGCTGGCAGCGCTCCCGTCCCATATCCTCCGCGTGGCGTATTAAAATGGTTAGTTACGTCTGTGGGGGAATATTCAGCAGCAATGCGCCCTAACCCCTAACCCCGAAACCCGAAGAACGCAAAAAGTAAGAGGAGGTTTGCCCGTGAAGCTAACGCCCGGAAAACTCGCCGGTATGAAGGCCGTCTCGAACCAGCGCGGCGTGATCGCCGCAGCCGCCATGGACCAGCGCGGCTCGTTGAAGAAAGCCCTCGGCGCCAATGCCGGCGACAAGGAGCTGGAAGAATTCAAAGTAGCAGTATCGGAAATCCTGACGCCGCATGCCAGCGCCATTCTGCTCGATCCCGAGTGGGGATTGCCCGCCGCCAAAAAGCGCGCCGCAAATGCCGGACTACTGCTCGCCTATGAGAAAACCGGTTATGACAAAACCGGCCCCGGCCGCCTGGGAGACCTGCTCGATCACTGGTCCGTGCAGCGCTTGAAGCAGGCGGGCGCGGACTGCACCAAGATTCTGCTCTACTACAGTCCGCTCGACTCCAAGGACATCAACGACACAAAGCACGCCTGGGTGGAGCGCATCGGCGACGAGTGCCGCGCCAACGATATTGCCTTTTTCCTCGAGCTGATCGGCTATGAAGAAGGGGCCGACGAAAAAGCTCTGGAGTACGCCAAAAAGAAGCCGCGAATCGTCAAAGAGTCGATGGCTGAGTTCACCAAGGACAGGTATGGGGTGGACGTGCTGAAGGTCGAAGTGCCGATCAACATGAAGTTCGTCGAAGGCACGAAATCCTTTGCCGGGCAGAAGGCGTACACCCGCAAGGAAGCGATGCAGCTCTTTCTGGATGCGGCCACGGCTGCGACCAAGCCTTTCATTTACCTCTCGGCCGGGGTGAGCAATGCGGAATTCAACGAATCGTTGGCTCTGGCCGCCGAAAGCGGCGTCAAGTTCAACGGCGTGCTCTGCGGTCGCGCCACCTGGAAGGATGGCATTGCCATCTATGCCGAAAAGGGCGTCGGGGCCTTCCGCGACTGGCTGAAGTCGGAGGGCGTGAAGAACATTGAAAACGTCAACCGGAGCTTGCAGGCCGCGACCTCGTGGTTTTCGCACTATGGGGTAGAGAGCGCCGTCGGGCGGTAAGCTGCCGTCCGATTTTGCGGAAGGCGTGTTCGGAAAAGCAGCCGGTGCTCGCTCTGGCAACCAGGAAATTGCTGCTGGAGCGGTCGTTGGATCGGGAGGCGTGCCTGCGGGCACGCCTTTTTGTTGCCGGCAATGCGGGCCGGCGTCAATATTGCACTTGCCAAAAATCTCCTGGAGCGATACAAAGCCGACATAGCGAAATCATGCAGCGCGCAGCACGCAGTCGGAAATGAAGAACATAAAAAGGAGATTCTCATGAGCGTCATCGATCGCCGGGATTTTGTGAAATCGGTTTCCGTGGCCGCCGGGGCTACGGTGCTGGCTGGGGCTAATTCGGTCATGGCCGCAGAGAAAAAAATGGAAGCGGGCAAGTCCTCCTCTATGAAAACCATCTACGAAGTCTTCGCTCTCAAGTATGCCGGGCCGTTGGACCGTCCAGGAGCCATGACATTTTTTAACCAGGGCTATAAGGACGTCATTCAAATCAACTACTACATCTGGGCAATCCGCGCCAAAAATGGCGAGACCACCCTGGTGGACACCGGTACCGGCAAGGCGTGGGGGCCGAAGTTCACAGGGTTCTTCCCGCCCGAGCAGATGGTAGCGCGGCTCGGAATCAAGCCCGAGCAGGTGACCAGGATTGTCGTCACCCACATGCACTTTGACCATATCGGCGGCATCACCGACTTCGCGCAGGCGTTTCCCGCCGCCAAGTTCTACGTGCAGAAGACGGAATTCGACTTCTGGGTTAACAGCCCGATATCGCAGAGAGCCCCCTTCAAGCTGCTACAGAACCCGGATGCCAACAAGGCTTTCGGCGAGCTGGCCAAGGGGCCGCGGGTCATCCAGATCAACGGCGATATGGTGATTGGCCCCGACATGCAGCTTCTGTTGGCGCCCGGCCATACCCCGGGACTACAGACGGTGCTGATCCCCACGGCCAAGGGACAAACCATCGTCGGCTCCGACAGCGCGCATCTTTTCAGAAGCTTCAAAGAGGATATACCCAGCGGCTTGATCACCAACCTGCCGATCTGGATGGAGACCTACGACAAGCTGCGCTTCAACGCTCCGGTGGAAAACATGTTCCCCGGACACGACGTAAAGATGCTGACGGATTTCCCCAAGGTGGCCGAAGACATCACGCAGTTGGCGTAAAGGATGTCTGGGGTCACTCGCGGTGGAAGGACAGAAGGCCCGCCCTTTTGCCTCGGAACAACCGCAAAAGGGTGGGCTCGAGTTGAAAGGGCGAGTTATTTATGAACTGGTTGGAAGGAAAACGCTACTATCGCTGGATTATTCTGGTCGCCTGCATGCTGGTCTACTGCACCTCCCAGCTTGTGCGTTGGAACTATGCCAGCATTACCAAGTACCTTTCGACCGACCTGGGCATGGGCAAGCCGGAAATAGGATTGTTGGGCTCGGCATTTTTCTACGCTTATGCAATCGCGCAAATACCCTGGGGCATGGCTACCGATTTATGGGGCGGCAGAAAGGTCATCCCGGTTGGAATATCGGTGCTGGCCTTGTTTCTGGCAGGGTTCGCGTTCAGCACAACTTTTACGCAAGCGATCGTATGGCGAACCCTGATGGGATTCGTCGCCGCCGCCGGATATGTTCCCATTACTTCCGTGCTGGCTAAATGGTTCAGCATCAAAGAGCGCGGCTTTGCCATGGAGATGTATTCCGGCCCCGGAGGCGGGCTGGGCGAAGCCTTGACCTTCTTCATGATCCCTCTGATCGCGCTGGTCATGTCTGGCGGCGGCATATTCGGACTGAGGAGCTGGCGCGGTTCCACCTTCGTCATGGCAATCGTCGTACTGGTGATCGCCATCGCCAGCGCAGTCATGCTGCGCTCCGACCCCGAGGCCATGGGACTTCCCTCGGTCGAGGCCGAGGAGGATAAGAAGAAGGCAGATAAGGAATATAAGCAAGATACGAACTACAAGAGTGCCGCCTTCGGCATCACCAAAGATCCGGCTCTATGGGTGATGTCGCTGGTTTGGTCGGGGTACATGATCGCGGCGCGCCTGCTGCCCGGCTGGCTTCCCTTGTATGCCACCGACTTCTATATCCAAAAGCATGGCATGGCGAAAGGCCCCGCGATCGTTGCCGGCGGAGCCATGGCCACGGTCTACGTGCTCGGCCGCGTCATCGGCACGCCTCTGGTGGGCAAGTTATCGGATGTCTTGCTGAAGAAGTTCGCCATTCCTCGAGCCGTGGTCATCCTGGTGGGACTGGTGGGAATTGCGGCGTTGTTTTATGGTTTCACGACTCCGCTGGCGACCGTGTTCGCGCTGGGAGTGCTGTCCTTCCTGAGCGGCATTCTGATTAATATTTTTCCCCTGATCAACGCCTCGGCGGCTGAAATATGGTCGATTCGCACCGCCGGCTTCAGCATGGGAATCATCAATACCATCGGCCAATTCGCCGGCGCCATAGCGCTTTCGGCCAGCGGCTTTATGGCGGTCAAGTACTCCGTCGCCGGTGGCGCCTTCCACACCGAGTTTCTGGGAATCTGGTACCTCGGAATTCTTACCAGCATTTTCGCGGCGGCCGCGGCAATTTATGTCATTTATCGAGAGAAGAATGCGGTGGCAAAACAGTTTGCCAAGACGGCGGAGGCTAATCCGACCGTCGCCGCGAAATAGGACGGGGGGGCCGGGAAATTTGGCGGGTGGCCCATTCAAGCCCGCTGCTGGCTTGAGTGGGATAGTTTCTTAATTTCTTAAACAGAGTCGAGCTTGCTTTGCTTTCAAGGCTCATAAACAGCAGATCCTTCGCTGCCTCACCCCAGCAACGGCAAAAGCGCCCGTTGCCGGGGACCCCGATTGCTCAGGATGACACCTTCGGAAAAGAGTTTTTCAGCAGCTTATTAGCGCCTGCCCAACAGAGTCGAGCCCAGCAGCACCACTCCCGACAACAGCAAAAGCCCCAGCACGATTCTGCGGAAGAGGACCTCGTTGATCCGCTGGTAGAGGCGCGCGCCGGCAAAGGTCGGAATGATTATGGCGGGAAACATCAAGGCGAAGATTTTGCCGACGGTTGGGGTGAGGGTTCCATTGAACCAGTAAGTCCCGAGCGCGATGGCCTGCATCCCCAGGTTAAAACTCTGGAAGATGCAGCGCTGGGTATCCTTATCCCATCCCCGGACGGTACACCACAGAGTGGGCGCGGGGCCTGTGAGTCCGGCCAGTCCGCCCATCACGCCGCCGATCAGGCCGGCAACGCCGTCGGCCCAGCGCCCTCCGGCGGCGACCGGTTTGACATTGGTCATCAACAGCGTCAAAGAACAGTAGCCGACCAGGATGAGTCCCACGGTCAGACGGAACATCGTGATGTTGACCACGCCAAGCAGGGCCGCGCCGACCGGAACGCCGACTGCGCCTCCCACCAGAAATGGGGTCAGCCGTTTCCAGTCGAAACTGCGCCGCACCGCCCCCATGGAAAGCGTTTGCGCCACGAACGAGCCGAAAACCGCCATCGGCGCCAGCAGTTTGGGATCGATTTGCCAGACCCAAAAGCTAAGCGCCACCAGCCCGAAGGCGAAGCCGGCGATGCCGGAGACAAATCCGCCGACACAGGTCCCGGCAAGAATCGAAAGCACGATAACAGTTGTCATAGGTGACGGCGTTCCAACCACGGCGTTCCAACCAAAGATGAGCGGGACTGTTCGCTTCACAAAAGCGGCGGGGGGGTCAAGGATTAACCGGCTGCGGAAAAACGCCCCGAAGCAAGGGGACCCCGGCACGCGCCGTAGTTGCGCGGGTTGGGGTAGAACGAGCGAGGCGCCATGTAATGCGGGCACCATAATACCTTGGTACAAAATATTGTGGGCTCACTTCACCAGAAGCCTGTTTTTCAGCAACCTGCCAGACCATCGCGGCCGCAATCCATTATCCCACGCTCGATATCCATGCGGCTTCCGAAAGCAAGCGCGGGACCGCGATTTTAGGTTTTAACTACCTTGATGGCGTCCTGGGTATGGCCGACACCGAAGAGACGACTGCTGATTCCACGAAATCGGAGTGCGCTAAGCTTGAGCGTACGGACTTTACTTCGAGATGCTAAGAGCGGTCAACGCCAACGGACACACTTGTCTGTTTCCCTGGTTCAAGAAACTGTGATTCGATGCCGCGGCGTATCAACCAACCGATCAGGGCGTTGGCGGAGCAGGCCCCATCAAGTTGGACAGTGCCCCACATCTGCCGGTTAGCAGATGTGGGACTTTGAACTCCAGCTACTTTAGGGATGGCGAGTGGCCGGACTCACTGACGCAACTACCCCGCCAATCATCGTGATGATTGTGGTTAGCGCGTAGTTGTGCTCGTCGTCGTGGTGTTCTGCTGCAGGTCCTGGCGCGGCTGCTCGGTATTGGTGGTTGTGGTGTCGGTATGCTGCTTTACCTTATGGTGATGGTGCTTGTACTTCGTCGTGGTATCGGTAGTCTGAGTGGTCTGGTCCTGTGGCCGTGTATCCTGTGTGGTGGTGGATGAGGTGGATTGTGTAGTGCTCTGTGCCATGACCGGCAGGGACAGGGCGAACACCATGAGCGAACCCAGAACGACCGCAACCAGCTTCTTGGATTTCATGCGATTCTCCTTTTATTACCTTTGTCAGACTGAATGATATGGCTACCATGACCAGGTAGTCTGGTCACAGTTGCTCACAGCCCCCGGGAGATTGCCGTGCGCCGGGCGTCGGCCGCAGCCCGAAAGAGTATCTGAATTTTGTTCAGAACTGATCAATATTGAACAGTCTAACCAGGGCGGCCGGTCCTACCATCACCCATTGCGGTGAAGCCCAGTATTTGTGTTTCCCGGAGGCCACCCCTAAAAGGCTGCGGTAAAACAGATTTCACAGGTCAAGCGAGGCCACAAGTTCTTGTGCAAGGAACTTGGGGCGCCTATATCCCATAGCGCCTCGCTGGATGCTTCGGCGCGTTTTTCCGCGGCCTGCCAAGCAAGCGCACACACTTGCATGTTTTTTTCGGGCAGATGAGGAACATACATGAACTCGCCCTACGGTCTTCCCTGCGTTGAAAGCTGTTTCAGTTGCAAACTGCGTTCCGGCATTTTTTATTGCGGCGCTTTTTCCCAGGAATCTCTGGAAGCTTTCAACCAAATAAAACATGCCGCGGTTTTTCCTGAAAACGCTGTCATGTTTGTTCAAGGACAAAGTCCGCGTGGAATCTTCATGCTTTGCCAAGGGCAGGCCAAGCTTTCCACCACTTCGCGTGATGGGAAAACCTTCATCCTGAGGATTGCAAAGGCCGGAGAGGTTCTCGGCTTAGAGGCAGCCGTTATAGGCAAGCCGTATGAATTGACGGCGGAAACGATGCAGCCGTGTCAACTGGACTTTGTGAACCTGAAAGACTTCCAGCGGTTCCTAAAAGCGCACAGCGATACCTATATGCATACCGCTGAGCATATCAGCCGTAACTGTCAGGACGTCTATGACGTGGTCCGCTCGATCGGGTTGTCACACTCAGTCTCCGGCAGGGTCGCGAAATTATTGCTGGCATCGGCGACTGACGGGCATGTCACGAATGGAGTAGTCCACGCGAGGCTCTCGCTGACCCATGAAGACATTGCTCAGCTCGTGGGCACCAGCCAGGAAACGATAACGCGCACACTGTCGGCATTTAGAAAGAAAGACATCGTCGAGCTGAAGGGCTCTACCTTGATCATCCACGACAAGCCTGCTTTGGAACGGATTGTGTCGCCTCAAGCGTTGGGAGCATAGCGCAGCTTGCCAGGCGTACGAGCCATTCCCGGCTGGTGGACCGGCTCCCCCATCAATCCCGGACGTTGCCTCGCCTCCGTCTGGCAGACGTGGGCAGAGTCAGCCCATAAACGGCAGTGATCCCCGGCCCCACTCCCGGCATCGTCCGCGGAACACCAGTCTCCCGGGAGCGGTTGTGCCAGATGCACGAGATCCGCCGGTTGGTTGGCCACGGCCTTTAGCGGGCGGCTTGCTTTCCCGGCACATTGGGCCGGAGCTACCCTTGGCAGTTGCCAGATGCAGGCTCGCGGCTGCATCATCTCTACATTGCCAGTGCGTTCATCGGCATTGGCTGTCACCCGGCGTGCCCATGCGGCATTCGCCGGAAACGGGATTTCACCGACTCTCTAAAGTGAAGGAGAAACATGAAAGCAATCCGTGTTCGTGAATTTGGCGGTCCTGAAAAGCTGGTTCTGGAAGATGCTCCAGACCTCCGTCCCGGCGCGGGCGAGGTGGTGGTTCGCATTCATGCCGCGGGCGTAAACCCGGTTGAGGCTTACATACGAACCGGTACCTACGCCATGAAGCCGCCGCTTCCCTATACCCCGGGAATGGATGGCGCGGGCGAAGTCCTCAGCGTGGGAGAAGGCGTAAAGAGCGCCAAAGCCGGCGACCGCGTCTATGTGGCCGGAAGCCTCAGCGGCACCTATGCCCAGCAGGCCTTGTGCCGCGAAGTGCAGGTGCATCCGCTGGCCAAACAAATCACCTTTCAGCAGGGCGCGGCGATTGGCGTACCCTACGCCACCGCCGTCCGGGGACTTTTCCAAAGAGCTCACGCACTGCCCGGAGAGACCGTTTTGGTGCACGGCGCCAGCGGAGGCGTAGGCATTGCGGCGGTACAGATGGCACGGGCTCACGGCATGCTCGTGATTGGCACCGCCAGCAGCGACAAAGGCCGCCAGCTGGTGCGCGATTGCGGAGCGCATCATGTTTTCGACCACAACGCCCCGGATCTTGCCGAGCAGGTCTTGAAGGCGACCGGAGGGCGCGGCGTCAACGTCATTCTGGAGATGCTGGCCAACAAGAACCTGAGCAAGGATCTGTCGATGCTGAGCCAGCGCGGACGGGTCGTCGTCATCGGCAACCGTGGAAGCATCGAAATCAATCCCCGCGACGTCATGGCGCGCGACGCCGCCATCCTCGGGATGGTGCTGTTCAATGCGTCCGAACCCGAAATGGCCAGCATCCATGCGGGTCTCGGCGCCGCCCTCGAATTCGGGGTGGCGCGCCCGGTGATCGGGCAGGAGATTCCTCTGGTCGAGGCAAGGCGCGCCCATGAGGCGGTTTTGCAGCCCGGCAGCTACGGCAAGATCGTGCTGATTTGCTAGGGCGGTGCCGGGGAAATACTGGCAGAATTAAAAACCCCGCGTGAGTGTCATCCTGAGCGAAGCGAAGGATCTGCTTTGCTCCTGCGACAGAAAGCAGATCCTTCGGCTCCGCTTCGCTCCGCCTCAGGATGACACCTCGAGAGATCGGATACACCAAATGTGAAATCGCTCTAAACTGAACAGTCGCCTCGTTGCTTTCACCGCGTCCATTGAGTTATTGCGCTGGGCGGCGCCGTGGCGGCGTACTGGCAGGCCGGGGCAGCAATTGCCCATCCGCCATATGCATCAGGAACGGATTTGGCGCATAGCTGTCCGGAACTCCCTGGAAGGTGATCTGCGCTCCGGGTTTAGGAACCCGCGCCGCCACCAGCGGCGTGGCAAACGCTACTTCGATATCGGCCTTGTTCGCCTGGATGTCGTCTTCGCTTCCGGCAATCTGGGCGCTGGTCGTGGTTGCGGAAATCACCTGCGCCACCATCCGCAATGCTTTGCCCTTGATTGCGTTCCAGACCTGGCCGGCGGCCGTTTGGTTTCCCGAGGTCAGAATGAATTGCCATTCGGCGAACGACAGTTGCTCGGGCGTGTTCTTCTCTAACATCAGGGCAGCCTGCTCGGAGGGAGAGGGTGCCGGAGGTGCCGGACTAACGCTGAAGTTAGCCGGTTCGGCGGGTGTCGTCTTGGCCATTGCCAGCAACGGATCCCATCCGTCCTCGGTGCCGTGATAGCGAACGTATTTGCCGCGGCCGTATCGTTTATATGTATCCAACTGCGTGGCCGGCATCTGCGGCGGAGCCAGCGCTATCGCCCGGGCAATCCAGAAGAGCCCGTCGGGCACGGGAGGATTCGGTTCCAGATACGCCAGCGCCAGCAGAAAGACGTAGGTGAAATTGGCGGGGTCGGCGGCCACTACTTCCTTCAGAGATTCCTGCGCCGTCTTGTACTCTTTGTTTTGAAATGCTGCGTCCCCAATGGAACCGAGGAAGACCAAACGGATGTCTCTCCACTGCTCGCCGGTGTATCCGTCCGGCTTGCCCTGCGTCTGCATCTGCTGCAGGCCAAGCTCGCCGTATTGCCTTGCCTGCTGCAACATCTGCTTGGCATTGGGCCCGCCGCCCTGAGACAACGCATGATCCATGTAACACAGATAAGTCAGCGCCGTCAGGTTGGTCGGATTGATTTGCAACAGCTGTTGTCCGGTCTCCACCACTTTCTGCGTATATTTCTGGGGGTCGCCCGCCAGCAACTGCTGGTAAGTTTTCAGCAGCAGCTCGGTCGCCTCTTCCTTCCACACCGTGTTGGCATAGGTTTGCAGGAAGGACTCCAGAAGGGTTGACCTTTGCGCCGGGTCGGATGTCTGGGCCGCGTCAATATAGGCCTTGTATTCGACGGGATCTTTAATTGTCTTCTGCTGCTTCTGTTGCGCTACCGGCTGCTGAGCGTTGCTGCCAGCCTGACTGGAGGGCGGCGCGGATTGCTGGGCGTAGGCGGCTGCCGCCAATACCAGCAACAACGTGAGAAGCGACTTCTTCATGAGGTGGTTCTCCTTCGAACCCGTGCGGAATGTGCGATGCTCACCCTCGTCGGGATCCCCGGCAAACGCCTTTAGCGCTGGTTGGGGTCATGGGCGCGTCCCCGGACTCACTTCGTTCACTGCCGAATCCCCGAGGACCGGGCCAATACACAGAGTATCTGTTGCGGGGATTATTGGCTTTCCCCGTCCCTGCTCAGCCACCGGCCGGAACAACTTAAGCTGGTCGATTATAGGGAGCCGCCTGGGACTAAGGCAAGTAGCGTAGTCATGCCGGCTGAATTCCGCAGCACACACGGGCTCAGATGCGGAATTCTCCAGCCGGGATTTCCCTTTTGTCCTTCGGCGGTACCGCCCCCGTGGCTTCCCATGGCCGCGGGCGGCTGGAGTTTCCCACTAAAGTGCCGATCTTAATTGGTGGAACGTCCGGAGGGAACTATCATGGCGACGTCTATTTCCAGCTTAAGTTCACCTTTTTCGACTGCACAAACTACAACGGCAGAACCGCAGACGAAGGCGCCTTCAACCAGTCAACAAGAGGCAGATACAGTAGAGATTTCTGATTCCGCTCAGGCCATAGCACTCAATCAACAAGGCCAGAGCGTTAGCCAGATCGCGGTGAGCCTGGGAATAACCACGCAGGAGGTTGACAGCTATTTGGGTATCACGCCTACCCCAGTGCCAACAACATCATCCATCACAACTAAAATAGCGGCGGCAGTATCGTAGCCGGCATCTGCGCCGCCGGTAAAGACAGGCAAAATCGGGATGGCCTGCCCAACGCTTCCTCTGGGCTCCGGGCTTGCTCACTGCACCGGGCTTAAACTTCTTCGCCGGTAATGCGCGCTCTCGATCAGGTTCCAGAGAGACTCCAGGCGATGCAGCGGGCGGCTCTCGCTGGTGGCTGCAAGCTGCTTTGCGGTCAGCAGGCTGGAGGCTAAGCGGGACTCCTTGGGTCGGGCAGATTGGGCGGTTGTATCGGATCTGGCGGAGCTGGCGGAAATGGCGGACCTGGCGGATTCAGCTCCACGATCACCGAGCCATGGCTGGCTGGCGCCGATTGCAGGTTCCGCTGGCAGCATCTCGAGCGGGGGCATCTGCAACGCGCTGGCGATCACCGCCGCTAAACGCTCCAGACGGCGTATGTGGAAGTTGTCAAAGGCACGCGGGTGCCGCGAGAACACCCCCAGCACGCCGGCAAGCTTAGAAGGGGTGCAGATCGGCATAATCACCGCCGAACCGAGTTGAAGCTGGCGGGCAACGGCAGTATCGATGCGCGGGTCGGATCGTGCATCGGAGGTCTGCGCCAGTTTCCCGGTATAAAGACATTGACCGGCAAGTCCAAAGCCGGAACGCAGCGAGATCCCCAAATCCGGGGCCAGGCCCGCACTGGCTCGACAAGCCATGCTCTCGGCATCGCCCAGCGCGATGGCCGCGCCATGGGCGCGGGTTACGACCTGCGCCCGTTTGGCAATCAAATGCAGGGCGGATTCGAACTCCTGCGCCCCTAATCCGGCAATATTGGCGTCGCTCGCGCTGGGTTGTGGCGGAATCAGGCCAAGATCGCCGCCGACCCACTTTCGCAGACTCTCGCGAATCCCGGAAGTCTGGTCGATGAGTTGAATGCCCGCCGGGCCGCCAGACCCGGTCCAGGCCACCATCCCCCTGCTTGCAAAAGGCTTGGCAGCTCCTGGAATGCCAAAACGCAACTCGACCAGGCTTCCCGGGAAAAGCCGCAGGAACGGCTGCACCGCCAGCCCGCACTCGCTCACATTGAGCACTATGCAGGGTTGCCGCCGCTCGGGGTTGGCGCCGACGGGCAAAACCTCGGCGATCAACAGTTGAAATTCGCTGATACTCCGGCGGCAGAAGCGGCGTCGCTCCGTGCCCATCTCCAAATCGGTTTCGCTAGCCATGGTCAACGGATTTCCCTCATGGAAACTGGCGCGACGCGGGTGCCCCGGACACGGTTATTCCGGAGGTACGTTCTTCCAAAGACGGGGCGGCGGCAGGGCTCTTCGGACTGGCGACCGCGACGTTAGTCTCCGCCGCAGCCGATGAGTCTTCCTGTTTCAGCAAACTTGCAGCCAGACGCAACGCTTTTATTTCCTTCTCAAGTTGCTGTAACTCCGCCTCTTTTTCGCGTAGCAACTCCCTGATATTTCTCATTCATCTCCACCCCGACAGACAGAACCTGCCGGGGACTCCGGTCTGTCCCGTCACCTTGGGGCACGCAGCCCGCTGCAAGTCTTTGTCGATGTTCGCCTAGATTGGGGCTGGCGTGAAGATGGCGAATTTGATTCCTATAGCGCTCTCTCAGGAGAAATACTTTCAGGCGGGCTCATTCTACGTTACGGGGATTTCGCGGCAAACACCGCGGCTGCTGCAATTTCATTGACAGCGAATCCGCAGTCCTGCCATGGCGTCATCGCCTTGTGCAAAGCGCTCCATGGTTTCTCGCGAAAGTGAAATCTCCCGGCTACTTGCTCATACGATAGACTCTCTGCAATCACTCAAACAGCACGATGGTTACCCAGTACAACCCCGTAGGGTATTTTGGGGTGCGTGCGTAGCAGACGCCCACGCTGAAATATCCAATGCCATTCAGGGTCGAGAGGCGCGCCACCTTCGCTGGCAAATGATTCAGGTCCGCGGACTCATAGGATGCAGCAACATGGGCTCTGGGCAGCGAGGATGGCTCTTTTTCATTGGCGACCTCATGTTGCGCCATGACGCAAGCCATCTGCTGCAATCGTCCGTTGCTGACGTGCGGCAGGTTCAAGGCTCCGGTCGTTTGACGGAACTTGCTGAATTGGTTTGCCACGCGCTCGGCCGCATCATCATTGTTCAGGTCGGGGACGCGGTGCGCGAAGTCCTCCACCACGTAAAGCACTCCGCCATTTTCCACGATGCCGAGGCCAACGCTGTCAAACGCGCCGTTCAGCATGTTGGAAAGGTGCGCGGGAGAGCCCATGAAGGCTTCGTGCGCTCCTTGGACCGTGACATCGTAAACCACGTTTTCTCCCGCTTGGTCGAGACGAAGCCGGGGAGCCAGTCTGCCGGTAAGATCCGGCTCTCCTGGAAACTGATGGGAGAGCCAACCTTTCTGTGCCATCATGCGAGCGTGGTTGGTGGCGGCCTTTGCCAGCCTGTCATCCAACTGCAAAGCCTGGGATCCAGCTTTGGCTCGTGCCTGATTGATGAGTGTCAGCAGAACGGCGATGCGGCTGGCATTACTCTCCTTCACTATCACTGGATGAAGCATGCACACGGAGGGTTCGCGAGAAGCGCCTACATCCTGCCCGAAAACTTGTATTCCAAATATGAGACAGAAAATGAGGCCGAAAATAAGAAACATTTTTCACCGCATATAGGCATATTATCTGAGCGGAATTTCATTAAATGTGTGTCGGTAGAAAAACGACTCGGAATATTTACCGATCTGGCAACGACCGGAACCCGTCCCATTTTGACCTCCAAGAGTCAATCGGGATGCGAGAGCTGTGTTACCCATCACAACCCGGCTTTGGGCAGGGTGGGCAGGCTTTGGCTCGCGGTGAAAAGTTGCGCATGGAACCCCAGCGACCCGGAAACTGCACCATCACCAAAAATTCGGGTAACACACGCGAGTTACGGGTGTAACCTTACAGAATCTCGAATTCTGTAGTACTAGTAGAGGTGACCAGGCAAGCATTTTCGCGACGCCGGGCGCACGGCTGGTTGAGAGGAGAGTCAAAAAGTGGCAGCGAATTCCAGCTTCGAGCCCCCGTTTCAAACGTATGGGCTAGATCTGCCGCTTGCATCGTTGGCTACTTTTATTCCTCAAAATTCCGAACCCCATCACCCTGAGTTGGCTGCAGCCAATCACTCTCCCGGCTTGAAGGTGCGGCAGAATTTCGACGAGCAAGTGCAGCAGGAAATCACCCGTGCCGGCGCCAAAGGAAGCCCGGTGGCGTTGATGGCAATCGAGATTGACCGTTTTGGGATTCTGGATGAGGTGAACGACCAGAATTTCCGCAATGACGTGGTGGGCAACGTTGCGGCCATCCTGTCGCGAAACGGGCGCCAAGGCGATACCGTGGCGCAGTACGGCAGCAAGGAATTTGCCGTAGTCCTCCCGAACACCGATACCGCCGACGCCTATTGCCTGGCCGAGAGCGTGCGCGAGGAGATCGAAGGCACCTGCTTGCTCGCCGGAATGCCACCCAAGGCAGTGTGGGTTACGGTCAGCATCGGCTTGGCGCTGTTTCCGCGCGACGCCCGCTCGACGCGCGAACTGTTCGCGGCAGCCGTTGCCGGAATGCTGGAAGCTCAGCGCACCGGCGGAAACCGGGTGGTGCTTCACTCCGAGCTTGAATTGCAGCCTGGCACGCGGCGCGAACAGCGCTTGCGCATCGCTGTTCCGGTGCAGCTATGGGGCATGGATCTGGAGGGCGCGATGTTTTCGCAGGATGCGGTTGCCGTCGACATCACCACCACCGGAGCCCGCCTCACTGGAATTGCCCATTCGCTGCAACGCGGTTGCGTCGTCGGCGTCAAACGCCAGAACAGCAAAGCCAGATATCGCGTGGTCTGGGTCGGCGACGCCAGCTCTGCCACCGAAGGCCAGATCGGCCTCCAGTTAATCGACGGCGGCAAGTTTATTTGGGGACGCACGCTGCCCCGCATCTTCGGTGACGATCAGTTTACCGCCGCCCGCTCGCGACCGGAATCCGACGAGTAATCCCTGTTTCCGCTCAGCAGGTTCCGCTCAGTCCTGGATGGTCTGCTTCCTCTCATCTTAAATTTAATAGGTCGCAGCCGGGCTGGCGATCAATCGCGGCCAAGGGTCGCCGCGATAGGCAAACCAGAGGTGGCGCCCCGGATAGGCCTTGAGCAACTCCTCGTTCTTCACCGCTCCCATGTCGCGCGCCCAGATGATTTTGGCCGCGCCCGGAGCGGGCTGGTTGACAATCCATTCCTGGCTGGGAACGTCCGCGGGACTGTAGAAAACAATCACCAGGTGCTGGCCCGGCATGCGCAAAAGCTGACTTTCGATGCGCTCGCGTTCGATGCGCAAGGGCAAAGGCGAGGGCGAGTTCGCGGCAGCGGCATTCAGCTCAAACGGGTCGATAATTTTCGCCGCGGTGGCGACGAGCAAAGCAACCGCCAGCAGGATTACCACCGCCCGCGAAAGCGCCAGCCCAATGCTTGCGCCATGCACTTTCGCCGTCCTCAGCAGCCGCAACCCAACCAACCCGATAAGGATGAACGCCCCGGTGGCGGGCGCGGCGTAGTGCCCGTGCGGAGGCCAGAGCCCAACCAGCGATGGCACGGCGGCGGCGGCGGAAACCGCAATCATCGATTGCCCCGGGCGGGAGACCCCGACGCGCGCCGTAGTTGCGCGGGTTGGGGCTCCCCGCAGCATCCGCAGCCAACCGGCCAACATCAGCAATCCAACCGGACAGAGGTAGAAAACGTAAACGATGGCGGCATTCCGCTCGACGATCTGGCGAACTCCCCAGAAGGTCCGCGAGTCCAGGTAGTCCGGCAGCTCGTGTATGACGTAGAAGCGGCGCATGCTGTCGTGCCTGTAAGCCGGAATGGGGTTCCGCGCCTGCCCGAGAAACGGCTTGGACACGTGATACTCCGCGTGGTTCACCATGTAGGGCATGGTCCACGGATTGCTCACTGTGCGGCTATCGTAGTAGAGCATCCAAAGCGCGCCCGCCAGCAACAAAAGCCCCGCCGGAAGCGCGATCCGCGAAAGCAGTTTGCGGCGTAAGCCGGCGTCAGAGCGAATGATTTCGACCACCAGCCAGACCAGCAAAGGCAGGCTGAAAAGCAAGCCCTCGAGCGGCCTGCTGTTGGCCAGCAGGATGAGCCCGAGCACCAGCAGAATACCGTCCTTCACGCTGGGCGCGCGACGGCCTCCCGCGAGCGGATGCCGCTGCATCCGCCGGCGCGAGCCGAGAATGCGCGCCAGCGCTCCCAGCACGAGCGCGCCCGCCGTGGCGGCCATCGCCCCGCCCCAATAGGAGTTCACCCAATAGGAGAAGATGCCGAAGCGCAGCGCCGCCCACAAGCCGCCGAGCAAAGCCCAGTGCGCGGGCACCCAGCCTTCGAGCATCCAGGTAATCGCCGAACACATGATGGCTACGCCGAGCAATACGCCGATCCACGCATGCTTTGCCAGCAGCAGGCCTATCGCGGGGAAAACAAACAGCGCCGGAGGATACATCGAGTGGTAGCTCGGCCGCAGG
>Ga0182014_10004037_pt1 | contig 17156 bp, 19 predicted proteins | sample 612S2DmetaG_FD_120489 | JGI IMG/M metagenome (GOLD analysis project Ga0182014, IMG submission 120489) | Permafrost microbial communities from Stordalen Mire, Sweden - 612S2D metaG | ecosystem: Environmental > Terrestrial > Soil > Wetlands > Permafrost | place: Sweden: Stordalen | collected... | reverse complement strand
ATTTTAAACAATATTCTATAAAAAAAAATATTTTATTAAACAAATAATGTATTATTCTGATTATAAATCTAATTATCAGTGATTAATTACAATTCATCAATGATGTCTAGTTGAACTGGTGATGATTTATCCAAACCATTAATTCTAATCTAATATCAAAGACATTAAACAATAACTATTTAAAGATAATTTATCTAACTAAAAATTAAGTTTTTATATTAATGGGGGGAATTAGTAAATTGAATTCTAATGATAATTCCAGTAATTTTGTAAGTAAAAATCGTATAGAAACATTAGTGGATGGAATATTTGCAATTGCAATGACATTGCTTGTTTTAGGTTTAGCAGTACCACATTTAACTGCTCCGGTGACTGCCAGTGCAATCCAAAGTTCTCTTTATGCTCTCATACCTAGTTTTTATGTATTAGTTTTAAGTTTCGTCTTGCTAGCTATATTCTGGAATAATCATCACCGTATTTATACTCAAATAAAAGTTGTCAACGGCACATTACTATGGATTAATATTATATGGTTACTATTTATTGTGTTAATTCCATTTTCTGCATCTTTAAGTGGTACATACGGTAGTTTCACTATTGTTAAGGTTATTTTCAATATAAATATGTTAGGAATAGCTGCATTATTATATTTAAATGCTTACATTCTACTACATCATAAGGATTATATCCATCCCCATGGAAATCGTAAACAGTTAATCTCAAGCGCAAATTCTTCAATATTCTTTATAATAGTCGTCCTAATTGCACTCACAGTTTCTTTCATTTTACCATCCTGGGCTAATCTTGCATACTTACTCATAATTCCGTATGAGATATGGGATAATATCAAGAAAAAATAAGGTAAATTTAATCTAAATCCTTTACTTTAAAAATTAAAAAAAAATATTATTTTATTTTTAATATAAATATCATAATAAAATCTTTTTTTTTAAAAAAAATAATTAATTCTAAATGGAAATAAAGAGCTTTATTAATTTAAATACTCTTCATTATTCTCTTCTATTCCTTCTTGAATTTCTATCATTGCCTATATTGAATTTTTGTTTTATATACGTGCCTATAATAGCACTTGCGGCAATAGTAGCTAATACAATAAAAGTTCCATGTAATCCCACATATCCAAGTAATTGTCTTAGAATTGTACCAATAAAGAACATCACTACACACCCCCAATTATTATTAGATTGTATCTGATTATTATTAATTAATACTATTTATATAAATAATTTTTAACTCATAATTAAATTTATTTTTCATTTATTTTGTTTCTCGATTAATTCCTTTAAATCTTTGATTTCAGTTTTCATATCCATTATTAAACTTTCAAGCTTATCAAATCTCTCATAATCCCTATCCTTGTTAATAAACCATGATGAAAGAACAGCTGTCAAATAACCGACAAAAACAACACCCGATGCTATAATAAAAACTGATATAATCTTACCACCAATAGTTACCGGGGTAACATCACCAAAACCAACAGTAGTTATGGTAATGAGAGTGTACCATAATGCATCAAAAATAGTATGAACATTCTTATTTACACCCAACTCTAACACATAAAATACCAATGAACCAGAAATAATAATTAAAAAAAGAGTGATTATACCATAATGTAATTTAGTTTTACGAAAAAAAGTGTAAGTCAATGTTAAATCATTCTCAAAAAGCGCGAAAATTCTTATAACACCAAATAACCTTAAATATCTAGAAAATGTAGATGCATGTGATAAACTAGGACCAAATATAATAATTGGTATCATACCCAAAATATCATACCAATTCTTATAAAGGAAATGTCTTCTATCATCAGATTTCCATAAACGATAAATAAAATCAGGAATTAAAATCAAACAAACAATTAAATCAAAATAAACAATATCAGTATAAGCTTGAGCAGTAACACCAACAAACAAAGCCCAAGTAATTAAAGTAATATCAATTAATACTAAAAAAATTAACATCAAATTAAACAATTTGGAAATAAAATTCATAAAGATCAATACATACTCATTAAAAATAACATATAAAAACTTTACTCTTTTCTAAACTATGATAATCCCAATAATCTGAAGACTATCTCAACTCAAAACAATAAAATACTTTAAAAAAAAAGCTAATGAATTTCATAATTTATCTATAAGTAACTCTAATGGAATAATAAGTAAATAAATTAAACTCCACTGAGCAGTTAAAGGTGAAAGCAATAATGCTATTAATGCAATTACTATAAATAATAAGCTAGTTCTTTCACTAGATTTTAATTTATCATGGTCAGCTTTTTCATAAATTAAATCACTCCTACTAACATAATAACAATTCAAAAAAAGAAACAAAGCTATCCCAATCATATTAAAATTAAAAATAACACGAGCAAGAATGAATTCTTGTCCATACATTCCATCTAAAATCGAAGTAAATGGAACCAACACGATAAATAATAACCATATAATATTAATCCAAAGTAAAATACTATTTGTTACTCTTATCTGAATAAATATACGACGATGAATACTCCAAAACACAGCTAATAAAATAAAACTCAAAACCAGTGAAATAAAAACAGGTATAAGATTATAAAGAGTATTCTGGAATGCAATATTAGTTAAAGGATTAAAATGTGGTATAGGTAAATCAAAAACCAGTAAAGTCATAGCAATAGCAAAAATCCCATCCACTAATGTCTCCAGACGATCTTTACTAATATACTTACTAGATACCTTAGACTCAATCATTATTATAATCCCCATAATAAAGTATTAAGAACTTCAAAATTAAAGCCAAAATGAACCTATAGATAGGATATAAATAACTTTTCTAATCAGTTGTATTCATAATATAGAATTTAAGTATTCCTAAATGAACTATGAATTGAATCATAAAAAAAATAGTAAAGTAAGAACTAAAAAAAAAAAATTAATATTAATATTAATTTCAAGTTAAAAGATTAACCATTGTTAATAACGCTTTAGGTATAATATTTAATTCACCATGATCTGCATCAGCTATAATCGCCTTTAAATCATAATCATCAATACATACCTTAAGAACATTTCTAGCTCTACGGACAACATAACTAAAAATTTTCTCTGCAACATGCTCCCTAACACCATTACCCGTCATATCAAAATACTCCTTAAGTAAATATTTACTCCAATCTAAATTATGATCCCAACACTTCAAAATAAGTTCACATTGCCTTGGAGTAACATCATTAATCTTAAATGATTCCTTATCCTTGAAACCACCCTGACTAACAAAAAATAATGGTACAATAATACTCTTAAAACCCTTCAATTCCTCAACTAAATCCAAAGTTAACTGAACATCACATTCCTCTTCACCCGGTAAACCCACAATTAAAGTAGAAGCAGGAACCCAATTATTATCACTTAAAATCTGAAAAGCATCCACCACCAACATAGGCCAATCCTCCGCTTTATAAGGTTTAACTTTACCAGCCATATTACTCTTAATTAATCGTGGACTGCCAGTTTCAATACCAGTTTGACCACCAAACCTACCATTCTTATCACATCAACTATATTAGATAATTCCTCAATAACATCAGGTGCATTATAAACACTACTTAAAGCGAAATGACTAATACCCATCTCATTTACACCGGGATAATTCATTACATGCCGGAATAAATCAATCACCGCTTCCTTATTAACAGTGAAATCCTTCGCTTTATAACGTAGAACATCCTCACTATGGAGTATTAGTCGCTTACCCGCTTTAATATTCACATCAACTTCCTTTATCCAGATGATCAGGGTGAGCTACAATAATCTCATCATCACGGAACCCATTATTTAAAAGTAAGGATTCAATTTTACGAGTACCGCTTGGAGCATTAACAGCTGAACCATCTTTATTAACCTTATCGAAGGGCAGAATACACTATAATATAAAAAATCGGGTAAAAATCCTTTAGGTATACACGCGCCAAATCCGAAGAAATTTTAACCATTATAATGACTCATTAATGTTCAATCAGCAGTTAAAACAATTTTAAATCCACCACTCTTATTTTGTCCCAACATTTTAATCAAGAGAATCCCATATTTTTTTTTATCTATAAAAATATAATTTTTAAATCATACTTAAAAAAAAATATTATCTACATTTTATTAAAGTTTAATACACTTTATATTAATTTTATACAGCATAATTAATATATTTAATTATTAAAAAAACCTATTAAAATCAAATTAAAAAAAAAATATCTTATATCAATTTTAAAAATTTGTTCTATGACCAATAATTATATAAAATGAAATAAAGTTCATTAAACAAGTTAATAATAATATCTTTAAGTTAAAATTTGAGATAGAATCTTAAACATTAACAAATTAAATAACTTATAAAAATTTATTAATACAAATTACTTCTTTATAATGATAAATAATTAAAATAAAACAAAATCAAAGGAATTATTAATGATAAGTTTATCTAACAATAAAATCGATTTTAAGCGTTTAAAGGAAATAATCAATTTATTAATAAAATATAACTTTGATAATTTAGTGGGAGAAATGAAGTTAAAAGGCTCTCGCTGGAGTGATTTATTCAGTAAATACAATTCAGATATAGACCTCAACGCCACCGCACCCGAACGATTAAGATTAGTTTTCGAAGAATTAGGCCCCACCTTCATTAAACTCGGTCAAATGATGAGTACCCGACCAGATCTCGTTGGCCCCGAAATGTCAGATGAATTCACTAAATTACAGGATAACACCATACCTATAGAATTTAAAACGATTAAATCAATCGTAGAACAGGAACTAGGTAAACCATTAAAAGAAGCGTTCCAAACCTTTGATGAGGAACAATTAGCTACAGCATCCATTGGACAAGTACACCGAGCAACACTCCAAGATAACTCTAAAGTAGCAGTTAAAATCCAAAAACCCGGTATTCAAGATACAGTTAAGAAAGACATTGCTATTATGCATCATCTTGCAAATATAATTGATAAGAGAATATCTCGCCTTAAGTACCTTAATATTCCCGGTATCGTTGATGAATTTGAAAAATCCATGTATAAAGAAATGGATTACCAATTAGAGGCTAGAAACACTCAAAACTTTCAAAACAATTTTCAAGACGATAATGGAATACATGTACCTCAAATCTACCCCGATTACTCTACATCATTAGTTTTAACTATGGAATATATTCAAGGAGTTAAAATGAGTAAAGTGATGGAGTCACCAGGCGATTTCGATACTAAACTTTTAGCTGAAAGGGTGGCTAAATCCTACTTCCAACAAATATTCATGGATGGTTTCTTCCACGCGGACCCCCATCCCGGGAATTTATATGTTTTACCAGATAATGTGGTTTGTTACATTGATTTTGGAATGATGGGTCATATAGATCAGGATTTCATGCAAAATATTGGAGAATTATCTATTCAAGTCATTGAATACAAAGTAAACGCTATAATAAACCAATTAATTTATATGGGAATATTAGATGAATCAGTAGATATTTATTCTCTTAAAAGGGTTATAATGGATATTTTAGATCGATACTATGGAGCCACCCTTCAAAATATTCATTTAGGTTACATTATGAGTGAATTATTAATACCATTAATTGTAAAGTATCAAGCAAGGATACCACCCGAGTTTACACTTATAACCAGAGGAGTAACGTTAATTGAAGAAGTAGCCTATTCACTTGACCCCGCATTTGATGCAACCACTATATTCCAACCCATGGTTAAAAAACTATTACTTAAAAAGTTAGATCCAAAAAACCTCACCGAATTTTTTAAAGACAACTTATACGAATTTGAACACTTAATGAAGAACTTACCCCGTAACCTCAATGGTTTCATAGCTAAAGTAGAACAAGGTGAAATTGAAGTTAAATTCTCACCAAACACCACGGATGATATAGAGAGAACCAGTAATAAAGTAGTAGTAGCTATAATAATTGCTGCATTACTCCTCGGATCCTCCTGGATAATTCAAATTAACCGGGGACCCATGATTTTTGATATGCCACTACTCGGATTTCTAGGATTCACCATTAGTGGAATATTAGGTGTAGGCTTAATAATATATATTCTTCGTTACAGTAAAATTTAAAAAAAATTTATAAATAAATGGTGTATCTTAAATGTTGATTTGTTCTGAATGTTTAACAGAAAATGATGAAAAACATGAATTCTGCCAAACTTGTGGTAATAAATTAAAAAAAGAATACGGTATAATAAAAAATAGATTTAAAGGAATTAACATACTAGCAATCTTTATTGGAACGGTAATTTGGATTGTTTTATTCACAGAAATTGCCGCACCTCACTTAAGCAATACAAATACTAATATAGTAATCACTGCATCAACTCTAATAATTGTACAAATAATAAGTAGTTCAGTAGCAGGTTATATTGAAAAATCTAATACTAAAAATAATGCAATTAATGGTGGTATATTAGCATTCATCCCAACCCTAATTACCGGATTTTATATAAATTTAAATAATACAATTATATTATTCCTAATATTCCTACTTACTGGAATACTAAGTGGAATAATAGGCGGATTACTAGAAAATAAATTAAAATAAAATAAAAAAAACTTTTTTTATTTAAAAAAATATTAATACTTAATATTAAAAAAATAGATAATTGGTGCAGTGGGTAAACCTCCTTAAATAAACATCTTTTACAAATCCAGTAGACCCCACTCCACAACATAAATATGATTAAAACAACAATACAACGTCATATTCGTTCTTTTAGTATATTTAAAGTTTACTACCATTCCCTTAATTTCATGAAAATTTTTTCGAATTAAATTTAAATTTTAAAAAAAAATGTAAAATAATATGTATTTATTATTTTATGGTCCAGTAGCACCGTTTAGGAGAATAAATAATTTCATCTTTTTTAAGTTCTTTCATAATTTTATCAACTTCTTTCTTCTCTAAACCACTAATTTCACTTACTTTACTGGCATTTAAAGGTTCTTCAGAGTCTTTGAAAACTTTAATAACTTTTTCTTTATCATCCATCTATTATCACCTGAACTCAAATTATTTCATTTATAAATACGTATATTTATTATAATAAATTAAGTTTAAAAATTATTTTTCTATTTTTTCCTTAATAGGTAAATAGAAATAATTAACATCCAAAGCAGTACCGAAGCTAAAAATATTCTTTCAATCAATCCAGTTATCCGAAGTGGTAAAAATACTAAAATGCTAACTGAAAATATACTTAACGGCAATACATATTTTGATATATCTTTAAATTTATCATCAGTCCTCATTTGAAGTGAAATTGCAAGGATACCCAAACAACCTCCCATAAAAGCTATAAGTGCAGTAATAATATGAATTATTCCATGTAATGTAACAGGAGGAGTTAAATCTGCAGAAAAGAAAGCAAGAATAATTGCTCCAAATCCCCAAATACCTAACAATATTAAACCAATTCTATAATGTGATTTCTTACTTTTAAAAGTGATAATTAAACCTATAATGAACGATATTGAAAGAATCCCGCGAATTAAGAAATTAACCGTCATAATATAACCATACGGACCAATAACTAGAAGACTTTCAGCCTGAGTAATTGGACTATAATGTGGTGGTAATAATTGTGCAATTATATCTAAAACTAAATAAAGCACTATTCCAATTATAGTAACTATGAAATAAGTACTCGGATTATGAAGCACAGATTCTATTTTATAATCATCATTTATCATTTTCAACATTTGATTAAATATCTCCTAATAATCTTAACAGTGAGATATTTAATTTTTCTTATTTGAACCTTTTTTTGTAACATCATCATTCTCGCCACTAATCATGAGTTTAGAAAGCCAACGAGTCTCATCAAAGTTTTCCAAATACCTGATAATAATCAATGTTAAAGGCACTCCTAGGAAAAATCCAACCGGCCCTAAAATCCAACCCCATACAAATAATGAAACAAATACTACATAAATTGACATATTAAGACCTTTACCAGCCATTCGAGGGAATAAATAGCTTTCAGCGAAAGTGTTAATGGCAACAAAGAATAACGCCATTATTATAGCAGTTTGAATACCATATTTAGACCAGACAACTAAAACCGGCGGAATAGCTGCTATGATAATACCAAGATACGGGATAAATCCTAGGAAAAATGTTAATAATCCCCATAGAATTGCAAAATTAACATCAAATAATAAAAGAATGCCGGCTACACCTATTCCATAAAAAAAGTTAACTTTAATCCTGATTATAAAGTATTTAATGAAATCACCAACCAGTGCAAAACTTTTAATCAAGGTTGGATTATCAGTGCCTAATTCAATTATAAGTTTATTCTTAATTAATGGAAGCTCATAAACCAGGAATATTATAGCAAATACCATAAAAACACCTGAAGCAATCAAATCACCCGAAGCAGATAAATTAATATTCGCGATAATAAACTGAATAATCTGATTACCATACTGTGCTAGAAAGCTGGAGGAGCTTATAGATAAACTAGGGATTGATTTAACTAATTGAGCTAAAGTCACCACGAGAAAAGCTACTATCCCCGCACCCAGAAGAAAAACTCCTATAAGAGTTATTAAAATTGAAAGATTATAAGAGAGACCCTTCTTCTCAAGCCATCGTAAAAACGGGTAAATGAGTATACTCAGGAAGATTGAAAGAAGTAAAAGACTTGTAATAGGTGCAGTAAATTTCAATGCAACAACAGCTGCTAAAATAATTGTTATTATAATAATTTGCCTAAGAAATGGTGGCATTTTAATTTCATCAATCATTATTTTTTTTTCTCCCCTAAAGAACATTTTTTATCTAATTATTCTAATTTAACATTAATAAATTATCTAACCAATTTCAATATTAATTTATAATCATGATTAAAAATTTTGTATAAGTTTATGTGCTGGGTTGCAATTCTTCATAAAATTAAAGAAGTTTTTATGAAGCTGATATTATAATAGCTGCATTTACAATTATATAAATTAAAAGAAGTACAGTAAATGAATATCGGTCTAGTTTTCTAGATAAAGGTTTATCATCATTCACAAGATAAATATGTAATGAGATAGTTGACTCTATAAGGGTTATGAGAATTACTAGCAATCCTAAGTCATTTACCATATCCGCCAGAGTTAATACTCCTGTTTTCGGGATTAAACCAGAGACTATAATATTATTGGCAATTGCCACAAACAAAGCACCTGCTCCAAGTCCAAAACGGGGTTCAGCTACAGTAGGTTTAATAAATAAAGCCACTAAAGCCGCTGCAACAGCTACGAATAATCCAATGAATAATCTGAAATAAAAACCTAGATCTGGCCTAGATAAAGCAATACCATCTCTTAATTGTGAATATGACGTTGGCTCTTGATCAAGACGTGGATCACCAAAACTACTATTATAAATATGAGGTTTTTCGATAACGGAAATCATACTAATATTATAACCTTGAGCAATCGCATTAGGGTTAATATCAGAACTTTCATTATCTGGAATATAGATTAAATCCTGACTTGCATTTTTTTTATCCTCAATTTGTATGTAAAGATATTGATTATCTAAAGGAAAATTGGTAATATCAAAAAAGTCTGATATATTAGCTGTGACATAGTATATCTCATAATGTTCCGTTCCATTAGTATAATTATCCACTAAATAACTGTTATCTATAGATCCATCAATAATCTGGAAGTTTTCTCCAGGATTAACCTCACTACCATTCCATTTGAACCATAAATAGAAATCACCAGTCCACGAACTATCTGATAAAGACACATCTTCAATACGATCCACATAAATTCCACTAATTACCTTAGTCGGTGTACTGTTACTAGTTAAATTAAAGTCTGCTGTAGTGAGTCCAGGTTCAGGAAGATTAGGACTCATCATCTCCGTATGTAACAAGTTAGCTGATTGTTTATTAAAATAAACAGTCCCGGCCATATAACTACCCAACAATAAAAATATTAGGATAATTCCTATTATCCAATATTTAAGAAATCTACGTCCCCCGGGTCCGATTTCATCATCCTTTGATCGTTTCTTACCATTTTTACCAGACAATAAAAATTAACCCCCAAAAAATTATTAATCATTAGGCAATTAAATATAACTTAAAAAAATATTGATGTTATTTAATTTATAATTTAAAGTAATGTGAATGTTGCATATATGTCTTTGTACTTTTCCAAATTAAATTATAAGGAATATTAAATGAAGAAAACAATTAATCAACAAAAATACTGGGACAAAGTCGCCAAGCAGAAAGAATTTCCAACACCATTTCAAATTACAGAGTTTGAAAAAAATGTTACCAAGGAAATGAATATTTTAGATGTAGGCTGTGGATATGGAAGAACCCTAAATGAACTCCATAATCATAATTATAAAAATTTAACAGGCATAGATTACTCACAAGGCATGATAAACAGAGGATTAAAAAAATATCCCCATTTAAAGTTAATTAAAACAGATGGAGATAAAATTCCATTTCCAGATAATACATTTGATGCAGTACTCCTCATTGCCGTATTAACATCAAACACTAAACAAGAAGAACAGGAAAATATAATATCAGAAATAATAAGAGTACTCAAACCTGATGGGATACTACATCTCGCTGACTTCTTAATAAATCAGGATAAAAGAAACCTTGAACGATACCAGAAATATAAACTTAAATATGAAACTTATGGAATCTTTGAACTTCCAGAAGGCGCAGTCTTAAGACATCACACTGAAAAACATATTAAAGGATTAACAAAAGATCTCCAACTAATAATATTTCAAAAAACAATTTATGACACCATGAACGGTCACAAATCAAATGGTTTTTATTATATTGGGAAAAAATAAAAATCAATGCACAAATATAAGTAATTTAATCATCTCTAAAAATAGACAAAACGTATATTATTTTTTTTTATGAAAAAAAATTTATAACATCTGTTCCCATTCCTTAGGGTTTAAATTACTAATAATTAGTGAATAAATGGATTAGTGGGTAACAGCAGGTTTAAACCAGTATAGAGTAAAAATTGGGAATACTCATATTATTTGATTTGAAAAATAAATAAAAAAAAGAAGGAAATATATCTCTATAAAATTTATTTTCCAAATTAACAAATTTAGGATTCTAATTATCTTTTATGGTGACTGTTGAACTATGACTATTGTTTTAACTGTTTGATTGTCGAGTATTACGGATACATTAGCATTTCCCACGCTAGAACTCTTCAAAGTGGCTTTAACAACTCCATTACTTAGTTTAACTGGACTGTTAATGGTGCCTATAGTTGTTTTGAAAATTATAGATATACCATTAGTTAAGTATCCATTAACTGGATTATGATATGCTCCATTAGAATCATATAAGAAATTTGCTGTTATGGTTGAATTGCCACCCTGCTTAATAGTAGTGGGAGTTGCATTTAGTTTTAACACTAACCATGGAGCATAAGTAACATTACCAATAAATTTGTTAGCTAAAGGAGTGTTATTTCCATACCAATTGTATCTGGCATCAACTGATCCCAGATTATAATTAGTAATTATCGTATGTGATGCTATTATACGATTAAAATTAACCATATTACCTGTTTCTGAACCACCTGCAAATACTAAACCTCCACCGTTCGAAATCATACTGTTTTCTAAAATTTTATTTAGATTACTGTTAACTTGGATATGAATTGCATAATTATTCCAACTAGTAGAATTACCATTTTCATATATGTAGTTTCCTGTGATATTGTTATAACTTGAATTATCTAGAAATATTCCTTCAGACGTGCCTGTTCCCGGACAATTTATGTAAATGGAATTATTATTAATATTATTACTGTTACGGTCAAGTTCTATACCCTCAGCATCACCTTGTCCTGTAGTACTAGCTGTAATTGTATTTTGAGTAATATGATTACCAATTGTATCGACTACTATTCCAACGGAGTTTCCATGGGAATTTGGTATGGAGTTTATGTTATTCTGGATTATAGTATTATTTAATGAAGAAGATACAGTTTCTATCCCATAGGAGAAATTAGTGATGTTATTATCAATTATAGTGGATTTAGAAGCGTATATTTCTATACCAACACCAATTTTTCCATTATTAATGATATTAAAGCCTTGAATTACGGAACCATTACCTCCAGATAATATATAAATAAAAGCAGAGGATGAGTTTGTGGATGGTTTAATATTCACAGGACCTACTGCTGTTAAATTTATTTTATGATTAATAGAAATAGAATCTGAATAAGAAGTGCCATTAGTATTAGGATATACCTTTACCGTGTCACCATTTTTAGCCACTGTCAAAGCACTGCTTATATTATGATATGTATAATTTGATCCAGGCCCTACATTGTAATTTGCTGCTGAAACTGTTCCTGAGAAAATAATACTTCCCACTATTAATACTCCTAAAAATAGAATTAATTTACTAATCTTAATATAATGTAATTTACTATTTATTAACGATTTATCCTGTTTCATTAAATGCTTCCCCCTCCAAAAAAGATTATTTTTTTTTTAAATCAAAATCTATTTTTTTCTGGTAAGTTATTACATGACCAACAAAATTAATTTGTAAATATGATTTCATAATAAATAAAATTAACCATAATTAATCTTCTAGAATAATAAAAAACAGGATTTCACCAAATTTTTAGATAAAAATTATTATTAAAAATCTAAAAAAATATAAGAAGATTATCATATATATTTTAACATAGTATGTAAGTGAAGATTAAAATTTTTCTTTTGCTTAATTTATTTAAAAAAAATAAAGATATTAAAGGGTTAATGTTTCCAGTGTAGATACAACTTGCTATTTGGACTGTTACTCAGGGTTAAACATAATTTACACCATTAATGATGGGTTTACAATGGATTACCTGGGCTTCCATCTCCAGTATTATAATCTTTATTTGATGAATTTTAATTTCTTAGCTATTCGACACATGGCATTATTCTTTAAAATCACTCTTTGTGCTTTATGATGACCGGTTTTAACTATAATAATAGTATCAGATATTTTCCTAGCTTCACCAACAATAATATCACCTTTAATAATATCTCCTTTATTAGTGTATATTTCACTCATATTCAAATCGTCTCCAATCTACCTTCAACTTCTAATTCATCAGTGATTTTGCAAACAAGCTCATAATCTAATTCCAGATCATCAGCAACTTCATAATCATAAGCCTCAGAATAACTTCTATAATAACCTAAAACTTCTTTTTTAGCGGTATCATAATCAACATCACGAATCTTAACAACCTTAATTGCTTTGAGTTTATCTCTGACACAATCTCTAATAAAGTCAGAGACACTAAGATACACACCAGCTTCAATTAAAGCTTCTATTTCCTTAATTTCTTTAGGGGTGACTTTTGTACCGACTGCTCTAGGCTGCAGTTGATCATCTGGTTTAATTACACTAGTTGTCATGAATATTTTATATATTGTTAACGATATATAAAAATTACTTACGAATTTTGAAAGAATTCTAAAAAATTCCCACAATTATCTAGTTAAATTAAGATCAAGTAATTTGACTTTGCAAATTATGAAAAAAATTAATAACTTATTTGATTAGATCACTTCTTGAAATAGTTATTTAAATTAGTTAACTCTTTAACCGGTTCCATTGGATTAATCAGAACCATATTCCTTTTAGGCTTTTTAAGACTCTTAACTAATTTTAAAGCATCCAGTAATTCTTTAACCATCTTTTATTACCATATTTATTTAAATTGATCTTTCATATCATAAAAAATTGCTTAATATACCTGTAAATATAATTAAATCTATAATTTTATCTCAAATAATGATATTCAATTAAAAAATATTCTATTTTTTTAAGAATTGGACACTAAAAAAAAAGAATAATAGGAAAACTTGTAAAATAAAACAAGGAAAACACTATTAAACATTTTTAAAGAAATCCTCAGTCATTTTTCTATTTGAAAATGATAAATTTTACTTCTCAAAGTCGTTTTCCTGAATCTCATCATCGTGTATATAATTCTTTCCTCGTAATGCTGAAAATATGACAGCTACTATGCAGAATAATGCTCCTATGTAGAATGCTGTTTGAAGTGCTGGCATAAATGCAATTGCTAGTGTTGATGGAAACCATGTAGTACCGGTTAAAGTGTTGAAAGTTGAATGTGGTATAAATGCCACTAGTGGAGCTGGTAAAGCAGTGAATATGTTACTAATTGGATTAAATCCTAGAAATGCGGAAAATAATGCAGCTGTAGGTGGAATATTACTTAATATTGGAGCCAAGGTACCGGCACCTACACTGTTCACTGAAGAGGTTATGGCATCTGGCAATCTTTGAGTTAATCCCACTATAACTATGGTGAAGAATAACCCCATACTAGCTATAAAGCCAGTACTAATTATAGTGTTTATCATACCCGAGGCTACTCCTCTATCTTGTGCTGGTACTGAATTCATTATGGCTGATTGGTTCGGAGGATTGAATATTCCCAATCCAGCACCCATCAGGAATAGTGCTAATCCAAGTTCAATATAATTGAAATTATAAGGGAGCATTGCTAATATTAGGAATGCTAATGTAGCAATAACCATTCCTGAGGTAGCTATCCCACGAGGACCGTACTTATCTGATAAGGTGCCTGCTATAGGACCCATAATAATTAATCCAATTGTAAGTGGTAGCATATAAATTCCCGCCCAGAATGGGGTGGAACTGTAACTGTACCCATGAAGAGGTAACCAAATACCCTGCAGAAGTAATATGATCATAAACATCATACCACCCTGGGCTAATGTACTTAACAAACCTGCAATATTAGCAAAAGCGAAACCTCTATTTTTAAATAAATCTAAACGGAACATAGGTGCTTCAACCCGACTTTCAACAATGGGGAACAGAATTAATGAGATTAATCCTAATATCAAAGAGGTTACTACCCAAGGATTATTCCATCCCATAGGATTGTTACCATAAGGTAATAATCCATAGGTTACTCCAACCAGTAGGAGAGTGATGCCTAAAAAGAATGTTAGGTTTCCCCATATATCAATTTTAGTTTTTACAGCTTTAATGGATAATTCTTTTAGTTTATAATATGACCATACGCTTCCAAAGATTCCGAATGGTACGCTAACCAGGAAAATATATCTCCAATCAAATATTGCTAGTACACCACCCAGTATTAAGCCTATGAACATTCCTGACATTAATGCAACTGCATTTATACCTAATGCTTTTCCCCGCTCATTAGATGGGAATGCATCTGTAAGTATAGCGACAGTATTCGCGAGGAATAATGCTGCTCCTACAGCTTGAATTAACCTGAAAATTATAATTTCTAATGCTCCAGTAGTACCGGTGGATGGTGTGAAGTATAATAAAATTGAAGCACCTGTAAATATTATGAAACCTAATCGGAACATTTTAACTCTTCCATACATATCGGATAAACGTCCGAAACTTAAAAGTAAGGTTCCAAGCACTAATCCATAACCCATTAATATCCATAAAAGATATTGAAATGAATTTAATGGATTAATATGTATACCATTGAAAATAGCAGGAAGGGAAACCAGTATGATACTATTATTGATCATGGCCATTGATGATGCTAAGAAAACAAGAGCCATAGCGTGCCATTTATACTCCAAGTATATCACCAACAATTATTTTATTAACTAGAATTGTACTTTTTTTATTCATTTATTTTCACCAAATTAAAATTTTTTATGGTATTACTAAAACGGGAACGTGTGCTTCACGTATAACTCTTTCAGTTACGCTCCCCAAAGCAATTCTATCAAGGGTACTATGTCTACCGGAAGCACCCATAACCACCAAATCAACATCTTCTTCATCCATTACCCTAAGGATCTCAATATAGGATTTACCTTCCTTAACTAACGTTTTTAAATGAATATTTTTACATTTACCTTTACACTTGTTTTCTTCTAAAATTTTTTTAAAATCTTTAATTATATGCACTCCTTCATTTCTTACTTCCTCAAAATAATCATCATCAGCACTGGCTTGAGTCGCAAAAGGTATAACCGAATATTTAGGATAGAATGGTTCCACTACAAATAAAATTGTAATATCACCATTACTAACATCAGCAATATCTATAGCATGTACAGCAGCCCGCTTTGAATTTTCTGACCCATCAATGGGTAATAAAATATTTTTATACAACATTTTTTACTACACCTAACTAAACTAAAAATCTAAAAAAAATGTAATAAATCAAATTAATCAGTTTTAAAATATCATCAAATGTATTTTCCCATGATTGAAATCTTCCCGGCAGATATGGATATACTCGAATTAGATGAAATAGAGGAAATAAAAAACTATGAGAAAAAGAAAAAAATGGTGCTCTTGAATTAAATGAAATATAAAGTTTAAATATTATTTATCTATTTCATTAATTCTCTGAATTCTTCAATAGTTAAATCAGAATCACGTAGAATATTTTTAAGAATTTTAGGATGAATGTTTTTCCGGTATGATAAGGTACCGTAATCCTTATCCCTTCTTTATTCTTATAGATCTTATGACTTCCATCTGGCGTGCTAAAACAAATCCTATATATAAAACTCAATTCATATTAATTTTACTATTTTTTTAGAATTAAACATTCAATTTTCCACTTTTTTTTTACCATAAATTTAATATTTAGTTTTCAATTAAAGGTAGGTCTACACTGTCTTGTATATATTTTTATATCTAAAAAATTCTTTAATTATAAGAGATATTTATCATGAAAGTCCTGTAAGAATTAAATAAAAAATCAAAGAATGTAATCAAAAACTTCCAGGTATTTTTATACATCGATGGTGAGGAGTATACCACATTCTCTAAATTCTATAGATTAGAGAAACCTTCAGACGTTGAAACAAATGGAGATACAGTCAGGAAAGATGATAAAGTCCATCTTACCGCCCATTTCTCCAGAATTAAAAATTTTTATGATGAAATTTCTTTCAGATTAAAAAAAAAATGTAATTATTTTATTCATTTTATAGGTATAGTAAAATAGAATGTTGAGCATTTACCTAATTCGGATTCCACCCATATTCGCCCGCTGTGGTGTTCTACT
>Ga0182014_10004031_pt1 | contig 17173 bp, 18 predicted proteins | sample 612S2DmetaG_FD_120489 | JGI IMG/M metagenome (GOLD analysis project Ga0182014, IMG submission 120489) | Permafrost microbial communities from Stordalen Mire, Sweden - 612S2D metaG | ecosystem: Environmental > Terrestrial > Soil > Wetlands > Permafrost | place: Sweden: Stordalen | collected... | reverse complement strand
CGGCGGAGGCCGGCGCGGCCTGGGGAGACCTCTGCAGAGAATTCGTCAGCATGACGCCGCCCAGAGCGCCGGCGCCCACCAGTAGCACAATATGCAGCGGTTTCATGCGGTTCCGTTCCTACAATTCGTCTGACGCCCGGCGGGGGCCCTCCGTTTCGCACTCCCATGCCGCTAGAATTGAAGAGTCGGGCGTATATGCGCGTTTTTCCCGCGAGTTTCGCGATCGGGCCGGTGGAGGTCGCTCCCGCCACCGTGTTGGCGCCAATGGCGGGCGTGACCGACACGGTATTCCGGCGCTTCATCCGCGACTTGGGCGGGTGCGGCCTGCTCATGACCGAATTCACCAGCTCGCACGGAGTCAGCGCGTCCCTGGGGGCGCGGAAACCCACCAGGACGCTGCGCTACCTGGAATTCGAACCCGAGGAGCGCCCCATTTCGGCCCAACTCTTCGGCGCCGATCCCGTTGTGATGGCCGATGCCGCTCGGGTCTGCGAAGATTTGGGGTTCGACATCGTCGACATTAACTTCGGCTGCCCAGTGAGCAAGGTGGTCAAATGCAACGGCGGGTCCGCTTTGCTGCGCGATCTGCCGCTGGTGGAACGCCTGTTGCGCGCCGTACGCCAAGCCATCTCCATCCCGTTGACCATGAAGTGCCGCGCGGGTTGGGACCAGGGCGAGATTGTGGCGGCGGACATGGGCCGCCTGGCGGAAGACTGCGGCTTGCAGGCCGTGGCGCTGCATCCGCGCACGCGGTCGCAAGGTTACGCCGGCCAGGCCGACTGGCGGCTTATCGCCGAGGTCAAGGCCGCCGTCAAGATCCCGGTGATTGGAAACGGCGACATCGTGACGCCCGAAGACGCCCTCCGCATGGTGCGCGAGACCGGTTGCGACGCCGTCATGATCGGCCGCGCGGCGTCCTACAATCCGTGGATTTTCCGGCAGATTGCGCAATACCTGGAAACCGGCGCCTATAACGAACCGACGCAAAACGACCGATATGCGATGATGCGGCGGTATTACGATATGCTCATCGCGCGCCAGGAGAAGGACACCGTCGGAAAGATGAAACAGTTTGCCACCTATTTTACGCACGGCGTGCGGGGCGGGGCGCAGCTTCGCGCCTCCGTATACCACGCGCGCGAAGCGGCCGCCATCCTCGATCTGGTGGACGGCTTCTTCCAGGCGGAGTTGGTCCCGGCGCCATGAAAAAAGTCCAGGTCATTACCGATGGCGCATGCCTGGGAAACCCCGGCCTCGGCGGTTGGGCCGCCATCGTGCGTGATAACCAACACCAGCAGGAAATGTGGGGATCCGAGCGGTATACCACCAACAACCGCATGGAACTGCGGGCCGCCATTGAAGCGCTCAACTCTCTGCGCGAAGATTGCGAGGTGGAAATCGTCACCGATTCCCAGTATGTGAAGAACGGCATCACCACCTGGATTCACGGCTGGAAGCGCAACGGTTGGATGACCGCGGCCAAGAAGCCCGTGATTAACCAGGATCTCTGGCAGGAACTGGACGAACAAGTCTCCCGCCACGTCACCACCTGGGTCTGGACCAAAGGCCACGCCTCCCACGCCGACAACAACCGCTGCGACGAACTGGCCTCGCTAGCCGCGCGGGAGCAGAGCCGCGGCGTGAGGTAAGCGCCCCCGAAATCGATGTTTGGGATCGGATTGTCGCACGAACCAGCGCCTTGCTTAGAGTTTCAGCGCTTCACGAAGTCGCTTAGCGCTCTCTGCGGACTAGCGGGTACCGCAAACCGATGTTTCACCCCGCCCCGAAACACGGGGGCCAGAGGTCACTGCCCAAACAGGTCTTCGAGGTGGCGTTTCCCATGAACCACGCGAAGAATGAGAACGTCCTCGCCTTCGACGCAATAAACGATAACGTACTCACCCACGGTGAAGCTGCGCGACCCGATGCCGAAATCATCGTCGCGGACACGTCCCGCGTAAGGGAAGCTGGCGAGGAAAAAGAAACGGTCGGTAATCCAGTCAATCAGCCGGGTGGCAACATCCATGTGGCCGCTTTCCGTTGCCACGTAAAGCCAGATCTCGTCAAGATCGGCTTCAGCCTCTCGGGCTACACGGTGCGCCATTAGTGGGCGTTCGCCAATTGAGCTATCAGACGGGCGCGGCCTCGCTCTCTCACTTCGGCGGCAAGTTCCCGCATGGATTCCTGCGTGATCACACGGCCTTCGCCGCCGGCAAGAGAAGCGCGGGAGCGATCAAGCGTAGCCAGAAACTCCACGCGGCGGCGCTCGCGGTCTTCCCATAAGGTAAGCGCTTCGTGTACCGCCTCTTCCTCGCTACGCAACCGCCCGCTTTCAATGGCGCGGCGGGCGAATGCTTTTTGATCGGACGTAAGCTGCACTTCCATTGCGTCGTCTCCTTCTCTCAGGATACGCCAAAGGGTCCGCTGACCGCTTCGCCCGCGTCACCGCTTGCGCGCCCTCCGCTTCAGAAACCCCACCCAAAGCTGCTCCTGTCCCGGAGCGTCGAACACCTCGCTCCAATGCTTCCGGAATTCCGCCGCCTTCTCTTCACCGCGCCGCTCCACATATTCCCTTGCGCGCATCGATTTCGGCAGCAGCTTGGCGGCCGACACGCTGTCGTTCACCTCTCCCAACAACTGCTGAATCGCGCGCAGGGCAGCCAGTCTGGTTTCGAGACCCGGGCCGTAACAGGGACGGAACAGCTCCAGCGTGTAGCGCAGACGCTTGGTGGCCAGGCGCACGCGATGCAACTCCGCGAGCGTCGGATTCTCCGCCAGAGTCTTGCGCACCTCCGCGAAGTAATCCGCCGCCCGCTTCGGCAGCTCGCTCCGCGCGTTGGCGCCCGCCCCGGCCGCCGCGTCCCACCGTGCTCGCGTCCGCTTGCTCATGCTACAGTTCCAGCGCCCCGCGCCACTTCCGCGAGAAACCGTCCCTCTCCCAGCGGCGCGTTTCCAGTTGCAGGTCCCGCGCAGCCTGTTTCCGTTCCGCCTCCAGCCGGGCTGCGAACGCGCTGTGCCGCCCCACGCCCGCCTCGGCGATCAAAGCCAGGACGATGTCCCGGTCGCGCACCCGGCCCGCCGACCGCATCAGCCGCCTGAGTTCCTTGCGCATCTTCTTCCAGGCGTCGCCCGGGTAAAATTCCGCAAAGACGCGCAGGCAGCGGCTCAGCCGCCGGACGGCCACGCGCAGATCGTGGATGGCCTCGGCGTCTTTCCCGGATCTGGCGGCGCGGCTCACCTGAAATGCCAGCCGCCGCAACAGTATCGCGGTTTGCGAACGCGCGTATTCCCGCATAGCGTATTAATCCGGCTGCCGCACCACGCGGATCGTCCGATTATAAAATTGACGGAACGCCTCGCCCGCGCGCTCCGCGCCCCACTGCTCCAGGTCGATATCGCCGCGCGCGCGAATCTCCACCGTCACTTCGCCGTCGCGCAGCCGGCATTCCACGCCGCTCACGCGCTGTTCGTGGCCGCGGTCCAGATTGTCGGCCAGGCGAAGCAGGGGAATGGTCATCAGCAGCATGCGCCGCTCCTCCGGCGCCAGCGCCTGGTACGCGCTGTGATCCGGGACCGGCAGCGACTTGCGATGATAGCGGCACAGGCTCGCCACCAGCAGCCGTTCCCGCTCCGTGAACCCCGCCAGGTCCGAATTCGCCACCACATAATACGAGTGCTTGTGGTGGCCCGTGCTGCTGACGAAATGCCCGACGTCCAGCAGGTAGGCCGCCGCTTCCAGCAGTCTTCCGGAGGCCGGCGGAAGCTGGTGCAGCGGCGCGAGTCCCGTGAACAGCGCGCTGGCGATGCGCGCCACCTGGCGTGCGTGTTCCAGAGGGACGTTGTACCGGCGGACCAGGCGTTCCACCTCCATGCGCTGGTCGCGGCTGAGGCGCGAAAGCTCCGCGCCCACGTTGCGCGCCGCCAGATCGGCGATGATGCCGTCACGCACGCCCGCCCGCGAGTAGTACGCCGCCGGCAGGTGGAACTCCTGCAGAAACTCGAGCAGCACGGCGACGCCTGGCACGATGATCTCGGCGCGGCGCGGCCCGATGCCCGTCACCCTGCGGCGGCCCGCCAGGCTCAATTCCGACAGCTTGCCGTGCAGCCGGCGCACTTCCGTGGTGGGAACGCGCAGGCGGTCGATTTCCTCGCGCTTGGATCGCGCCACGCGGGCCACCGCGCTCGCCACGGCCGAGGCGGTGGCGGAGGTGGCGATCGCCCGGTCCCACTTCACGGCCCCCAGACGGCGCACGGCCGGGGCCAGCTTTTCCCGGATATATTCCTCCATCTGGCGAAGCTCGCGGGCCGCCGGGGGATCGCTCTTCAAGAAAATCTCGTTGAGCCGCACCGCGCCCAACGGCCGCGAGAACGCTTCCTTCAACTGGCCATCTTCGGCGCCGACGATCTCCGCGCTGCCGCCGCCAATATCCACGATGAGCACGCGCTTGCCGGTCTGCGGCCAACTGCCCTGTACGCCCAGGTGAATCAGCCGCGCTTCCTCGCGCCCGGAGATGATTTCCACGGGCGTCCCGGCGGCGGCCGAGGCGCGGGCCAGGAAGTCGGTCTGGTTCTTCGTATCGCGGATCGCGCTGGTGGCCACGGCCCGCACGCCCACCACATCCAGTCTGCGATACAGCGCGGCCATCCGCGCCAGCACCGCGCAACTGGCGGCGAGCGCCTCTTCGCTGACGGCGCCGGAGCGGAACACACTCTCCCCCAGCCGCGTGACTTCCCGGTCCGAAGCCAGCACGCGCGTGGGTTGCCCCGCCGCGACTTCCGCCGCTTCCATCCGGATGGAGTTGCTGCCGATATCGATGGCCGCGTAACGGGGCACTACTCTCATGCTACTAAACCGGGGACAGACGGGACGTTCGCCAAGATAAATCCGCCAAGCCCGCCAAGCTCCCCTAAAGCCGCCGACCGCCGGATGTTCCTGCGCGACCCCGCCGGCGCTCTACCGCACTATCCCCTGTGGGATCACAGGTTCAACGGCGTGGGCGACTCGCGATCGAACTCGATGGCGTACGCCAATAACACCTGCGAGAGTAGTGCCGGCAAAGGCTGAGGGCCGGCGCCGGGCGCCCAGGCCGTGAGGCAGTTCGAAGTCGATTTGCTCCAGGACGCCCTCCAAAGCCCGGCGCACGCACCCGATCTCATCGCCGCCGAACCGCGCTTGCCAGCGCCGCTCAATCTCGCCGAGCAGCGGCGGCCAGATTTCAGTCGCGTTACGGCCGCCGGACGGATGATTCGCCAGGCGCCGAGCTATCGGGTCCGTCGCCTGCGCGATTCGGACGTGCCGAATCGATTTGCCCTCGCCGCGCAGCAGGCCGTCCGGATCGGGCAGCAGCGAGCCACAGGCCGAACCGCCGCGCCAGCGGCATCACCCGCGCGAAGTCGGGCCACCATTCGGCCCCCACGCTCCCCTCACCCCTTCGCCGCCGCCTCCGGAACCCCGCTGCCGTCCGCTGCCAGCAAATTCGCCAGCATCCGCGAGTGCGGCCCGCCCGGCAGCAGCGCAATGCGCGCCTTCCCCGCCAGAATCCGCTGCGCCTCCAGAATCTCAAACAGCGTCTCGGCCACCGCCGGCTCGCGGGCGATCTCCTGGAACGCCTGCCCCAGCGTCGCGGGACGGATAGCGGCCGCCTTGGCGAACTCCACGGCGGCTTCCCGCTCCGCCGAACTGGTGATCACGCTGACCTGGTTGGCGCCCGCCTGCTTGATCGCGGAGGTCACCTGCCGCAGCCTGTTGACTACCTTTTCTTCGATCTGCTTAATCATGCCCGCATCGCGGAAGTGCACCTTGCGGATGTACACCGACCCAAGCTGGTAGCCCCATTCCTGCGACTTTCCGGTGACCTCCTGCCGCACCGTCTGGCTCATGTTGTGGCGGGTCTGCAGCATCTCCGCCAGCGGCATGTTGCTCAGACACCGCACCGTGGCGTTGCTGAGGTTGGCGCGCAGCGAACCGCGCGGATCGGTGTTCTTGAACAGGAACGCCACCGGGTCGGCGATCCACATCTCGTACCAGATGCCGATTCCCATGGGCGCGCCTTCCTCGGAATTGACCGGCTGGCTGCGCAGGTACTCCTGGTCGAGCCTGAGATCCAGCACGTAGCAGGAACCCAGGAAGTTGACCACCAGCGCGGAGGCTCCCAGCTTTCCGGGCAGGAAGTGCAAGCCCGGCTCGTCCAACACGCCCAGCACCTTCCCGAACAGCATGTAGACGCGGCAAGTGCGCTCCTGCACGATGGCGTAGATCCCGAAGATGCGCGCCAGCCCCAGCAGCAGGGCCTCGGCCAGGAACGCTCCCACAAAAGCGGCCAATGCCGCCATGAGTAATGGCGCCAGATTACCGCTCATTTGCCCGCCTCCAGAAACACCTGTTGCGCCCTCTCGTAAAGCGCCAGGCGCACGTTTCGCAGATACGCGCCGAGCACGTTCGGCCCGGCCCGGTGCAGCGACGCCAGTTCCGCCGCCAGTGCCTTAACCGGCTCCACCTCGGCCTGCGCTTTGAGCGTCTCGATTTCCACGGCCCGCCGGGATTGCACCACGCGCTGGTCCGCCCCCGCCTGCGCCAGGCTGATGTCGCTCGAAACCTGGTTGTGCGCCGTATTGATGGCCGCCAGCGCCGATTCCACTTCGGGCGGCGGGTCGATGCCGGTGATCAGGGAGGCGTCGAAGATCACCCCGTACCGCGCCGGCGTAGCCTTGCATTCGCGCTCCATGTATTCGTTCACGTCGGGCAGGTTCTTGCGCAGGTCGTTGATCGAAACGCCCGTCATCTCGCTCCCCGCCAGGGGCGCTTCGGCGGCCGGCGCCGCGCCGTCCGGAACCGTGGGCAGCGCCACGGGCTTCGCTTCGAAGTTCGCGATCCGCTGCCGCAGCACGGAGACGAAATACGCCATCACGTGCACGAACGGCTTCTTGATGCCGAACAGGAAGGCGTACAGGTTGGCCTCGCTCACGCGGTAGCGGATCTGCCCGCTCAGTCCGGTGTTGAGCTGATCCTTGGTCACCGCTTCCAGCCGCGCGCCTCCATCGTTGGCCTGGGGATCCTCCAGGTCGAGCGCCATATTCACGGTCACGGTTGCGATGGAGACCTTGCGGATGCTCTCCCACGGCATCTTGAAGTACGGCCCGCCGGGTTGGATCACACGGACTTGCGGGTAACTGTAACGCGAGCGCTCCTCCGGGCGGAGGAACTCCGCGATGGGATCGTCGAGCGTGGTCTTGCTTCCGGACACCCGCTCCGCGCGGCCGAAGCTGGTCTTCACCGCCCGCTCGTTCTGGTCCACCGTATACACTCCCATCAGGAGAAACCGCAGCAGGAACCAAGCCAGCAACCCGATGAGAGACCCGACAAGTATCTGCATAGCCGCCTCAGGCCATAGTATACGCTTTTCGGATGGCGGGGTCTGTAATGGAACGGTAACCATGGCGGCGGAGTAAAATATTCATAGCGTCGCTCTCTTATGCCTCTTTTCAAGCCCAACCGGTACCGCGGCAAGCTAATTGTCGTGGAGGGCATCGACGGTTCCGGTAAATCCACTCAGATATCCCTTCTGAGCCACTGGCTGCGGTCGTGCGGTTACGCCGTGGCCTTCAGCGAATGGAACTCCTCGCCGCTGGTGAGGCAGGCCACCAGGCGCGGCAAGAGGAAGGAGATGTTCACGCCCACCACCTTCAGCCTGATCCACGCCACGGATTTCGCGGACCGCATGGAAAGCTACATCCTGCCGCTGGTGAAATCGGGCGCCATCGTGTGCGCGGATCGCTACGCGTATACGGCTTTCGCTCGCGACGTGGCGCGCGGCGTGGGCCGCCGGTGGGTGCGCAACCTCTACCGCTTCGCCATTCATCCCAACATCGCCTTCTATTTCCGCGTGCCGCTGGACGTGGCGCTGGGCCGCATCCTGGGCGGGCGCGACGCCCTGAAATACTATGAGGCGGGCATGGACCTGGGATTGGCGCGCGACGTCGAGGAGAGCTTCCGCATTTTCCAGGGCCGCATCCTCGACGAGTACGAAGCCATGGCGCAGGAAGTCGGGTTCCACATCATCGACGCCTCGCTGCCCATCGAAGAACAGCAGCGCCAGATGCGTGAGATCGTGACCCGCGAACTGGGCGCCGATGCCGAAAACGGCGTGCTGCGCGTGCCGCCGGAAGGAGCCGCCGGTGCTTAAACGACAACCGCTGCAGTTCTATAGCGAGCCGCTTCCCGGCGTCGATCTCTCCGAGCTTCAGGGCAAACTGATCGTCATTGAAGGCCCCGACGCCGTGGGCCGCACCACCCAGGTCGCCCTGTTGCGCCAGTGGCTGGAACGCGAAGGCCACGCCGTGCTCGATACCGGGATGGCCCGTTCGGCGCTGGCGGGCAAGGGCATCAAGATGGCCAAGGAAGGCAACACCCTCGGCCCCATCACCATGACCCTGTTCTACACCACGGATTTCGCCGACCGTCTGGAAAACGAAATCATGCCCGCCTTGCGCGCCGGGTTCGTGGTCCTCATCGACCGCTATATATACTCCATCATGGCGCGGGCCATCGCGCGCAATGAGGACCGCCGCTGGATCGAACAGGCCGCCGGTTTCGCGCTGGTCCCGCACGCCACCTATTACCTGCGCGCGGAAGTGGAGACCCTGGTTTCGCGCGTGGTGCTGGGCCGGGGCGCGTTCGATTTCTGGGAAAGCGGCATGGACCTGCGCTTCGGTCCCGACAAGTACGATAGCTTCATCCGCTATCAGGCGCGGCTGATTCGTGCGCTCGATTCCATGGTCAAGCCCTACGAGTTCACGGTGATCGACGCCGACCAGCCGGTCTTGCGCATCTTCGCCGAGCTGCGGCGGCGCATTTCGCGGTTCTTGCCGCGGGACTCCCGCCGCCGGCGGCCGAGCCGTACCGCGGTGAAAGCAGCCATCTGATGGAGATCTACCTTCTGCGCCACGCCATCGCCGAGACTGCTCGGCACGGGCAGCCGGATGCCGAGCGCGCGCTCACGGAGGAAGGGCGCGACAAGCTGCGCCGCGTTCTCGAGCGGGCGCGCGGGGCCGGTGTGAAACCCTCCGCCATCCTCTCGAGTCCCTATCGCCGCGCCATGGAGACGGCGGCCGTGGCCAAGGAAGCGCTTGCCTTCGGCGGCGAAATCGAGCGCTCGGAGGCGCTGGTTCCGAACGCCTCGCCCTACGACGCGTGGGAAGAGATCCGCGCGCACAAATCGGAAAGCTCCGTTCTGCTGGCCAGCCACGAGCCGCTGATGAGCTCCCTCGCCGCCTTCCTGCTGGGCGTCCCCGCGCTCCAGGTGGATATGAAAAAAGCCGCCCTGCTGCGCGTGGATTGCGACCGCTTCGGCCCCCAGCCCAAAGCCGTTCTGAAGTGGCTGCTCACCCCTGCAACGGCAGGGGAGTAGGATTAATTAAGTGGGGCGGGCCTCCTGGCCTGCCTTCTTCGACATGCGCCCGGAAGACAGGCCAGGAGGCCCGCCCCACCCTACTCCACGCGGTAATTCGGCGCTTCCTTCGTAATAATCACATCGTGGACGTGGCTTTCGCGCAGGCCGGCGGAGGAGACGCGCAGGAAGCGCGCCCTCTCATGCAGTTCCCGAATCGTGGCCGTCCCGCAGTAGCCCATGCCGGACCGCAGCCCGCCTACAAGCTGGTAGACCAGTTCGCCCAATGGCCCCTTGGCGGCCACCCGCCCTTCGATCCCTTCCGGCACCAGCTTCGAGTTCGGGTCCAGGGCATAGCGGTCCGTGCTGCCTTGCGACATCGCCCCCATCGAACCCATGCCGCGGTACGTCTTAAACGTCCGCCCCTGGTAGAGAATGGTCTCGCCGGGGCTCTCGTCGGTCCCCGCCAGCAGGCTGCCGATCATCACCGTATCCGCGCCGGCGGCGATCGCCTTGGTCACGTCGCCCGAGTACTTGATGCCGCCGTCCGCAATCAGCGGTACGCCCGCATCGTTGGCCGCGCGCGCGCATTCCGCAATCGCCGTGATCTGCGGCACGCCCGCCCCGGACACCACCCGCGTGGTGCAGATGGACCCCGGGCCGATCCCCACCTTGATGCCATCCACGCCCAGCGAAATCAGCTCGCGCGCGCCTTCGTAGGTGGCCACGTTTCCGGTGACGAGCTGCACTTCGGGCAGCTTGCTCTTGATGGCCTTGACCGCCGCCAGCACCCGCGCGCTGTGGCCGTGCGCGGTATCGATCGCGATCACATCCACCTTGCGCCCCACCAGTTCCTGCGCGCGTTCCAGAAAGTCCCCCGTGGCGCCCACCGCCGCGCCCACCCGCAGCCGGCCCTGGCTGTCCTTGGCCGCGTTCGGGTAGGCCAGCTTCTTCTGAATGTCCTTCACCGTGATCAGGCCCTTGAGGTAATACTCGTCGTCCACCACCAGCAATTTCTCGACGCGGTGTTTGTGCAAAATCTTGGCCGCCTGCTCCAGCGTGGTGCCCACCGGCACCGTCACCAGGTTCTCCTTGGTCATCACCTCGTGGATGGGCAGGTCGAAGCGCGTCTCGAATCGCAGGTCGCGGTTGGTGAGAATCCCGACCAGCTTTCCCTCTTTGGTGATCGGCACGCCGGAGATGTGATAGCGGTCCATGAGCGCCTGCGCGGCGTAGATCGGCTCGTCCGGACCGATGGTGATCGGGTCCACGATCATGCCGCTCTCACTGCGCTTCACGCGGTCCACTTCCTCCACCTGCCGGCGTATGGGCATGTTGCGGTGCACGAAGCCGATGCCGCCCTGCCGCGCCAGCGCAATCGCCAGGTTCGCCTCCGTCACCGTATCCATGGCGGCGGAGACAATCGGAATATTCAGCGCAATCTGCCGTGTGAGGCGCGTCGTGGTATCGACTTCGGCGGGCAACACCTCGCTGCGCGCCGGCTCCAGCAGCACGTCGTCGAAGGTGAGGCCCTCTGGGAGAACGTCTTGAATCATGGGTTTCACCCATGATAGCAGCGTAGGGTGGGGCGGGCCTCCTGGCCTGCCTTCTTAGTGTTGCGTTTTCTTCTTGACATCCAAGTGATATACAGTTATATATCACTATATGTACCTCGCCGTGAATCCGTCCGACGAGCTTCCCCTCTACCGCCAGATCATGCGGCAGATCGTCGAAGCCATCGCCGGCGGACGCCTGAAAAGCGGCGACAGGCTGGCCTCCCATCGCGAATTGAGCGAGCAACTGGTTATCGCGCCGCTCACCGTGAAGAGAGCCTACGACGAGTTGGAGGCGCTCGGCTTCATCGAAACCCAGCGCGGGCGCGGCACGTTCGTCTGCGCCAGTCCGCCGCCGGTCGATCGCGCCGGCCGGCTGGACCACCTCCGGCTGGAGGCCCGCAAGCTGCTTGCGGACGCCTATTTGTCCGGTCTTGATCTTGGGGAAGTCGTGAAAATTCTCAAGGACGCCGACCGCGAGATCGCTCGCGGCCCCCGTCGGGAGAAGGAAAAGGTATGACCCCCGTTTTGGAGTTTCTGAACGTATCCCGGTCCTACAAAAAGGGCGTGCCGGTGCTGACGGGCGTCAGTTTCTCGCTCAACGAAAGCGAAATCGCCGGCCTGCTCGGGCGCAACGCCGCGGGCAAGACCACCCTCATCCACACCGCCATGGGGTTGCTATCCCCCGATGGCGGCGCGGTACGCGTCTTCGGCCTTTCGCCCACCGAAGACCCGGTCGAGGTGAAACGGCGCATCGGCTTCGTCTCCGAAGACCAGGTGCTGCCGCCCGGTTCCTCCGTCGCCGAGCTGATCGCCTTCCACCGCTATCTGTTTTCCGCCTGGGATCAAGCTCTGGAGCGCCAGCTTCTCGACCGCTTCTCGCTGCCGCGCGGTTCCAGAATCGGGAAACTGAGCAAGGGCCAGGCGCGCCAGGCGGCCTTGCTCTGCGCGGTCTGCCACCGGCCCGAGTTGCTGCTTCTGGACGAACCCGCCGGCGGCCTGGACGCCGTCGCGCGCCGCGAGTTCCTGGAGACCTCCATCCAGTTGTCGAACCGCGAAGGCACGGCGATTCTCTTCTCCTCCCATCACATGACCGACGTGGAGCGCATCGGCGGCCGCGTGATCCTGCTCGACCAGGGCAAAGTCCGGCTCGACCGCGATCTCGACCGGATCCGCGAGGACATCTGCCTCGCCGTGGTTCCCCGCGCCTCCGCGCCCGACGCCGCCGTCATCGAGCGAACCGCCGGTTGTCTGCGTGTCCGGCCGGTATTCGACGATTGGCATGCCGTGATGGAAGGAACTCCGGAAACCGCGCGCCGGCAACTGACGGATTCGCTCGGCATTGATGGCATCCGCTGCGTGCGCGTTCCACTCGAAGATCTGTTCATCGAGCTGGTGGGCGGGGAGCGGTGACATGATTTATCAACTCATGAAGCGCGATCCCGCACTGATGTTCTTGCCCCAGCTAATCCTCTTCAGCGCTGCCATCGGCCTCTTCCTTCCCGGCCAGCCCGAGGCCGCGGCGATGGTTTGCGGTGTCGTCGGATTTGCCGGCGCACTTGCCTGCCGTCCGCACGAACGCGCCACCAGTTTCGAAGCAACCTTGCCGATCGCCGGCCGCCAGCTTTTCCTGGCGCGAATGTCCCTGATAATGGCTATCATCTGGCTGCCGGCCCTCTTCGGCGGCGCAGCCATCCTCATCTCCCGAAGCCTTGCGAAGGAGGTTCTCACGGTGGCGGCAATGGCCGCCATTGCCACGCTGGCGGTAATGGCGCTGCAATCCGTGCGGGTCCAGTTGCTCTGCAGCCCTCACTCGCTTCTGTTGGTGTTCTTCCCTGTCATGGTATTTATCGTGGCATTCACGGCGCTGTCAGATTTCGTGGCGCCGGCCCCGGCCCTGATGGTCTGCCTGCCGCTCTCCGCCGCGCTGTTTCTCAGGACCTGGAGAGCCATTCCCAAGGGCCTCCTGATTGCGCCGGAGGCGGTCGCGGTGCGCCCCACTAGGGGCCATGCCGGCGGCGAGCCTGTGGTTCCATGGCTGGCGATTCTGCGCTCCGCCTTTCCGTGGGGCATTGGCGCCTTTTCACCCGTTCTTTTCTGGTCGGCTATGACCGGTTCGTTGGTTTTCGTATGCTGCATCGGCGTGAATATCATGTGGATGGCCTCCCGGCCGCGGGTTCGCTGGGCCTGTGTACTGCCCGTCAGCCCGCGCGTCGTGCTCTCACTGGTTATCGGGCCGGTACTTGTCGTGACGGCTGGAGGGTATTTGGCGGGGCGCCGATACCATGCGGTTGAGGATCCCAGGTTCTTGATCCTCCACGTCGCTGCGATCATTGGGCTCACGTTGCTGTTCGTGTTATTCAACGCGCTTTTCGACTGGCGCCGTTTGCGCCACGTAAGGCTGGCGGTGCGGGTGGGTCTGTTCAGTCCGATGTTTCCGGTGCTGGCGATTGTCGTTTGCGGGTTCTGCCATGTTGAGCTGGCGACTTTTTTGCCGGGCGTTTCGCGGGCGCTGCCGGGCAACTTGGCTGCGGCGGTTGCAGTTGCAGGCATCGCATTGGCCGCTCTTTATTGGGCGGTTGAGCGGGTGTTCGCGGAGGCGGAGTACGCGTAACCGGGCCGGCGAACGCCGAAGAACGCCCGCAGGAATGCGGGCGGCGCCGCCTGGAAAGGCTGCCCCACTAGCGCAGCTCTTCCATCGCCTCGTCGAGCGCCGCCCGCGAAGGCCGCACCTTGCTTTGCGGCAGCGTCGCCACCTGTTCATCGGTCATGTTCAGCAAATCGATGAACGTCGGCTTCGTGGTATCCAGGTATAGCACGCCGGTGAGCACTTCGCTCTTCTTCGCGGCCTCTTCCAGCACGGCCAGCGCCGCCATGCGGTCGGTCGGGTCGTAATCGCGATGCAGCTTGCGGATGCGCAGGTGCGACCCGTCGTGCATCTCCACGTCGCGCACTTCGCCTTCCGGAATCTCCACCGAAATCTCCTCGAAGAACGGCACGAAACTCAGCTCGTGCAGCGCCTCCTCGTGTTCCTTCACGTAGCTGTAGCTCTTGGTCGATCCCTCGTGGTCGTTGAACGTGACGCACGGGGAAACCACATCGATCAGCGATAGGCCCTTGTGCGCGATGGCGGTCTTGATAATCGCCTGTAGCTGTTTCTTGTCGCCGCTGAAGGAGCGCGCCACGAACGTAGCGCCCCATTTCAAGGCCAGCGCGCAGCAATCGAACGGCGGCAGGTCGTTGTGCGTGCCCGTCTTCAGCGTCGATCCCAGATCGGCCGTGGCCGAAAACTGGCCCTTCGTCAGCCCGTACACGCCATTGTCCTCGATGATGTAAATCATCGGCATATTGCGGCGCACCAGGTGCATGAACTGCCCGATCCCAATGGACGCCGTGTCTCCGTCGCCCGTCACGCCGATGCCCAGCAGGTTGCGGTTGGCCAGCAGCGCTCCGGTGGCGATGGCCGGCATGCGCCCGTGCACTCCGTTGAACCCGTGCGAGAGCCCCAGGAAATAAGCGGGCGACTTCGACGAGCACCCGATCCCGGAAAACTTGGCGACGTTCATCGGATCGACGCCCAGTTCGTAAAAGCACTCCACGATGCGCTCGGAAATCGAGTTGTGGCCGCAGCCCGCGCACAGCGTCGTCTTGCTGCCCTTATAATTCACAACCTCCAGCCCCAGGCGGTTGACCTTCTTGGGCGGAGGAGCGGCGGTCGTGCTCATTGGTTCTCCTGTTTCAAGACTTCGTCCGTCACCGTGCGGGCATCGAGCGGCAGGCCCCCGTAATAACGCACGCTGCGCAGTTTGGCGAGCAACTCCGCGTCGAATTCCAAACGCATCAGGGCCAGCAACTGCCCGTCGCGGTTCTGGTCCACCACGTAGACCCGGTCGTGGCGGCGAATGAAGTCCTTCAAATGCTCCGTGAACGGATATGCTTTCAGCCGCAGGTAGTCGGCGGCCGTGCCGTACTCCGCCTCCAACTGGTCGCAGCTTTCGCGCACGGCGTAATCCGACGTTCCCACTGCCACGAAGCCGATCCGCGCGCCTTCGCGAACGTGTTCCACCGGCGCCGGCACATGCTGGCGCATCACCTCGAATTTGTGCGCCAGCCGGTCCATATTATTGATGTAATCGTCTTCGCGCTCTGTGTACTGCGCCTTATCGTTGTGGCCGCTGCCGCGCGTGAAGTACGCCGCCGCGCGGTGCTGCGTGCCGGGCAAGGTCCGGTAGCCCACGCCATCGCCATCCACATCGCGGTAGCGCGCGAAACCGCCCAGTCTCTCGACATCCTCGGCCGTCAGCACCTTGCCCCGGTCCATGGGCTTCTCGGGATAAGGGAACGGATCGGCCATCCAGTTGTTCATGCCCAGGTCCAGATCCGTCATGACGAACACGGGCGTCTGAAACTTCTCCGCGAACTCGAAGGCGTCGATCGACATCGTGAAGCACTCTTCGGGCGAGCACGGGAAAAACATGGGGTGCTTAGTGTCGCCGTGCGAGAGCGTCGCCACCATCAAAATGTCGCCCTGCTGCGTCCGCGTGGGCAGGCCCGTCGAGGGTCCCACGCGCTCCACATCGTAGACCACGGCCGGGATCTCGGCGTAATATCCCAGGCCGACAAACTCCGACATCAGCGAGAGGCCGGGTCCGGCCGTGGCTGTCATGGACCGCGCTCCCGCCCATCCCGCCCCGAGCGCCATGCCGATCGATGCCAGTTCGTCCTCCGCCTGCACAATCGCGTAGGTGGCCTTGCCCGTCTCCGGGTCCATCCGGAACCGCTTCATGTAGCCGATCAGCGATTCCACCAGCGAGGAGGACGGCGTGATGGGATACCACGTCACCACCGTGACCCCCGCGAACATCGCCCCCAGCGCGCACGCCGAGTTGCCGTCGATGATTATCTTGCCGGCCGTCCCGTTCATGCGCTCCAAGCGGTGAGCGCCGCTCTTTTCGTACGTCTTGGCGGCGAAATCGTAGCCCGCGCGCGCCGCGTTCCAGTTCAACTCGGCGGCCTTGGCCTTGCGCTTGCCGAATTGCTTCACCAGCGCCTTCTGCACTTCCTCCATTTCCACGGAGAGAATCCACGCCACCACGCCGTCGTAAATCATGTTCCGGACCAGCTTGCGCAGCTTGGCGTCCGGACAAACCGGCGCCACCAGCTTGTCGAAGGGGACCGGGTAGAACCGCAGGTCGTTGCGCAGTTCGTTCAGCTTGAGCGGCTCGTCGTACACCACCTCCGCGCCGCTGTCCAGCTTCATCACGTCTTCCCGCGCCGTCTCCGGATTCATGGCCACTAGAAAATCCACTTCCTTGCGGCGGCCGACATAGCCCTTCCGGCTGGCCCGTATCGTGAACCAGGTGGGCAGTCCGGCGATGTTCGAAGGGAACATGTTCTTCCCCGACACCGGCACGCCCATCTGAAAAACCGCGCGCATCAGCACGCTATTGGCAGTCTGGCTGCCCGAGCCGTTGACCGTCGCCACCTGGATGCTGAGATCGTTGGTTACGACGCGCCCCGGCTCTTGGCACACCGGCTCGGCCGGGGAAACCTCTAGTGTTGACATTGATCGGAGATCCTCAGTGTGGGGAGTATGGCCCAGTCCACTTCTAATATGATTATACGTCCCCCTCGAAAGTTGCGACTGTGGGGCGGACCCCCTGGTCCGCGGCCGACGCCCTCGTCGGCCCCCGGCCCCCAGCCCCTATTTCAGGGCCTTCTCGATCGCGCTCTTCACATCCGCGGAGTCCGGAGTGACCGCCGGCTCGAAGCGCGCCACCACCTTGCCGTCGCGGTCCACCAGGAACTTCGTGAAGTTCCACTTGATATCGCCGGCCAGCGCCGCGTTGGCCGCGCCGCCCGTCAGGAAGTGGTAGAGCGGCGCCTGGTCGTCCCCCTTCACGGAGATCTTGCTCATCATCGGAAACGTCACGCTGTAAGTGCGGGAACAGAAGGTTTGAATCTCCTCGTTGGTCCCCGGCTCCTGGCCCCCGAAATTGTTGGCCGGAAAGCCCACGATGACCAGCCCGCGGTCCTTGTATTCCTCGTAGACCGCTTCGAGACCCTTATATTGCGGCGTGTAGCCGCACTTGCTGGCGACGTTCACCAGCAGCATGACCTTGCCCTTCCATGCCGCCAGTGGCGCGGGCTTGCCATCGATGGCCGCCGGCGTGAAATTGTAAACGGTTTCCGCGGCAAAGCCGGAGCCGGCGATTGCAGCGATTGCGGTGAGCG
>Ga0182014_10004029_pt1 | contig 17176 bp, 12 predicted proteins | sample 612S2DmetaG_FD_120489 | JGI IMG/M metagenome (GOLD analysis project Ga0182014, IMG submission 120489) | Permafrost microbial communities from Stordalen Mire, Sweden - 612S2D metaG | ecosystem: Environmental > Terrestrial > Soil > Wetlands > Permafrost | place: Sweden: Stordalen | collected... | reverse complement strand
TGGAGTACCAGGGGCAGGGGTCAGCCCCGGCCAGCTTCTGCCCCAGTGCCAATGCCCTGGACTTCGACTCCGTCCAGTTCGACCTCGATCTCGACGGCGACGTGCGCGTGCCCTGCAGATGAGGGGAGCTCCCCGCGGCTAGGCGAACAGAGGCAGCTGCACCGCCAGGGACCCGAGCGTCAGGGATTCGGCACCAGCGTCAGGCGCGTACTTCATGGCCTTGAGAACGTCGGCCTCGAGGTCCCAGTCGGCGGGCCGGCACCGCCCAGCAGCCCGTCCCGGGTTTGCCGCCGCATCCCCAGTTCCCTTGGGACTGGTCCGGGGAGACCGGAAGGCGGGCCGAGGTGGCGGATGGGGAGTTCCCTGAGCAGAGTTGCCAGGAGGTCCGGACGCGTCAGCACCTAGCGCTGGGTGGGGACTTGAGCAAGGGCGTGGTGGCTCTCGCCGGGGCCAGCACGGCGGCGGCGGTCCGCAGCCCGAGGTCGACGACGTCGGTGGTGGCGGGGAAGGCCGCGGCAGAGGCTCGCACGAAGTGGGCATGTCGCAGGACCGCCTGGTCGCGCCAGCGCCAGCCGCGCCAAGAGCTGATGTGATCCAGATCCGGCTCGGCCTGGGCCGGCTGGCCAGGGCAACCAGGGAGCGCTGGGTGCCCAAGACCAGGTGGAAGGGGACCTCGATGGCACGCCCGCCAGCGCAGCGGGTGGCACTCAGCAGCTCTCACTCCCCGCGGCGCCCCAGCACGTCGGTCCCCTGCCCCTATTCCTCCTCGAGCGCCTCCAAGTTCTCGGCCCCGGTCGGCTGGCGGTGGGCGCTACTCGTAGCGCAGGACCTCCAGCGGCCTCACCCGGACCGGTCGCCACGCGACCAGGGCGGCGGTGGCGACCGCCACCAGGATGGCCCCCAGCACGATGACCAGGCCCAGTGGAGTAGGGAGCCCCAGGTTGAGCTTGAGCAACAAGCTGCCCAGCGGGACCAGCACCGCGGCGATGGCCACCATGCCCGCCATCGCGCCCAGCCCGGCCACGGTGGCCGTCTCCACCAGCACCTGGGAGTAGACAGCGCGGTTGCTCAGGCCCACCGCCTTCTGGATCCCGATCTCGCGGCGGCGCTCCATCAGGGCCAGCGCCACCGAGTTGGCCACGATCACGATCCCCGCCAGCAGAGCCAGGGAGGCGATCGCGGTCAGGAAGAGGATGGCATTGTTGAGGAACTGGTCGATGATGAGCGTGAAGTCGGCCAGGTTGACGACCTCGGCCGCGGGGTCGGCCTTGCGGAGCTGGGTGGCGGCGGCGTCGGCGCGGTCGGGCGGGAACTTGAGTTCGACGACCTGTTCCAGGTTCGAGCCTCCCACCGCCACGGCGGTCTGCCTCGTGGCCAGAATCGGGGCCACGGTGGTGCTGACGCTGATCCCCTTGCCAGTACCGAGGAGGGTGCCGTAGAAGCCCACCACCCGCAGCTCCACGGGGGAAGGATGGCTGGCGAAGGGGTCGGACACGGTCAGGGTGTCTCCGGTCTGGAACCGGTAGGGAGCCTCGTTGAGAGCGGCGCTGAGCAGCACCCCGTTGTCGACGGCGTCGGACGGGCGCAGCTGCCGGCCGCTGATGATGCGGACCCGGGGTAGCACGCCGCCGTCGACCGGATAGCCCTGGATCCCGCTGAGCAGGAAGAGTGCGTCCTCGGACCTGCGGCTGCCGGACCTGGACCTCGAAAGCTGGACGAAGGGGCGGCCATTGACGATCTCAGGCGAGGTCAGGGCGGCCACCGTGGAGAGCTCGCCCGTGCTGCGCAGCTGGGCTGCTGCCTTCAGCAGGGGGCCGGAGCTGGTCTCGGGGGCCACCGCGATCACGTTGTAGGTGGTGGCGTGGGTGATCACGCTGTCGAGCTCGTTTCTGATGTCGGTTCCCAGCACCAGGATCAGCCCCACCGCGAAGACGCCCACGAAGAGCGCAACGGCCGTGGCCGCGGCTCGGGTCCGCTGCCGCCCGGCGTTGCGGAGCGCCAGGCGGACCACCGACCGCACCCCCTTGGGCAGGAAGACGATGACGTAGCCCATGACCGAGGTCGCGATCAGGAGTGCTCCCACCGCCCGGAGGTCGGTCACCGTGGCCACCACCACCGAGACCAGCAGCCCCCCGGTTACCAGGATCACGTAGCTGGGGCTGAACCGCTCGGGGACCGGCACGTGGCCGATCAACAGCAGTGCCAGGCTGAAGAGCCCAGTCAGCAACCCGAGCGCGACTCCGGTCCCGACCACCAGCCACAGCGCCAGCGGGGCGGATCCCAGGATTGCCGATGCCAGCAGCCAGAACAGGACCCCCACCAGGGCCAGGAGGGCCACGCTCGAGCCGACCACCCCGGCCGAGGGCCCGCCCGGGTCGTCCCGCAGCACCGCCGCCGGGCGCACCCGGCTGAGCCTCACGATCGGGAGGATGGCGAAGATGCAGGCGGTCGCCACCCCGATCCCCACCCCGGCCAGGACCACCTCGGGGCTGATCACGAAGTCGATCGAGATGCTGGCGATCTGCTGGACCAAAAGGCGCACGGCATCCGAGAGACCAATCCCGGCAAGTGCCCCGACGATCCCACCGCCCAGGCCGAGCAGGGCCGCCTCCAGGGCGAACAGGGTGTAGAGGTCGCGGCGCCGGTAGCCGGTGGTCTTGAGCATGGCGATCTCAAGGTGCCGCCGGGCCAAGCTCACCTGCATGGTGTTGACGATCCCGATGCCGCCGATCAGCAGTGCCGCCAGCCCGGCGATGGAGAGGAACTGGGTGAGCTGCTGACTGGCCTTCTTGTCTGAGTTGAGCGCCTGCTTGACGGTGGAGACGGTGGCCAGCGGGAACTGGCTGCGGAGGGTCTTGGCCACCTGGTCGGCGCGGGCGGAGCTCCTGGTGGTGACGTACACCTCGCCGTACTCGGGAGTGCTGGAGGACGGAAGCACCGAATCGAGCTCTGCGCTGGAGACCAGCACGTCGTTGTCCATCCCAGCCGGCGGGTTCTCGGCGAGCACCCCGCCCACGGTCCAGCTCACCGGCAGGGTCGCGCCCGGCACATCGATCTTGGTCCGGTGGCCCACTCCGACCTCGAGCAGACTGGCCACGCCGCCCGAGACCACCATCGTCTGGCGGCGGCTGAGCAGCTGGTGGAAGTCGCCCAGTGCCCCTGACCTGAGCCCGAGGCTCCCAACCAAGGGGAAGCTCTTGGGGTCGACGGCGTCGATCGTCACCGAGATCCCCCGGCCGCCGGGTCTGATCAGGGTGGCGGCGAGCTCCCGGATCGCGGTGAAGTTCTCGATCTCGCCCTCGCGCTTGAGGGTCGCGAAGGTGCGCAGCTGGCTGGAGGGGAAGGGCACCGCCACCGAGACCACGGAGATGTCACCGCCGTTGGCCTCCCGGACATTGGAGGTGAGGGAGTCGGTCACCATGGCCGCCGCCAGCTGCAGCCCGACGATCGCCATCACCCCGACCGCGACGCAGAACCCGGCCAGCAGGGTGCGGCTGCCGCCGCGCCGGAGCGACCTGGTGGTGTACCGGAAGTAGAACCCGAGCCTCAAGATGAGCCGGCCCGCGGTCCCGGGTGATCGCCCACCAGGGCCCCGTCGGCGAGCTGGAGCAGCCTGGTGGCATAGCCGCTCACCGTGGCGTCATGGGTTGCGATCACGAAGGTGGTGCCGAGCCGCTCCCTCAGGCTCCAGAGCAGTTCCAGCAACTCCTTCCCCTGGGCGGCCGCCAGGTTCCCGGTCGGCTCGTCCGCCGCCAGAAGCGGCGGCTGGGTGGCCAGGGCCCGGGCGATCGCCACCCGCTGCTGCTCTCCTCCCGAGAGCTGGTTGGGCCGGTGCTCCAGCCGGCTGCTCAGCCCCACCAGCCCCAGGAGCTCCTCGGCCCTGGCCGCGGGCGACCCGCGCCAGCTGCCGGCGTAGAGGGGGACCTCCACGTTCTCCCGGGCGGTCAGGGTGGGAATGAGGTTGAAGGCCTGGAAGACCATGCCCACGCTGCGATTGCGAATTCCCGCCAGCTGGGACTCGCGCATCTTGGAGATGTCGACCCCGTTGAGCAGGACCTGCCCGGTGGTGGGACTGTCAAGCCCGGTGATGCAGCCCAGGAGAGTGCTCTTGCCGCTTCCTGAGGGCCCCATCAGGGCCACGAACTCGCCCCGGTGGATCTCGAAGTTGATGTCGCGGAGGATCTCCAGCCTCTCCGAGCCCATGGGCAGGGACCGGCCCAGATGGCGTGCTTCCAGGACCGGGATCTCGAGACTCCCCGGAGGAATCGGGGAGCCGCCGACGGCCACGGCGTCAGTCAACCCGGCGGGTCCGGCTGCCGGGTTGGGGGGGCCTGGTCGCCACCGGCCGGGGCTCCGGGCCCGGGGTCGAGGGCTGGTCGCTGCGCACGTCCCATATATTGACGGGATCGTGCTGACCGCCGCCCACCACTCTGCTGAGCTCTCGATGCCCAGGAGCGCCGACTTGGCGCCGGTCCGCCGTGCCCTGACCAATCTGGCTGGCGCGGTTCATCTGGTGGGGCTGACCGACAACCATATGGCCAGGGCCAGGCTCTCTCCCCTGGCGGCGATCCCCGACTGCCTCGCCCTGGGGTTGCGTCCGGTCCTCCACCTCTCCTGCCGGGACCGCAATCAGCTCGGCCTCCACCAGCAGGTGTCCGGGGCGGCCGCCATGGGAGCGGCTGGGGTGCTGGTGGTGCGGGGAGACCGCCGGGGCGGGCCCGCGGTGGAGGCCGCCATGCGGCCGACCGAGGTGCTCCGGCTGGTGCCCGAGTGGGCTGCCCCCCAACGGGTGCTTCGAGGCGCGGTGGTCAATCCCTTCGCGGAGCGCAGCCGGGAGCTGCGGCTGCTGGAGCGCAAGGCCGAGGCCGGAGTGGACTTCGTCCAGACCCAGATGATCTTCGACATGGCCAGCTTCGACAGCTTCCTGGAAGACGCGAGCTCGGTGCTTCCGGCCGAGGTGGGGATCTTCGCCAGCGTCGGGATCCTGCGCTCTCGTCGCAACCTTGACTTCGTGAGGCACTCGATCCCCGACTGCCCGGTGCCCGAGGGGCTGGCGGAGAGGATTCAGCGGGGGGAAGGGGTGGAGGTGGCAACCGCGCTGGCCGCCGAGATCGGCCGGCGCCCGGGGCTTCGGCTCCACGTGATACCGCTCGGCGCCGAGCGGCATGCCTTGGAGATCGTCGAGGCCTTCGATCGGGCGCGGGCCACGGCCGGCGCCTGAGCCGGGGAGATGGGCGTGGTGAGCGACAACGAGCCCGAGATGCCCGCCAGAGAGTTCCTCGGGGACATGCCTGCGGAGCAGTTCCGGGAGAGTGCCCACGCCGCCGCGGACTGGATCGCCGACTACCTGGAGCGGGTCTCCGAGTACCCGCCTCTCTCCCAGGCCCGGCCCGGCGCCGTGGCCGACGCGCTGCCGAACGAGGCTCCCGCCCAGGGCGAGCCAATCGACCGGATCATGGCGGATCTGGACCGGCTGCTGATGCCTGGGATCACCCACTGGGTCCACCCCCGCTTCTTCGCCTACTTCGGCGGTGCGGGATCGGCGGCCGGGATCCTGGGGGAGATGCTGACCGCTGGCCTCAACGTCAACGCCATGCTCTGGCGCACCTCACCGGCGGCCACCGAACTGGAGTGGGTGGTCTGTCGGTGGCTGGCCCAGCTGATGGGGCTCCCATCAAGCTGGGACGGCCACATCAACGACACCGCCTCGACCTCCACCCTGGTGGCGCTGGCGGCGGCCCGGGAGGCCCTCGGCCTGGAGGTCCGGGAGAAGGGACTGGTCGGCCGGCCAGAGCTTCCCCGGCTCCGCATCTACGCCTCGGAACAGGCCCACTCCTCGGTGGAGAAGGCGGTGATCACCTTGGGGCTGGGGCAGGCCGGATTCCGCTCGATCCCGGTGGACGGCCAATTCCGGATGGACCCGGGGGAACTGCGTCGCGCGATCGAGGAGGACCTGGCCGGTGGGCTGCGCCCCGTGGCCGTGGTGGCCACGGTGGGGACGACCGCCACCACCAGCGTCGACCCAGTCCCGGAGGTCGCCGAACTGTGCCAGGAGCACCGCCTCTGGCTCCACGTGGATGCCGCTCACGGTGGTGCCATGGCGGTGGTCCCGGAGTGGCGGGAGGTGCTGGCGGGGGCCGAGAGGGCGGACTCGCTGGTGGTCAACCCGCACAAGTGGCTCTTCACTCCGATGGACTGCTCGGTGCTCTTCACCGCCCGGCCCCAGGTCCTGACCCAGGCCTTCTCTCTGGTGCCCGAATACCTCAGCACTCCGGAGCTGGGGCGGGAGTCTGGTCTGGGCTCGCGGAACCTGATGGACTTCGGGGTCTCGCTGGGTCGGCGCATGCGGGCACTCAAGCTCTGGTTCGTCCTCCGGCACTACGGTGGGGAGGGGCTGGCCGAGCGCGTCCGCCAGCACGTTCGGATGGCCCGCTGGCTCCGGGACCAGATTGAACGGGCTCCGGATTGGGAGCTCTGCGCCCCGGTCCCCATGGCCACGGTCTGCTTCCGGCACCGCCCCTCAGACAGCTTGTCCGAGGCCGAGTTGGAGGCTCACAACCGGGAGCTGATGGCCAGGGTCAACGCCGGCGGGGCCGTCTTCATCTCCCATGCGGTGCCGGGGGACCACTTCGTGCTCCGGGCGTCGGTGGGCAACATCCGCACCGGGCCCGAGGATGTGGCCCGGCTCTGGGCGGCACTTCAGGAGGCAGCCCAGGGCTAGACGGCGTGCTCAGGCCGAGAAGAGCCCATCCAGTTGCCGGTACCGCTCCCTCCGGCGGGCGGGGTCGACGCCTTCCGTGACCAGCTGCTGGAGCCTGGCCTCAAGCCGAGGCCGGAGCAGGGCCGCCGTGGCGTCCCAGTCGGTGTGGGCACCACCCTCGGGCTCAGGCACGATCTCGTCGGCGATTCCCCAGTCGAGCAGGTTCTGGGGCTCAAGGCGGAGCGCCGCCGCGGCGCTCTGCTTGCGGCCGGCGTCCCGGAACAGGATCGCCGCCGCCGCCTCAGGCGAGGCTACCGAGAGGAAGGCGTGCTCCAGGACCAGCACCGAGTCGGCCAACAGGGTGGCCAATGCCCCGCCACTCCCCCCTTCCCCGATCACCACCGCCAGGTAGGGGGTGGGCAGCGCCAGTTGGGCCTCCAGGGTCTGGGCGATCGCCCAGGCCTGGCCCCCCTCCTCGGCGGCCACCCCGGGGTAGGCGCCTGGGGTGTCGATGAAGCTGACCACGGGGAGCTGGAGCCGGCCGGCCAGGGCAAAGAGCCGCTGAGCCTTGCGGTAACCCTCAGGGTGGGCCATGCCGAAGTTGCGCCGACCCCGCTCCTCCAGGGTCCGGCCCTTCTGGTTGGCCACCACCGCCAGCCGGGCTCCGTTAAGCCTGGCCAGCCCGATCACCACCGCTGCGTCGTCTCCGCCTTGGCGGTCGCCGTGGAGCTCGATGAACTGGTCGAGGCAGCGCTCGATCAGGTCCAGGGAGTAGGGGCGGTCGGGATGCCGGGAGACCTCCACATGGGCCCAGGCGTCGGCCATCTCCTGGGCGTTGGCGGTCCTCTCAGCGGACCCTTCCCCCTGACTCACGCTGGGGCCTGGTTGGTGTCCCCCGCTGGTCCAGACAGCACCGTGAGCAACTGGGTCAGGACCTCGCGGAGCTGGCGCCGATCCACCACCTTGTCGATCAGTCCCCGGGCGAGGTGGAACTCGCTGGTCTGGAAGCCGGCGGGAAGCTGTTCGTAGGTGGCCTGGGTGATCACCCTGGCCCCGGTGAACCCGATCATGGCCTTGGGCTCGGCCAGGATCACGTCGCCCAGGGCGGCAAAGCTGGCGATGCTGCCGCCCATGGTGGGGTCGGCCAGAATCGAGATGAAGGGCAGGTGGCTCTCAGCCAGTCGGTGCAGGGCAGCGACGCTCTTGGCCATCTGCATCAGGGAGAAGACCCCCTCCTGCATCCTGGCGCCGCCCGAGGACGTCACACAGACGAAGGGGAGATCGGAGTCGGCGCTTCGCTCGATGGCACGGGCCAACCGCTCCCCGACCGCGGTGGACAGGCTCCCGCCCAGGAAGCCGAAATCGAAGGCGGCCAGCCCCACCCGGATCGAGCTGATCTGAGCCGCGCCGGTGAGGATGGCGTCGGGTAGCCTCTGCCGCAGCCGGGCCTCATCCAGCCGGTCCGAGTAGGCGCGGGTGTCGAAGAACCCCAACCGATCGCTGCCCGCCAGCGCCGCGTCCCACTCCCTGAAGCTGCCGGGGTCGGCCAGCTCACGTACCCGCTCATGGGCGCTGATCCGGCTGTGGTTGCCGCAGGAGGGACAGACGTAGAGGTTGGCCTGGGCCTCGGCGGCGGACTGGTCCTGATTGCAGACCACACAGGTGACCCGCTCCCCAATCGTGGTTGCGGCCTTGGCTGGGGCGTAGGTGGGGCTAGCCGACATCGCTTCCTCCCTCGCGAGCTCCTGGCTCAAGGCGCCGAGATCCGAACTCGTCCGGCGACACCACTGACATAAGCAGAGTCCCAAACGACCCCGCAAGGTTACGGCCCCGAGACCGCTTTGGGGAGACCCGTAACCAGAATGGGGCTCCCGGTCTTCCAGTGCGTGTGGGGTCGCCCTGGCAGGATAGCGCGGGCTCGTTAGGCGGGAAGGGCCGGGGGGATGGGCCGGCCCAGAGCCGGTTGATGGGGATCGGTACCGCTGTCCCCGGGCTCCGGGTTTCCAACTCCGACATCGAGCGGTTCCTCGACACCTCCGACGAGTGGATCCAGTCCCGGACCGGGATCCGTGAGCGCCGGGTGGCCGGGCCGGAGCTGACCCTTTTGGAGCTCGCGGCAAGGGCTGCACGGGCCGCCTTCAAGGCTGCCGGCGTGGGGCCGGAGCAGATCGATACCGTGATCTGCAACAGCAGCTCCCCGGACCTAACCTTCCCCTCCCTGGCCTGCCGCCTCCAGGCCGAGCTCGGCTGCCCCCAGGGGCCGGCCTTCGACATTCAGGCGGGCTGCTCCGGGGCCGTTTATGGGATGGCCCTGGCCCAGTCCATGATCCACGGCGGGCTCAGCCGCAGAGTCCTGGTTCTGACCGCCGAGATCTTCACCCGGGTGGTGGACTGGAGCGACCGTTCCACCGCCGTGCTCTTCGGGGACGGTGCCGGAGCCCTCCTCGTCGGGGGCCCCGAGGAGTCCGGGGCCGAGATCGTGGCTTTCGACCTGGGCGCCGACGGGAAGGGGGCCTGGGCCCTGGACACGGTGCCCCTCAGCCGGCCGCCTGAGGCGGGTTCCGGGCGTCTCCCCCCGTACGCGTTGGTGCCTCGCGCCCTCGACCGGGCGATCCGGATGAACGGCCGAGAGGTCTTCCGCTTCAGCACCAAGGCGCTGGAACAGGTGGTGGTCCGGCTCGCCCAGGCCGCCGCGGTGAGCCCGGATGAGATCAACCTGATCGTCCCTCACCAGGCCAACTCCCGGATCCTGGCCACCGCCGCCGGCCGGCTCGGGATCCCCTTCGAGCGGTTCGTGTGCAACGTGGACCGTTTCGGCAACACCTCCTCCGCGTCGGTACCGCTGGCGCTGGCCGAGGCCGTCGGTGAAGGCCGGTGCCGCGATGGTGATCTGGTCTGTCTGGCCGTCTTCGGAGCCGGGCTCACCTGGGCGGGTGCCCTGCTCCGCTGGCAGCCCACCGCGGTGGGCGTCGACGATCCCGCCAAGGTCGCGGCGGGATCGGAGGCAGAGAACCGGGCCCAGCCCCCCGATCCTGACCATGAGGGGACCTCCAGTTGACCGCCGACGTCTCCGCCGGCCGGCCCCGGGTGGTGGTCACCGGCATGGGGGTGATCACGCCGCTGGCGGTGGGGGTCGGCCCCACCTGGGAGGGCCTGCTGGCGGGCCGCAACGGCATCGCCAGGATCGAGGCCTTCGACCCGGAGCCCTACCCATCCCAGATCGCCGGTGAGGTGCTCGACTTCGATCCGGCCGACTTCATCGACCGGAAGCAGGCCAACCGCACCGCCCGCTTCACGCAGTTCGCCCTGGCGGCCACCACCGAGGCGATGGATCAGTCGGGCCTCCGGATCGACGACTCCAACCGCGATGAGGTGGGAGTGATCGTGGGCTCGGGGATCGGGGGGCTCAAGGTCACCGAGGAGGCCAGCTACACCCTCAAGGAGAGGGGACCCCGCCGGCTCAGCCCCTTCACGGTTCCGATGATCCTGGCCGACATCGCGGCCGGTGAGATCGCCATGAGGCTGGGAGCCTGCGGGCCAAACTTCGCCCTGATCTCGGCATGTGCCACCGGTGCCCATGCCATCGGCGAGGCGGCGGAGATCATCCGCCGGGGTGATGCCCGGGCGTGCCTGGCGGGGGCCAGCGAGGCCGCGGTGACCCCTCTGGCGATTGGAGCCTTCTCGGCGATGCGGGCGCTCTCTCAGCGCAACGACGACCCCGCGCATGCCAGCCGCCCGTTCGACCGGGACCGGGATGGCTTCGTGGTGGCCGAGGCCTGCGGGATCCTGGTCCTGGAGGACCTCGACCACGCCCGCCGCCGGGGCGCGCGGATCCTGGCTGAGGTGGCCGGCTACGGGGCCAGCGCTGACGCCTACCACCTGACCGCCCCCGATCCCACCGGCAGAGGCGCCCGCCGGGCAATGGCCCGGGCCATGGAGAGGGCTGGCGTCGGCCCCGAGGGTGTCGACTACATCAACGCCCACGGCACCTCGACCCAGCTCAACGATGCCTCCGAGACCGCCGCCATCAAGCAGGTGCTGGGGGAGGAACGCGCTCGGGCGGTCCCGGTCTCCTCGACCAAGTCGATGACCGGCCACAGCATGGGCGGGGCGGGCGCCATCGAGTCGGTCTTCTCGGTGATGGCGGTGGTGGACGGTCGGGTGCCCCCCACCATCAACTACCGGGAGCCGGACCCCGACTGCGATCTCGACTACGTCACGGAAGGAGCCCGGACGGTCAATCCCTCGCTGGTGCTGAACAACTCCTTTGGCTTCGGTGGCCACAACGCCTGCCTTGCCTTCCGGCGCTACTCCGACTGAGCTGGCTGCAAACGCTCCTTAACCTCCCCTTAGTTTCCCCATTACGAGTTCATAGGAGGGGCGGGCTACGATCAGCCCGTGCTCCTGGAAGAGCGAGCGACGGGGAGAGCGCCCGTGGGGACGGTGGCGCCGGGGTCCGGGACGTTGTCGGTCGAGGATCTCTTCGTCAGCTTCGGCCCACGCCAAGTGCTCAGGGGGATCAGTGTTGGCTTCGCAGCCGGCAAGGTGACCGCCCTGATCGGGCCCACCGGCTGCGGCAAGACCACCCTGCTGCGCTGCCTCAACCGTCTCCATGACAGCCGGCCGGGAGCCCAGATCGACGGACGGGTGCTACTCGACGGCGAGGATATCTACCGGCGCTCAGCCAACGTCCGGGACGTGCGTCGGCGGGTGGGGATGCTCTTCCAGCGGCCCAACCCCTTCCCTCAGAGCATCCGCGAGAACATCTCCCTGGGACCCCGGATCCACGGGCTCTGGTCGAACGGCGAGGTCGCCAGCCGGACCGAGGCCGTGCTCCGCGAAGTGGGGCTCTGGGACGCGGTCGGTGACCGGCTGGACAGCACGCCGTTCATGCTCTCGGGCGGCCAGCAGCAGTTGCTCTGCTTGGCCCGGGCGTTGGCGGTGGAGCCTGAGGTGCTCCTGCTCGACGAGCCCACCTCCTCGCTCGACCCACGTTCGGCAGCCCGGATCGAGGAGCTGATCGCGGGTCTCAAGGACAAGATGACGGTGGTCTTCGTCACCCACAACGTGCCGCAGGCCGCCCGCTGCTCGGACCACGTGCTCTTCGTGCTGGACGGCGAGGAGGTGGAGTTCGCTCCGACCAAGCAGTTCTTCCAGGACCCGGCCGACGCGCGCAGCCGGGCCTACGTGGAGGGCGGGACAGTCTGATCCGCGCGGGGCGCTCCCCGCTCACCGATCCGCCGGCATTTTTTGCCCTGGTTTCTTGAAGGGAGGATTCAATGCGCCCGAAATCGTTCGTCACCCGGCTATCTCGAGCCGCGCTGCTGCTCGGCGTCGCCGCCCTGGTGCTCACCGCCTTCGGGACCACTGTCGCCGTCGCCAAGGCCAAGAAGGTCGATAAGAAGGCCAAGCCGGTGGCGCTGCAGACCGGTAACCCGTCAGCTCCGGTGACCCTCGAAGAGGCCGGCTCCAGCCTGCTCTACCCCTACCTCCAGGTGCTGACGCCCCAGCTCAGCACCGCCTATCCCAACATCACCCTGGCTCCTGCCGCGGGCGGGTCCGGGCTCGGCATCTCCGACACCATCGCCAAGCTGGTGCAGTTGGGCGGCTCGGACGCCTACCTCGCGCCTGAGCTCGCGGTCGCCAACCCAGGGGTGGAGAACATCCCGATCGCGGTGTCGGCTCAGGCGATCGACTACTACGTGCCCGGCGCGCCCTCATTCCTCAATCTGAGCGGCAACGTCCTGGCCCAGATCTACGAGGGCAAGATCACCAACTGGAACGACCCCCAGCTCGCCGCCCTCAACCCCACCGTCACCCTGCCCAACCTCGCCATCGTCCCGGTGCGCCGGGTCGACTCCTCTGGGGACACGTTCCTTTTCACCAGCTTCCTCTCGGCGACCAACTCGGCCTGGGCCAACGGCCCCTCTGAGGGAACCACTGTCACCTGGCCGGCGGTCAGCAGTGAGCTGACGGCCTCGGGCAACCCGGGCATGATCCAGGTCTGCCACGCCACCCCGGGCTGCGTTGCGTACATCGGCGTCAGCGTCGAGGACACCGCCATCGAGGACGGACTTCAGGAGGCGCTGGTGAAGAACAAGGCCGGCAAGTTCCTCAAGCCGATCCACTCCACCATCGAAGCGGCCGTGGCGGCTTCTACGAAAACGACTCCGGCCACCCTGGCCCAGTCACTGATCTACGCGTCCGGCAAGAACTCCTATCCGATCATCAACTTCGAGTACCTCATGGTCCAGAAGCAGCAGAGCTCGGCTGCGGTCGCGGAGGCCATTCGGACCTTTCTCGCCTGGGCGAGCAGCCCAACCGGGGGCGCCACCTCGGACAATCTCTCCGCGGTTGACTTCGTGGCCTTGCCCACTAGCGTTATCCCCAAGGTCGACGCGGCCATCGCCAAGATCACCGGCTAGGCTGCACAGCTGACCTGGGCCGGAAGCAACTGACTTGATCCGAACCAGGGGCGGGGCCGGCGGCGACGCCGGCCCCGCCACGCACCGGCCGAAGCTGGCCGACCAGGACCTGACCGGCAGGGACCGGTTGGCGCGCGGCCTCTTCCTCGTGGCTGCCCTGGTGCCCGCGGGGATGCTCCTGTTCCTGGCCGCGGAGATGATCGACCAGTCGATTCCGGCCTTCATCTACAGCGGCCTCAACTTCTTCACCGGGCAGGCCTTCTCCTTCGGGAACCTGTACGCGACGACCTTCAGCCACCACAACGGCGTCACCGCCCCCCACGGCGCGGTGTACGGTGCCCTGCCCCTGATCTTCGGCACCCTGGCCTCGTCACTCCTGGCGCTGGCGATGGCGCTGCCGGTGTCGGTCGGGGCGGTGCTGGCGCTGACCGAGCGGATCCCCTACCGGCTCCAGAGCGGCCTCTCGGTCTTCCTGGAGATCCTGGCTGGGATTCCCAGCGTTACCTACGGCTTCTGGGGGGTCCTCTTCCTCGGTCCCTTTCTCGCCCACCACGTGTATCCCGCCCTCAGCTCCGTCCTGGGGTTCATTCCCCCGTTCAAGGGCCCAGTCGGCTCCGGCCCCGGCCTCTTGACGACGGCCGTGATCCTGGCGGTGATGATCGTTCCGATCATCGCCGCCACCACCAGGGAGCTGGTCCGCACCGTCCCGGTCCTGGCCAAGGAGGGGGCGCTGGCCCTGGGGATGACCCGCTACGAGACGGTGCGGGTCGTCACCCTGCCCTACGTCCGCCGGGGGATCGTGGCCGCCGCAATCCTGGGCTGGGCTCGGGCCCTGGGCGAAACCATGGCGGTGCTTCTGATCAGCGGCAACCTGCTGGGAAGGCTCCCGGCGAACATCTATGGCCCCTTCTCGACGATCGCGGCGACCATCGTGGACCTGCTCGACTCGGCCCTCACCGACTCCACCAAGATGGGGATCCACGCCCTCGCCGCCCTGGGCTGCGTCCTCCTCGTCATCACCGTGGTCACCAACATGGCCGCTCGCCTCATCATCCGGCGTGCCACCGGCAACGTGGTGCTGCCGGTCGGGCGGGGCATCTGAAGTGATGAGGGCCGCCCGAGGCGCCCGGGACCTGGTCTTCTGGGTCATCTGCGGCATCGCGCTGCTGCTGGTGGTCCTGCCCTCGCTGGCGATCATCTTCAGCCTGCTGCAGCAGGCCTGGCCCGCCCTCACCCTCCATCTGCTCACCGCCACGACTGCCCAGCACGGCCTCCAGAACGCGATCCTGGGCACCCTGGTCCTGGCCTTCGGGGTGCTGGTGCTGGCCGGCCCGATCGGGATCCTGGGCGGCATCTACCTGGCCGAATTCGCCAGACCCAGGCAGGGCTCCTGGATCCGGCTCGGCTACGAGACCCTGGCTGGGGTCCCGTCGATCGTGGTGGGCTTCGTCGCCTACATCGTCCTGGACATCCAGTTCCACTGGGGCTTCTCCCTCCTGGCCGGGATACTCGCCCTGACCGCGATCATCCTGCCCTACGTGGTCAAGACCACCGAATTGGCGCTGCGTCAGGTACCGACCACCTTGCGCGACGCGGCAGCCGCCCTCGGGCTCTCCCGGCTCACCGCCCTGCGGACGGCGGTGCTCCCGCCGGCAGTACCGGGGATCGCCTCGGGGCTGGTGGTGGCCATGGCGATCGCGATCGGGGAGACCGCGCCTCTGCTGTACACGGTGGGCTTCTCCGATTCCAACCCCTCCCTGCAGCTCTTCCAGCACCCGATGGGCTATCTGACCTACGTGGTCTTCCTGAACACCACCCTGCCGACCGCCCTGGACCACGAGGTGGCCGCCGCCGCCGGGCTGGTCCTGATCGGGTTCCTGCTGGTCCTGATCGGGATCGGCCGGCTGGTCGGTCGCCTGGCCGCCCGGAACTCGGCATCGATGCCGGGCTGACCCCAGGAGGATGGCGCCGGAGGCCGCTGCCCCGCCTTCCCTAACCCCCGCTTAGTCGGCGTGGCCTCAGTCTTCTCGGCGAAGGCCATGCAGGCTAACGGGGCTTTCACCACCTGAGGCCGCCCGGTAGGTTCCCTCCCCGTACCGCGGCCAACGGTGCGCCGGGGGTTGCTCCAAGCAGCCCCCGGCGTTGCCTTCGGTGTCGGTGATGCGGCTTTCCGGCGGCCTCCCGGGCCGGCCAGCGGCCCCACCGCCGCCATCGCCATGATGTTGCTGCCCGCCATCTCCGCCACTTCGGTCCGGAGCAGCGTGACGACCGGACTTCTGGCCACCGGGTCCGGCCGCTCGGAGGGCATCTTGCTGCACGGGGCAGGGATCCCCAGGGGCGGTCAGGGGCGGGAATCGGGCGGCTCATCTCAGGCGCTAAACTCGCGGGGGTGGCAGCCCTGCTTGGCTGCTGGAATGTGGGCCCGGCGCCCTGCTGGGGCCGGGCCGCAGGATCGCAGGGAGGCTGTGGTGGGATCGTTGGAACCAGCGTCGGTTGATGACCTCTACTCCGCCGCAGAAGGTGTCTTCGATCACTGGGAAGTGGTCAAGGATCTGGTCGACGAGCTCATCGACCTGCAGCTGAACTATCGCCAGTCCGGTCACCCGGGGGGCTCCCGCTCCAAGGTGCACCTGCTGGTCGCCACCATGCTTTCGGGGGCCATGCGCTGGGACATCCAGCGGCCGTGGCGCCGCTTTGGTGATCGTTTCGTTCTCTCGGCTGGGCACACGGTTCCGCTGGTGTATTCGACTCTGGCCGTGCTGAACGAGGCCCTGCGGGCTCGTCACGAGCGCGACCGTGACGACCGTTTTGCCTTCCCTGACGGGGGGCGCTGGGCGTTGACCTGGGAGGATCTGTTGGGGCTGCGCCACCGTGGTGGGCTTCCCGGCCACGCCGAGATGGCGGGCAAGACCCTCTTCCTCAAGTTCAACACCGGTCCTTCCGGCCACGGCATGCCCCCCGCTGCGGGTGAGGCGCTCGCGCTCAAGCTGGCGGGTGCGGGCGAGGTCAAGGTCTTCGCAGTGGAGGGTGAGGGCGGGCTGACCCCCGGCGCCGCTCACGAGACCAAGAATTCGGCCTGGGGGCTGGGCCTTCACAACTTGGTGTTCCTGTTGGACTGGAACGACTTCGGGATCGATCTTCGCAAGGCCTCCTCAGTCGTCTTCGGAGGCCCTGACGAGTGGTTCCGGCCGTACGGGTGGCGGGTTACGGGCACGGAGTCGGGCATGGACTGGGGACCGGTCACGCGCGCCGTCCTGGACGTGGCCCGGGGCTCCAACCCGGAGGCGACCCCGTCGGTGGCCTGGTTCCGGACGCGCAAGGGCCGTGGCTACGGCAAGTACGACGCTCCGTCCCATGGCAGCCCGCACGCCATGAACAGCCCCGAGTTCTGGGCGGTGCGCAAAGAGTTCATGGCCCGCTACGGAGTCGTCTATGAGGGCGTGGACGAGCCCGCCCCCGTCGATCCCGTCCAGCGTGCCGCCCAAGCGGAGGCCAATCTGCGGATTGCGATGGCGGTTCTGCGGCGCGATCCCCAGCTGGTCGACTACCTATCCGACCGACTGCTCGAGATCGCGGCCTCGGTGCCCGAGCGGGTGGAGAGCTTCAACCTGGGGGGGCGGGGAGCAGACATCTTCTCGGATCCTCGGCTGACCGACTTCCGGGCCTACCCGAAGGAGCTCTACAAGCAGCCGGGCGAGCAGCAGCCCAACCGAGCTGCCCTGGGCGCCTGGGGGGCATGGGTGAACGCCTTCGCCAAGGCGGAGTACGGGCGGCCGCTGTTCATTGTCAGCTCCGCCGACCTCGCCGACTCCACCAACATCAGCGGCTTCGGCAAGGACTGGGGCACCCAGCCGGGCTGGGGCTGGTACGAGCGTGACCACAATCCGCGGGGGACAGTGCTGCCCCAGGAGATCACCGAGTTCGCCAACGCCGGGATCAGCGTCGGGATGGCCACCGTCAACCTGGCCGATGATCCCTTCTCACGTTTCAACGGCTTCTGGGCCGCCTGCTCCACCTATGGCTCCTTCAGCTATCTCAAGTACGGGGAGAT
>Ga0182014_10004028_pt1 | contig 17178 bp, 14 predicted proteins | sample 612S2DmetaG_FD_120489 | JGI IMG/M metagenome (GOLD analysis project Ga0182014, IMG submission 120489) | Permafrost microbial communities from Stordalen Mire, Sweden - 612S2D metaG | ecosystem: Environmental > Terrestrial > Soil > Wetlands > Permafrost | place: Sweden: Stordalen | collected... | reverse complement strand
ACGCCTGAGCCGCTACGCAATTTCGACGCCTTTGACGTCGCCCTCAACCGGATCGCCCGATGAACCTTTCCGCCGCCCTCCCCTTCCGCCGCGAGGCGATGCGCGTCGCGGGAAAGCTGATCGAGACCGGCGAAACGATCGACGTTTTCAACCCCTACTCTGGCGCCGTTGTCGGAACGGTTCCGGCGGCGCGGCCCGAACATGTGCGCGACGCCTTTGCCAAGGCGAAGGCGTTCAAGGCGCGGCTGACGCGCTTCGAGCGCCAGCGCATCCTGCAGACGACGGCGGAGCTGCTGCGCGACCGCAAGGAAACGTTTGCGCGCCTCATCACCGCCGAGTCGGGTCTATGCTGGAAGGACTCCCTCTACGAGGCGAGCCGCGCCTATGACGTCTGGTCGTTCGCGGCGCAGCTCGTCATCAAGGACGACGGCGAGATCTATTCCTGCGACATCAACCCCAACGGCAAGATGCGCAAGATCTACACGACGCGCACGCCGCTCCTCGGCGTCGTCGCGGCCATCACGCCGTTCAACCATCCGCTCAATATGGTGAGCCACAAGCTCGCGCCGGCGATCGCCACCAACAACCGCGTCGTCCTCAAGCCGACCGAACTGACGCCGCTGACCGCGCTGGCGCTCGCCGATGTGCTCTACGAGGCCGGCCTGCCGCCGGAGATGCTGTCGGTCGTCACCGGCAATCCGACGACGATGGGCGACGCGATGATCGTCGACCCGGATTGCGATCTCGTCACCTTCACCGGTTCGGTCAAGGTCGGCAAGCACATTGCGGAGATCGGCGGCTATCGCCGTCTGGTTCTGGAGCTCGGCGGCAACGACCCGCTGATCGTCATGGAGGACGCCGACCTCGACAAGGCGGCCGACCTCGCGGTGATGGGCGCGACCAAGAATTCCGGACAACGCTGCACCGCGGTCAAGCGCATCCTGGTCGTCGACAGCGTCGTCGACCGGTTCGTCGAGAAAGTCCTGCCGCGCGCAGCGGCGCTCAAGTGCGGCGATCCGATGGACTCGGAAACCGACGTCGGCGCGGTGATCAACGAGCGCTCGGCCAAGCTGTTCGAAGCGCGCGTCGCCGACGCGGTCGCCCATGGCGCTGAGCGGCTCCAGGGCGGCGAGCGGCGCGGCGCGTTGTTCCCGCCAGTCGTCGTCGATCGTGTTCCGTTCGATTGCGAACTGGTGCGCGAGGAGACATTCGGGCCGGTGATCCCGATCGTTCGCTGCCCCGACGACATCGGCGAGGTGATCCGCATTTCGAACTCGACCGCCTTCGGCCTGTCGTCGGGCGTCTGCACCAACCGTCTCGACTATGTCGGTCGCTTCGTCGCCGAGCTGGAAGTCGGGACCGTCAACGTTTGGGAGGTCCCTGGCTATCGCATCGAGATGTCGCCGTTCGGCGGCGTCAAGGATTCGGGCCTCGGCTACAAGGAAGGCGTGGTTGAGGCGATGAAGAGCTTCACCAACGTCAAGACCTATTCGCTGCCGTGGTCGGCGTGAGATGACGCGCGACGTCCCGTTGAGCGAAGGCGACGTCAACCTCAGCGCGGCGCGGGCCGCGTGGCGCACCGGTTTGAGCGATCGCGCGCGCGCGGCGCTCGACGAGGACCAGCGCTACTTTCTACGCCAGTCGCTGTCGACGCCGTGCTTGACGGAAATCATTCGCGCCGAGGGCGCCTGGCTCACCGACGTCGACGGTAAGCGCATTCTCGATTTCCACGGCAACAGCGTCCATCAGCTCGGTCACGGCCATCCCAAGGTGGTCGAGGCGATCCGCCGCGAGATGGAGACCCTGCCCTTCTGCACGCGCCGCTATTCGAACCCAACCGCGACGGCGCTTGCCCGTCGGCTGGTCGAAACGGCGCCGGCGGGGCTCGACAAGACCCTGTTCGCGCCGAGCGGATCAGCGGCAGTCGGCATGGCGCTGAAGCTGGCGCGTTACGCCACCGGCCGGCACAAGACGCTGTCGTTCTGGGACTCATTCCATGGCGCGACGCTCGACGCGATCGGCGTCGGCGGCGAGGCCTTGTTCCGCCGCGGCCTCGGGCCGATGAATCCGGGCGCCGAACACCTGCCGCCGCTCGACCTCGCGCGCCGCTTCTTCGGCGACGACCAGCCATTCGACCGCCTCGCCGACTTCATCGACTATTCGCTCGACGTCCAGGGCGACGTCGCGGCGTTGATCGCCGAGCCGTTGCGCTGGACCACCGTCACGGCGCCGCCGTCCGATTTCTGGCGGCGCGTGCGCGAGTCGTGCGCGCGGCACGGGGCGCTGCTGATCTTCGACGAGATCCCGAGTGGCCTGGCGCGGTCGGGCGCGATGTACGCTTGCCAACGGCTGGGCGCAACGCCCGATATTCTGGTCATCGGCAAGGGACTCGGCGGGGGGATTATGCCGCTTGCGGCGATTCTTGCCGCCGGCGCGCTGGATTGCGCGCCAGACGCGGCGCTCGGGCATTACACGCACGAGAAAAGCCCGGTCGCCTCGGCTGCAGCGCTGGCGACGCTGGCGGCGATCGAGGACGAGGGGCTGGTCGCGCGCGCCTGCAATTTGGAAGCGCGCGGCCTCGCCCGGCTCGTCGCATTGCAGGCGAAGCATCGCCGCATCGTCGAGGTCCGCAGCTTCGGCGCCTATTTTGGCGTTGAGATCGGCGGCGCAGACGCCGCCGAATTTGCCGACCGGCTGATGTACGCCTGTCTCGCCAGAGGGCTGAGCTTCAAGATCGGCGGCGGCAAGGTCGTCACGCTCTGCCCGCCGCTGACAATCGGCTTCGGCGATTTCGATGCGGCGTTCGACCGGCTCGAAGCGGCGCTCGCCGCGCTCGACGGCTGAGCCGCGGCGACCGTCGCCGAATCGTCACGTGAGCTTCACAAGCGCTTCATAGCCTGCCCGTAGGCCGGTGTCGGCGCCATCCTCGGCGCCGAAAAGAGGGGCATCCATGAAATCGCTCGTCAGCGCATTGCTCGCCGGCGCGGCCGTCGTCGTCGCCGCGCCTGCTTTCGCCGCTTCCGACGTCGTCACGATCTATTCCGCCGATGGCCTGCACGACGGCAAGGGCAGCTGGTTCGAGACCCAGTTCGCCGCCTTCACCAAGGCGACCGGCGTCAAAGTGCAGTATGTCGAGGCTGGCTCGGGCGGCGTCGTCGAGCGCGTCGCCAAGGAGAAGTCGAACCCACAGGCCGACGTCCTCGTCACCCTGCCGCCGTTCATCCAGCGCGCCGAGGCCGAGGGCCTGCTGCAGAAGTTCAAGCCGACCGCGGCCGCCCAGATCGACGGCGGCGACGATTCTTATCAGCCGCTGGTCAACAACTTCCAGAACTTCATCTATGATTCGGCGAAGCTCGACGCGGCGCCGAAGACGTTCGCCGACCTGCTCGATCCGAAGTTCAAGGGCAAGATCCAGTATTCGACTCCCGGCCAGGCCGGCGACGGCACGGCGGTGATGCTGCAGGTCATCCACGCCTTCGGCGCGAAAGACGCCGCCTTCGACTATCTCAAGAAGCTTCAGGACAACAACGTTGGCCCGTCGGCGTCGACCGGCAAGCTGACGGCGCTGGTCAACAAGGGTGAAATCTTCGTCGCCAACGGCGACCTGCAGATGAACATGTCACAGATGGCCGACAACCCGAACATCAAGGTGTTTTGGCCGGCCGGCCCCGACGGCGTGCGTTCGGCGATGCCGCTGCCCTACTACGTTGGCCTGGTCGCCGGCGCGCCGGACTCGGACAACGGCAAGAAGCTGATCGAGTTCCTGCTGTCCAAGGACGCGCAGTCGACAGTCTCGTCGATCGCGATCGGCGTGCCGGTGCGCAAGGACGTGACGCCGACCGACGCCAACTTCGCCAAGCTGCACGAGGCGATGCAGGGCGTGACCGTGTGGCAGCCTGACTGGGCCGCCGTGCTCAAGGATCTGCCCGACGACGTCGCGCATTGGAAGCAAGCGACGGGGAGCTGAGATGAGCCTCGCCGCTTTCGTCGACGAAGCGGCAATCGTCACCGGCGCCGCGCAACTGCGCGGCGCCGTCTCGACCGTCGCCTTCGACCGGGTCAGCGTCGCCTATCGCGGCGCTGTGGTGCTGAAGCCGCTCACCCTCGAGGTCGCGGCGGGCGAGATCCTGGCGATGATCGGGCCATCGGGCTCGGGCAAGACGACCGCGTTGCGCGCCGTCGCCGGCTTCGTCCGGCCGGCAAGCGGCCGCATCCGCATCGGCGGCGCCGACGTCACCGACCTACCGCCCTACGCGCGCGGCCTGGCGATGGTGGTGCAGAATTACGCGCTGTTCCCGCACATGCGCGTATTCGACAACGTCGCCTTCGGCCTGCACGCGCGCCGCGCCCCGAAGGCGCTGGTCGAAACGCGCGTCGCCGAGGCGCTGAAGGGCGTCGGCATGACGCAATATGTTCGGCGCTATCCGCGCGAACTTTCCGGCGGTCAGCAGCAGCGCGTCGCGATCGCCCGCGCGCTGGCGGTGCGGCCGAAGGTGCTGCTGCTCGACGAGCCGCTCTCCGCGCTTGACGCGCAGATCCGTCGATCGATGGTCGAAGAGATCGCGCGGCTGCACGCCGAACTGCCCGACCTCACGATTCTCTATGTCACCCACGATCAAAGTGAGGCGCTGACGCTCGCCGACCGCATCGCCATTCTCAAGGACGGGGCGCTCAGCGCCGTCGGTCGGACGGGCGACCTCTACCGCCGGCCGCCCAACCGTTTCTCGGCGGAGTTTCTTGGCCGCGCCAATCTTCTGCCGGTGGTCGTCGAGTCCGACGCCGACGCAAGCGGCTTCGTCGCTGTGCGGGCGGGCGAAGACCGGCTGTTCGCTGCTGGCGCCGCCGAGCGCATTGGCGCGCTCCGTCTCCTGTGCGTGCGGCCGCAGAACGTCACGCTCGCGCCCGACGGCGCGCACACAAACCGACTCGTCGGAACGCTGCGCGAAATCCACTGGCAGGGCGAACTGACCCACCTCGTCGCTGAGGTCGGCAATGCGCTACTACGCGTCGTGACGACGAGACTGCCGACGATTCCGCCGCGCGGCGAGCGGCTCGAAATGTTCTTCGCGCCAACCGACGCCAGTCTGATCGCCGAGGACGCGGATGTCTGACGCTGCGGCTTCGCCGCGCGGGACGAGGGTCGATCTCGGCGCGCTGTGGATCGCGCCGCCGCTGATCGTCCTCGCCGTGCTGTTCCTCTATCCGTTAACACTGATCGCTCACGCCGCGGTCTATGATTCCGGCGACGTCCTCAACCTTGCCGCTGCCTGGGCGACACTCAGTTCGCACGCCTTCGTCAATGGGCTCGCCAACACCGCCGAGATCGCACTCGCCTCAACCGCCGGCAGCCTCGCCCTCGGCCTGGCGTTGGCGCTGGTGATCGCCTTCGTTCCATTCCCCGGCGCGACGTTCGTCGCCCGGCTGATCGACACGTTCATCGCCCTGCCGACCTTCCTGGCGACGCTCGCCTTCACCTTCCTCTACGGTTCGGCGGGCGTGCTCAATGGCGCGCTGATGCAGTCGCTCCATCTCGCCGATCCGCCGGTCCATTTCCTTTATTCCGCCTGGGGCGTGATCCTCGCCGAGGTGACGGTCTATTCGCCGTTCGTGCTGAGGCCGCTGCTCGCCGCCTTTTCGCTGGTCGACCGCAGTCAGATTGAGGTCGCCAGTCTGCTCGGCGCCCGGCCATGGCGGATCGTAAGCCAGGTCATCCTTCCGGCGGCGTTGCCGGCGGCGATCGCTGGCGGCAGTCTCTGCCTGCTGCTCACCGTCAACGAATTCGGCATCGTCCTGTTCATTGGCGCCAAGGGCGTCATTACCCTGCCGCTGCTGATCTACGACAAGGCGATACAGGAGTCCGACTATCAGGCCGCCTGCGTGATCGCGGTGGTCAACGTCGCTCTGTCGCTCGGCTTGTTCGGACTCTATCGGATTGCCGCCCGACGACTGGGGGCCTGAGATGCTCGTCTGGTCGGGCTCTGGCAAGCTGGCGGTATGGAGTTTTGCGGCGCTGCTGATTGGGCTCGTCTTCGTCGCGCCGCTCGCCGTCATCTTGGCGGCGAGCTTCGCCGGCCAATGGAATGGCGTCCTACCCAGCGGCTTCACTTTAGAGCGCTTCGCCCAGTCCGCCGGCGGCGCCTCGGGTGAAGCGGTATTGGCGAGCCTCGCCACCGGCGTCGTGGCGAGTCTGCTGGCGCTCATCAGCGGCGCATGGGCGGCGCTCGCCCTGCGCGCGCAAGGCGGCGGCGCGGCGCGAACCCTCGGCGTGCTGTTCTTCGTTCCCAGCGCCGTCCCGTCGGTATCCGTCGGGCTCAGCCTGCTCGTCGCCTTCAGCCAGCGGCCGCTGTTGCTCAACGGCACGACGGCGATCGTCTTCATCGCCCATTTCGTGCTGATCTCAGCCTTCTCGTTCGGCAATGTCTCGGCTGGCCTGGCGCGCGTCTCGCCGGATTTCGAGGAGGTCGCCTCCTGCCTCGGCGCGACGCCCTTCTACCGTCTGCGTCGCGTCACGCTGCCGCTCGTCGCGCCCTATCTGTTCGCCGCCTTCGGGCTGAGCTTCGCGCTGTCGATGGGCGAACTGGGCGCCACCGTCATGGTCTATCCGCCCGGCTGGGTGACGCTGCCGGTCGCCATCTTCAGCCTCACCGATCGCGGCGAGATCTTTTCCGGCGCTGCGCTGACGATCATCCTTATCGCTGTCACGCTGGCGCTGCTGCTGGCGCTGGAGCGGATTTCTTCCGCATGGGCGCAGACGCGAAGCGCCTAGTTCGTGTCGGCGCCCAGCCGCGTAGCGACGCGTCAACGAACGTGGCGATCGTGACGAAGCGTGCGCGCTGGCGTATGAACCGCGCACGATATTCGCTCCAAGAGGTTTGCTATGGACAATTTCACCTTCCACAACCCGACGAAAATCCTGTTCGGCCGCGGCATGGAGAACGAGGTCGGCGCCGAAGTCGCCCGCTATTCGCGCCGGATTCTGCTGCATTTTGGCGGCGGCTCGATCAAGAAGTCCGGGCTCTACGACCGTGTGGTCGCCTCGTTGAAGCGCGCCGGCGTCGAATGGGTCGAGCTTGGCGGCGTCAAGCCCAACCCCCGCCTCGGCCTCGTGCACGAGGGCGTGAAGCTTTGTCGCGAGCAGAAACTCGATTTCGTGCTCGCGGTCGGCGGCGGCAGTTCCATCGATTCGTCCAAGGCGATCGCCATGGGCGCCGCCAATGACGGCGAGGTGTGGGACTATTTTGTCGGCAAGCGCGAGTTGACCCGCGCCCTGCCGGTGGCGACGATCCTGACGATCCCGGCCGCCGGCAGCGAATCCTCGACCGCGTCGGTGGTGACCAACGAGGACGGCTGGATCAAGCGCGGTTTCAATTCCGAGCTGCTCTATCCGAAGTTCTCGGTGCTCAATCCCGAGCTCGCCTTCACCCTGCCGGCGTTCCAGGTCGCTTGCGGCTCGGCCGACATCATGTCCCACCTGATGGAGCGCTATTTCACCAACTCGCGCAACGTCGCCTTCATCGACCGCCTGCTCGAGGCGACGATGAAGACGGTGATCGCGCAGGCGCCCAAGGTGCTGGCAAAGTCGACCGACTACGACGCCTGGTCCGAACTGATGTGGGCCGGAACGATCGCCCACAACAATCTGCTCAACACCGGCCGCGTCGGCGACTGGGGGTCGCATGACATCGAGCACGAGATCTCCGGCATCTACGACGTCGCGCACGGCGCCGGGCTGGCGGTCGTCTTCCCCGCCTGGATGAAGCACGTCCTCGACCACGATCTCGATCGCTTCGTCCAGTGGTCCGTCAGAGTGTGGAACGTCGAACTCGACATGTTCGACAAGGAAGCGACGGCCCGGGCGGGAATCGCGCGGCTCGAAGCGTTCTTCCACAGCATCGGTCTCGGCACCACGCTCGCCTCGCTCAAAGTCGGAACTGATCGCATCGACGAGATGGCGAGGAAGGCTACAGACGGCGACACGCGCCGCATCGGCAATTTCGTCAAGCTCGACTCCGCCCAGGTGGCGAAGGTCCTCAAGCTCGCGGCCTGAGGCTCACGGCGGCAGGTCGAACGCGCCCATCGTGACGGGCGCCGACAATTGCCGCCGTTCAACATCGAAGCCGGCGCTGAGCGCGTAGGTTCCGGCGGCGACGCGCCAGCGGCGCGCCGTTTCGTCGAACGAAGCCAGCAGGCGCGGATCCAGCGACACGCTCACCGTCCGCGCCTCAGCTGGCTGCAACTCCACCCTTCGCCAGCCGACCAGACGCGGCGCCGCGCCGGCGCCGCCCGGAAGCGTAATGTAGAACTGCGGCGTCGTCGCGCCGGCTCGCTCGCCGACGTTCTTCACGGTCGCTTGCGCCTGCACGCGCTCCCCGTCGACTTTCACCGACAAATCGTCGAGCTCGAAGCGCGTGTAGGAAAGGCCGAAGCCGAACGGAAACAGCGGCCGCTCGCCCTGGGCGGCGAACCATTTGTAGCCGACCAGCGCGCCCTCGCGATATTCGGCGACGAACTTTCGCCCGCCCGCAGCGTTCGGCGCCCCGCTGAGGCGCGGATCGCCCGCCAAGGCAGGATGGGGCAATTGCGCCAGCGACGCCGGAAAGGTCACTGGCAGACGCCCGGAAGGATCGACCGCGCCGGACAAGATCTCGGCGATCGCCTCGCCGCCGCGTTGGCCAGCGTACCACGCATCGATCACGGCGGCCGTCCGCTCGAGCCACGGCATGGCGACCGGCCCGCCCGTCTCCAGCACGACCGCGGTGCGGGGATTGACGCGCGCGACCGCGTCGATCAAGCGATCCTGACCGTCTGGCAAAGCGATGCCGACGGCGTCGGCGCCTTCCGTCATCCATTGGTCAGCGAAGACGATCGCGACCTCGGCCGTCGCCGCGACCTTCGCAGCCTGCGCCGCATCGCGTCCATCTTCCCAGACGACCTGCGCCCGCGGGAACTGTCTGCGGATCGCCATGAGCGGCGACGAGGGATCGAAGATCTCGGCGTGGTCCTTGTCGATCTGCACTTTCGCCGCCACGCCGCCACGCGGCGCGACCTGGGAAGAACCGCCGCCGGCCAACATTCCTGCATCGGCGTGCCCGCCGATGACGGCGATGCTGCGAGCATCGGCGGCAAGCGGCAGCAATCCCTGGTTTCGCAATAGCACCGCGCCTTCGCGCTCGATGTCGAGCGCTGTTCGCTCGGCGGCGGCGGGGTCGGCCGGATCGACGCGCGGCGGATCGTCGACCAAGCCGGCGGCGTAGATCGAGGTCAGGATGCGACGCGCCATGTCGTCGAGCCGCGCTTGCGGCACCCTGCCCTCCGCCACGGCCTGCGCCAGCGGCGGCCCGAAAAATTCGTGCGCGTCGAGCTGCGCCCCCGACTCGTGGTCGAGCCCGGCGAGCGCGGCGGCGACGGTCGAATGCGCCGCGCCCCAGTCGGACATGACGAAGCCGGGATAGCGCCAATCGCCCTTGAGCACGGCGCCGAGCAGCCAGCGGTTCTCGCAAGCGTAGACGCCGTTGACACGGTTGTAGGCGCACATCACCGCGCCGGGATGACCGCGTTCGATGGCGATCTCGAAGGCAAGCAGGTCGGATTCGCGCGCCGCCGCCGGATCAATGCGCGCATCGAGCGCGCCGCGATTCGTCTCCTGGTCGTTGAGGGCGAAATGCTTGACGGTCGTCAGGACATGCCGGCTCTCCGCGCCGGCGACCGCTGCGCCCGCCATGACGCCAGAGAGCAGCGGGTCTTCGGAAAAATATTCGAAATTGCGGCCGCCGCGCGCGTCGCGAATGAGGTTGACGGCGCCGCCGAGCAGCAGGTTGAAGCCACGGGCGCGCGCCTCGTTCGCCACCGCCTCACCCTGGCGGCGCGCCAGCGCCTCGTCCCAAGTCGCGGCGAGCGCCAGATTCGACGGCATCGCCGTCGCACTTTCGCCGCGGCGGATGTCGCCGGGATTGGCGACGCCGAGTTCGCCGTCGGTCTCCTGCAAAGCCGGCACGCCGAGCCGTGGCGCCCCCGCGACGAAGCCGGCCGAGCCGATCGCGCCGTTAGGCTTGGGTCGGCCGCCCCACGGCGCGCCAAGACGCCCGTGCACCAGCGCAAGCTTCTCGGCTTCGGTCATCCGCGCCAGCGTCTGCGCGGCGCGCTCGGCGGGAGCCAGAGCGCGGTCATCCGTTGGCGCGGCGGCGAGCGGCGCAGGGGCGAGAGTCGAAAGAACCCACAGCGCAGCCCCTAGACAGCGGATGGCGATTGGCGCCTCCATCCGGCGCACGCTCGGAAACCCGTCGCCCGTCTCCGCCTGCGAATCGATTTGCGCGGTCAATTCAGTCGCTCAGCCGTGGACGAGCGAAAGGAAGAGCACGCCACGCGCTCCCGGCGCCGCGATCCAAATCGTGACGTCCGTGCGCATCGCCATCGCAGCTCCTCGTCGTCGTGATGCCGGCCCTTTCGCAGCGCGGCCGTCGCGGCGTCCCCGCCGTTCTTGGCCGTTCCGTCAACTGGGGCGCTCATGGAGCGATAGTCGCGTCGTGTGGCCTCAGTTTGGAAGCTGCGCGTGATTAACTACCCGTTTGGTTGGCGCCCGCGAAGGATGCAGACCTCGCCGCGGCGCCATTCTCGAAGAAACGGCTCACGGCGCTACCGATCGCCGAATTTTTCGGCGACGAGGCTGCGCCAGGCCTGAGCGGCGTCGGACAGGTAGCCGTTGCGCCGCCACGCCATCGACATGCTCCATTCGACGACGGGCTCGTTGAGCACGACGTGATCGACAGCGGGATGGCGGCGCTGCGCGGCGATCATGCGCGGCAGGAACGCCACGCCCATGCCAGCGCCGACGAGTTCGATCATAAATTCGATCTGGCTGCTCAAGGCGCCGATCGTCGGTTCGAAGCCGGAGCGCCGGCTTGCATCGAGCATGATGCGATGCAGGCTGAAGCCGGGCTCGAACATGATGAAAGGCGTATCCTTGAGCTCCCGCAGCGCAATCGCCGATCGCGACGCAAGGGGATGGTTGCGCGCGACGAGCGCCACCATCGGCTCGCGTCGCACCGGCGTGCAGTCGAAATCCGCCGCCACAGGCAATAACAGGCCGGCGAGTTCGATCTCGCCGGCGCGCAAGCTTTCCTCGAGCTGGTCGCTGCCCTGTTCGACCAGTCGCACCTCGACGCCGGGATAAAGCTGGCGATAAATGGCGAAGAGCGGCGCGAACAGGGTGCTGCTGCCGACCGGCGGCAGGCCGAGCCGCAGGACGCCGCGCTTGAGTCCGCGAATTTCTCCGATCTCGGCGAGCAGGTCGTCGCGGTCGGCGAGCAGCTTGACGCCGCGGCGGTAGACGACTTCGCCGATCGACGTCAGCGCGGAACGACGGCCCGCCCGATCGAGCAAGGGCGCGCCAATCTCTTGTTCGAGCTGCTTCACCGCCTTGCTGACCGTCGACTGGGTGGCGAACACCGTCTCCGCGGCGCGCGAAAACCCGCCCTGACGGACGACCTCGACGAAGGCGCGCAGCGGTCGTAGCTCCATAACTATTCCATATCTGACTTTGTGCCATTCAATCAATTCATTTTGCGAATGATGCAGCGCAAACTAGATAGGACGCCGCGGCACTCAATCGGAATGGAAGATGCCCCGCGCCCACCGCGTCATTCAGCGAAGCGTCTGGCTGCAGCTCGGCATCGTGCTGGCCTGTTGGCTGGCCGGCGAGGTCCTGGCCCGGGCGGTTGGCCTGCCGATTCCCGGCGCGATCCTCGGCCTCGCGATCATGCTCGTCTTGCTCACGCGCCGTCGGCTCAGCGCCGTCAGCATGCGTCGCGGCGCCGAATGGCTGCTCGCCGACATGCTGCTGTTCTTCATCCCGGCGGTGCTGGCGGTTCTGAACTACCCCGAATTCCTCGGCCTGACTGGCTTGAAGATCTTGTTCGTCATTCTGGCCAGCACCATCGCTGTGATGGTCACGACCGCCTTGGTCGTCGACAGCGCCTATCGATGGAGAGCCGGCCATGGCCTTGCTTCATCAGATTCTCGCTGAACCTCTGGCGCACCTGCTGTTCTGGTCGGTCGTCACGATCGGCCTCTACGGCGTCGCCAAGCGGCTCTACGGCAAGTGGCCGCGCTGGTGGCTGACGCCGCTCGCCGTCGCGCCAATCCTCATCGCCGCCGTCATTCTCGGTCTTCGCGGGTCCTACCAAGACTATATCCATGGCACGAAGTGGCTGGTGCTGCTGCTCGGCCCGGCGACCGTCGCCTTCGGCGTTCCCATCTACGAGCAGCGCGCCCTCATCCGCCGCCATTGACCGGTGTTGCTGGTTGGCATGGCGGCGGGCACGCTGGCGTCGCTCACCACGAGCTGGGGACTGGCGACGCTGGTTGGTCTCGACGGGACACTGCGGCTGAGCCTGTTGCCGCGCTCGATCAGCACGCCCTTCGCGATGGAAGTCTCCGGCGACATCGGCGGCGTTCCCGATCTGACGGCGGTTTTCGTCGTCGTGACCGGCGTCGCGGGCGCGGTCATCGGCGATCTCATCCTCGCGCGGCTGCCGATCGTCTCGTCGCTGGCGCGCGGCGCGCTGTTCGGACTCGGCGCGCACGGCGCTGGCACGGCGCGCGCCCATCAGATCGGCGAGACCGAAGGCGCGGTGGCGGGGCTTGTCATGGTGCTGGTCGGCGTTCTCAACGTTCTCGCCGCGCCGCTGGTCGCCCACGCGCTCAGGTGACCCGCTCGGCGATTCCTTGATGGGAGGGCGAGGTAGAAGCGCCTCACCGTTTATGGCGCAGCGCAATCGCCTCTTCGGCCGCGCGCGCGATCCCGACCGCGGTCAGGCCATAGGTTTCGAACAAGAACTCGATCCCGCCGGTCGGCATGAATTCAGGAAAGCCGACGATGCGCACCGGACACGGTCGATAGCCGGCGACGAATTCTGCGACTGCGCCGCCGAGACCGCCGCGGGTCGAATGCTCTTCGACGGTGACGATCGCGCCGAGATCGGCGGCGGCGCGAATGGCCTCGACATCGAGTGGCGCAATCGACGCCATGTTGACGACGCGCGCGTCGACGCCTTTCTCAGCGAGCGCGTCGGCCGCCGCGAGCGCCCGAGCGACCATGACGCCGTTGGCGATGATTGCGACGTCGCCGCCCTCTCGCAAGGTTTCCGCCTTGCCGATGGAGAATTTCGCGTCGGGCCGGCGCGGCAATTGCGGCACGCCGAAGCGGCTGACGCGCAGGAATACCGGCCCGTCGAGTCGCGCGGCCGCCTTCACCGCCTCCGCGGTCTCCCACGGATCGGCGGGCGACACGATCGCGAGACCGGGCAGGACGCGCAGCCAGGCGAAGTCTTCGATCGAATGATGGGTCGGTCCGAGTTCGCCGTAGCCAATTCCTGGCGACTGGCCGACCAGCTTGACGTTGGCCTTGGAGTAGGCGACGTCGGCCTTGATCTGCTCCAGCGCGCGTCCGGTCAGAAAGCAGGAGGCCGCGCTGACGAACGGAATCTTGCCGCCGTTGGCGAGACCGGAGCTGACCCCGACCATGTTCTGCTCGGCGATGCCGACGTTGATCGTCCTCTCCGGCCAGCGCTTGCGGAAGCCCGAAAGTTTCGACGAGCCGATGCTGTCGTTGACGACGATGACAATGCGTTCGTCCTGCTCGGCGACAGCTTCCAGTGCGCCGGCGAAGGCGTCCCGGCAATCGAACAGACGCGGCGATGCGGTCCCTTCCGCGCTCATGTCAGACTCAACTCCTTCATCGCCTGGTCAAGCTGGACCTTGGTCGGCACCCCATGGTGCCAACCGACCTGGTCCTCCATGTAGGACACACCCTTGCCCTTGGTCGTATGGGCGATGACGCACAGCGGTTTGGCGCACCCGTCGGGGCGCGCCAGCGCGTCAATCAGCGCCGAGGGGTCGTGGCCATCGGCGTCGATGACTTCCCAGCCGAAAGCGCGGAACTTGTCGCCGAGCGGCTCGACGTCGTTGGTCTCGGCGACGCGCGCCCCCTGCTGCAGGGTGTTGCGATCGATGATCAGCGCCAGATTGGTCAGCTTGCGGTGGCCAGCGATCATCACCGCTTCCCAATTGCTGCCCTCCTGCAATTCGCCGTCGCCGGTGACGACGAACACACGATAGCCGGCGTGATCGATCTGACCGGCGATGGCGACGCCGACGGCGATCGGCAGGCCGTGACCGAGCGGACCGGTGTTCGCTTCGACGCCGGGGACGTAGTTGCGGTTGGGGTGGCCGTTGAGCAGCGATTTCGGCTTCATATAAGTCGAGAGCCAATCGAGCGGAATGAAACCCGCTTCCGCCAGCGTTGCGTAAAGCGCGCCGCTCGCATGGCCCTTGCTGAGGATCAGCCGGTCGCGGCCAGGGTCGCGCGGGGCTTTCGGATCGAGGCGCAAAACGCCGAAGTAGAGCGTCGCGAGGATGTCAGCGACCGACAGGTCGCCGCCGGGATGGCCGAGCCGCGCTGCGTAGACCATGTTGAGCGCGTGCATGCGAATGGCGCGCGCCTTGTCGCGAATTTTCGCGACGATCGCGGCGCGCTCCAGACTCGCCGGGTTCGAAGCAAGGGTCGTCATCGGGTCAGGACCTGAACATCGGCGAAGCGAAGACGTCGCCTTCGGGCTCTGCCTGGTGACGATAGGTCGGCCAGCCGAGATAGCGGCCCGTCGCCTCGGCGACCGCCTCGGCGCAATGGCCGCGCACCATCGCGACGTGGTGCTCGAAACCGTTGCGGGCGACGAAGCCGAGCAGACGTCTGAGCCTTGCGACCTTAGTGACCGCGACGCCGCCGTCCATCGCGAATGGATCGTCGGTGAACTCGCCCTCGCCAACATAGGTCTTCACCACGCCGAGCCGGTCGTCGGTCGAGGCGCGGAAGTAGGTCATCAGACCGGCCTTGACCTTGCCTTTGACGGCGCCGAAGCACTTTTCCTTGCCGAGCACGCTGCCCAGCACATCGAGCTCTGAGATTTCAGGCGTCGCGCCAATGAAGCTCTTGGGATAGTTGCCGCAGTGGGTGCACACGCACTTGTCGGCCTCATAGCCGTAGTTGTTATTCCAATCGAGAATCGCTGACGGCGCTTGCGCCGCGAGCGTCAGCGCGTACATCGACACCGCGCCCATCACGTCGACTTCACACGCGCTCGGCGACAGCTTTTCGCCCATCATGCTCATCGTCAGGCAAGTCGCGCAGCCAAAATTGTCCTGCAGACTGCGCCAGCACTGGATCGCGCTGGCGTCGCAGTCGTTGTCGTCGATCCAGCGGTTGACCGCGATCGTCCACTTGGCCTGGCGGAGGATATTTTCTGGCTTGATGTGCGCGGGAATACGCCCGTAGGCGGCGATCTCGGCGAGCACGGACTTCACTTCCGGCGCGTCGTCGCGCAGGGCCTTGGCGGCGCCGATGATCTCGGAAAGATCGACGGTGACGACCGTCAGGCCAGAGGCCTGCAGCAGCTTCTCGCTGAATCGCATCGTCTGGAACGCACCTGTTCGCGCGCCAATTGAACCAACCCGCGCATTCTTCAGGCCGCGCACGACGCGGCAGACACGGACGAAGCGGTCGAGATCGGCGGCGAATTCCTCGCCGTCGACGTCTGACGTGTGACTGGTCGTATCGGTGAATGGAACGCCGTACTGGTAGAAGTTGTTGGCGATCGAGAATTTGCCGCAGAAGGCGTCGCGGCGGCTGGCGACATCGACCTTGTCGATCGCGTCGTTGCTCGCCTGCAACAGGATCGGCACGTTGAGCTTCGCCTCGCTGACGAGCTCCATGATCGCGATTTCGTCGCCGAAGTTCGGCAGGCAGATCACCAGACCGTCGATCGAGTCCCGATCGCCGCGAAACTGCGCGGCGTAAAGCCTAGCGTCCTCGCGCGACTGCACCGCGCCGTTCTTGGTCGCTTCGATCGGCAGGATGTTGTAGCCGACGCCGAGCCTTTCGAGCTGGGCGGTGAGTTGCCGGCGAGTTTCGAGCGCCGGCGCGCCATTGAAGAACTCGCGGCTGCCGACGACAAGCGCGAGTGTGATCGGTCGCAGATTCTTCTTCGCCATGCCTTGACGCCCCGCGATTGGCAGGCGGCTCGGCGTCGAAAGCGCCGCCTGCCGTCCTTGCGCTTGTAGTCGTTGAATGGTTTCGATCACTTTCGTTTGTTGCGTTTTCTAGTCGCTTTTCATCCCGGTGTAAAGGCCGCACGGCGCCGCAGGGCGCGCGCGGTCCGCGTTTCGCTCGATCCGCGGCTCGCTTGAGTATCGCGGCTAAACACACGTCTGCGACTCCTGCCCATCTTGACAGCGATCCAAAACGATGCCCCAATAATCGATAACAATGCGAACTAATCGCAGATGGTGGGAGGTTCGAATTCCGCAACGAATGCAAATCGACGAAATCGACCTGGCGAGCGCGGCGGCCCGATCGGCCGGAGTCGCCAGCCTCCGCCTTGCGAAGAAACTCAGCGTGCGTTGCCGGCGCCCAGCGTAACGCGCCCGACGGCGGCCTAATCGGTCGACGGGTAAACGGGACGGCGCCTTGAAAATGGAAGTTGGGAGGAAGGTCATGAAGGTTCGTTATGCGCTGGTTGGCGCACTGCTCGCGAGCGTGGCATTCGTCGGCGCGGCCCGTGCCGCTGATCTGATCGCCGTCATCACGCCGTCGCACGACAATCCGTTCTTCAAGGCGGAAGCCGATGGCGCAGAAGCCAAGGCCAAGGAACTCGGTTACGACGTCATTTCGCTCGTCCATGACGACGACGCCAACAAGCAGGCGGAGCTGATCGACACCGCCATCGCGCGCCAAGCCAAGGCGATCGTGCTCGACAACGCCGGCGCCGATGCGACGGTCGCAGCGGTCAAGAAGGCCAAAGACGCCGGCATCCCGTCGTTCCTGATCGACCGTGAGATCAACGCCTCCGGCGTCGCGCTGGCCCAGATCGTCTCCAACAACTACCAGGGCGCCCAACTCGGCGCTCAGGAATTCGTCAAGCTGATGGGCGAGAAGGGCAACTTCGTCGAGCTGGTCGGCAAGGAATCCGACACCAACGCCGGCATCCGTTCGAAGGGCTACCACGACGTCATCGACGAATTCCCGAACCTGAAGATCGTCGCCCGTCAATCGGCGAACTGGAGCCAGCCGGAAGCCTATTCGAAGATGGAGTCGATCCTGCAGGCCAACCCGGGCATCAAGGGCGT
>Ga0182014_10004027_pt1 | contig 17191 bp, 4 predicted proteins | sample 612S2DmetaG_FD_120489 | JGI IMG/M metagenome (GOLD analysis project Ga0182014, IMG submission 120489) | Permafrost microbial communities from Stordalen Mire, Sweden - 612S2D metaG | ecosystem: Environmental > Terrestrial > Soil > Wetlands > Permafrost | place: Sweden: Stordalen | collected... | reverse complement strand
CGGTGGGCCGCGTCCAGGGCCTCGCCGGCCTGCACCAGCACCTGGGCCACCTGCTGCGGGGTTCCGGGGCCGAAGGTGGCGAGCACCTCGCCCAGGTCCAGGCCCAGCAGGCGCTCCATGATGAGGCAGGCCGAGCCATCCTCCAGCTCGCCGGAATCGTAGACGGTGACCACATGGGGATGCTGGGCCTGGACCAGGGTCCGGGTCTCCCGCTCGAAGCGCAGCCGGGAGCGCGGGTCCCGGAACAGGTCGGGGCGCATGAGCTTGATGGCCACGCTGCGCCTCAGGGTCAGGTCCTCGGCCTCGTAGACCGTGCCCATGCCGCCCTCCCCCAGCCGGCGCACCAGCCGGTAGCGGCCCAGCACATGCAGGGGCAGGACGCCGGGCAGCTCCAGCTCGAAGCCGTCCCGGTCGCAGAGGGTCTCGGTGTGGGGGAAGCAGGTGCCGCAGAACGGGCAGATCTTGACCGTGGCGATGCCCCGGGCATGGTACTCCTCCAGGGTCTGGCCGCGCACGCCCTCGGCGGCCACCAGCTTCTGGCGCACCTGGATCATCTCCAGGGCGCCGCCCAGCTGGCTGGCGAAGCCCTGCAGCAGCTGGCGCTCGGGGCTCCCTTCCGGCAGGGTCCCCGCCACCAGCAGCGCCCCCCGGAGCTCGCCGGAAAGGCCCAGGGCCGGCACCACCAGGAACTTCCCCAGCCGCTGTCCGGTCTGGATTGCGGCCTTGAGCTCCACCAGGTCCGGGGCCTCATGACCGGCCCGTTCCTTCAGGGTGCGGATCTGCCCCGGCTGGAGCTCGTAGACCCCCAGATCCTCGGCCCCCACGGAGCGCTGGATCTCCCGGCCGGTGACGCCGGCCCAGGTGGGCAGATCCTCCAGGAGGTTGCCGTGGGCATCCATGAGTTCGCTGATGCGGGCCTGGGACTCCACCAGCTTGCTGTTGGCGGCCTTGAGCTCGCGGTTCTTGGCTTCCACGATGCGGGCCCAGGCCACTTCCTTCTCCATGGCCCGCTTGCGCAGCCGGTCCCGCACCAGATCGGCCATGATCCGCGCCCCGAAGCCCAGCACCGCGGCGGCGGCGAGCCCGGTGAGGGGCAGGAACCAGCCCTGGTCCAGGAGCCGGTAGGCCAGGACGCCGACGAGGGCCAGCCAGGCCAGCAGCAGCGGACCCCAGAGGAAGGGACGGCGGGCCGCGCCCAGTCCCAGCAGGGCTCCTAGGGCCGCCAGCAGCACCAGGCTCCAGGGCGGCGGAGTCCGGATGGCGGCCCCGGCCAGCAGGGTGCGGACGATCTGGGCCTGGAGCAGCACCCCCGGGGAATCGAGGTTGGTGGGGTCTTCCCACGCCGCCAGCCGCACCGGCAGGTGCACGCGGTCCTCGAAGGGGATCACGCTGCCCAGCATCACGATCTTGCCGGCGAAGGCGGCGCGGAGCTCCTGCCGCTGGTCCCTGGCCTGCCAGTCCAGCACGGTGCCCAGGGGCACGTAGCGGAAGGGGCGGCCCAGGGCGAAGTGGATGAGCCCGGGCCGCTGCCCCGGTCCGAAGGGCCGGGCCAGCTCCCCCGCCAGGGTCGGCACGGCGTCGCCGTTGGCGCCAATCCGATCGTCGTAGCGGCGCACGATCTGGTCCGGGTCTGGCACAACCTGGACGAAGGCGAAGCGGTCGGCCCCGGCCAGGGTCACGAACAGCGGCAGGACTGTGCGGGGATTGCCCCGGTCGCCCACGGTCATGCCCAGCACCAGGTGGGTGCCGCCCTTGAGGCGCAGCAGCCCGCGGCCCAGGGCCGCGTCCAGGCCCGGCACGAACTGGTCCCAGGAATGCTCGGGCAGGACGATGTCCAGGCCCACCGCCGCGGGTCCGGCCTGGGCCATGGCCTCCATGAACTGGCCCAGGGGGCGGTGGTAGAGGGCCAGGGGTTCGGGGATGGCCCTGGCGCTGGCCTCGTCCAGGCCCACCACCACCACTTCCGGCCCCCGGGCCGGGAGCGGGCCGAGCCGCTGGTGCAGCCGGAAGGCCTGGTCCAGGAGCCGTCCGTCCCCTTCCCGGACCAGGGGCGCCAGCCCGCACACCAGGGCCAGGGCTCCGATGAGCAGGAGGGCCCAGATCCACCGGGTCCGGGACGTGGCGGCGGGGACAGGCGCGTCCACTCAGTTTCCGGCGATCTTGGCCAGGGCCGGATCGTCGGGACGGTCTTTGGCCAGGCTCTTCCAGTAGACCCGGGCCTCGTCGTGGAGCTCATGCTGTTCCAGCACGGCGGCGTACACCAGCCGGTCGGAGAAGGGTGCGTCCAGGGCCGGCCGACCGGCCTTGAGCTGCTCCCGCACGGGCTTCGGGACCACCTTGAGGGACCCGCTCCGGCGGCTCTGGGCCCCGTCGGCCAGCCGGGTCTCCAGCACCCAGGTGTAGGCGGTGTCGTCCGCCAGGGCGAGGTGGTCGGGCACCTGGATGCTGCAGTCCTCCTGGGTCAGCTCGAACACCACCTGGCCCTGGGGATCCTGCAGCTTGAAGTGGTAGGAGGCCCCGGCGCCCGCCGGCTGCCAGCGGAACTCCGGGGTGGCGCTGAGGCTCCAGGGGCCCGGCGGCGACATGAACTGGGCCTCCGCGTCCGGGGCCGCCCGCATCACCACGCTGGCCTGGGCCAGGGCGCCCGGCCGCAGGTGGACCGAGCCCTGGAGGGCGGCCACCAGATGGTGCTGCCGCGGGGCCAGGCCCCGGGCTTCCCCGGCGGCGTCCAGTTTGAACTTCCCGGGGCCGGTGAAGCTGGACTCGGACCCGGTCTTCATGTTGACGAAGGTGATCCGGGCGCCCCGCTTCAGGGTCACGGCCGCGCCCGGCCCCACCTCCTCCATCAGGCCCAGGGGTGCCTTGCGTCCCGCCAGCCGCGCGGTCCCGGAAAGATCCGAGATCATCACCACCCCTTTCGCCTGGGCCAAGGCCGGCAGGACCTGCACCAGAGCCACGCCCGCCAGCATGAGACTACGCACGTTTCGCATCGTCATGATGAACCCCCTTTGTTTGATCGGCAGGCCGTCAGGTTGTTCCACCCATAGACTGCCATGGGCGCCCTCCCCTTGAGCGGTTTTTCCCCAAGAAATTCAAAGCCCTCCTGGTTTCCCAGCTGGTCGATCACGGTCTGAGAGACCATCAGGGTGTATCCCGACCCCTTGGTCAGGCCCTCGAGGCGCGAGGCGGTGTTCACGGTGTTGCCCACGGCCGTGTACTCGTGCCGGGTGGCCGAGCCCATGTTGCCCACCGAGGCCACGCCGTAGTGCATGCCGATGCCGATGCGCAGGGGCTGGCCACCCTCCCGTTCGAACTCGGCGTTGAGTTCGGCCAGGGTCGCCAGCATGTCCCGGGCGGTGCCCAGGGCGTTCCGGCACGGCTCCACCATGGGCTCCGGCGCGCCGTAGAAGCACATGATGCCGTCCCCGATGAACTTGTCCAGGGTGCCGCCGTGGGCGTGAATGGCCTCGGTCATGCGGGAGAAGTACCGGTTCAGCAGGGCGATGACCTCCTCGGGCTCCAGTTTCTCGGCGAGGGTGGTGAAATCCCGGATGTCCGAGAACATCACGCAGAGGTTGACCCGGTGCCCCTCCAGGCCCGAGCGCAGGCGGCCGTCCACAATCTCCTGGAGGATCGCCGGGCTGACGTAGCCGGAGAACACCTGGCGCAGGCGCCGCCGCTCACGGATCTTGAAGCTGCCTTCCACGGCGGTGCGGCCCAGGAAGCCCAGCAGCACGCCCCCCGCGGGCCCGGCGACGGGCAGCAGCAGGAGGTGCCCCAGCAGGCCGTAGGCGGCCAGCACCAGCCCCCCGGGCAGGATCACGAGCCCGGCAAGGCCCAGGCCCAGCCACCGGCTCAGCCCCCAGGAGGCGGCGGTGGCGGCGATGAGCAAGACCAGGCCCGCCCACGACGGGGCTTCGCGGATGAGGCCCGGACCCATGAGGCTGCGCAGGATCTGGGCGTGGAACAGGACCCCGGGGATCAACCCGTTGTTGTCCGCCTCCCAACCCGCCAGGTTCACCGGCATCAGGTGCCGGTCCTCGAAGGGCAGGACGCTGCCGATGAAGACCACCTTGTCCTGGAAGGCGCCCCGCAGGGCCTGGGCGTTCCCGGCCTCGGACCAGGCGGCCACCTGCTGGAAGGGGACGTAGGTCATGGGTTCGCCCAGGGCGTAGTCCACGTAGCCCGGGACCGGGTTGAGGCCCAGGCGCCGGGCCAGGGTCCCGGCCATGGTGGGCACGGGCCGGCCCGATACGTCCGGGGGCTCGGTGAACCGCCGGAGATAGTTGTCAGGATCCAGCGGGGTCACCACCAGGCCGCTGCCGTCCTCCCCCCCCGCCGCCCTCAGGAAGGGCGCGAACACGGAGCGGACCCGGTAGTCCGCGCCCACGGTGAGCCCCAGCACCAGTGGGCACTTCGCCTTGAGCGTCAGGATGCCGCGCATGAGCGCCGCGTCCAGGCCGGGGATGATGCCGTCGAAGCTGCGCTCCGGCAGGTTGAAGTCCACCCCCACCCCCCTGGCGCCGCCCAGGGCCAGGCCCTGGAACACCGCGGAGAAATGCCGGTGCCAGAGGGCCAGGGGCTCCCGGAAGGCATGCTCGGTGTCCCCGTCCACCCCCACCAGCACGACTCCCGGAGCCCGGGTCGGATGCAGCGCCCGGCGCACCAGGAACATCTGGTCCAGGACCTTGAGGTCCAGGCCGAGGGTGAATGGCGCCCGGGCCAGGAGGAGGGCCGCCAGGAGCACGGCGGCCGCCGCCAGGACGCGGATGCGGGGTTCACCCAGAAGGGGGCCCTTCACGGCAGGATGACCAGGGGGAAGTCCAGGGCGGTGGTGGGCCGAGCGGTGACCGGCGTCTGGGTGCCCTGGGTCAGGTCCTTCACCCGGCCGCGCAGCCAGGTGTCCAGCTGGCCCAGGGTCACGCGCCCGGTATGGTCCGGGTCGGCCTTGCCCTCCAGGCCCTCCCGAAGCGCCTTGGTGAAGGCGCCGTTGCCCCAGTCCGGGGCTTCCAGGGAGAGCTGGCGGCCGGTGCTGGAGGAGAACACCATCACGCCGTTGTCCGCCGAGGCCAGCTCATTGATGAAGCGGGTCAGCTTGACCGCCTCGTCCAGGCCGCGCATGCGGCCTTCGCCCAGCACGTCCCCAGAGTGGCAGGTGTCCAGCATCAGTACCACCTTGCCCTGGGTCCGGGACAGGATCTCCCTCAGCTCCCGGCCGTCCACCAGGGTGGCCCGGTCGCGGGGGTCGGCGTCGAAGGGCAGGTAGCAGTAACTGTCCGAGCCCGGGTTGGCCACCCCGTGGCCCGAAAGGAAGAACAGCGTCACGTCCCAGGGGCTGGACTGGTCGCGCACCTCCCGGAGCGCCCCCAGGATGTTCGCCCGGGTGGCCTGGGCGTCCACCAGGGTGCGCACCTTCACGTTGGAGTAAAGCCGGTTGCGCTGTCCCTGAAACAGGTCCACCACGTCCCGGGCGTCCTTGGCCGGGTAGGCCAGCGCCAGGCCGGCCTGGCGGTAGGCGGAGATGCCCACGGAGACGATGTTGAGCACCGGGGGCCGGGCAGCCTGGGCCGGGCCCGGCTCCACCAGGCTCACCTGGGCCGGTTCGCTCACCCGCGCCGCGGACTCCATGACCAGGGCGACGCGGCAGGCGTGCCCGGGCAGGGGGACCTGGAGCCGGTACTCCGCCTCCTGGCCGTCCTCGGTTCGGGCGCTGGCCGGTGTTCCCGGCTGGTCCGGGAGCTTCTCCCCGTCCAGGTACAGATGCCAGACCTTCACCGGCTCGGCCGGGCCGTAGCTCCGCACCCGCACCCGGAAGGCGGTGGGGCCGGGGGTGAGGGCCGCCCCGTCCCGGGGTTCCAGGATGCGCAGCACCGGCGGCAGGGTCATGGGAGCTTCCAGGGTCTGGCCGGCGGAGCCCAGCTTGGCCAGGCCCAGGTCGCCCAGGGCCGGGTCCAGCTCGCCCCGGGCCAGCAGGGCCAGGAACAGGGCCGGCTGGCAGAAGGGCTCCCGGAACTGGTGCAGGGGGAAGAAGTCCCCGGCCTCACCCTCACGCTGCACCGCCCAGCCCAGGAGCCCCTCGCCGCCGACGCTGGCGGCGTAGTAGCCCTCGGGATTCCAGAGCGCCCAGCGCTGGCCGTCCGGGTCGAGGGTGAGGGCCATCAGCTCCCGGCCGTCCCGGGCCCGGTACCAGCGGATGGTGCCGTCGGCCAGGGCGGCCAGGAGCATGCGGCCGTCCGGCGTGTGGTTCAGCCCCCAGCAGGCCGCGGGCAGGACCACCGACTGCTGGAGCCGGCCCCGGGCGTCGAACAGGCGCAGGCACCAGTCCGTGCCCAGGGCGAAGGACTGGGCGTCGCGGGCCAGGCTCAGGCACCGCACCACCTCATGCGGCTCCAGGCCCTGGATGGGCGCGCCGTTGAGGGCCGGGCGCTCCCCGTCCCGCCAGTCCTGGACCTTGAGCCCGGCGCTGTCCAGGAGGGGCCCCACCAGCCGGCCGGCGCCGTCGCGCAGGCCCATGTCGGCCAGGGAGAAGCTGCATCCGGGCCGGGATGGGTAGCGCCAGCCCAGGGCCACGGCGTTGCCGGTAGCATCCGTGCGCAGGCCTTCCCGGGCCTTGGCCATGGCGCCCGGCACAGTGACCAGGGCAACAGTGACGGCCAGATCGGGGCTTAGGCGGCAGAGCTTGGGATCCTGGGCGGCGGCCAGCAGGCCGCCGTCCTTCAGGGGCAGCAGGTCGCAGAGGGTGGCCGAGGCCACGGCGGTGCCGGCGCGGGGGCCCTTGCCGCCCTCGGTCCAGCGGTAGACGGCATTGGCGCTGGGGCCGAAATCCTCCCCGCCGCAGGCGTAGAGGCTGCGGCCGTCCCGGGACCAGGCAACCACGCCCAGGGGACCCGCGCAGCCGGCGGTGTCCACCTTCCCGGTGGGGAACAGGGTCTTGGATGAGAGCAGGTCCACCCGGCAGCCCTCGGCGTAGCCCAGGGCCAGGGTCGCGCCGTCGGGGCTGAAGGCCACGCCGAAGGGGCTTGCCCCGGGGGTGCGGGCCTTGGCCAGCAGGCGGAAGTCGGGGCCGTAGACCCGCACGAAGCCATCATCGGAGGTGGCGGCGTAGCGCCCGTCGGCGGCGAAGGCCCCGGCGTAGCTGGGTCCCCCGTACAGGGGATCCCGGCCCACTTCGGCCCCGTCCGCCAGGCGGTACCTGCGCAGCCCCAGGCGCTCGGCCAGGTGCGCCACCACCAGGGTGCCGTCCGGGGACAGGGAGAGCCGGTTCACCACCTGGGGCAGGCCGGGGATCTCGCGGATCAGCCGCCCGTCGCGCACATCCATCACGTACAGGCGATGGGCTCCCCCTTCGGGGTCCCGGGTGAAGCCGGAGGCCACGACCGTGCTGCCGTCCGGGGTGAGGGCGACGGCGTAGAGCTTGCCGCACTCGCCGGGGCCCACGGGCGTACGCAGCACCCGCAGGCAGGCCAGGGTCCGGGGATCCCAGACCCGGAGGGTCTTGTCCTCGGAGGCGGTCACCAGCACCGTCTCCCGGGCGTCCATGGCCATCTGCCGGATGGGCGCCGTGTGGAAGGCGCCCTTCAGGGTGAGGTAGCGTGGCGGCGGGGCGAGCGCCCCCTTGCCCCGGGCGCCCGCCGGGCCCGGAAGGGCGCCCCAGCGCAGGGACTCCAGCTGGGCGGCACCCCCCGTCAGCGTCTGGCCCACCAGGCCGGTGAGGACCGGGTGGGACGGCGGGACGTCGCCCGGGGCCGCGGTGGTGCCGTCGCACCGGGCCAGGTCGAGGTAGGCCATCAGCTGGGCATTGGCGGCTTCGGCCTCCCGGGCCAGATCGGCATCGGCGGTCTGCCCCGTCCGCAGCCCCTGGACCAGCGCGTCCACCAGCCCGTTTGTGCGTTCCATGGCCTTGCCCAGCAGCAGCCGGGCCTCGCGCTCCTTGGCGCTGTCGGCCCCGCAATCCCGCCGCAGCGCCTGGAACCCGGCCGCCACGGCGGCCCTCCGGGCCTGCTGGGCCGCGGCCACATCCCCCAGGTTGTCCGCGGCCCCGGCCAGGGAGGCGACGGCGAGGGCGCAGCACAGTCCCTTGAGCATGGTCATGGCTCCACGGGTCCGAGGACCACCAGCGGGAAGTCCGACAGGTCGTCCTGGTTCTTGAAGATGGGCGTCTGGGATCCGCCGGTGAGTTCCTTCACCCGCTCGGTGATGTAGGCGTTGAGCATGCTCACGGTGACCCGCCCGGTCTTGCGGTCATCAGCCTGCCCGCCCAGCCCTTCCAGCAGGGATTTGGTGAAGGCGCCGTTGCCCCATTCCTGGTTCTCCTGCGCCCCCTGCCGGCCCGAGGCCGCCGCGAAGATCAGCGTGCCCGATCCGGCCGCCTCCATCTCCTTGCGCATGGCCCCGATGTCCACCAGGCCGCGGGTCTGGGTGCGGCCGGAGACGGAGGCGCTGTGGCAGGCGTCCATGAACAGGATGCGCTTGCCCGGCAGGGCGTCCAGGGTGGAGGTGATGTCCGAATTGGCCACCATGGTGCGCTTGACCGCGTCCAGGTTGGCGTTGAAGGGCAGGAAGTAGAACTGGCCGGTCACCGGATCGTTCATGCCGTGGCCGGCGAAGAAGGCGATGGCGGTGTCCTTCTGGGTCACCTGCTTCTGCAGCCATTCCAGGCCGTCCATGATGTTGTCCCGGGTGGCGTTCTCATTGGTGATCAGCTTGACCACCACCTCCCGGAACAGCTTGTTCTTCTGGGAATCCCAACTCCGGGTGAAGTCCCCGGCGTCCTTGGCGGGGAAGTTCAGGTTGAGGGTGGTGTCCTGGTACTTGGCCACGCCGATGGCCAGGATGTAGAGCCTGGGCAGCCCCTGGGGATCCACGTGCCGGCGTTCCTGGTAGCGCACCTTCAGGATGGCCATGTCGCTGTTGGCCATGGCGGTCTCGGCCAGGAGGGCGATGGTGCAGTCCTTGGGCGGCACCGGCACGCGGAATTCCTGGATCTCCTCCATCATGGCCCCCTGGCCCGGGGCCCCGGCGGAGACGGCCGGCACCGAAGCGGCCGGGGCGTCGGACTTGGGGCGCAGGCCCCGCAGGGCGGAGATGGGCACCGTCACGCCGTCGATCTTCACCTGCAGCGCCGTGACCTTCTGGCCGGGGGCGTAGCGCACCTTGACCTTGAGGTCCACGGCATCGTCCTTGACCACCACGTCGTTGCCGGGGGAGAGCAGCTGCACCGTGGGGGCCACGATCACCGGCGCGTCCGGGCGCAACAGGGCGGGGGCCGCCAGGGCCTTCTCCTCCCGCCGAACCCTCAGGGTGGCGATCTCGCTGCTGGTGTAGGTGGTCTTGGCCCACACCAGGAGCGTGCAGTCCCGGGGCGGGATGGGCACGCTGAGCTGGCGGATTTCCGTGCCTTGGCCCGGGGGGCCGGCCTGGGGCGCCGGGGTGTCGCCCAGGACGGCCACGGACTGGCCGTCCACCTGCACCTTCAGGTCGGTCACCGGCTGTTCGGGCGAGGCGGTGACCTTCACCATCAGGTTGACCACGTCGAACCTGGCCACCTCCTCGGTGCGCGGGCTGAGGATCTCCACCTGCGGCGGCACCACGGTCCCCACCGGCCTGGGCGGGGCCTTGGCCACCTCGGCCTGCCGGCGCAGACGCACCACGGCCGGCTTGCCGGTGGTGAACTGGGACTGGGCATAGGCCATCACCACGCAGTCGCGGCTTGGCAGGGGAACGCTGTAGAGCAGCAGCTGCTCGTCGTCCCGCAGGTCCGGGATGCCCAGGGATCCGGGGGTCGCCTTGGGCCGCATGCCGCCCACCGCCTCCACCGGCTGCCCGTCCACCAGGATCTGCACCGCCTGGAACTTCTGGTCCATGGCGCTGCGCACCCGCAGGATCACCTGGGCGGCGTCGCCCGGCACCACGGCGTCGGGCAGCGGCGAGACGATGCTCACTTCCGGCGGGACCAGGTTCAGGGGCCGGGCCGCCACGACCGCCACCGTCGCCTCCCGCCTCAGCCGGAAGGGCGCGTAGCGGCTGTTGGCGAACCGGGTCTCGCCCACCAGGCCGACCACGCAGTCCTGGGCGGGCAGGCTCACCATGAACCGGTAGAGCTCCTCGTCGTCCTTGAGCGGCGGCACCCCCTCCGGCAGCGGCTCGGTGCGGGGCAGCGGCCCGCCCAGGGCCGGCACGGCGAGGCCGTCCACCAGCACCTTCAGGCTCTGCAGCCGCTGGTCCTTGCCGGTGCGGACCCGGGCCAGCAGCTGCACGGTGTCCCCCTTCACCATGGCGTCCGGGGCCGGGCTCAGCACCTCCACCACCGGCCGGACCACCTGGATCTCCTGCCTGGGCTTGAAATCCATGACCATGTTCTCGGGCAGCTGCATGCTGGTGGCGAAGCTGCTCAGGAAGCGGGTGTCCTCGGTGGAGGCCAGCAGGGACTGGGTCCGGGAGGACAGCACCAGGCTGGTGACCTTGTCCTCCAGCTTGATCTCGCGCCTGGCGGCATCGGCCGCGCCGACGTCGTCCACCACGTAGAGGCGGGCGCCGCTGCTGGCCACCAGCCCCTTGGCGTCAGGGGTCAGGGCCAGGGTCTGCACCCGGGAGACCGAGAAGCCCAGACTCACTTTGTTGCGCACCTGCCCGTCCCGGACCCCGGCCAGCACCACCGTGCTGCTGTCCCCGGCCACGGCCACGAGGCTGGCGTCCTGGGAGAAGGCGATGGCCCCCGGGAAGAAGTTCACCGGCAGCTTCCAGCGCGGGATGAAGTTGGGCAGGTCGTAGAGGGTGACATTCTTGCCCTGGGCGGCCGCGAAGGTCTGCCCGTCGGAGCCGAAGGCCATGGCCAGGCAGGGGTTCTCGGTATTGCTGAAGGCGGTGTCGCCGGAGGCCAGGTTCAGCACCCGCAGGCCGTCGGCGGTGGAGGCCGCCACCAGCTGCCGGGGCGTGAACACCGCCACCCGGTTCACCGCCGAAGGCAGGGTGGCCAGCAGGCGCGGCGCCCCCCCCTTGGCCAGTTCCACCACGTAGACCGCCTTGCCGGCCCCGGCCACCAGCACGTCCCCCTCCGGCCCCAGGGCCAGGCAGGACACGCCGTCGGCGAAACGGGGCAGCACCTTCACGGTCTGCCGCTGCTCCAGGTCGACGATCCGGATGGTGCCGCCCTTCTGCTGCACCGCCAGCATCTTCCCTTCCGGAGAGGCGGCGGTGCGCAGGAGCGCCTCGTCGGTCTCCAGGAAGCGCTGGGGCACCCAGGATTTCAGGAACTCGCCGGCGGAAGCGGAGCCGGACAGGCACAGCGCCAGCACCAGCGCCACCACCCACGGGAAGATCTGCCATTTGTTGCCCGTCACTTCCGCCTTGCATTGCCCGTTCATACAGCCCCCCCGGGATTCGTCCTGCCGCTGATGTCGTTCCGAAGTCCACTGGGTTGCAAAGGGGCTGGAAACCTCACGGTGTTGCCAGCGAGACGGAGGTAGCCGTGGAATTCAGGTAAGTGACCCAGTAGCCCAGATTGTAATAATAGGACCCTATGCCCAGCATGCCGCCCTGATTCAGGCCCCAGGTCCACAGATTGCCCAGGATGTCGGTGGCCACCACCGAATGGGCCGTGGCCGTCATGCTGCCGAACTGCAGGGTGAGGTTGTCGGGGTTGAGGATGACCACCTGCTGCGGCGTCTGGACGATGAGCGGGGACGGCAATCCGTAGCTGGTCCCCAGGACGCCGGTGGCGTTGTCGCCCCAGCCCCAAAGGGTGCCGGTGGAATCCAGGGCCAGGGAGAAGTTCGGTCCCGCGGCCACCTGGATGATTCTTGGGCCATCAAGGTCTGGGCCGAGGACTTCCGCGGGCTGGAAGAGGTCCGTGATGGATCCGTTGCCCACCTGTCCGAACGGGTTGCCGCCCCAGGCCCAGACGTTGCCGCTGGGATCCAGCAGCAGGGAATGCACCGATCCAGCGCAGATCTGCGGGGCCGAACCGGAGCCGGAGAAGCCCATCACATAATAGGGCGAGGCATCCAGGGATTCAGCACCGCCGCTGCCCACCTGGCCGTGGTCGTTGGCGCCCCAGGCGAAAAGGTAGTAGTAGGTGCTGTCGAAATTCCCCTGCAAGAGCACCGAATGGCGGTCTCCGCAGGCTACCAGGCGGGCATTGTTCCAGAAATCGGAGTCGAGGTTCACGACGAAGGGCGTGGAGACATCCTGCGAAGCGTCGCCATTGTTGCCGGAATAGCCGTTGCCCAGCTGGCCATAGCTGTTGCCGCCCCAGGCCCAGACCTGGCCGCCCACGTCGGTGGCCAGGGAGTGCTGCGTCCCGGCCGCGGCGGAGGCCACACCTTCCGAGTAGTAAGTCATGTAGGCGTACAGCGCGGACACTGCGCTGTTACTATTGGCGTTGGAACCGTTGCCCAGCTGGCCATGGTTGTTGAGCCCCCAGGCCCAGAGATTGCCGCTGCCGTCGATGGCCAGGGCATGCCGGGCCAGGCTGGAACTGAAGAGGCCGGACAGGCTGGCACTGCCGTTGGGCAGGCCCATGGGGTACGGGGTGACACCGGGCGCGCCCGACCCGTTCAGGTTGAGCCCGGCATCCCAACCCCAGGACCAGAGTTCCTGGGACGAGGTGCTGTAGGCCAGCACGTTGCCGCTGCTTGCCACGGGACGCACCCAGGGCTGGGTCTGGGTGCCGCTCCAGACCAGGCTGATGCCGGTGGGCACGACGACGGCGGAGCTGGAGTTCCCCAGTTCCCCGTATCCTGCAAAGCCCCAGGTGAAGATGTGGCCCGAGGTATCCCGGGCCATGGCGAAGGCGGTCCCGGTCGCTGCGGCCAAGGCGTTGAGCTGGTAGTAGTTGGTGTTGTTCCAGGCATTGACCGGATTGAATCCCATATGGGGATTGGTGTCCTGCTGGCTGAGCTGGCCGTTGGCATTGGCCCCGGCGGCCCAAAGGGTGTTGTCCGAGCCGATCCCCAGCAGGAACCCCGCGCCCTTGGCCAGGGCGACGCACTTGCTCGAGCCGTTGGCCAGGGAGGCGAAGGTCACCTGGCCGGGCTGGTTGTTCCAGTTCGCCTGGGACCATTGCCAGATGTTGCCGGCTGCATCGAGGCCATAGAGATCGGGACCCTTGCCGGCATAGATCGCCACGATACCGTTTCCGGAGGTGGTCGAGGAGTAGTCGGCGAACGGGTTCACGCTGGTGTAGGGGGATTCGCAGGCCCAGAGGGCCCCGGTGTTGTCCAGGGCCAGCAGCACCGGCGCGTCGTTGAAGTCCGTATCGGCGGCGGCGATGGCGCTGATGAAGGGGAGGCCGGTCACCTGGGCGGGGCTGCCCCCCACCGGCCACCCGTAGACGGTGCCGTCTCCCAGGAGGGCGAAACTGCTGGCGGCATTGTCGGCCAGCATGACCGGGTTGTTGGTGCCGTTAAATTCCGGGAGTCCGGTGACCGCTGCGGCATAGGGGCTTCTGGAGACTCCCGAGCCACTGCTGGCACCCCACCACCAGACCTGGTTGCTGGCATCCAGGGCCAGGCTGTGATCCCCAGCGGCATCCACCTGGACGATGTTGGCAAGGCTGATGAAATTGGGGTACTGGAACGTCTGGACCTCCGTGAAGGTCAGCGCGTTGGACTGGGAATTGATCCCCAGTTGTCCCAGGTCGTTCCTTCCGCTGGCATAGACGTTCCCGCCCATGAGCTGCAGATTGTGGTTGGCTCCCCCGGCCATAAAAGCGCCGGCATAGGGCGACAGCACGTTCACGCTGGCAGGGCCGCCGGGGGTCGTGCTGGTGCCTGCGGTGCTGGTGACGATCAGGTTCACCGGCTGGCTGACGGTGATGCCGTTCAAGGTGAGGTCGGCGTAGGTGCTGGTGGCTGTTCCCTGGTTCACCCCGGCAACCTGCCACTGGTAGCTGGTGGGCGCCGGATTGGCCTGGACGGTGGCGCTGAAGGTGCTGTTCATGCCCGGCGCGATCCGGCTGTCCTGGGCGGTGACGGTGACGATCGGGGCGAAGCCCACCGTCAGCCCGACGGAAGCGCTGGTGGCGGTTCCCGCCGGGTTGCTGGCCTGGACCTGATAGTAGGTGCCGTTGTTGGCCGCGGAGGTGGGCGTGATATTGACCGACGCGTTGGTGGCGCCTGGAACCTGAGTCCAGGTCTCCCCGTCGGGGGACACGTACCATTGGTAGCTGGGCGCGGGATCGCCCTGGGCCGCCGCGGTGAAGGTGGCCGTGGCGGGGGCAGCCACCGACTGGGCGATGGGCTGGGTGGTGAAGAACGGCACATAGGCCACGGTCAGGGCCACGGCGTTGCTGGCGGCGGGGCTGCCGACGCCATTGCTGGCCACGACCTGATAGAGGTTGCCGTCATTGCTGAAACTGGTGGCGCCGGTGCTGTAGGACGGTCCGTAGGCTCCGATGATCGGAGTCCAGCTGGTCCCGCCGTTGGTGGACACCTGCCACTGCAGGGTTGGCGCCGGATCGCCCGCGGCCGCCGCGGTGAAGGTGGCGGCGTTGGGGGCGGTGACCGACTGGGCCGTGGGCTGGGTGGTGATGGACGGAGCGTAGGACACGGTCAGGGTGGCGCTGGAGCTGGTGATCGCGCCCAGGGCGTTGCTGACCGCCACCCGGTAGAGGTTGCCGTCATTGCCGGAAGAAGTGCCGGGGGTGGTGTACGCGGCGGCATTGATCCCGACGTTGCTCCAGGTGGACCCGCCATTGATGGAGACTTGCCACTGGTAGGCGGGGGCCGGTTCCCCCGCGGCCGCCACGGTGAAGGTGGCGGTGGCACCCGATGCCACGCTCAGGTTGCCGGGCTGGGTGGTGATGATGGGGGCGAAGGGCACGACCAGAACCACCGGGGAACTGATCGCCGGGATTCCGATCCCGTCGGAGACTTGCACCCGGAACAGGGTGCCGTCGTCCCCCGGGGCCAGCGTCCAGGTGATGAATTGAGCGCTGCCGGCCCCGCTGCCGCCGGTGGGGGCCGCCCAGGAGGTGCCGCCGTTGGTGGACACCTGCCACTGGTAGGTGAGGGTGGCCGGGTCGCCCTGGGCCGCCACCTGGAAGGTCGCGGTATAGCCGGGGCTCGCCACCTGGGCGATGGGCTGGGTGGTGATGACCGGAGCGTACTGTACGGTCAGCTTCCCCGCCGGACTGGTGATGTTGTTCGCCCCGCTGGTCACGATGACCTGGTAGAGCGTGCCGTTGTCCCCATGGCTTGTGCCGCCGGTGGTGTAGGACGTCCCGGTGGCCCCGGACACATTGTTCCAGGTGGCGCCGCCGTCGGTGCTCACCTGCCACTGATAGGTCAGCGCCGGTCCGTAGGCGGTGACGGTGAAGGTGGCCGTGTTCCCGGCCACGACCGTCTGGTTGGCGGGCGCCGTGGAGATGCCGAACGGCACCGCCGCCAGGGTCAAGGTCGCAGCGCCGCTGGTCACCGAGCTGATGCCGTTGGCCACGATCACCCGGTATCTGTTGCCGTTGTCGGTACCGAGGGTGGCCGCGGTGGTGTAAATGGGACCACCGCCGCCGGTGCCGGTGGAGACGGCGGCCCAGGTGTTCCCGCCGTCCTGGGACAGCTGCCACGTGAAGGAGGGGGCCGGTTCGCCATTGGCCGCCACCAGGAACGTGGCCTGGCTGCCGAGGATCACGCCCTGACTCAAGGGCTGGGTGGTGATGACCGGGGCGTAGGTCACGGTCAGGCGTGCCGCTCCGCTGGTGACGTTGGCTCCCGCGCCGTTGCCCACGACCACCTGGTACAGGTAGCCGTCGTAGGCGGCGGTGGTTCCGGGCGTGGTGTACGAGGTGGCACCCGTCCCGACATTGCTCCAGGTGGCACCGCCGTTGATGGACACCTGCCACTGGTAGATGAGCGTGGTCGCGCCGGTGGCCACCACGTTGAAGGTGGCCGTGGACCCCGCGCTGACGGTCTGGCTGGCGGGCGGGGTGGTGATGACCGGGACCGCGGTGCCCGAGGGCGGGATGAGCACCTGGGTGGTGGCGGTGAGCGTCGCGTCCATGTTGCTGGTGGCCGTGATGGTCACCGTCTCGGCGGTGTAAGGGGCCGTCCATACGCCGGTGGTGGGGATCATGACGCCGTCGCTGGCCGACCAGACGATGGAATCGTCGTTCAGGCCCGAAACCTGCGCGCTGAACAGCACGACCCCGCCGCCCTGGACCGTGGGGTTGGCCGGGGTGACGGCGGAGATGGCCGGCACGGTGACCGTCACCGCGGCCGTGCCCGCCACCGGCGGGGTCACCGCGTTGCTGGTTGCCACCACGTGGTAGATCCCGGCCGTGCCGGGGGCCGCATAGAGGCCGGTGTCCGGGGTGATGCTGCCCCCGCCGGCTTCCAGGACCGACCAGGTGACGGTGGCGGTGGGGGTGTTGGTGACGATGGCCGCGAAGTTCAGGGTGCCGTTGGCGATCACGGTGGCGGACACCGGCAGCACGGCCACGGCCACCTGGTTCGTCGGTGCGATGTCCACGACCATGACCACTTCGTTGGTGCCCGGCAGGGTCACCCAGATGTCGCCGTCGGGTCCCAGGACGAGGGCCGCGGGCAGGCCGCCCGAAGCGGGCAGAGGGTAGCTGCCCGGTGTGGTTCCGGGCTGGGTGGTCAAGGTGATGACGGCTACTTCATCCAGGCCCTGCTCCGTGATCCACACCTGCCCCTGGACATCCGTGGTCAGGCCGTCGGGGTTCGCCCCAGCGGCCAGGGGGAAGAAGAGGGTGATCAGCACGCCCGCGGGCGGCGTGTCCATCGCGGACATGACCCCAGGCAGCCGGACCAGGGGGACCGGGTTGCTGGGCACGAATTTGCCGATGCAGTTGTTGGCGCCATCCGAATACCAGATGGCCCCGTCGGGGGTGGAGGTGATGCCCATCGGCACCGGGGTCACCCCGCCGGCAGGCGTCTGCACCGACCATTCGAGGATGGCGCCGGCGGGGCTGATCTCCCCGATCTGGGCGACGGCCGTTTCCGTGAACCAGACACTGCCATCCGCCGAAAGGGTGATCCCCGAAGGCGACGCGCCGGAAGTGGGCAGCGGGAAGAGGGAGACGATGCCCGCGACATTCACCTTGGCGATCTGGTTGCCCGTCAGGAGCGTGACCCAGAGGTTGCCGTCGGATCCCGTGACGATGCCGGTGGGGCCCGACCCCACCGGGAACTCGTTGTTCAGCGCTCCGGCGGTGGTCATGACTCCGAGCTTG
>Ga0182014_10004026_pt1 | contig 17195 bp, 19 predicted proteins | sample 612S2DmetaG_FD_120489 | JGI IMG/M metagenome (GOLD analysis project Ga0182014, IMG submission 120489) | Permafrost microbial communities from Stordalen Mire, Sweden - 612S2D metaG | ecosystem: Environmental > Terrestrial > Soil > Wetlands > Permafrost | place: Sweden: Stordalen | collected... | reverse complement strand
GGTGACTTTGGTGCTGAAGGTGAGGGTGGCCACCAGGAAGCAGCCTTCGCCATTGGGCAGGGGCTGGGGCTGGGCGAGGTTGATCTGGGGCGGCATGATGGCGGAGGAACTGTCCTCCCGCAGCCGGGTGCCGAGCCGCTCGGCCCAGGCCTGGAGCCGGGGCGTGGCGGCCAGGCCGGCGGCTTCGCTGGGCACCAGGATCCTGCCGTAGAGGGTGAAGAACAGCCTGAGTTGCGGCAGGTCCACGGCACTGTTCAGGAATCCGGCCATGGAGGCGATCTGCTGGAAGTCCTTCTGGAGGGCCTGGAGTTTGAGAGAAGCCTGGGGGACCGGTTTCTGCGCCATGCCCCATTGTCGCACGTCAAGCCAGTTCCGCTTGCCGTCCGGGGTCCAAGCTGGAACGCTGAAGTGAAACCAAGGTTCAGGAGCCGACCATGCAGCTGCCCACCGTGCCCTTTCTGGATCCTGCCCGGAAGCCGGAGATCCAGGCCCATCTGGACGACCTCACCAAGCCCCAGGGCAGCCTGGGCCGGCTGGAATCCCTGGCCCTGCAGATGGCCTGGATCAGCGGCTCAACCCGTCCCATGGATCCCGAGGCGTTCATCCTGACCTTCGCCGGGGACCACGGCATCGCCCGCCAGGGGGTGTCGGCGTTCCCGCCCGAGGTGACCCCGCAGATGGTGGCCAACATCGCCGCCGGGGGCGCGGCCATCTCGGTGCCCTGCCGGGCCAACCGCATCGGCCACCGGGTGGTGGACGTGGGCGTGGCCGTGCCCTGCCCGTGGCCCGGGGTGGGCCAGCGCAACGTGGTGCGGGGCACCGCGGATCCCCTGGACGGCCCGGCCATGACCCGCGCCCAGGCCGAAGCATGCCTGCAGGCGGGCCTGGACGAGGTGGCCGGCCTGCCCACGCTGCCGTTCGCGCTGCTGGGGCTGGGCGAGATGGGCATCGCCAATTCCGCCGTCGCCGCGCTGCTGGTGAGCGCGTTCACGGGCATCGACCCCGCGGTCTCCGTGGGCTCCGGCACCGGCATCAAGCCGCGGACGCTCCAGCACAAGCTGGAGGTGATCCGGCTGGCGCTGGAGCGGCGGCGGCCAGATCCCGCCGACCCGGTAGGGGTTCTGGCGGCGGTGGGCGGATGCGAGTTCGGCGCCATGGCCGGGGCCATGCTGGGCGGGGCCGCCCGGGGCTGGGCGGTGATCGTGGACGGCTACATCGCCGGGGCCGCGGCCCTGGTGGCCCTGGCCCTGGAACCCCGGATCCGGGATTTCCTGGTGTGGTCGCACCGCTCGGCCGAACCCGGAGCCCGGCGGCTGCTGGAAGTCCTGGAAATGGAACCGGTGCTCGACCTCCGCCTGCGCCTGGGCGAAGGCACCGGCGCCGCCCTGGCCGTGCCCATCCTGCGCAGCGCCTGCGCCATCGCCCGGGAGATGGCCACCTTCAGCGGCGCCGGCGTGCACAAGACGGCCATCCTCTGATGCTGTCCAGCCTGGTCGCCGCGCTGCGCTTCCTCACCCGGATCCCGGTGCCGGGCCCGGAAACCCGGGCGGAGGACCTCGGCCGCGCCGTGGCCTGGTTCCCGCTGGTGGGGGCCCTGGTGGGCGCGGCCACGGCCGGGGTGTACCTGCTGGCCCTCCGCCTCTGGCCGACCACGGTGGCGGCGGTGCTGGCGGTGGCCTTCGGGCTGCTGCTCACCGGCGGCTTCCACGAGGACGGGGCCACCGATGCCGCCGACGGCCTGGGCGGGGGCTGGACTACCGCCCGGGTGGTGGAGATCATGCACGACAGCCGGATCGGGGCCTACGGCGCCATGACCCTGTGGGCGCTGCTCACCTTCCGCTGGGCGGCGCTAGTGGCCCTGGACCGCCGGGCGCTCATCGCCCTGCCCCTGGCCATGGCCTGGGGCCGGTGGTCCATCTCCATCATGCTCATGGCCCTGCCCCCGGTCGCCCAGGGCCTGGCCAAGGAAGTGCATCACGGCATGACCAGGCTGCCCCTGGCGCTGGCGTCGGTCATGGTGGGGCTGCTCACCCTGGCGGCCCACGCCCTGGGCTGGCGGCACCTGTGGCAGCCGGCGGCGGCGGCCGGGGTGGCGGTCCTGGCCTGGGTCTGGTATCTCAGGCAGCGCCTGGGCGGCCAGAGCGGGGATCTTCTGGGGGCCGGGACCCAGGTGGTGGAGGCCGCGGTGCTCCTGGTCCTGCTGGCCCGATGACCACCCTCTACCTCCTTCGCCACGGTCCCACCGACGCCGGCGCGCGCGGCGCCCCCCTGGGCCGGCTGAACCTGCCGGTGAACGAGGCCGGCCAGGCCCTCTGGCCGCGGGTGAAGGCGGAGCTGCTGGGGCTGGGCATCCAGCGGGTGCTCACCTCGCACCTGGCCCGGGCCCGGGACCACGCCCGGGACCTGGGCCTGCCCATCCGGGTGCTGCCGGACCTGGCCGAGCAGGCCTTCGGCGCCTGGGACGGGGTGCCCTGGTCCGAGATCCAGGGGGCCGAGGCGTTCTTCAAGGATCCGGTGGGGAGCACCCCGCCCGGGGAGGGGGAATCCTTTTTCCGCTGCGCCGACCGGGCCCGGGCGGCCATCCAGGGAACCTGGGACGGGGCTGCGGTCACCTTGGTACTGGCCCACGGCGGTACGCTGAGGGCGATCCTGGCCCACTTCCTGGGACTGCCCCTGGACCGGGCGCTGGATCTGGTCTGGCAGCCCTTCGGGCTTTCCAAGCTGGAAATCTATCAGAGCCAACGGGGGATTCTTTGCTTCCACAACCGCTCCTTGCCCTCCGCCGGCCCTTCTGGGATGCTTTAGCTCTACATCGTGTTGGATGTTCGGGAAGCAGGTGAGATTCCTGCGCTGCCCCGCAACGGTATGCACCTCGGCCCGCGGGCCGGGAGAACCAGCTGGTCCCACTGGGGCGTTTCCCCGGGAAGGAACCAGGGGCATCGCAAGGTGCCTGTCGCGTGCGAGCCCGGAGACCGGTCCTGCATTTCCCAAACCTGCCGTGGGGGCAGGGCGGGTCTGCCTTTCCGGCAATCCTTCCCCGCTCCCCGGCCTCATGCGCGGAGCATGTCATGGGTTCAGCCCGGATCACTTTTCTTTTGGCCCTTGGGGCCAGCCTCTGGGGGGCAACCGCCGCCCTGGATGTGGACGCGCCCAGGCCCGAGGCGGAGGCCTCGGCCACGGTGACGGTCACCGCCGAAGCCCTGCCGGTGGAGATCGCCCGGACCCCGAATCCGGTCATGGTCATTGACGAGGCGACCCTCAAGACCGCAGGCAGTTCGAACCTGGCTGACCTGCTGGTCAACCAGGTCCCGGGCACGGTGTCCGCTTATGGTGGAGTGGGAACCCCGGCGACGATCGCCCTGGGTTCGGGTCGACCGCAAGATACCGTGATCACCTTGGACGGCCTTCGGATGAACGATGCCACCAATTTTTCCGGCGCATACGCCAACCTCATGAACATGAACGGCATCGCCCGGGTCGAGGTCCAACAGGGTCCCGCCTCCACCAGGTTCGGTTCCGACGCCATGGGTGGCGCCGTGGCCCTGTACTCCAGTGGCAGTCCCCGTGCCGGCTTTTCAGGCGAAGCCCTGGGGGCGGTGGGCAACGAAGGCATCGTGAGGGGGGGGGTGCAGGGCGCTTATGGCTGGGACAAGGGGTGGGTCCGGTTTGCGCTGTCCGGACAGCGGGAAGACGAGGTACTGGATCCCCCCAACCAGTACCGCAGCACGGGAACCTTCCTGGGCCTTGGGCGTCAGGCGGGTGACAATACCCTGGTAACAATGAACTATTATAATAATTATGCAGCAATGCCCACTCCCAACTCGTTCGCGGGGGTAGGCTCCCCCTACAATACCTGGATCGCCCAGCAGCAGACCTACAACCGAACCCAGGTCCTGGACGCCACCGTGCGTACCCAGTTCTCCCCGACCCTCTCCGGTGAGCTGACGCTGGGCCAGGTGCTCCAGGACAGCCTCCTGCCCGGGATGGGCTATGGCGTGGTCTCCTATACCCCCTATGGCAGCCGCCAGAACCAGATGGTCGGCCATGTCACCTGGCAGCCGTCCGCCAAGGCCTCCTTCGTGGTGGGCGTGGATGCCTCCGAAGCACACGCCGCAGTGCCCAATCAAGTCACTTACGTGGGCAACGTCTATGGCAATGCGACCCACATGGCCGCCCTGGTCGAAGGCCAGGGGGAGATTGTCCCCAACCTGAGGGTGGTGGGCTCCGTGCGCACGGAAAGGGACCATGACGACCTGCCCAACGCTTCCAGTGGGAGAAGCGCCACCAACGTCACCGAAACCACGGCCAAGGTGGGTGTGAACTGGACCCTGCCGGGGGGCTTCCGAGCCTATGCCAACGCCGGGACGGGCTTCAGCAGCGCCCCGCTGTTCGACTCCATCTACAATTTCCAGAACGGCGGGCAGGCCCTGAGCAACGAGAAGAGCCACGCGGCTCAGGCTGGCCTCACCTTCGGCTCAGGCCCCTGGAAGGCCGGGCTGGTCCTCTCCAGGACGCTCTTCTCCAGCCTGATCTACTTCGATTCCTCTATGACCAGTAGTACAAACTTTTATGGTTTATATGCAAACGGCAACCAGATCCGGATCCAATCGGCGGAACTCAAGGGGGGCTATGAGACGACCCGTTGGGGAGTCACTGGCTTCTACCGCAACCAGGAGACCCGTGACCTGGAGGCCATTCCAGGCGACCAGCTCATCAGCCCCTCCGCCGGGACCGCGCCGTTCCAGACCCTTGGCCTCCGTGGCTTCCGGGTCATGGGCGACGTCCGGGTGGATGTCCGCTGGTCCTGGATCGGGCCCCGCTACCAGTACGGTTCACCCACGCTGTACCCCTTCGACCAGCACTACAACGACCTGGGCTTCTCTGCGGCCTGGGCCGTGCGCAAGGACCTCACCCTCACCCTGCGCGGCGACAACCTTATGCAGCCCAAGACTTCCCTGGCCCAATGGCAGTCTGGGACCCGGCTGTTCCAGAACGACGCGTCCGTGACCCTGGGCTATCCGGCCCAACCGCCCACCGTCAACCTCGAGGTGCGATACCGTTTCTAGGATGCGACGAATCCTGCTGGTCCTCCTGCTCGCCCTTCCCGCCCTCTTGGGGGCGGGGAGTCCGGCGCGGGTGGTGAGCCAGACCGTGGGCACCGACGACCTGCTGATGGCCATCGCGGCCCCGGGCCAGATCGCCGCCCTCAGCCACCTGGCCCGGGACGCGCGCTACAGCCCCGCGGCGAGGCAGGCCGGGCGGTTCCCCTGCCTGCGCACCGGCGAGGCCGAGGACATCCTGCGGTTCCGGCCGGACCTGGTGCTGGTGGCTTCCTACACCCAGGCGGAGACCGTGGCCCTGCTCCGGCGGGCCAAGGTCCAGCTGCTGGTGGTGGACCGGTTCGATTCCCTGGAGGATCTGTTCGCCAACGCCCGCCGCATCGGCCAGGCCATGGGCCGGCAGGAGCGGGCGGAACAGCTGATCCGGGAGTGGCGGGACCGGGTGGAGGCCCTGGAGCGCCGGCTCCGGGGCTGCAAGCCGGTGCGGGTGCTGGCGGTGGGGTTCTACCCGTTCACCGCCGGCAGCGGCACCACCTTCCAGGACCTCTGCGACCATGCTGGCGCCCTGAACGTGGCGGCGGTGGCCGGCCTGAAGGGCCATGCCCCCACCCCCAACGAGAAGGTGCTCAGCTGGCAGGTGGACGTGCTGGTGGCCCCCGGGGAGGCGGGGCTGGACATGCAGGCCAAGCTGAAGGACCTGCCCCCGTACAAGTTCATGACCGCCTTCCGCCGGGGACGGGTGGTGCAGCTGCCCGGCGCGCTCATGGCCACCACCAGCCAGGCCCGGCTGGACGCCTACGAGTGGCTGGCCCGGTCCCTGCACCCGGAGGCGTTCAAGTGAAGGGCCGCACCCTCGGCGCCACCGGCGCGCTCAGCCTGCTCCTGCTGGCGGCGATCCTGGCTTCCCTGGCCTTGGGCGACGCCAACCTCAGTCCCGGTACGGTGCTCCAGGCCCTGGCCGGCCGGGGCGACGACCTGGCCCGCACCATCGTCTGGGACATCCGCCTGCCCCGCACCCTGGTGGGCATCGCCGTGGGCGCGGGCCTGGCCGCCTCGGGGGTGGCCATGCAGGCCTTCTTCCGCAACGCCCTGGCCAGCCCCGGGCTGCTGGGGGTCAGCGCCGGCGGCGCGCTGGGGGCGGTGGCGGTGCTGGCCATGGGCGGGGCCGCGGTGAGCATCTGGACCGTGCCCGGGGCCTCCATCCTGGGCGCCTTCGCCGCCACCGGGGCGGTGGTGCTGCTGGCCCGGCGGGGGGCGAGCCCCGAGCACCTGCTGCTGTCCGGGGTGGCCCTGAACGCCATCTTCGGGGCCGGCACCAGCTGCCTGCTGGCGCTCTCGGCCGGCCAGTTCCAGGTTAGCGGACAGATCCTCTTCTGGCTCATGGGCGGCATCGAGAACCGCACCTGGGAGCACGTGTGGATCGGCCTGCCGCCGGTCCTGCTGGGCTGCGCCCTGATGCTGCCCCTGGGCCGGTCCATGAACCTGCTCAGCCTGGGCGAGCCGTCGGCCCAGAGCCTGGGGGTGGACGTGCGCCGGCTTCGCTGGCAGCTCATCGGCCTCTCCACCGTGCTCACCGCCCTGGCCACGGCGGTGGGGGGCGTGGTGGGATTCGTGGGGCTGGTGGTGCCGCACCTGCTGCGCCTGGGCTTCGGGCCGGACCACCGCCGGCTGCTGCCCCTGTCCATGCTGGGCGGCGCCGCGCTGGTGCTGCTGTGCGACCTGCCCACCCGGTTCGTGCCCGGCGGCGTGCGCCTGGGGGTCATGACCGCCCTGATCGGGGGTCCCTTCCTGCTCTGGATGCTGCGGAGGAACCCATGCTGACGGCCCCCTCGCTCACAGCCGAGGCCCTGACCCTGGGCAGCCGCCTGCAGAACGTCTCCCTGCACCTGGAGGCGGGGCTCATGGTGGCGGTGGTGGGCCCCAACGGCGCCGGCAAATCCACCCTGCTGCAGGTGCTGGCCGGGCTGCTCCACGCCCACGGGCGGATCCGCTGGAACGGCCAGGACCTGGCCCGGATTCCCTTCCTGGAACGGGGCCGCACCCTGGCCTGGGTGGGCCAGGAAAGCCACGCGGAATTCGCCTTCCCGGTGCGGGAAGTGGTGGCCCAGGGCCGGCACGCCTGGGGCGACGACGGCCAGGGGGTGGAGGATGCCCTGGCCGCCCTGGACATCGCCTACCTGCGGGACCGTCCCATCACCCAGCTCAGCGGCGGCGAGCGCCGGCGGGTGTTCCTGGCCCGAGCCCTGGCCACCGGGGCCCCGCTGCAGCTCTGGGACGAGCCCGCCGCCAGCCTGGATGTGCGCCACGGCCTGGAGGTGCTGAAGCTGGCCAAGGGGCTGGCCGCCCGGGGCGCCACCCTGGTGGTGAGCCTGCACGATCTGCGCACGGCCCTCTGCTTCGACCGGGTCCTGGTGCTGGACCGGGGCGCCTTGGTGGGTTCCGGCCCGCCGGAGGCGGTGCTCACCCCGGAATTGATCCACTCGGTCTTCCGGGTGCAGGCCCGCGTGGCCCAGGCCCTGACCCTGGAACTGCCGTCCTGACTCCCCGTGTCGTTCCATGTGCATATAATCAATAAATTGGAATGGGGGAGCCATGCGCCGGAAACCGACCCGTGAAGAAGCCTGGAAGCTGCTGGTGGAGTACAACCCCAGCGACAGCCTGCAGCGCCACGCCCTGGCGGTGGAGGCGGTGATGCGCCACCAGGCGCGGCAACAGGGCGAGGACGAGGACATGTGGGGCCTGGTGGGCATGGCCCACGACATCGACTACGAGCGCTACCCGGAGCAGCACTGCGTCAAGGCCCGGGAGATCCTGGACCAGCATGACTGGCCCGAGGCCTACGTGCGGGCCGTGGTCTCCCACGGCTGGGGCCTTTGCTGCGACGTCGAGCCCCTCAGCGCCATGGAGAAGACCTTGTACGCCGTGGACGAGCTCACCGGCCTGGTGACCGCCGCCGCGCTGGTGCGGCCCTCCCGGAGCGTGCTGGACCTGCCGGTGAAATCGGTCCTGAAGCGGTGGAAGGAGCGTTCCTTCGCCGCCGGAGTGAACCGGGGCGTGATCGAGAAGGGCGCGGCCATGCTCGGGGTGGAGGTTTCCGCGCTCACCGAGAGCACCATCGAGGGCATGCGCGAAGTGGCCGCAGAGATCGGGCTCAAGGGCAACCTGTAGGCCTGTCCTCCACCTCACCCTTTCCCGCCCCGGCGCCAGGGCGCCGGGAAGAACCGAGGCACTTGCCGCCGGTAGGCCGCGTAGCCGGGTCCCAGTTCCCTGAGCAGGTCGCGCTCCTCCAGAATCGTGCCCACCAGGATGTAGAAGCTGGCCCCGGCCGCGAACACCAGGTGTCCCAGGGTCATCCGGGGCGCGGCCCAGAAGGCCACCAGGAAGCCCAGCATGAGCGGGTGCCGCACCCGGGCGTAGAGGGCGGTGGGGCGGAACGCCCACACTGTCCCTGGAATGGGCCGCCAGCAGCGGAACAGGACCGCCAGGGCCAGGCTGGAGAGCAGGACGTAGGTGCTGCGCTCCAGCGCCGGGGGCACGATCCGGGTCCACGCCCGCTTGAAGGCCGGGCGGGCCATGAGGCTGTGCTGGAGCCCGAACAGCGCGAGCAGCCCCAGGTCCGCCGCCAAGGCCAGACCCGGCGGCCCGGCCGGGCCGGCCGACACCGAGCGCGGCACCCCCAGATCGCCCACGAAGGCCATCAGGTAGCCGAAGGCCGCCAGGAAGGCCAGGTAGCAGACCAGGCCGTAGCCCAGGAACAGGGCGCCCACCTACAACTGCCGGAGGAAGGCCACCAGGTCGTCCTTTTCCTGGGGGTTGAGCTTCAGTTCCAGCACCAGGTTGAAGAATTCCACGGTGTCCTCAAGGGTGAGCAGCCGGCCGTCGTGCAGGTACGGCGGCGAGTCCTTGATGCCGCGCAGCGGGAACGTCTTGATCGGGCCCTCGGCGGAGGCCACGGCGCCGTTGTTGGGGCGCGGCCGGTAGAAGCGTTCGGTCCTCAGGTTATGCATGCTGTTGTCGGTGTAGTAGGGCCCGGGATGGCAGGAGGCGCAGTTGGCCTTGCCGAAGAACAGGACCTGGCCCCGTCGCTCGGCGGCGGGAATTCCGGCAGGAAACGGTCGGGCAGGTCGAAATCCAGGTCGAACCGGACGAGGTCCCGCTGCTCCTGGCGCAGCGTCTCTTCGATCTGGAGGTGGGGGAAGACCATGCCGCCGGCGGGATGGTCCGGGTGGGGCAGGGGCAGGAAGCCCCGGGGAAACAGGTCCCGCTCCGGGACGGCGGAGGGCTCCAGGCCGGCCAGCTGCTCCCAGCCGACCCCCGGCGGCAGCTTCACCCGCACCCCCGCCTGCACGGGCTTGCCCCCGGACATGGTGACCCCGGCGGCGGGATGGTCGCCCAGGTCGTAGCGCTCGTCCAGCAGCGCCTGCTGGCGGGCAATCACCTGGACCTTGGCGGCCGTCAGGCGGTCGCGCATTTTGGGGAAGGGCTCGGTGAGGTCCACCGGGAGATAGCTGGTCCTCCCCACGGCCGGCAGGGGGTCGGTGGGCACGGACAAAAGGCCGAGCAAACCACCGGACAGGGCCACGGCCAGGAGGCCCGATGGGGAAGCCATACCGAACATCGGATGATTCCTTATGGTAAATGAATAATGGTATTAAAAAATTGTATCATAACCCTGCGATACTCTGAATTATACAGGCGCGCGGGTGCCGTGCAAGGGGGCCTGCCGCAGCCGGTCCACCCCGTGCTCCGCCCAGCCGGGTGCCCCGGCGAAGTGGATGTGGGCATAGGTGGCGAGCAGGTTGCCTCGGGCGAAACCTTCCATGCGCGGCCCGCCCTGCAGGGGCCTGGACCGGAAGGCGTCCGGGGCCGCGCCGCCCTCCCAGCGGGAGCGTTGGAATTCGTGGCCGGCCATCACCGGACCTGCGCCAGCAGCCGTTCCCAGGCGCCGGGGCGGAGGTGGGCGCGGACGTGCTCGGCCCAGCGGCGGATGCGCAGCTCCAGCGGGTCGGCCCGGCGGCAGGGCTGGGCCGGCAAGCCCCGGTCCCGGCGCACCTCGTTCAGGAAAGCGCTGCGCCAGCCGTCGCTCTGGAGCAGGCCGTGCAGGTAGGAGCCCACTGCCCGGTGGCCCACCAGGCCCAGGGCGCCGCCGCCTTCCGCCACCAGGGGCGATCCGCCATGGGCGAGGCTCTGGCCCTGGTGGATCTCGTAGCCGGCGAGTTCGTGGCCCGGTTCCGGCCACCGGCTGGTGTAGCGGCGCTGCTCGGTGGTCTTGGCGGCCGCGAACCGGGTGGCCAGGGGCAGCAGCCCCAGGCCGTCCCAGCGGCAGGGGCCGCCTTCCAGGCCCAGGGGATCCTCCAGGGTCTCCCCCAGCATCTGGTAGCCGCCGCACAGGCCCAGCACCCAGGCGCCCCCGGCGTGGGCCTCGCGCGCGGCCTGGGCCAGGCCGGAGGCCGCGTGCTGGGCCAGGTCGCCCACGGTGGCCTTGGAGCCCGGCAGGATCAGCAGGTCCTGGCGGCGGACCAGGGCCGGGGTGGTGACCCAGGTGAGGTGCAGGTCCGGTTCGGCCAGGAGCGGGGCCAGATCCTCGGTGTTGGCCACCCGGGGCGAAAGCAGCGCGCCGACGTTGAGTCGGCCGGCCACCGGCGCTTCATCCACCGGGATGCGGATGGCCCGGTCCTCCTCGTCCAGGGCGTGGTCCACCCAGGGCAGCAGGGCGAGGACCGGCGCGGCGCAGAGGTCTTCCAGCATGGCGATGCCGTCCTGGAACAGGGCCGGGTCGCCCCGGAACCGGTTCACCACCAGGCCCAGCACCCTGGTCCGGTCCTCGGCCGGCAGCAGTTCCAGGGTGCCCAGGGCCTGGGCGAACACCCCGCCCTTGTCGATGTCCAGCACCAGCACGATGCCGGCCCCCGCGCGGCGGGCGGCCTTGAGGTTGACGAAGTCCCGGGCCATCAGGTTGAGCTCCACCGGCGAGCCGGCCCCTTCCAGCACGATGACGTCGTGCCGGGCCCTGAGCCGGTCCAGGGCCTGGAAGGCGACGGCCTCGAACCGGGCGGTGTCCCCGAAATAGTCCCGGGCCTCCATGGCGCCCAGGGCCTTGCCCAGCAGGATGATCTGGGCCCCGGTGGGGGTGACCGGCTTCATCAGCACCGGCCCCATGTCCACCTCCGGCTCCAGCCCGCAGGCCCGGGCCTGGAGGATCTGGGCCCGGGGCATCTCCAGGCCGTCGCGGGTCACCCCGGCCTGGTTGGCCATGTTCTGGGCCTTGAACGGGGCCACGTCCAGCCCCGCGTCCCGGAACAGCCGGCAGAGTCCCGCCGCCACCAGGCTCTTGCCCACGTCCGAACCGCTGCCCAGCACTGCGATCGCTTTTCCCATAGTCCATGATGCGCGGCCCGGCGATGATGATGCCATGGGCATGATCACCTTCATCACGGGACCGGTGCGCAGCGGCAAGAGCAGCTGGGCGGTGGAGCAGGCCAGGGAATGGGGCGATGGGGTGGTGTTCCTGGCCACCTACCGTCCCGACCCCGGGGACCAGGAAATGGCGGAGCGACTGCGCCGCCACCGCGCCGAGCGCCCCGCCGCGTGGCGGGTCCTGGAGGCGCCGGCGGACCCGGCGGCGACCCTGGCGGCCCTGGTCCCGCCCCCTTCGGGGGTGCTGATGGATTGCCTGACCCTCTGGCTGGGGGACCGGATGGAGGCCTCCGACCGGGCCATCCTGGAGGCCTGGGACCGCCAACTGCGGGCCTTCGCCGAGGCCCCATGGCCGGTGCTCCTGGTGAGCAACGAGGTGGGCTGGAGCCCGGTGCCGGAAGATCCCATGGTGCGGCGGTTCCGGGACCTGGCCGGCTGGCTCAACCAGCGCTCGGCCGCCGCAGCCGGGGAGGCCTGGCTGTGCGTGGCAGGATGCAGGGTGCGGCTGAAATAGCCGGGTGAAACCTGAGCCCCGGTTCGGCGCACTCCTGCGGTCGTGGACCTGTCAGGCGCGGTGCCATGGACAGTCGCGGCCGCGAAAGGACGTCATGAAAAACTTTTTCTTTCCCATCCTGCTGGGCTTGATGGCGGCCACGGCCCTTCCGGGCGAGGGCGCCTGTGGTGGGCAGGCGGATCCATGCTGCTGCGCGGTGCAGCCGCCGCTGCGCTCCATCCACGCCTACCTGTGCGGGTTCCACTTCTACAACGGCGAGCCGGGCCGCCAGCTGGTGGCCCACCACTACTGCTCCCGGGTCAGTCCGGAGGTGATGCAGTGCGTCATCTACGACGCCAACCGGACGGGGGCGCGGCTGCTGGGGATCGAGTACATCGTCAGCGCCAAGCTGTTCAAGACCCTGCCCCAGGAGGAGAAGAAGCTGTGGCACAGCCACCGGTTCGAGGTGAAGTCGGGCCAGCTGGTGGCGCCCGGGCTCGCCGAGGCCGCGGAAAAGACCCTCATGGCCGACCTGGTCCCCACCTACGGCAAGACCTGGCAGACTTGGCACGTGGACCGGAACGACCAGGTGCCCATGGGCATCCCCCAGCTGCTCATGGGCTTCACCGCCGACGGCCAGATCGGCCCCAGGCTGGTGGCCGAGCGCGACCGGGCGCTGGGCATTGTCACCGCGGACAAGAAGGCGCGGCGGGCCGACCTTTCGGCCGGGCCGGTGCTGCCCGGGGCCGACGCCTGGCAGCAGGGCGAAGCCGCCCAGCTGGAACTGCGCGTCCGCCGGAAGTAGGCTGGCCCTACGCCTCGCGCAGGACCTCGGAGACCAGGATGCAATCGCTCTCTTCGCGGCGGAGGGAGAGGTGGTAGCCCTTGATCACCAGTTCCATGGGATCCCCCAGGGGCGCCAGCTTTTCCACCTTGAGGTGGGCTCCCCGGATGAATCCCATTTCCAGCAATCGTTGGCGTATTCTGCCTTCTGCCAGAACCTGGGCGACAAGGCCTTCATCGCCGGGATGCAGTTCGCTGAGCGGCTTGGACTGATTGTGAGACATATTCTCAACTCCTCTTCCAGCCTACGACAAATGCCCCCGCTGGCGGGGAAAAGAGTTTGAGACATTTATCACAACTTGACGGCCATGGCGGATACCGCATATTTCCTTCGGCGTCAGGTCCGCCCCGTGCCGACGGCCCCCGGCGGGGCGGAGCCCCGCCCTGATTGAAAGCGCACCGATGATCCGAGCCCGCCTCCAGACCATAGACTTCCTGCGCGGCCTCGCCTGCCATGCGGCGCCCATGGCCTGGGCCTTCAATGTCGAAACCAGCCGGGTGGAGAACAACACGGTCCTGGAAACCTGGGTGCTGACCATCACCGGGAGCGGCGGCGCCGACGCTCCGCTGGGTGAGGTGCGGGTCCTGGCCGCGGGCACGGCCAGGCTCCTGGCGATCCTGAAGCATTCGGGCGACCGCTTCGAACTGGGCCCCGGAAGGGCGGTGGAACTGGAGATCACGCCGGACCGGGACGCGATCGGCATCACCTTCGGCCTGCGCCAGGCCATGGACACCCCCTTCGCCGGCTGCCGGATCCAGGTGCTGCAGGCGGGCCTGGCGGCGGCGCCCGCCTTCGAGGTCCGGGCCGCCGTGGACGCGGTGCGGCTGGATCACCGGGTGTTCGGATACCCCCAGGAGGGCGCCTGGATCGCCATCGGACCGTCCGGCACCTGATAATGTGGGGTCATGGCAATCGCGGCTCCCCCCATCGCCACGCTCCTGGACCGGTTGCGCCAGGCCTACCCCGATGCCCGCTGCGCCCTGGACCACCGGGACCCCTACCAGCTGGTGGTGGCCACCGTGCTCAGCGCCCAGTGCACCGATGCCCGGGTGAACCTCACCACCCCGGCCTTCTTCCAGCGCTTTCCCGACCCGGCCAGCCTGGCGGCGGGCGATCCCGGAGAGGTGGAGGCCCTCATCCGCTCCACCGGCTTCTTCCGCAACAAGGCCAGGAACCTCCTGGGCATGGCCCAGGCCCTGGTGGCGCGCCACGGCGGGCGGGTGCCCGCGCTCAGGTCGGAACTGGCGCGGCTGCCCGGAGTCGGACCCAAGACCGCCAACGTGGTCCTGGCCAACGCCTTCGGGATCCCGGCCCTGGCGGTGGACACCCACATCTTCCGGGTGGCCCGGCGCCTGGGGCTGTCCGCGGGCAGCAACCCGGACCGGGTGGAGGCCGACCTGTGCCGCCTGTTCCCGGCCGACCGCTGGATCGAGCTGCACCACCAGTTCATCTTCCATGGCCGCCGGGTGTGCCATGCGCGCAAGCCGGACTGTTCCCGGTGTCCGCTGCGGGACCTGTGTCCCACCGGCCTGGGCCACATGGCTGATCCCCACACCGGCCAGGCCTTGAGCGCCGCGGCTCCCCGAGAGGGGGCGGCCGTCGCCCTTCCAGGCGCCCCGGGCGCCGGGCCGGCGCGGATCGTCTCCCTGGTGCCCAGCGTCACCGAGCTGCTGGCCCAGTGGGGCCTCGGCGCCCGGCTGGCGGGGCGCACCAGCTTCTGCGTGGAGCCCGGGTGGCTCCGGGCCTCGGTCCCGGCCGTGGGCGGCACCAAGAACCCGGACATCCAGCGGATCCTCTCGCTGCGGCCCGACCTGGTGATCCTGGAGGAGGACGAGAATACCCTGCAGGCGGCCGAGGCCCTGGGCGCCGCCGGCCTGAAGCTCCTGGTGCTGCGCATCCGCTCCCTGAGGGACTGTCTTGAGGCCTTCCGGGCCCTGGGCGAGGGCGTGGGCCTGCCGGAACTGGGCCGGGAACGGGCCGCGGCCCTTGAGGCCGCCCTGGAGCCCCGCCCGGCCAAGGGGTCCCGGACCCTGACCTTGATCTGGAAGGACCCTTGGATGAGCGCGGGGCCGGACACCTACGTGTCGGACCTGGTCCGCCAGGCCGGCCTCACCCCCATCGGCCCGGACCGTTATCCCCATTTGACCGAGGCGGATCTGGACGCCCTGGAACCCCAGGTGATCCTGCTGCCGGACGAACCCTACCGCTTCACCGCCCGGCACCAGGCCGAGCTGCAGCGGCGGTTTCCCGCGGCCAGGGTGCAGCGCCTGGACGGACGCCACTTGACCTGGTACCTCAGCCGCACCCTGGAGGCCCTTCAGTTCTTGAGGAACTTGAGCATTTCCGCCGGTTTCTGAAAGCCCAGCAGGCGGCGCAGCTCCCTGCCGTCGCCATCCAGCAGGATCACCGTGGGGTAGCTGAGGATCCCCAGCTTCGGGGCCAGGTCCTTGCGCGTCTTGAAGGTGTCGATGCGCACGGCCACGGCGTTGTCCCGGATCCAGGCCGCCACCTGGGGGTCGGGCCAGGTGGTCTCGTCCAGCTCTTTGCACTGGGCGCACCAGTCCGCATAGGTATCCACCAGCACCGGCTTCCCGGCGGTCTTGGCCTGGGCCAGGGCGGTTTCCAGATCCTGGTCCAGCCAGCCCTGGAGGCCCTGGGTCTCCTGGACCGGCGCTCCGGCCCCGGGCAGCAGGTTCAGGTTCAGCCCGGTCTCCACGCCGCGCAGGCCGAGCAGGACGCCCAGGGCAAGGGCCAGGAAACCCAGCCCCTTGCCCAGCCCGGAGGCCAGGGTCTCGGCCGGGCGGAACGCCCCCAGGATCGGTCCGGCCAGCAGCAGGATGAGGCTCCACAGGGCATAGTCCAGCCACCCCGGCAGCAGCAGCCGGACATTCCACACCGCGAAACCCAGCACCACCAGGCCCATGGCCTGCTTGAGCCGCTCCAGCCAATCCCCGGAACGGGGCAGGGCGGCGGAGAATACCCCCACCGCCATGAACAGCACCCCCATGCCCAGGGCGAAGGTGAACAGCAGCCCGGCGCCCAGCAGCACCCGCCCGTCCTGGGCGATGGCCACCAGCGCCGTGCCGATGAAAGGGCCCACGCAGGGCGCGGAGAGGGGCCCCAGCACCAGGCCCATGGCGAAGGCCCCGGCCAGGCCCCGGCGGGCGCCGGAGCCCTGCAGGCGCGACTGCAGGGCCTCCGGCAGGCGGATCTCGAAGGCGCCGAACAGGCTGAGGGCGAACAGGGCGAACAGGATGGAGACCGGGATGAGGAACCCGGGCGACTGGGCCAGGGCGCCGAAGGCGGCGCCGGTGAGGGCCGCCAGCACGCCCAGGGCGGTGTAGGTCACGGCCATGCCCGCCACCAGCGCGGCCGAGAGGACCAGGCCCCTGGCCTTGCCCCCCCCTTTCGCCCCGATGATGGCCATGGTGATGGCGATCATCGGGTAGACGCAGGGGGTGAGGGAGGCCGCCAGGCCGAAGCCGAACGCCCCCAGGAAGAGCCAGAACAGGTTCCGGGGCGCCGGTTTCGGCGCCGCGGCCGCGCCGATGTCCGCGCTGTTCACGTGCAGGATCCGGTCCTTGGGCGGGTAGCAGGTGCCGCCCTCCCCTTCGGTGCAGGGCTGGTAGGTGACCACCAGGTCCACCGCCGGCGGCAGCCCTTCCCCGGCCACGGGGATGGCCACCTGGCCGTGCCAGATGCCGTCGCCCAGCTCATCCTTGGCGGTGGTGGGAGGCAGGGGGCCGGTCTTCAGGGTGCCCGGGGTTCCCGGCTTGAGCGCCACGGCCATGAAGGCGGCGTTCAGGTGGGCGCCCGGGGGCACGGTCACCACCACGGCTCCGCCCTGGAGGGCCACCGCCACGTCCTTTTCCGGGTCGAACCGGGGGCCCGCGCCCAGCAGGGCGCAGGACACCAGGAACCCCCCGATCATCCCTGCGGTCATGCGGCGCATGCTTCCTCCCGGTGCCTGGGAGCGATGATCGCACCTCTGAACAAATCTGGAAGCGGAACCGGGTGGAGTAGAATGAGCGGATTGTGAGCATTCTCCTGTCCCTCAGCCGCCCCTTCGTGGCGGACCATTTCCACGACCTGCCCGGCTTCGTGGAGGCGCGGCATGGCCACAACTGGGAGGCCGAGGCCACCTTCTCCATCCAGGACCTGGACCAGGAGGCGGCGTGCGCCGCGGCCCTGGAAGCCTGGGTGGGACAGGTGGACTACACCCTGCTCAACACCCAGGCCAGCCTCCAGGGGCGGAACCCCACCGCCGAGCTGCTGGCGGAGTGGCTGTTCCGGTTCCTGGAGGAGTCCGGCCGGACCGCGGCGCGGGTGGAGGCGCCGGGACGGGTTTGGGCGCCTGGACGGCAACTGCCGGGACGGGCGG
>Ga0182014_10004025_pt1 | contig 17196 bp, 12 predicted proteins | sample 612S2DmetaG_FD_120489 | JGI IMG/M metagenome (GOLD analysis project Ga0182014, IMG submission 120489) | Permafrost microbial communities from Stordalen Mire, Sweden - 612S2D metaG | ecosystem: Environmental > Terrestrial > Soil > Wetlands > Permafrost | place: Sweden: Stordalen | collected... | reverse complement strand
GCCCATGTCGCCGGCGAAGCGGGCGACGATGCGCCAATAGAGCCTGAGGCTCGCCGCCTCGGCGCCGGTCCGATCGGCGAACGCCGCGGCGACGACCGCTGGCGGATCGAGCGTCGGCTTCGGGCGGCCGATCGCGGCGACGCGCGCCGCATGAACCCGCGCCAAACCAGGGCCGGCGAGCACGCTCTCGGTCGTCACCCGGCCATAGACGCGCTCGAGGTGCGGCCATAGCGCGCTCTCCTCCTCGCCGACCGGGCCGAAATCAATATGGCAGGCCTCGGAAGCCAACGGCGTGTGGCGGCCAGCCGCCTCGACCAAAGCGCCGATGCCGAGGCCGGTTCCGGGTCCGAGTATCACCTGCGGGCCGGGAGCGCCGAAATCGGCCGGGCCAATCGGCCGCGCCCAGCCCTTTGGGATCGCCGGCAGCGACAAGGCCTGCGCCTCGAAATCGTTGAACAGCAGACCCTGGGCGAGTCCAAGCCGCCGCGCCGTCTCCGGGCCGTCCATCGTCCAGGGCGCGTTGGTGAGCTTGAGCTTGCGCCCATCGACTGGCCCAGCGCCGCAGACGAGAAGCGAGCGTGGCCGAGCGCCCAGCGAAGCGATCGCCGCCTCGGCCGCCTCGACTAAGCCGGGATAATCATGGGTCTTGAGGTGAACCGCTTCGCCGAGCGGCGCGCCGGGCTCAGACTGCAAAGCGAAGCGCGCGTTGGTGCCGCCAACGTCGACGACGACGACTGGGAAAGGTATGACGAAATCACTCATGGCGGCGCCATAAACGCCGCAAGCCGCGCGCGCCGTCAAGTTGAAGGACGACGTAGCGGCGGACATGTCGCCGCACGGGGCTGAAGAATGCTCTATCCTTTCCGCCCGTGAGCGATTCGCCGACCCAGCGCCGACCCGGCTTCTACGAATTCTTCTGCGGCGGCGGCATGGCGCGGGCGGGGCTCGGCGACGCTTGGCGCTGCCTGTTCGCTAACGACCTCGACCCGCGCAAAGCGCGCGCCTACGCCGACAACTGGGGCGCGGCCGAATTGCGCCTCGCCGACGTCGCGACGCTTCGTCCCGCCGACCTGCGCGGCCGCGCCGATCTCGCCTGGGCGTCGTTTCCCTGCCAGGACCTGTCGCTCGCCGGCGCGGGCGCCGGGCTTTCGGGGGTCCGTTCGTCGGCCTTCTGGGGCTTCCACGCGCTGATGGACGCCCTTCGCCAGCAGGACCGCGCGCCGCGCCTCATCGCGCTCGAGAATGTGCTCGGCCTGCTGGCGTCCAAAGGGGGCGCCGATTTTGTCGCCTTGTGCCGGGCGCTGGCCGATCTCGGCTACCGATCTGGCGCGCTGACGATCGACGCGACGCATTTCGTCCCGCAGTCGCGTCCGCGGCTGTTTCTTATTGCGCTCGCCGACGAAGCCGAGCCGCCAGGCGAACTGGTCGCGCCGGCGCCGGTCGTTCCCTATGCAGCTCCGGCCCTGCGCCGCGCCGTCGACGCGTTGCCGGCGTCGCTGGCGGCGCGCTGGCTATGGTGGCGTCTGCCGCCGCCGCCGCGGGTCAACCGCGCGCTGCTCGACTGCCTCGAGGCGGAGCCGGACGATGCGCCGTGGCTCGGCGCTTCTCAGACGCAGGCGCTGCTCGCGTCGCTGTCGAAAGTTTCGCGCGCCGAACTGGAGCGCGCGCAGGCTGCCGGCGAGCGCCGCGTCGCGGCGCTGTTCCGCCGCACCCGCGCCGACGGCGTGCGCGCCGAAGCGCGCTTTGACGGACTCGCCGGCTGCCTGCGCACGCCGGCCGGCGGCTCGAGCCGGCAATTCTTGCTCGACATCGAAGGCGGGAAAGCCCGGGCCCGGCTGATTGGCGCGCGCGAGGCGGCGCGCCTGATGGGCCTGCCCGACTCCTATCGCCTGCCCGCCCGACGCAACGAGGCCTATCATCTGCTCGGCGACGGCGTCGTCGCGCCGGTGGTGCGATTCCTGAGCGAAAGCCTGCTGCTGCCGCTGGCGAAAGCGGGACGCGTGAGTGAGCGACGGCCTGAGCCGCGCTCGCCGGAGGTCCCTCCTGGCCGACGGCGCGGCGCCGACGTCGCGGTCGCCTGAGGCGAGGCTTGCCCGCGACGTCGCGAATTGGCCGGGGTCGCTCGTCGTGCGCTACAAGGTCGAAGTCGAGCGCCGCTCCATGCCGCAATTCCTCAAGCCCTCCCCCGAGCGCTCGGCCGTCATGCGGGCGGTAAAATCGCGCGACACGGGGCCGGAGATCGCGGTCAGGGCGATGCTCAGGGCGTTCGCGCCCGGCTACCGGCTGTGTCGCGCCGACCTGCCGGGCAAGCCGGACATCGTTTACGGCCGCCGCAAGCTGGCGATTTTCGTCCATGGCTGCTTTTGGCATGGGCACGACTGTCCACGCGGCGCGCGCATGCCGAAGGCGAACGCCGAATATTGGCGCGCCAAGATCGCGCGCAACCGCGCCCGCGACGCGGCGGCGATCGCGGCGCTGACGGCGTTGGGCTGGCGGGCGTTGACCGTCTACGAATGTGAGCTGAAGAACCCGACCGCCCTGCGCGTGCGTCTCAGCGCTGAATTTTCTTGAGATTTTGGCGGCCGGACGATTTGATGGGCGGCCAAAACCCTCGGGCCGGAGGCGCCGCGCCTCGGGCGCCGCACTGCGCAAATGGCTTGCGCCGCGCTTTGATGCGCTGCACAAATGAGGGGCGCACCTGACCAGAGGGGCGCCTACCGCGCCGGGCCCCCGGCTATCCGCTCAGGAGACCGTCGATGTCGTTCGCCCTCAAAGAGCGCCGCGAAAAGCGCGAGGCCGCCGAGTCCGAAAAGGATGAACCCCTGCGCGCCGACATCCGCCTGCTAGGCCGCATCCTCGGCGACACGGTCCGCGAACAGGACGGGGCCGACGTCTTCGGAATCGTCGAGCGCATCCGCCAGGCCTCGATCCGCTTCCACCGCGACAACGAAATCGAGGCCCGGCGCGAGCTGGAGGCGACGCTCGACAGTCTCGACAACGAACAGACGCTGTCGATCGTCCGCGCCTTCAGCTATTTCTCGCATTTGGCCAACATCGCCGAGGACCAGCACCACATTCGCCGCAACCGCGCCCACGTGCGGATGAAGTCGGAGCCACGTCCGGGAGCGTTGCCTCACGCCTTCAGGCGCGCCGCGGAGGCGGAGATCGACGCCGGCGAGCTTCGCGAGTTTTTCGATCAGGCGCTGATCAGCCCGGTTCTGACCGCCCATCCGACCGAAATTCGCCGCAAAAGCACGCTCACCCGCGAGTTGGAAATCGCCCGGCTGATCGACGCGCGCCATTTGTTGGAGGGCGACGAAGTCGCGCTGGCGCAAAACGACGAGCAGTTGCGGCGCGTGATCCTCATCCTCTGGCGCACCAATATGCTGCGGCTGACGCGGTTGAGGGTGATCGACGAGGTCGCCAACGGCCTCTCCTATTACGACTACACGTTCTTCAACGAACTGCCGCGCATCTACAGCGCGATCGAGGACGAGCTGGCGCGACAGGCGCCGGCCGACGCCGGCAAGAGCATCGCCTCGTTCCTGCGGGTCGGTTCATGGATCGGCGGCGACCGCGACGGCAATCCTTACGTCACCGCCGAGGTGCTGAGCGAGACCATGCGCCTGCAGAGCGCGGCGGCGCTCAGCCACTATCTCGAAGAGCTGCACGAGCTCGGCGGCGAGCTGTCGATGAGCGACGGGCTCGTGCCGGTCAGTCCGGAGCTCGCGGCGCTCGCCGAGCGCTCGACCGACGCGTCGTCGACCCGGCGCGACGAGCCCTATCGGCGGGCGATCGCCGGCATCTACTCGCGGCTGGCCAAAACGGCGCGCGAGCTCGACCACGTCGTTTCGGCCAGGCGGCCGCTGACCGACGCGGCGCCCTACTTGAGCGTAGCCGAGTTCGCGGCCGATCTCGCCGTGATCGACGCCTCGCTCAGGGCCAATGGCTCGGAAATCATCGCGCGCGGCCGTTTGCGATCGTTGATTCGCGCCGCCGACGTGTTCGGCTTTCATCTCGCGCCTCTCGATCTGCGGCAGAACTCCGACGTCCACGAGCGCACCGTCGCCGAGCTGCTCGCCACCGCCAATCCCGGCTTCGACTATCTCGCGCTCGACGAGGACGCCCGCATCGCGCTGCTGACGCGCGAGCTCGGCACGCCGAGACCACTCGTCTCGCCGTTCGTCTCTTACAGCGAGGAGACGGCCAGCGAATTGGCGGTGTTCCGCACTGCGGCGGCGCTGCGCCAGACCTACGGCCCGACCGCGATTCTTACCAGCATCATCTCCAAAACGCAGTCCGTGTCCGATCTTCTCGAGCTCGCGCTGCTGCTGAAGGAGGTCGGGCTCGTCTCGGCTGAGGGCCGTTCGGCGCTCAACCTCGTGCCGCTGTTCGAGACGATCGAGGACCTGCGGGCCTGCGTCGGCGTCATGGACCGGCTGCTGTCGCTGCACTGCTACCGCCGCCTGGTCGACAGTCTCGGCGGCGAGCAGGAAGTGATGCTCGGCTATTCCGATTCCAACAAGGACGGCGGCTTCGTCACCTCGGGCTGGGAACTCTACAAGGCCGAGATCGGCCTGGTCGAAGTATTCCGCCGCCACGGCGTGCGTATCCGTCTGTTCCACGGTCGCGGCGGCTCGGTCGGCCGCGGCGGCGGTCCCAGCTTCGACGCTATCCTCGCTCAGCCGGGCGGCGCCGTGCAGGGCCAGATCCGCATCACCGAACAGGGCGAAATCATCTCCAGCAAGTATTCCAACGGCGAGGTCGGTCGGCGCAATCTCGAAACGCTGGTCTCGGCGACGCTCGAAGCGAGCCTGCTCCAGGAGAAAGTCGCCGCGCCGGACCCTGACTTCCTCCACGCGATGGAGGACCTTTCGCAGTCCGCCTACAAGGCCTACCGCAGCCTGGTCTATGAGACCGACGGCTTCGAGAAGTATTTCTGGTCGTCGACCGTCATCACCGAGATCGCGACGCTCAACATCGGCTCGCGGCCGGCCTCGCGCAAGAAGACGACAGCGATCTCCGACCTGCGCGCCATCCCCTGGGTATTCTCGTGGGCGCAATGCCGGCTGATGCTGCCGGGCTGGTTTGGCTTCGGATCGGCGGTGAAGGACTTCATCGCCGCCCATCCCAAGGAGGGGCTCGACCGGCTCAGAACGATGTATCGCCGTTGGCCGTTCTTCCGCACACAGCTTTCCAACATGGACATGGTGCTGGCCAAATCGAGCCTGGCCATTGCCTCGCGCTATGCGTCGCTGGTGCCCGACATCGCGCTGCGCGAAGCAATCTTCTCGCGCATCTCGCGCGAGTGGCGCGATTCGATCGACGCGCTCAACGCCATCATGGAGCAGGAAGAACTGTTGGAGAGCAATCCGCTGTTGCTGCGCTCGATCCGCAATCGCTTCCCTTATCTCGATCCGCTCAACCACATCCAGGTCGAGCTGCTCAAACTGCACCGCGGCCACACCGTCGCCGATCGCGTGCTGACCGGCATCCAACTGACGATCAATGGCATCTCGGCGGGGCTGCGCAACAGCGGGTGAGCGCCAAGGCGAACTTCGCCCAAACGCCGTCAAGCACCGCGTCAAGTTTCGTCAAGTCCTGTCAAGTTTTGTCAAGCGCCGTCAAGCTCGGCGCTTGACGGCGATGCGGATTTTCTTGCATCGCCAACGTCTTAGCCTCCGTCAAGAGCGGCGGGCGGGCGGCGGCGGGAGAGGCGGCGAGGGCGATCATCGGCGTGCGGCTCCTGACGGCGGCGGACGAGAGGCTGACGAACAAACGTAGCACAAATTCTGTTTATCCGGAAGCTTTCAGCGCAGGCGGCGCATCGGCGGTGCCGAGCCCAGCCGTGAATCGCCGCTGTCGAATAAATTCATTCACGCATTTATTTGACATTGAATAATTTGGTGGCTATAAGCGCCGTCGGCTGGAGGCCGCCATGCACAATCGAACGGCTGAGCGCGGTGAATTGCGCCGGATTCTCCTTTCCGGCGCCAGCGTCCAAATGTTTGCGCCACGCCGGATCGGCAAGACGTGGTTGATGTTCAAAATCGCCGAGGACCTCGCCCGGGAGGGATGGGTAACGATCATCGTCGACGTGGAGGGAATGCGGACCGAGGAGGAATTTCTTCGCGCTCTCTGCCGCAAGCTCGAAGAAGCGGGCGGTCACGCGCAACTCGCCCTCGCGCATTTGAAACAGCGCATATCGCAGTTGTTGGCTGGCGGCTGGGAGGGCAACCCGCTGCACGCAATCGGCAAGCTCGACCCCCGTCAGTTCAGCGAAGCGCTGATCGCCGCACTGAACGCGCAGGAGTGCAAAACGCTTATTCTGGTCGACGAAATCGCGCTGTTCGTCGCCGAGAGGCTCGCCCAAGACGCCGAGGGAACCAAAGCTTTCCTTTATCACCTCAGGCGGCTGCGCCAGGCCTACCCGAACGTGCGCTGGCTGCTGACCGGCTCGGTCGGCCTCGACGTAGTGGCCCGCCGCGCCGGCCTGCAAGGCGCGCTCGTCGATCTCAAGCCGTTTCCGCTTGACGCTTTCGGCGACGAAGCGGCGCGCTCCTATCTCGTTCACCTCTGCCACGCCGGCGCCGTTCCTAAGCCGTTCGCTCTCGATGACGCAGGGTTCGCTCACTTGGCGCGCGAATTGGGATGGCTCGCGCCATTCTACCTGCAGTTGGTCGCCGACCGGATTACTCCGAGCGGGCCGCTCTGCGGCGACAAGCCGACCGCGCAAGTAGCGGATATCGATCGCGCGTTCGAGGAATTGCTGCAGCCGGCATACAGAACGATGTTCTCGCCTTTTGAGGAGCACATCGACAAGAATTTTCCGAGGCCGGATACGCAGCGCCTCCACCGAATCCTTTCCGTTTGCTGTGAGAACGCCAGCGGCGAAACCGCAGCGACGCTGCTGGCGCGGATCGGACAGGACGAGCGGCCCTTCACGCCTCGTGAACTAACGAATTGGTTGACGGCTTTGGCGACGGCCGGATTCCTGACGGTGAATAGCGACCGCTGGAGTTTCCGTTCCGGCCTGTTGCGTCGCTATTGGCATAGGTATCTTCACGAATGAGTTCGCTGTCGATCATCGCCCTTTACAATCAGGATTTGCAGGACGACGCGTCGTTCCTAGCGGGCTTCGTTGCGCGCAGCGAACTGGCGGCGTTTCTGCTACAGCGGCTGCGACAAACCCCGCCAAACGCGATGGCGGAGCACCAACTGATCGTCGGGCAGCGCGGTATGGGCAAGACAAGCCTGCTACGCCGAGTCGCCATCGGTTTGGCGCAGGACCCCGCGCTCGGCGATCGGTTCATTCCGCTGCGCTTCCGCGAAGAACAATATAACGTCGTCTCGCTCGACCGGTTCTGGCGCAATTGCGCTGAATCCTTGGCGGAATGGTGCGAGGATCATTCTCCGAGGTCGCAGTTTCCGGGTCTGTTCGACCGAATGTCAGATAGCGACGACTGGCGCGACGCCCAGGCAGTCGCCGAAGCATTTCTCGCTGAGACCAAGGCGCGCAGCGCCCGAGCGGTGCTGCTGGTCGACAACCTCGATCTCATTCTGGACGCGCTGTCGTCGTCCGAGAATTGGGCGTTGCGCCGCACGTTGCAAGCGCCGGGCGGCCCGATCCTCTATGGCGCTACGACGCACTTGCCGGATCAGACCGCCAACCGCGACGCCGCCTTCTATGAATTCTTTCGGGTACACCTGCTGGCGCCGCTGAGCGCCGACGAACTCATCAGCTGTCTGCGCCGCTTGGCGCACGCGCGTGGGCCGAGCGGCGAGCGTGTCCTGAAGATTCTCGCCGCCGAGCCCGAGCGACTGCGAGCGCTGCACGACTTCACCGGCGGCAATCCGCGCGTGCTGGCGCTGACCTACCGGCTGCTGGAAAGCGAAAACACTAACGACGCCTTCGCCGATCTCGAAGCGCTGCTCGACCAAGTGACTCCGTTCTACAAAGGCCGGATCGAGGAATACCTAACCAAGCAACAGCGAGCAGTGATCGACGCGATCGCGCTCAACTGGAACCCGATCACCTCTCACGATCTGGCCGCGGCGACGGCGATTGAGGTGACGACCATTTCCTCGCAGATCACGCGCCTGCGCAATGACGGACTGATCGAGGAAGTCGAACTCGCCGGCGCGCGCGCCGGTTACCAGATGGCCGAACGGTTCTTCAACATCTGGTACTTGATGCGCCACGGCACCCGCCGCACACGCAACCGCGTGAGCTGGCTGACCAAGTTTCTCGTTTGGTTCTATCCGGCCGAGGATCTGCGGCGAATGGCGGACGAGAAAAAGCGCACGAGCGGGCAGACAAGCAGTCCGAACTATTATCGCGAGGCGCTGGACGGCGCAGTCGAGTTCTTGTCGAGCGGCGGCGGCACTCTGGCAAACGCGGCGGCGCAATTAGAAGTGGCATCTCTGGCGCGCGCGGCATCAGCGTCACCCGCGACAGCGGGAGGCGGCCAATCGGCCAATACGCCGGTACAGCGGCTGGCGGAGAGCGACAGGATCATCGCGGAACTACAGGCGTGCGGGCAAGCAGACGGGTCGGCTCGGCTGGCGAGGGCGCTGGTCAACAAGGGCTTCGCGCTCCGCAGGCTGGGGCGCGACCAGGAAGCGATCACCGCCTATGCCGAGGTCGTAGACCGCTTTGGCGCGGCGAGCGAGCCGGCGCTGCGCGAGCAGGTCGCCAGGGCGCTCATCAACAAGGGCGGCGCACTCCGCGGGCTGGAGCGCGGCGAAGAAGCGATCGCCGCCTTCGATGAGGTCGTCGACCGCTTCGGCGCGGCGAGCGAGCCGGCGCTGCGCGAGGTGATCGCCAGAGCGCTCATCAACAAGGGCGCTGCGCTCCGCGGACTGGAGCGCGGCGAAGAAGCGATCGCCACCTATGACAGGGTCGTCGACCGCTTCGGCGCGGCGAGCGAGCCGGCGCTGCGCGAGGGGATCGCCAGGGCGCTCATCAACAAGGGCGCTGCGCTCCACGGGCTAGGGCGCGGCGAAGAAGCGATCGCCGCCTATGACGAGATCGTCGACCGCTTCGGCGCGGCGAGCGAGCCGGCGCTACGCGAGGGGATCGCCAGGGCGATCGTCAACAAGAGCGGTGCGCTCGACAAGCTGGGGCGCGGCGAAGAAGCGATCGCCGCCTGTGACGAGGTCGTCGACCGCTTCGGCGCGGCGAGCGAGCCGGCGCTGCGCGAGCAAGTCGCCTGGGCGCTGATCAACAAGGGCGTCGCGCTCCGCGGGCTGGAGCGCGGCGAAGAAGCGATCGCCGCCTATGACAAGCTCGTCGACCGCTTCAGCGCGGCGAGCGAGCCGGCGCTGCGCGAGCTGGTCGCCTGGGCGCTCGTCAACAAGGGCGTCGCGCTCGTCGGGCTGGAGCGCGGCGAAGAAGCGATCGCCGCCTGTGACGAGGTCGTCGACCGCTTCGGCGTGGCGAGCGAGCCGGCGCTGCGCGAGCAGGTCGCCAGGGCGATCGTCTACAAGGGCTTAGTGCTCCGCGGGCTGGGGCGCGGCGAAGAAGCGATCGCCGGCTTTGATGAGGTCGTCGACCGCTTCGGCGCGGCGAGCGAGCCAGCGCTACGCGAGCAGGTCGCCAGGGCGCTCATCAACAAGGGCGTCGCGCTCCGCGGGCTGGGGCGCGGCGAAGAAGCGATCGCCGGCTTCGATGAGGTCGCCGGCCGCTTCGGTGCGTCGAGCGAGCCGGCGCTGCGCGAGCACGTCGCCTGGGCGCTCATCAGCAAGGGCGCCGCGCTCGACAGGTTGGGGCGCGGCGAAGAAGCGATCGCCGCCTTTGATGAGGTCGTCGACCGCTTCGGCAAGGCCGTCGAAGCGTCACTGCGCGAGAGAGTAGCGGACGCGCTGGTGAATAAAGGCAACCTTCTCGCTGACCAACTGGGTCGCCTCGTCGAGGCGGAGACGGCCTACAGGGCGGCGATCGACGCCTCGCCGACCGCCGCGCTCATCGCAACCGGCAACATCGCCTGGATCCTCGTCGCTACTGACCGCTCCGCCGAAGCCCTAAGCTTCCGCCATGCGCTCGCAGACCTGCCAGCCGCGGGACTTGCGTTATTCGATTCCGCGCTCGAACTCATCGCCGACAATTTCGGCGCCGCGGCCGCGCATCTCGATCGCGCCCTCGCGGCCGGCCTGACGAGCGACACGTGGGACTTTCTCGACGATCTCCAGCGCTTTCTGCGCCTCGCCGACGCGCGCGGCTACGGCGAGAAGCTGATCGGCCATTTCGAGGCGGCCGGACACGCAGAACGGCTAGCGCCCGTTTACGCGGCGCTGGTCGCCTTCGTGCGCGGTGAACGCCATCTGCTCAACTTCAGTCCCGAAGTCCGCGGCCCTGCATCAAAGATCTATCGCTCGCTTGTCGCCCCGCTTTGCCGCCAAGACGGCGAAACGCCAGCGCCCACGGGCTCGCGGCGCGGCAGACCGCCAAAGCGGCGCGCTCGGAAGGCGTAAGCCCGCGCGTATCACTGTGCAGCCCGGCGAGGGCCCGCGCCACAAATGAGCCTATGGCGCGAGAGCACCTCCCGTTCCGACTCACCGACTTTCGGCGTCCACGCAGACTTTGCACCCGCCCTGCCGGCTGACCGGCCCGACCACCACCCGACATTGGTCGGGCGGCAGGAACGGCGCACAGATTTCACAGCGCTCAACGCCGTGCGGGTGGTCCTATTAGGCGATGTCGGCTTGTGAGCGCTTGCCCTTCGCGGCGGCGACCCGGCCGCCCGCGGCGACAGACACAGCAGCGATCAGCAGTGTGCGGCGGGAAAGCGGGCGAGCGCCCGTGCGCTTCGTCGGCATGTCCAAATCCCGCTCCCGCTTCACGAGGCGGCTTGCGCGCTCTCACCTCTCCGCCAGCGTCATGTCGTCGCGATGGATCATTTCGGCGCGGCCGGGCGCGCCAAGCACCTTGGCGATGTCGCGCGAGTTGCGGCCGCAGATCCGCTCGGCGCGCTTCGCGTCATAGGCGATCAGGCCGCGGCCAATTTCGACCCCGCTTTCGTCGCGGATGGCGACGCAGTCGCCGCGGGCAAAAGCGCCGTCGACGCGTTTCACCCCGGCTGGCAGCAGGCTCTTGCCGCTCTTGAGCGCCTTGGCCGCGCCGGCGTCGATCGTCACCGAACCTTTCATCTCCAGCGTGCCGCCAATCCACGCCTTGCGCGCCGTCACCGGATTGGACGGGGTGAGGAACCAGGTGCAAGGCCCGCCCTCGCCGACGCGAGCGATAGGATGGGGGACGCGTCCGTCGGCGATCACCATGTGCGCGCCGCCAGCGCCGGCGATCCGCGCCGCTTCGATCTTGGTGCGCATGCCGCCGCGGGACGCCTCGGAAGCCGCGCCGCCGGCCATCGCCTCGATCTGCGGCGTCAACCGCTCGACCACCGGAATCAGTCGCGCCGACGGACTCTCCTGCGGCGGCGCGTCGTAAAGGCCGGCGACGTCGGACAGCAGGATCAAGAGATCGGCGCTCGCCATGGTGGCGACGCGGGCGGCGAGCCGATCGTTGTCGCCGTAGCGGATCTCGCTCGTCGCCACGGTGTCGTTCTCGTTGATCACCGGCACGGCGCGCATCGCCGAGAGGCGCGCGAGCGTCTCCCGGGCGTTGAGATAGCGGCGGCGCTCCTCGGTGTCCTGTAGCGTCAGCAGCACCTGGCCGGCGACCACGCCGTGGCGGTGGAAGCTCAGCGACCAGGCGCGCGCCAGGGCGATCTGGCCGATCGCCGCCGCCGCCTGGCTGTCCTCGAGCTTCAGCGCGCCCCGCTTGAGGCCGGCGACCCGCCGCCCCAGCGCGATCGCCCCCGAGGAGACGACCAGCACATCCGCGCCGCGCTTGTGCAGTTCCGCGAGGTCGTCGACCAGGGCCTCGAGCCATTCATGCTTGAGCGCGCCCTTGGCGGCGTCGACGAGCAGCGACGAGCCGACCTTGACGACGACTCGCGAGAACTGATCGAGTTTGGGCAGCGTCGTCACGGGCGGCTTGGGCGTCGGGGGCGGAAAGGCGTGGCCTAGTGCAGGCGTTCCCGCAAAGCAAGCGGCGGTTGACCCACCCGCCGACTGGTCTTTAGAAAGACCGGCCCAGCCGGCTGAGTTGCAAGGCGGCACGGCGTCGATCCTTCCGTCCTCCTCCAGGAGCTCCGGCGATGCGCAAGTTCGACGATCTTTCCGAGCGCGAAATGCTCGCGTTGGCGATCGCCAACGAGGAAGAAGACGGGCGCATCTACGCCGACTTCGCCGACAGCCTGCGCGAGAACTACTCTTCCACCGCCAAGATGTTCATCGAGATGGCGGATGAGGAGAACGAGCACCGGCGCCGCCTCATCGACCTGTTCGTCTCGAAGTTCGGCGATCACATTCCGCTCATCCGCCGTCAGGACATCAAGGGCTACATCGTCCGCAAGCCGATCTGGCAATTCCGCCCGCTCGGAGCCGAGGCGGCGCGCAATCGCGCCGCCGAGATGGAGCGCGACGCCGAGCGTTTCTATCGCCTCGCTGTCGACCGGGCGAGCGATGCGACGATCCGCAAGCTGCTGGGCGACCTCGCCGAGGCCGAGGTCAAGCACGAGCATCTCGCCGCCAATCTCGAAGAGACGATTCTAACCCCCGAGGCGCGCCACGACGAGGACGAACGCGCGCGCCGCCGCTTCATCCTGCAGATCATCCAGCCGGGCCTGGTCGGCCTGATGGATGGATCGGTGTCGACGCTGGCGCCGGTCTTCGCCGCCGCCTTCGCCACCCACAACCCCTGGCAAGCGTTTCTCGTCGGCATCGCGGCGTCGCTGGGCGCCGGCATCTCGATGGGCTTCGCCGAGGCGCTGGCCGACGATGGCAAATTGTCAGGCCGCGGCGCGCCGCTGCTGCGCGGCTTCGTCTGCGGCCTGATGACCATCGGCGGCGGCATCGGCCACACGCTACCCTATCTGATCCCCAATTTCTTCACCGCGACGGTGATCGCCTGCGTCGTCGTCGTCATCGAGCTGGCGGTGATCGCCTGGGTCCAGTGGCGCTACATGGACACGCCGCCGCTGTCGGCGGCGGCCAAGGTCATGCTCGGCGGCGGCCTGGTGCTCGCCGCCGGCGTTCTCATCGGCAGCAGCTGATCTCGACTTGCGCTGCGCGGCGATTGTCGTCCCTCGCCCGTCCTTCAGCCGCGCCGGTCCTCCGTCATACGCCCGGTCCCGTCGCTCTTTCAAAACTTGGCCTCGCGCCCGCGGCGCGTCGTCGCAGCTTCCGAAGACCTAGTCGGGCGAGGTTGCGCCCCTTGAACAGGCGCACGCGCGTCTTGCTTAGGGGGATGTCCGGGCGCGCGGCGACGGGCGCAGCGACGGTCGACGGCAAGCGACGGCGCAACCTGCGACGCATGTAGCGCTTGGCCCAGTGCGAGCAGTAGTGCTCGAATTCGCGGTCGATCAACGCGACTTTGACGCCGGCGAAGCGGAAACATTCGCCGATTGCGAATTGCTCGATGTCGTGGCGGTAGAGCTTGGCCGCCCAGAGGCGGTCCATGAGCTCGATCGCGTCTTCGATCAGCGGCAGATGCTCCAAGCGGGCCGCCACCAGCCCGGAATTGAGCATGGGCGCGCTGACCGATTCGAAGCGGTAACGTCCAACGCGCGGCAGGTCGGTCTCGAACGGACCAAAAAACGGATACGGGTCGGATCGAACGAAGGCGTTCATCGCCGCGCCGGCGGCCAGCGCCCGCTCCACCGAATCGGTAAAGCCGGGGCGGATGAAGGTGTCGGTGTCGAGTAGAACGCTGTCGCCCTGGAACAAGCGCAGCGCCTCGACCAACGCGGCCGGCTTGGCGCGAAATAAGAAGTCGACCTCGCCGTTCCAACGCATCATCTTGATGCGGTCGGAGATATCGACGATGCGTTGCGGCCAGCCGGCGAAATCTTGCGGCCGATCGGTGAAGATTGCGATGCGCGAAGCGTCGCCGCTGAGTTCCGCCATCAGGGTCGCGACGCTATAGGCAAGCTCCCGCCGCACGCTCGGCGACTTGCCGAAGCAGAGATAGACGAATTGGGCGGGGGCCACGCGCATCTGATCAAGCAGGCTTCCGCTCCGCCGCCTCCCGCGCCAACACCCCACGCACCTTCGCGACCATTTCAGCCTCGGGAGCGGCGAACTGAGCGCGTTGGCGCAGCTCTAGGTAATCAACGCGGTCCTTGCTCGCCTTGGCGAGTTCGGCGCCGAGCCTGAGGTCGCGAATGACCACCTGGCGGCCGCCCGGCGCGTCGCGTTCGTTCGAGCCCTGGATGACGGCGCACAGACTGCCGCGCCGGTCGGCGTATTTGAGCTGGGCGTTGAGGCCGGAGGCGCCGAGATACATTTCAGCGGCGACGCCCGCCGCACGCAGCTCGGCGACGAGCCGCTGGTAGTCGGTCATGTGGTCGCGGTCGAGCACGACGACGACGACCGGACCCGGCCTTGCGGCGCCGGCGACGATCGGACTGTCGATCGCCCGCAGCGCCGCCAGCAGGCGCGAGACGCCAATCGAGAAGCCGGTCGCCGGAACCGGCTCGGCGCGAAAGCGCGCCACCAGCCCGTCATAGCGCCCGCCGCCGCCGACCGAGCCGAAGCGGATCGGCTTGCCATCCTCGCCACGCGTCTCGAAGGTCAGTTCCGCTTCGAAAACCGGGCCAGTGTAATATTCGAGGCCGCGCACGACCGCCGGGTCGAGAAGGACGCGGTCCTCACCGTAGCCGACGGCGCGAGCCAACCCAGCGATCTCCCGCAGTTCTTCGACGCCGGCCTCGCCGGTTGGAGAACCAGCGACCGCAGCCGCGAGCGCAAGTAGCGTCGCGGCGTTGTCTTTGGCCCGAGCGGCCGTATAGGCGAGCACGCGCTCGATCGCCGCCGGCTCCAGGCCTGCCCCTTTAGTGAAATCGCCGCTCTCGTCCTTGCGGCCGGCGCCGAGCAGCGCCCGCACGCCTTCCGGCCCCAGCCGATCGAGCTTGTCGATCGCCCGCAGCACGGTGAGCCGCCGCGCGGCATTCTCGATTCCGCCGAGGCCGATCGCCTCCATCACGCCGTCGAGCACCTTGCGGTTATTGACCTTGATCACATAGTCGCCGCGCTTGATCCCCAGCGCTTCGAGGCAGTCGGCGGCCATCATGCAGATCTCGGCGTCGGCGGCGGGCGTCGCCGCGCCGACCGTGTCGGCGTCGAACTGCATGAACTGACGATAGCGCCCCGGCCCCGGCTTCTCGTTGCGGAACACCCAACCGGCGCGGTAGCTGCGGTACGGCTTGGGCAGCCGCTCGTAATGCTCTGCGACGTAGCGGGCGAGCGGCGCGGTGAGGTCGTAGCGCAGGCTCAGCCATTGCTCGTCGTCGTCCTTGAACGAGAACACGCCCTCGTTGGGCCGGTCCTGATCGGGCAGGAACTTGCCCAGCGCCTCGGTGTATTCGATGAACGGCGTCTCGACCGCCTCGAAGCCGTAGAGCTCGTAGACGGCGCGGATCTTGGCCATCATCGCCTCGGCGGCGGCGATGTCGGCGGGAGCGCGATCGACGAGGCCGCGCGGCAGGGCGGCGCGAACGCGGGGGCTGGCTTCGTCGGTCATGCTCGATCCCAAAGAGCGCGCGTGCGCTTCAAATCAGCCCTGCGCCAATATTGATCGTCAGCGCAAGGATGATCGTATTGAAGAAGAACGCCACAACGCCGTGCGCGAGGCAGGCGCGGCGCATCGATCTGGACGTGGCGTTTACGTCGGCGGTCGCCGAGGCGCAACCGATGACGAACGCCTGGTAGAAGAATTCGCCCCAGCCCGGCGAATCCTCCTCGGGGAAGCGCAGGCCGGCCCGCACGCCGTCTTCGCCGGGCGCGTAATATTGGGCGGCGTAATGCAGCGCGAACATTGTGTGGGTGAAAGTCCAGGCGCTGAGGATGGTGGCGGCGACGAGGCCGATGTGCTCCCCCTTGCGCAGGCCGGTCATGTCCTTGACCGGACCAAGTTCGAAGACGATCGCCGCCAGCGCCGCCGTCGCCACGACAATGGCGATCGCCAGCAACGCCCACTGATTCTCGTCCTCCTCGGCGGCGTGAGCGCGCACGCTGTCGCTCGACCCGCGCCCCGCCATTAGGGCGATCAGGGCTAGAAACAGCCAGGCGCCGACATTCCAGGCAATCAGCGCCCGGGTCGGAGTCCGCAGCTCTCCAGACGGAATGACCAAGAAGACGACCGCCATCGCCGCGAGGCCGGCGAGCAACCGGACCCGGCGGCGCAACGCGACCAGCAGGCCGTTTCGGCCTCGCGGCGTCGATTCCGCGCCGATCGACATATGTCCTCCGCTGTATAGTCCAGTCGCCGCTTGGCTTGCCCGAGCGGCCTGACGCGGTCAAGCGGCGGCCTTTCCGCCGGCTGCATCCGGCAAGCGATGATTGACAGCCTCGGCCGGGCTTGCCACGGCTCGGTCGCCCGGATGAAGCCGGGCCAAGGACGCCCGCCGATGGCCAAGCCCCCCCAGGACGACGAACGAGCGATGCGCGCCCGGCTCGACGCGCTGAAGGGCAAGCTCGAGCACCGGGCCGCAGAACAGCGCCAGCGTGCGGCGTCGGCGGCCCCGTCCGGCGGCGGGTTTGGCGGCCCCGGCGTGACGCTCGGCCTTCAGGCCGGGGCCGAGTTCGTCGCGGCGATCCTTCTGGGCGGCGCGATCGGCTGGGGGCTCGACCGGCTGCTCGGCACAAGGCCCTGGCTCCTGATTGGCTTCTTCTTGCTGGGGACGGTCGCGGGGGTGAAGAACGTCATTCGCGTGACCTCGCCCAAAGGCCGAGACGAAGTCCGCAATTCGCCCTTGTCTGGCGGCCAAGCGCCAGATAAAGACGAGCCGCGCCCGGCCTCCAAGGCGGCGTCGCAAGCCCCGACGGGGCAGGACGAGGACGAGGACTAGACGTGGCAGGCGAAACGGGACCGGCGATCAATCCGATCGAACAATTCTCGATTACGCCGCTCATCCCGATCCGGATCGCCGGACACGATTTCTCGCTGACCAATTCCTCGCTTTACATGCTGATCGCGGTCGGCCTCGCCTGTCTGCTGATGACGGCGGGCGCGCGCGGCGGCCCCGGCATCCCCGGCCGGCTGCAGTCGGCGGCCGAACTCGCCTACGAATTCATCGCCGGCATGTTGCGCTCGGCGGCGGGCGAGAAGGGCATGCGCTTCTTCCCATTTGTGTT
>Ga0182014_10004023_pt1 | contig 17199 bp, 18 predicted proteins | sample 612S2DmetaG_FD_120489 | JGI IMG/M metagenome (GOLD analysis project Ga0182014, IMG submission 120489) | Permafrost microbial communities from Stordalen Mire, Sweden - 612S2D metaG | ecosystem: Environmental > Terrestrial > Soil > Wetlands > Permafrost | place: Sweden: Stordalen | collected... | reverse complement strand
GCGTTGAAGATGGTGGAAAATGGTCGTCAAGTCTGACATGAAGAACAGACGCTCTATGCGGCTTCCCGTTCAAACAAATCAAAGAGTTATTCCCAACAAAACAAGGTTCTGAAAGAGCCTCCTGATTAGTCCCATTCTACCTCATACATCATACTTTATTCTAAGGTTAATGCAAATTAATACCTGGCGCGCGGCACGCGGCGGCAAGGCGGTTGACACAATAGCGCAGATTTCCAATCTGCCGTATCGCAGAATTGCATTCTGCCGAGTGCCGGCAAGTTCGCAGCGCCAGTTACCTTCCAGCCCACAGCCGATTACAAATCGGCGATACGGCAGATTGGAAATCTGCGCTACTTTGTCACTGGCCCCGTAGGGGGGCGGGAGCGGAGGATCGGCCGCGGTTTGTGGAACTCCGCGACGCGTGGGCGCTACTCCGCCAAAGGGCTACGAGGAGGTTAGCCGGTTCTTCATCACCAGCACGTTCCGATTGCCAGAACGCCGGTATTCCAATTCATCCACACTCTTGCGGATTAGAAGGATGCCCAGGCCTCCCAAAGGCTTTTGTTCCAGGGGGAGCGAGGTATCCACTGCGGGCGCGTTCAAGGGATTGAACGGGCCGGCGTCGTCCTCGATCTCCACGCGCAGAGCCGCGGGCTCGAGCGCAAACCGCACGGTGATTGTGCCGGACGGGCCGGGATAGCCACCGTGCGCAATAATGTTGGCGAGATGTTCCTCTAGCGCCAAATGCAGGCGAGCGACGCACCGCGCGGGGAGGCGATGCTCCGCGGCCAGTTCGTCCAGCGCGTCGTGGACAAGCGGGATTTCCGAAGCCTGTTGGTGAAGCGATACTTCCAAGTTGCCAGGGCCCGCCGCGCGTATTCACCACTCGCGGCCAGGCGCGTCAAGGCTCACCGAGCAACCCCGGACTGTCCGCCTTCGACGATCACGTCCTTGAAGCCGGTCATTTCCAGGATCTCGCTGATGCCCGGCGAAGGGCGGGTGACGAGCAGGGTCTTCCCGCTGGTCTTCATCTGGCGGTAGTACTGGAGGAGCACGCGGATGCCAGCGGAGCAAATCCACTCGGCCTGCGACAGGTTGATAAAGATCTCCTTGGCGCCGGCCCTGATGGCGGCCAGCACCTCCAGTTCCAGTTGGTTGGCCGCCGCTCCGTCAATGCGCCCGGGCACCATCAGTTCCCAGTTGTCGCGTTCAATGGTTTTCGTGATTTCCATAGTGGTTTTCCGTAAGCCGAACCATTATAGTCGCACCGCGCCAGGTACGCCAACGCTATTCGCGTCGGCAGATCATACGCTTAAATGTCGCTCCCCCCGTTTTTGGTCAGCCGAGTTTAGCCAAATCACCTTCCGGCCGCTATTCAGTCGTGCTGCGATGTTCGGGCTTGGGTTCAGAAGAACCCGCACAGCCAACCGGCGGCGATGGCCGCGCACCAAGCCGCGCAGGCGGCGGCCAGAACGTCCATTGTGTAGTGGGCACGAAGCACGATCACAGTGGTTGCTTCCAGGAACGCCACGACCCCTGCGGCTACCGCCAGCCACCAGGGAGCAATCCTGGCGATCTCAATGGCGCCAAGCACCGCTACCGCCGTGTGGCCGGAAATGAAGAAATCGTTGCCGGTGCCGTAGGTCACGAGCAGCGACGGGAATCCCGGATAACGCCAGATCATTTCCTTCGGTTCCGGCAACGCGCAGAGCGCCTGGCAGACCTGGCGGAAGGCAAAGAGTATCAACAGCGCCACGAAAGGACGCAGGCTGGGTCCGAAGATGCCGGCGCCGATGAGGAAGAGGCCGAACGCGTCGATGAAGAGCGAGCTGATGATCAGGGTCGAGTTGCCCGCGCGCGGATGGCTCAGCAGGTAATGGGTCAGCGGGACGGTGAGCTCATGGATCCCGTCCCCGATTGCCTCGTCTTTCAGGCTCCGGCTCCCGATCAGAGCCTGGCTCCAGAACCAGGCCACTAGCGCGCAGACGGCCAGGCCCGCCCTCAGCCCGTAGTGAAGAAGTCTTCCGCCGCCGAGCGCCAACTCGCGAGAGAGCAGGAAAACGCAAGTGCCGATTGCGCCGACCAAAAGAACCCAACCGATCAATCGCAGGAGAGTCCGGCGGGAGTGGCCATTGGAGTCTTTGTCCTCGTCTGTCATCGATGTCCTTGCTGGCCCTGAGCACCGGCCGGTGGCTTCGTCTTCAGCCCGGCCAGCATTGTCTCCAGTTGCTCGCGGATTCTCGCCATTACCGGATCAACTTCAACGCCGCGCTCGCGCAAGGGGCTGACCTCAATGGCTTCGCCGACTTCGACGGCCGCCCGAAGCGGCCTGTGAATATGGACCTTGTCGGTAAGGTCCTCCTCATACCGCTCCACCGTCTCGAGCATTTGCTCGGGCGTCGTGTGCTCTCCGAAATACTCAGGTGGATAGAACGCGATCTGCTGCGCGAGGTAGGTATCCGCAAGCTGCCGCCAGCGTCGCGCCCGTTCGTGCTCGGTAATGTCGCCGGCCACCATGTCCGGGAGGATGGCGGTGCGGATGGTCTTGATCCGGGCCGTGGTTTCGCCTTCCCGCTTGCCCTTCAGCCACTCCTGCTCCAGCGGCACCAGCAGCCGGCCAATAAGGCCATCAAGGCGCTCGCGAAGCGTTCCGGTCTGCCGCTCTCCGAAATATTCCATTTCTTTCAGAGTGAGCAGGGCCAGTCCCACCTTGGCAATTCGTGAAAGCAATGGCTGGCCGGACAACGGTTGCCAGGTAAGCCGCCGTTCGATGTCCTCCAGCATGGGCATCAGTGTCTTTTCGACGTCGCCGCCGAACCAGTAGCGAATGGCGACTGGGTGAACCACCACCTTGCCCGGGGGCTGCAAGGCGGACCGCTGCTTGGCGGCGCTGCGCGCGATAAACGCCGTTCCCTCCATGAGATTATTCAGACGGTCGTTGGTGCGGGTGATCACACCCTCAGGGAAAAGCACCAGTGGACGCCGGGCTTCGGCCAGGATCTGGATGGCACACCTCAACGCCTCGCGGTCCATGCCTTCGCGGTAGATGCTGAAGGCTCCCATGCGCGGAAGAATCCAGGCCAGCATCCGGTTCTGCATGAAGAGGTGCCAACTGGCGACGATGTTGAGTGGACGGCCAATCCTTTCCGACAATAGGCCGATCACCATGGGGTCGCATGGCCGGCAGTGGTTCGGTGTGAGCATGATCCCGTGCCCGGCCTTCACGGAAGCCTCCAGACGCTCCACTCCGAACAGCTCGTACGCCTCTACCCCATGACTTCTGTTCAGGTAGGTCGGCAAAAGGAAGCGCATGACCATCGGCCAGAAAGCGCCGGGTTTCGGAGGAACGAAACGATAGGGCTTGTCAATGATGATGCTCCGCATGCCTGGTTGCCTCGGACCGGAGGTTGGCACACAACAACCGGGCGAGTCAAGCTAGTCCAAGTGGTATCAGAAGTGCTGCCCTAAGGGGTTTATGGCAGAACAGAAAAGAATTCTCGGGAAGCGGATACTCCTGGTCGAGGATGAGCAGGGGGCTCGTGAGTCGATCAAGCTACTGCTCTCCATTGATCGGCACGTCGTTGTCGAAGCTCCCAACGGCGAGCAGGCGCTCGAACAGTTAAAGAGCCAACCCTTTGATCTGGCGATCGTTGACTACTTCATGCCGGGAATGCGGGGCAGCCAGCTCGCTCTTCATATCCGGGAAATTGCCCCCGCCTTGCCAATCGTGATGATCACCGCCTATCTGGAAAAGCTTGCAGATTCTGACAAACCGGTGGATGCGGTCATTGGAAAGCCCTTCGGCATCGCCGAGCTGCGCCGGGCCATCGCCAAACTTCTGTCCTGATCCGCCGACGATAAGAACCCCTCAGCTCGATCCTTCGGCGGCTTGGGCTGTCTTCGCCCGCCTTTCCCTGGTCTCTCCCCGTTTGTGCGACTGCCGTTGCCGACTCCGGCGTCGCTTGAGCTTGTCCTTTACCACCAGCACCGTCAGGACCATGGCAACAATCAGCGCAAACGCAATCACCGCCCCCAAAGCCGGATCAGTAAAACACTCGTGGAAGAACCGGCTCATAACTCTCCCCTCCGTGCGCTATCCTGGTTGCAACGACGAGTCTCAAACATAGGCTTGTAGAATTGTTGCGAGCGTCTCAGATTTGAACTGCTTGGACTATCACCGGGGTACCCGATCCTTGATGCCCCTGAGAGGGCATTGTTTCACGTCCAATAATTATCCCGGTAACCATTCTTTTGTATATTGAGCTATGCGCGTCCAACATGCAATCTGTTTAATGCCAGAGGTTTAGAGCATCACCAAGCTCGCGACTTCAGTTCGGTATAGCAAGGACGTTGAACGTCTGTGTCTGGGTGGGAGCAGACGTCCTGACGAGACGTCCTTACCCGAGCCTGGTGCAGCCCTGGAACATCACGATGTCCCGCTTCATTGACTTGTCTCCGCTGCCGTGACACCCTCCGATCATGTGTTCTAATCGAGCCCCGTTCTTCGGTTCCGCCAAAGCGTTAACCCGCGTCAACCTTGGCGGATGGCTTTGCCTCCTAACGCTGGTGCCGCTGGCCATTGGCGGGCCGGTGGCCCGCGCGGAATGGCCGGAATTCCGCGGGCCGTGGGGGGATGGCCATGCCTCGACCGCGGGCGACACCAAACCCATCGGCCTCCCGCTCCAATGGAGCGAGACCAACAACGTCAAATGGAAGACTGAAATCCCCTATCGCGGCTGGTCCACCCCCGTCGTACTGGGCGGGCAGGTCTGGCTGACTACAGCGACCATCGAAGGCCATGACTTCTTCGCCATCGGCGTGGACGCCGAAACCGGCCAGATTCGCTTCAACGAGAAGGTGTTTCACAGCGACAATCCCGAGCCCCTCGGCAATGGCGCCTCGATGAACTGTTACGCGACGCCTTCCCCGGTGATCGAGCCGGGCCGGGTCTATGTTCACTTTGGCAGCTTTGGGACGGCCTGCCTGGACACGAGCACGGGCAAGGTGCTCTGGAAGCGGGACGACCTGCGCTGCCGTTCTTACCGCGGCCCGTCTTCATCCCTGGTCGCCTTCGAGAACCTGCTGATCCTTACTTTTGATGGCGTCGATTTGCAGTATCTCGTCGCCCTTGACAAGCAGACCGGCAAGACCGTCTGGAAGACGGACCGCTCCGTTGCCTGGAACGACGAGAACGTGCCGGGCCAAATGGCGCGCGACGGGGATTTGCGCAAAGCCCACAGTACGCCGTTGATCGTCACCGCGGCGGGGAAGCCGCTCATGCTCAGCGCCGGAGCCAAGGCGGCCTATGGCTACGACCCGCGCACCGGACGGGAGCTGTGGAGAGTTCAGCATCCCGATTATTCGGTCGCACCTCGGCCTTTGTTCGATCACGGCGTGGCCTTCTTTGTCACCGGCAATTCGCTGAGGGAAATGTGGGCGGTGAAAACCGACGGACAAGGCGACGTCACCGACACCGGCGTGGCATGGAAGTTCAAAACGCACGTGTGCAAATACGCCTCGCCCCTCCTCGTGGACGGCCTGATCTACATGGCGGCTGAGGAAAACTACGTCACCTGCCTCGAAGCCGCGACCGGACAGCTCGTCTGGACCGAGAACATCGGCGGCAAGTACGCGGGTTCGCCGATCTACGCCGATGGGCGGCTGTATTTCTTCAGCCAGCAAGGCACGACCACCGTCCTCAAACCCGGCCGCACCCTCGAAGTCCTGGCGACAAACACCCTTGCCGACGGCTTCATGGCTTCGCCGGCGGCCTCCGGCAGGGCGTTCTACCTGAGAACCCGGACGCACCTTTATCGGATTGAATCCTCCGAGCCCAAGTGACGCTGAGGAGCCACTGCGCCTCTGTGGAGCAGCCCCACCTTGGGTAACCTTGGGGTATCATTGGAGATTCTGCTGGCCAGGGGAAAAGGCTGGCAATCTGTTGCTTTTTGAAGGACAATAATGCCATGGTAAATGCGCTTCTATCGATGACCATATGAGCCGTGGATGCCTGACAGTGCGTGTCCTGCGGAGGGGGTTTACGTTGATCGAATTGTTGGTGGTCATCGCCATCATTGCCATTCTCGCGGCCTTGTTGCTGCCAGCCTTGTCCAAGGCCAAAGAAAAGGCGCTCGCGATGCGTTGCGTCAACAACAGCCGCCAGATCGGCCTGGCGTTTATGCTTTACGCCGGGGACAACGGCGAACATCTCCCGGACATCTACACCAAGGCTTGGCTGGGCACTGGCGTAGAACCTGGTGGAGATTGGTGGTTTCAGGCACTGTCAAAAGGCAAGTACGTCACGGCCTTCTCCATATCGAATAATGTCTGGCGCTGTCCGGCTGTCAAAGACAGTGAGATCCAGACGATTTTTGGAGCCCGGTGGGAGGGCTACGGACCGGTGGAAGGGACGATCATCCGCTATGCTTTCCTGAACGCGGGGGGCGTCAATCCACTGGGAAGCCGGCGGTTGACCGCCCTGACGCGCCCGACTTTTCTCTGGCTTATGGGGGACACCGGCATTCCAAAGAACTCGAGCAACGTCCCCGCGGGCGGTTACCTCACCGAGATCGTCACTTTCGCGCCGGATCCCCAGCAAGGCTGGCTGCTATTCCAGCCGCAGAAGCAACCCGCCTGCCGCCACAATCTGAAAGCGGGTATTACTTTTGCGGATGGCCATATCGAGTCCTGGAAGTACTTAGATCTTCGGAACAACAAGAACGACGTGTTTGGTCGAAACTCGCTCTAGCTCGGCTGGGGCGGCTGTCACCCTCATCCAAGTAAGGTGTGCGCGGACGTGAGTGGCTACACGCCGCGGCAGGTGCGGCCAAGCGCCGAACGGCTGCGGGCTTGGATTCGAGGGAGAGCCCTGCCTCCCTTGCTTTCGCCAGTGAGAGAGGCAGAACTCATCAGAATCGCACTCCAGGATGGAACTTACTCCCATGAGCCCCGGAATCCAAGGTGAGTGAGATTGCAGATGGCGGCCAATCAAAGGGCCGCGGGAGGATCCACAGGATAGAGCGATCTCAACCGCCAATCGGCGGAAAATGGATCTTAGGATGATGGGGACTGAGGAGGCCCGAGATCCAAATCAGCGGGTTAAGAGGGACGAACAGAAAAGGCACGACCACAGCCAATGGGTATTGCCACCAGCGCGGGGTTAGGGCCTGGCGGTCCGTGGGCGCACAAATGGCCGGCAAATATACCATCAAACCGTAAACGAATATCCAGAGCCCAAACTCCTGCGCATGCTGCAGCCCGAAGCTCATTTCCGCCAATGTGCCGCTCAGGCCGAACAGCACGAAAACCGCGAACGGACTGAAGTCGTAGCGCCAGAGAATCACCGCCCAGCCCATGAACAACCCAATGAAGGGTACCACGCTGTGCAACGCGACCACATCCAGGTAGATCGCGGAGGCCGTGATGTAGGCTTCGCCCACTTTGACCCCGAAAAGCGGGGCCAGGTTGGTCATCGTCGTGGTGATGGCTTCTTCGATCAGGGCGAGCGCGGTGGCGAACAGGATGAATTTGAGTCGCCAGTCCAACCGGACCCGCGCCATCGCCGCCCGAATCGGCTCCCGGAAGCCATGCATCATTATCCCACCCAGGAAGACCCACAGCAGAATCAGGCCCCAACCCATGCCGATAACGGCGCGAGCCCGGTGGTTCTGCCAGACGAAGATCGTGATGGCGGAGGTGGTTAACACCAGCCAAAAGGCAAGGGCTATAACGAAGATTGATCTGGCATGCTTCATGCGCCGAACAAAGGTCTAGTGTGCCCGGTTACACCGGCCTCCGCGAGGTGAATGTGGGAATTCCTTCGCACTCCTCGTTTCTGCGCGAATGGCTAGGCATGGTGCTTTTGAATAGACCACGAGCCCCATAAATGGCAATTTCACGAGCATGTCGAAGTTGGTCAGAACGAGGAGTCTCCGGTGAGGCAATGTGATGTGGTAGTCGTTGGCGGCGGCCCGGCTGGGTCAACCTTGGCCGCGTTGCTGGCCCGATCTGGACTCGATGTCGCGGTCCTGGAACGGGAGACTTTCCCGCGATATCACATTGGGGAGTCGTTAATCCCTGAAGTCCTTGATGTATTGGAGGAGTCTGGCGCTCTGTCGGCGGTCGAAAGCGCCGGGTTTCTGCGCAAGGAAGGCGGGGTATTCCGCTGGGGCGCCAATCCCGAGCCCTGGTCATTCCATTTCGACGAAGCAAAGGAGCGGTATTGGTTCACCTATGCCTACCAAGTGGTGCGCTCGGCCTTTGACAAGATCCTGCTGGACCACGCCCAGGCTTGCGGCGCGGAAGTCCTGCAAGGGGTCTCAGCACGCGAGTTTTCGGAGCAACCCCTGCCCGAAGCCAAATGGACCGGCGGGAGGATCACCGGCACGAGGGCGGACGGGGAACGGCTGGAACTCGAGGCGAGGCTGGTGGTGGATTGCTCCGGGCAAACGGGCTGGTTGGCGTCCAAGCTTAAGCTCCGAAAATACGACCCTTTCTTAAGGAATGTTGCTGTCTTCGCCTACTTCCGCGATGCAACGCGCCTGCAAGGGAGAGACGCCCATGCGATCTTTTGCGAAGCTATGGAATTCGGGTGGTTTTGGAACATCCCGCTACATGACGGCACGAACAGTGTAGGGTTGATCACGAAGGCCGAGTTGTCCCCGGCGGCCTGTGACCGGACCGCGTTCTACGAATCGGCAATTCAGAAGAGTGTTTACACCCGGGATATGCTCTCCCGAGCGACTCGGGTCAGCGAGTTGAGGAGCATCGCGGATTATTCGTATCGACCCAGCCGGCTGGCCGGTCCGGGCTTTATGATGGTCGGGGATGCGGGGAACTTCATTGACCCTATTTGGTCCACGGGGGTCATGCTGGCCACCACCAGCGCCCGGCTGGCTGCCCGGGCGATCGTCGAGTCATTTCGCTCGGGATCGTCCCAGGCATTGGCTGAGTATGAAACCACGGTCCAGCAGTTGATAGGGCGCTACCGGCAGTTCATTTACTTCTTTTACCGGACAAATGCCTCGCCGGAGAACTACTTTTGGAAGGCCTACTCGATGCTGCCGAGCGCAGCGGACCCGAAGGACGCGTTTATTCGCCTCATTTCCGGCCGCTTGGGGTTGTAAAGGTCCCGGTTTCCATCGCTCTTGCCTTCACCCCTACCAAAGCCGTGACCGATTTGACGAGCAAGGAAACCTCATGCATGTTTTCTAACATGAAAATATCCATGCTCCTTTGTGCGCTATTGCTCCTGCAGGTGGTTTCTGTTCGAGCTGCTGACACCCTTTACAGCGTTCCGCTCAAGGATATCGACGGCCTGCCAACTTCGCTGAAAGCTTATAAGGGGAAAGTCCTGCTGATTGTCAACGTCGCTTCGAAATGCGGATACACTCCGCAGTACACCGGACTTGAGGCACTCCAGGAGAAATACAAGGACAAGGGTTTTTCGGTCCTCGGCTTCCCCTGCAATCAGTTCGGAGGCCAAGAACCCGGGACCAACGAGGAAATCAAACAATTCTGTTCTTCCAAGTATCAGGTGACCTTCCCTCTGTTTGACAAGATCGATGTTAATGGACCCAACCGCCACCCGCTTTACGCCATGTTGGCAGGCGACGCTTCTCCCTTTCCTGGCGACATCAAATGGAACTTCAGCAAGTTCCTCATTGGGCCCGATGGGAAGATTCTGAAACGGTTCGAGTCCAAGGTGAAGCCTGACTCAGCAGAACTGGTTCAGGCTGTTGAGGCGGCCTTGCCCGGTAAGTAGCCCCGCACTATCCAGGCGGACCATGCTAGCTTGAGACGAACCGACCCACCTTTGTTTTGAGCGGCCTTTCACCTGGCAACCAGCCAGCCGGCGCCATCTTCCCTTGCGATGGTAATGAACCGTTGCCATCCGGCTATCCAACTCAACTGCCAACCAAGAGTTTAGCGTGCTTCACGAGAAGCTGTCAGACCTTGCCAGGCCGGCTGCCAAGGGCTTGCAGAATTGCTTTGCGGAGCTCGGCATAATTGACAGGCTTCTCAAAAAGCGCGACTGCGCCCGCAGCCAACGCCTTCTCCCGGTACTGCGGCTGCTCGGACCCGGTAATCATGATCACCGGAATGTCTCCAAGTCCCGGAAGACGCTTGAGCCAGTGCATAACGGTGAATCCACTCCACTCCCCTCCGTCCACCCCAGCAGGAAAATTGATGTCCAGGATGATGACGTCCACCTTGGCCGATTCGGCTATGGCGGCGACGCTGGCCGCATCTGGTGTCGTATTAACGGTAAACCCATCGGCCTTCAGTTTCGTTTCAAATGCCTTCAGCACGACGAGGTTGTCGTCCACCACCAGTATCCCGGCCGGAATTCCGCTCAGGGGCGCATTAAGTTTTCCCTCCGGCACCAGCCCAACCTCGGGCAGGAAGGCCTTCTTTTCCCTGTTCCAGTTCTTCTTAGGAGAGAATCCCTGCTTCTGATCCTCAACCATCTGTAAAGTCATAGACGTGGCCATCGATTACACATTATACGTTCCAAATCTACACACGTGTGTCTTCTAAAGGCACATTCTTCTGCCCGCCTTTGCTGCGGCGGGTTATCAATTGAGCCAGAACCGCGACTGATTGCCCATCAACCCCTACATCCCGGCGATCCTGGGCAGCTTCTTGTCGAGCCAGCCTTTACCGTGCCAAGTATGGCCTGACGCCGGCAAGCATGCCGCAAGCGCCGTGAATATCCTGGCCGCCGCTGTAACGCCGGGCGATGGGCATGCCCAGCTTCACGCGGAGCGCATCCCGGAAAGCATCCAACTCGGCATGCGACGGCGGGCGGAAGCGCCCTGTCGGGTCGTTTACGTCAATCAGGTTGAGCTTGATTGGCAGTCCGCGAGTCAAGTCCGCCAGCCTTTGGGCGTCGCCCTCGCCTACATTCACCCCGGAGATCATGGTCCATGCTAGCGTGACCCGCTGCCCACTGAGGGCGTGATACTCCCTGAGCGCCTGAATGAGGTCGGGCGTTGGATTCCCCTGTTCGACCGGCAACAACTGCCGTCGTTGGTGTGGGTCTGCGGAAGTCAGCGAGACAACCAGCCGGGCGCGATGCCCTTCGGCCGTAAAGCGGCGGATGCCGGGGATGATGCCAACCGTGGAGAGCGTGATCGCTTTGGCGGCAATGGCCATCCCGCATGGTTCGGATAGGATTTGGATGGCCGTCATCACCGCGTCGTAATTGAGCAGCGGTTCCCCCATTCCCATGAAGACCACCCCGCGAATGGGATGCGGCGAATCCGCCTGCATTTTGACGACTTGATCCACGATTTCCCACGCGGCGAGGTTGCGGCCAAAATCCATCCGGCCCGTAGCGCAGAAGACGCAACCCATGGCACAGCCGACCTGGGAACTGACGCAGGCCACATACTTCAAGTCATCCGGCCGGTGTAGGAGAGGAATGCGGACCGCCTCGAACTGACCGAGCTCTTGACCTTGAAACAGGTATTTGGTGAAACCGTCCTGCGGCGAGACGACTTTGTGGACCTGCGTCAACTGAGGAATCTCCGTCAAGGCGAGCAGGTCATCCCGCAACCGGGCGGTAAGGTCGCCGCCCAGAGCGGGCAATTCGCCGCGCCTCACGGAAGCCGCCAAAAGCCGCCGCGCCAGGTGCGGGGTCACCCCAGCATGCGCCAGGGTGGCGTGCAACTGCGCGGAGGTCTGGTTCTTCAACAGGATCGGCATACTCGCATTCGCCTCTGCGTGAACGAAAAGACCTGAACTCACAGCCGCTCGCTGCCTTAGCGACAATTTCAACAATGCCGGCCGTGAAGCAACGCTCCAGCCGAGGTTGACCTCGGCGCAAACGCCGCCTTCACGCTTGGGCGATTAAGCACCAGAATCGTGAACACCCCGAGCACGGTTCCGAAGGGCACGGACAGGCATTCCACACACGCCACCACAAAACAGAATGTGTAGTGCTTCCGGCGGCCTACACATCTTCCCGCAATCAGAACCAGAGCCGCCATGGCCCAGCCGAAGAGAATCAAGAAGCTCCCCAATATCACGAAGAGCCAGCCAAGGAATGCGGGAGGTTGATCGTTGCCATGTCCGAGTAGATGTGGAGCGACGATGAAGACGAGCCCAAGGACGACATGAATGATCGGAATGCAAGCAAACAGAGCCGTTATGCCCCCCTTGAGGTAATGAAAAATGGACAAGAGCCTCAGGTGTTCATCATCTAGGATGCGCTGTGGAGTTGGCGAAGGTGTTTCCATGGCAAAGAGAATAGCAAAGCCGGAGCAGGTGGTCTCCTAAAAATGGTTCCCCTCCCTTGCGCCAACCACAAGCGATACCATGTCGCCGCTCTCGACCGCTGCCTCGAGGCGCTTGCCCGCCTGGGTGTTGTCTGGGATCTTCTGCGAGCCGCCTGGGCCGATGTCACCGCGCGCCAGAACGCTTCGGAGGGTTGGGGAGTCACGCACAACCGCCCACTCGACGCCGTTGCCGCCATGCGCATCGCCCATTGCCACGCTGGCCTTGATGCTCACGCGACCCTGGCGCGGGCTCTGCCAGCCGACAGCCACATCGCGGCCCGGTAAAGGGTGCATGGCGACACACCGTGCCGGGATGCGCAAGTCGCTCGCGAGGCCCGGCTCGCTTGCTGCGTTGGCTCCGAACCACGGAATATCGCCCGTGGACCAGCCCCGCACGTGAGGCACCCCCAGGATCGCATCCACCTTTGTGGCCAGGAGTTGGCGGGGTGGCGGCGCGTCCGCGATGCTGGTGGCGATGGCCAGCGTCTGGTTCAACCCGGTGGCGCGGACAAAGAAGCCGTATTCGGGAGCCAGAACGGGGCCTTGTTCGAGGTCTGCGGCGAGAAAAGAGAAGCTGCCGGACTTGGTCCACACCGTAACGATGGTTCGCGCCACATCCTCCGCCTGGGGGTGATAGGGCCATACCCGTCGCCACCGTGAATCACCGATATAGAGCAATCGAAACCTGACGCCCCGTCGCTCACCTCCTTTGGACTCTGCTTCGGCCTTCGGTTTTCGGCCTTCGGGTTTCAGACCCCCCTGCCCTCCCGCCGACAGCTATGTAGCCGACCCAGTGATCTTCGTTCCTTTACTTCCTCCCAAAGCCTGGTGTTGCCCCAAACGGCCGTCATAGACCTCCAGGTGCCCGTCATAGGCGAGCGGCGCGCGGGATGGCTCGTAGCCCCATTCGATCTCCACGTCCATCTGCTTCCACTTATCAGGCATAAACGCTTGCACCGCAGGAACCGAGAATGCGGACGCTTCTTTCGGACTGCGCACCGCCGCCACCACGCCCCAGGTGTCCATCGGGATGGCGCAGGAATACATGCAACCATCCGCGCTGACCTCTGGAGAGGCAGCCTCTTTGAACGTGCGCGGGTTCCACCAGGTGTGCGCGGTGTCATCCTGCCCATTGAAGCAGGAGACCACCAACCGCTCCGGAGTGGTCGCGAGGGCTTGCCGGGCAGGATCAGGCGGGTAACATCGCGTCAATGACTTACGTTGATTGCATGTCAGCCTGGAAATTGAACTCGAAGGCATTGTCAATGGTGGCGGCGATCGCGCTCTGTGGCGGACTTGACTCATCAAGTCTGCTGGCGGGGGAGGCCAACTGGCCGCAGTTCCGCGGGATGGGCGCTCTCGGCATAACCACCAATAAAGACCTGCCGGAGAACTGGTCGGCGTCCGAGAACGTCGCGTGGAAGGCGGAGATTCCCGGGCGCGGCTGGTCGTCGCCCATTGTGTGGGGCGACAGGGTGTTTCTGACGACGGCGGTGAACTCGGGCGCATCCGAAGCGCCGAAGAAGGGGCTCTATATCGGGGGCGAGCGGCCTAACGCGCCGCGGCTGGAACACGAATGGAAGTTGGTTTGCCTTGATTTGTCCTCAGGAAAGGCGCGCTGGGAGCGCGTCGTCCATCGGGGAGAGCCGGCAGGGCCGATTCACCTCAAAAACAGCTACGCCTCGGAGACGCCGGTTACCGATGGCGAGCGAGTTTATGTCTGCGTGGGCAATGTGGGGGTGTACTGCTTGGACTTCACAGGCCGCGAGGTTTGGTCCAAACCGCTGGAGCCCCACAAGACGCGAATGGGCTGGGGAACGGCGGCTTCGCCGGTGTTGCACCGGGACCGGCTATACGTGGTCAGCGATAACGAAGAGCAGTCTTACCTGCTGGCGCTCGATAAGAGCATCGGCAAGGAAGTCTGGCGCGTGGACCGTGATGAGAAGAGCAACTGGTCCACGCCTTACGTGTGGGAGAACGGACAGCGGAGTGAAATCGTGACCGCCGGCAGCGGCAAAGTCCGCGCCTACGATCTGGAGGGCAAGCTGGTTTGGTGGTTCAAGGGCATGTCCAGCATCACCATCGCGACACCGTATGCGGACGGAGGACTGTTGTATGTCACTTCGGGCTTCATTGTGGACAGAGCAAGGCCAATTTATGCGCTTCGGCCAGGTGGCAGCGGCGATATTTCCCTCCAGGCGGGGCAGACCAACAACGCCAGCATCGTCTGGTGCCAACCGCTGGCGGCGCCCTACAACCCGACAACTCTCGTCTATGACGGGCGGCTTTATGTGTTGTATGACCTCGGGCTGTTGAGCGCTTTCAATGCGCGGACTGGCGAACTCCTTTACGATCGCCAGAAGCTGCCGGGAGGATTGCATTTCACGGCCTCACCATGGGCCGGCAATGGCCGAATCTTCTGTCTGAATGAAGACGGCGTGACCTTCGTGGTTCGGGCCGGTGATCAATTTGAGCTCTTGCACACGAACAAGCTGGGCGAGGACGACATGTGCATGGCCACGCCCGCGCTGGCTGGCGACCACGTGCTCATCCGGAGCGCGGCACGGGTTTATTGCATCGGCAAGCAGCCGTAAATTTGCTCAGCCGCGATAAACGCCGTATTCCCTCACCGCTTCCCACATGGCCATGATGTTCTCGGGGGGCACGTCGGCTTGGATATTGTGGACGGTGTTGAAGACGAACCCGCCGCCGGGAGCCAAATCGTCGATGCGCCGTTTCACCTCGTCGCGCACTTCCTGCGGGGTGCCGTGCGGCAGCACGCGCTGCGTGTCCACGCCCCCACCATAGAACGTGAGGTCCTTGCCAAAGTTCTTCTTGAGCTCCTTGGTATCCATGCCGGCGGCACTCACCTGCACCGGGTTCAGGATGTCGATGCCCGACTCGATCAGGTCAGGGAGGAGGGGCGAGATCGCGCCGCAGGAATGGTAGAAGATCTTCACCGGCACCTGGGCGTGCTTCTTAATGAAGGAGAACAGCTTCGTGTGGTGGGGCTTGATGAGCTTGCGGTAAAGCTCCGGGCTGACCAGGCAACGGTTCTGGCTCGCGAGATCATCCGCTTCGGAGACCATCATCACGTTTGGGCCGAGCAGTTCGAGCGCTCGCGCCCAGTACTTCATCTTCACTTCCATGATGAGGTCGAGCAGCGCCTCGGCGAACGGCTGGTTGGCCACCATGTCGCAGTAGAAGTTCTCAAAACCGCGCATCCAGAGGGCGATCTCGAAGATGCCGGGGGCGTTGCGGCCGAGCACGTAAGCGACCTGCTTGCGGTTCATCAACTCGTTGGCGCGCGCGACCATGCCCTCGTAGCGACCCGGGTCGAGCGGGTCGGGGAATTTGTATTTCGCTAGCCCTTCCAGAGTATCGACCTCGGCCAGAGGATGCCGGCGCATGTCGTAATAAAGGCCTCCGTCTTGCGGTTTCCACCATTCGATGCCCCACTCATCGACGAGCTTGTCGTAGCCTTCCTCGCTCCAGGGCAGCGCGCTGATGCCGCGCGGCTTTGAGGGGTTCACGCCCCATACGTCCACCTGCAGCTTCTTCTTCACATCCTCGTGTACCCGCGCGAGCTGTTGAATGGGGTCCTCGATCTCGATCTCGACTTCCGGGAGGCCAAGATGCTTCCGCAGCCGGCGATAAGCCCGCTGATGGATGCCGGTGAGGATCGTGCCGCCCAGGTCATACGGCACCCGGTCAGGTTCCTGGTGATTAAGCGCCGTCGTTACGCGACGGCGGCTGGTCCACGCTTGATCGGTCATGGCTTTCTTTCGTCAGGAGACGCGCTGCGCTCTGCCTGGATTCAGGCAAACGGAGTTGCGTCCCGCAACATTCGGCTCACTCTATCCGAAGGCCCCTCACCTGCCAAGAAGGTAAGGCGAACCGGGCGCCGGTCGGGCGGACAGTACCACCCGCCGCCAGCCGCCCAAATCCGAATTCCGAGGGCCCACACCCGAAAGAAGGCCGAATACCGAAGGCCGAAGCCACGCTTGGGCATGTCGGATTTCGGGTTTCGGCCTTCTTTCGGCGCTCGGATTTCGGGCTTCGGGTTTGGGCCTTTGCGCTCACGGGTTGGTGGTACTGTCCAGATAATCCCGCGCCGGTCACCCAGGCGCCGGGCCAATCGCGCTCCCCGCGACGCCACGCCGCTATACCCGGGCACCCCGCTTGGTGTGAGCCTGCGCTTCCGGCAGCCTGTTTGAGCGAAAAAGCCTTGAGTGGGGACGCAGACGGGCCATGCTTCACGGATGACAAATCTCAGGAACGTGTTTTGGCTCTTCTCAATCCTACTAACTCTGAGCGCCACAGCTCTGGCACAAACCCAACCGCCGGCCACAGATTACAACGTGTTGGTGTTCTCAAAAACGCTCATGTTCCGCCATGCGTCGATCACCAATGGCATCGCCGCAATCAAGCTGCTTGGCGCCGAGAACCGTTTCCATGTGGATGCGACCGAGGACTCTGGCTGGTTCACCCCGGCAAACCTTGCCAAATACAAGGTGGTCATTTTCCTGAGCACCTCGGGCGACATCCTGAACGAGGCCCAGCAAGCGGCGTTTAAGAATTTCATCGAGCGCGGCGGCGGTCTGGCCGCGATCCATGCCGGAGTGGCGGGGGACGTAGCGACGGAAGGCGACTGGCCCTGGTACGGCGAGGCGCTTTGCGCGCGGTTCACGAATCACTCGGCCATAGTCCAGGCAACTGTGGAGGTCGAGGATCGGAAGAACCCCTCCACCGCCGCCTTGCCCGAGCACTGGGTGCGCACGGACGAATGGTATAACTTCATCTCCAGCCCGCGCGGTCAGGCGCGCGTGCTGGCGTCACTGGACGAAACGACTTACCAGGGAGGAACCATGGGGAAGGACCATCCGGTTGCGTGGTGCAAACAGGTCGGCAAGGGCCG
>Ga0182014_10004022_pt1 | contig 17203 bp, 9 predicted proteins | sample 612S2DmetaG_FD_120489 | JGI IMG/M metagenome (GOLD analysis project Ga0182014, IMG submission 120489) | Permafrost microbial communities from Stordalen Mire, Sweden - 612S2D metaG | ecosystem: Environmental > Terrestrial > Soil > Wetlands > Permafrost | place: Sweden: Stordalen | collected... | reverse complement strand
GTGGGATATGTGGATTTTGACACTCACATTTTCCCTTACCAGGAGGGCATTTCCGCAACTGGGCCCCGCTTACTCCGCAGTCTTTAATGAAATATCCAGGCTAGCGCCCCGCTTGTCCTCATCGGAGCAAGGCGGTAGGCTCTTCATCGAGGCCCACGACTCCAGCAGGGCGCCATCCACCGTGAAGTGCCGCGAGCGGAGCAGGTGCCGCCGCCGAGCTTGCCGTGCCACCGCCTCGAAGAATTGCCGGCTCATCTGTTGCTCCAAAAGCCGCCTGCGATTCTTGGCGAAGCTGGAGTGGTCGAACGGCTCATGCTCCACGGTGAGGTCTAGGAACCACTTGAACAACAGGTCGTACCGGAGCCGCTCGCAGAACTGCCGTTAGCTCCGAATCGAGTACCGGGCCATCAGCAGGTAGCTCTTGAGCAGGGGCTCCGGCGGGACCGAGGGACGGCCAATCTGGGCGTACATGTCCTCGAAGGTCGGCTCCAGACCCCGCAACGCCGCCTCGGCCAGCGGCTTGATCCTGCAGATCGGGTGGTTGGCCGGGATCAGTTCCTCGGGGCTGATCACCCCCAGCATCGTCACCAGGCGGGAGGTAGCGTCACGCATCCAAGACTCTCCAGCACCTCGCCGCTGACCCCCTCTAGGCTGGACAGGCGGCCCCCCCGACCGACCAGCCGCTTCGAACACCCCGTAGAAGGGTCGGCGACTGCGCCACGCCGGAAGAACGGGGAACCTCGAACCATCGACGCGCGTAGCATTGGCGAGTGAATCGTGGCGAGCGGCCCGCCGCTCTCTTCGTGGTCTGCTGTGCATTGGCGGCCTGTGGTGCCACCGGCGCGCAGACCGGAGCGCCCAGCGCCGCATCCGCTGCCAGGGGGGCGGCGGCGGTACCCTGGCTGGACGCCCCAGCGAGCGGTCAGGCCCGGGCGTTCACGGTCGCCGGCGTGGCCGCCTGCACAGCGTCGGACCTCGCCGTCAGCGTGCATGTGGCCAACCCTTCCTACGTGGGAGCTGGGCCCAAGGACGTCACCTCGTGGGAGATCGACGTCAGCGACATCGGCCCTACAGCGTGCTTCGTCGGGCCATCCCCGGATGTCTCCTTCTACCTGGGCAGCGAACCGCTGGCGATCCCCAAGGGCGCTCCGTACAGCGGCGACATTGTCTATCTCGCCCCCGGAGCGGCAGCGGCTCAGCCACCGTTCTTCACCATCGCCAGCGGCGAGATCGATGTCAACTCGTGCGTGCTCCCGCACGTCGACCAGGTGCGGGTCGACTTTGGGAACGGCCTGGGAACCGTGATGGTGCAGCCCGGACCAGCCGCCGGCTGGGGAGCGCCCTGCCCCGTCGCCCATGAGAGCTACTTCTCGGAGCTGTACGGGGTTTCGACGAGCGGAAGCATCATGGGCTATGCGGCCGCGACTCAGGCCAGCCTCGAGGCCCCATCAAGCGCATCGCCAGGAGAGGACCTGTATTTCCTGGTGACGCTCAAGAACACGCCGATGGAACACAGCTCCGCTGCGATATCCCCGTGGACGCCGAACCCGACCATGACGCTCGACCCCTGCCCCACCTATCACGAGGAGTTCGAGGGGATCGCTGGCACCTTCCACTCGTACCGACTGAACTGCGCCGCAGCCAGGCCGATCCCCTTCGGCGGAAGCGAGACGTTCGCCATGTCCATCGAGGTGCCGTCCGGAGCCGAGCCCGGACCCGCGACTCTCGCCTGGAGCATCGACGGCAGTCCGCTCACCTACCAGACGGCGCGCAGCTACCTCCAGATCGGGTAGCGTTGCCCGGTGGGGTGGTTGCCCCTCGCTCCAGACCGGTGGGGGCGCGCGAAGACTGCCGTGGAGGCCCTCCCTCCCTGCACCCGGAAGGTCATTCCTGGACCGGTGCACTAGCTGTACCTCCCACATCGGCTGTTGACGCGAGTCACGGGAGGAGGGCCGCCGAGTGCGGGAGACAGGGAATGACCCTGGGGCTGAAGACGGGCGGATCGGGTCGAGGAGCGGGCCCCTACCGTCAATCCAAGAGCAGGTCCTCAGGTCGGCGCGCGGCTGCCTCGGCGCAGCGTCCTGACTGCACAGGTACCCCGGAAGGCTGGGCCCCGCGGCCGCGAAAGCGACGGCCCAACCGGGCCGACCAGCCCCTGACCAGCGCTGCCGCCCTCCCGGACCCGTGCCTTTCCCTGGCTGACTCCCGAACGGAGGGCGTAGGGGCGCCCCGACGGATCTGGGCAGACCTTGCCCGGTCGAGCGGTCTGAGCCTGACCTGACTCTTTGATCGCTGCCCAGTCGCAGCCCAGTGACGCGGCATCCGTATTCCGGGACCGCCTGCTTCCCTGGGAGGGTGAGAGGCGTCCGATGGCCAGCCGCTACCGCCGGGATCTGCCTATCGCTGCTTGCCCTTACCCTGGGGCACCTTGCTCCGCTGACGGTGCAGGCCACTGCGACGGGCGCCACCTACGTGTCACTTTCGCCAGTGCGCCTGCTGGACACGCGTGCCGATGGCGAGACCCTGGGAGCCAATGCCAGCCTGAACCTCCAGGTGGCCGGCATCGAGGAAGTTCCCGCCACCGCCACCGCTGTGGCTATCAACGTTACCGCCACCGATACCACCGCTCCCAGCTTCCTGACCGTCTATCCCGCCGGAGAGGTGCTACCACTGTCCTCCAACCTCAACTGGGGGCCCGGTGACACCGTCGCGAACCTGGCCATTGTCCCGGTGGGCACCGGTGGCGATGTGACGCTATACAACAGCAACGGCAACGTGGATGTGGTCGTCGACCTGCAGGGCTACTTCCTGCCCAGTGGAGACTCCGGCGGAGACTACGTGCCGCTGACCCCACAGCGCATCACCGACACCAGAGCCGGAAGTGGCTATCCCAACTCCGGCCAAACGCTGGGGGCCGGGTCCATCCTGAGGGTGCAGGTGGGCGGCGTTGGAGGCGTCCCCGCAGATGGGGTCGCAGCGGCAGTGTTGAACGTGACGGCCACGGATACCACCGCCTCCAGCTTTCTGAGTATCTACCCGGCGGGCCAGAGCAATCTCGGGACCTCCTCGGAGAACTGGGCTTCCGGCGTCACCGTGGCCAATCGTGTGGTGGTGCCCCTTAGTTCCTCGGGACAGATCAGCGCCTTCAACGACCAGGGCAGCGCGGATGTGGTCATCGACGTCAGCGGGTACTTTACCGCAGGCCCGTCCTCGGCCGCGGCGGCGGCCCTCTTCTACCCGATCTCACCGACCAGGCTGCTGGACACCCGAGTCGACGGCAACCAGCTCGCGGCGTCCAGCTACCTGGGCGAGCAGTTTGCCGGGGTGGGCGGGATCAGCGATCAGGCCACCGCCATAGTGGCCAACCTCACCAGCACCGACACCACCTCGGCGAGCTTCTACACCCTGTCCCCTGGGGAGGCGGCGCCCACCACCTCGGACCTCAACTGGCTTCCCGGGGTGGCCGTGGCCAACCTGGACCTCGCCTCCTTGAGCACTGCTGGGGATGCCTATCTCTTCAACGACCAAGGCAGTGCCGATGCGGTTATCGATGTCTCTGGGTATTTTGTTCCCGTCGACGCCTCCAACACCCCGGCCCCCGCGCCCTGCTCGTCGGTCTCACTCACTCCAACTGAGTCCACCGGCATCGGAGGTCCGGTGGAGGTCACTGCCGAGGCGGGCTGCCCCTCGGGAGAGACGGCGCAGTACACATACTGGTACTTGGCCCCGGGCTCGTCGGTCTGGAGCCTGGCAGCTGCAGCCAGCACCAACGGTTCCTACGAATACGATTCCATGGGCTGGACGGACGGCGCCTACCAGCTGATGGTCTGGGCCAGTTCCCAGGCGGGCGTCTATCAGGGAGTGTTGGGAACCGCCACGGTGATGACATCGCTGAATCCCAGCTCCAACCGGCCTGACACCTTCGTCTCCGCCTGCTACAGCGGCGGGTACTCGTCGCTCACGTGCATGGAGGCCGAGGTCGCCGCGATCAACTCGGCGCGTTCTGGTGAGGGACTGGCGGCCCTGGCGTGGCCGGCTTCTCTGTACAACCTGAGCGCCGCTGAGCAGGTGTTCGTGGCCGCCGACGAGGAGAGGGTGAGTCGCGGGCTTCCGGCAATTGCCGGGCTGACTGCGGCCGCCAACCAGAGCGCGACCACCGCTGCGCAGGACAACACCGATCCAGATGGGTTCAACGTCCCCGGCGCGATCGCCTACGGCAGCAACTGGGCGGAGGACTACGGCTCCTTGGGGGCCATGTTTGATTGGATGTACAACGACGGACCAGGATCCTTCAACCTCGACTGCCCCGCCGGTGGTGGCTCGGGCTGCTGGGCTCACCGGGACAACATCCTCCTCAACACCACCACCGGCGAGATGGCCGCTCCTGCTGGGTACACTTGGGTTGGGGGAACCGCCTGTGTGCCTGAGAGCGGCGTCAGCTTCCTCGATGCCTGCAGCCTGGAATGGGTGTTGATCCCCAGCGGTTCGGTCAGCTATCAGTTCACCTGGACTGAGGCAGTGGCCATGGGAGCTTGAACGCCAGTTCCATCACTGCTGGGGATCGGGAGGGGTACCGGGGCCTGATCCCCGGCGCTGCCCGGGCAAGCGGCCGCGCGGCCTGACCACCGCACCTCAGCCTCTGCCGTCGATGGGCTCCCGATGAGCCTGCAGGCCGCCGCCGGGCCACGATCGCGGCGGTCGCGTCCTAGACGGGGCAGACCTGGTTTCAGTGGGAGGATCCGCGTGTGGAGGCCCGGTTCACCGCCGCACGGGGCGGCGGCGCACGACCCGGAGGATCCCGCTGGCGGACACCTGGCCGAGCCACGGATGGCCCGGTCGCCTTTCACCAGGAGCACGGGCGGCCGGTAGCGCTCAACCTTACGGGAGGCGCTCCCCGGGGCCGCCCTTGAGCCCTGAGCCGTGCCGCTGGCGGAGCTGGAGCCGGTGGGCTGGCTGGTCTCGGTGGGGGCGCTTCAGAGCAGCCACCAGGTCGATCTCGTACCCGAGCGGCCCCCGACGCGGCACTTGTGTGACGAGGCCAGCCTGCCCGGTCGTCACAGGATCTTCAGTTGGTCGGGGACGGCAGCGTCAGTCCCGTCTCTAGTCTGAAGTTCGAGCGCTGGTTGAACTCGATCCGAGCTTGACGATCATCTGGAATGTAGTCAGCAGAAGTTGCAAAGCCCGCACCCACGGAAGCATGCTGGCGATGCTCTGGGGCAACGTAGTCAGAACCGGTGCGGTTCCCCCCAACTCGTGCTGAGTTCAGCTGTTTCCCGAACTTCGGTCTAGTTCGTATCCCTGCCCAGGCGGCCCGGGCGGGCGGGCCCTGGTGGCTCCCAGACGATGCTCATCCGGGAGCTGATCTCCGACCCGTGGCGGCTAGGGGCTCGGAGCGCTTAGCGCATCTCCGACTTGTGGGGACACCAGATGGGCGGTCGCCGCGAGCCACCAAGTCCGGGCGGGCTAGTACCTCGCCCCGAATGGCCCTGGTCGGGCTTGTCATCTCCCCATCCTCTCAACGAACGGAATCTCCAGTTTTCCTGGGACGGTTCACGCCCGGGAGTGCCAGAGACCATTGACTATGACAGCAGCCAGAATTACGATGCCCGCGAAACGGGGGACAGGGGTCCTGCGTGGGGCGGTGACGCCCATGCGCAAGGGCTGGCCCCAGGCAGCACGTGTCGGGTTAGGAGGAGGTGAGGCGGCCATGGCGACTGAGATTCGACCCCTGCATGGGGAGGGACGCACTGCGTTCGGTCTGAGCGGTCTGTGGGGCGAACTCATGGCCGAGTTCATGGGCACACTGGTGATACTGGCGTTCGGTGATGGTGTCGTGGCAGTGGCGGTGGCGGGACTGCCTGGATCGGGCCGTACGGCCGGTCCCACGCAAATCTGGTCAGGTGTCGGCGACTGGTTGCTTATCACCTGGGGATGGGCCTTTGCGGTGGCACTGGCCGTCTACGTCGCTGGCGGGGTGACCGGGGCGCATCTCAACCCGGCGGTGACCCTGGGCCTGGCAGTGAGGCGGCGCTTCTCCTGGAACAAGGTGCTCCCCTACTGGGCCGCTCAGATCGTGGGTGCCTTTGTCGGGGGCCTGATCGTGTACATGGTCTATGGCCCCGCCATCCAGGCGTTCGACCTGGCCGCCAAGAACGTCCCTCAGCAGGGGACGGCGCTGGCGACCTACTCGATCTTCGCCACTTTCCCAGCGGCCTACTTCCACGGCAGCAACGTGGGGCCGCTGATCGACCAGATCGTAGGCACCGCCTTCCTGTTGATGTTCATCCTGGCCCTGACCGACTCACGCAACCTGTCTCCGGGCGCCAACATGTGGCCGTTCCTGGTGGGCATTGTGATCGCGGCCATCGGCATGTCCTATGGCCCCAACGCCGGGTACGCGATCAATCCCGCCCGTGACTTCGGCCCGCGCATGGTGGCCTGGCTGTTCGGCTGGGGCAAGACTGCCTTCCCGGGCACCTACAACGTCGGCGGCTTGCACTTCTCCAACTACTTCTGGATTCCCATCGTGGGGCCTCTGGTGGGAGGAGTGGTCGGCGTGCTCATATACGACTTCTTCGTCGGGGATGTTCTCCACGCTCGCTTGAAGAAGCACGAGGAGGCAGAGCCTGAGCGTACTTTCGGGGAGGAATGAGCTGATCAAGAACCTGACAACAACCCGGAGAACGTGGTCCGGGAGGGGGTGGAGGGGATTGCGGTCCCCCACTCCGACCGGACTCCTACCGGATTGAGGTTCTCCTGGATCCTTAGGACGTGATGCGCGCTGCGGCCCCGGTCTAGGACAAGGTGGCGATCCTCTCAGGCGGCGGCTCGGGTCCCGGGCCGCCGCCCAATGGCTTTGCGGGCGAAGGCAGGCCGGGCCCGGCCTTGCCCAGGGGTGGTGTTCACCTCCCCTGCCGGAGACAGGCTTGCCAACTCCTCGACGGCCGCTTCTCGGGCCCCATGCCTGCCGCGGCGGACGGAAGCGGGCCCACCGTCCGTCCTGGAGTGGGGGGGCTAGGACCTGGTGGTGCCGCGCCCACGATCGGGCCAGACACGATCCGCTTCCGCAGAGCTCAGACCGGGCTTGCGAAGGGTGTCTGCTGCCCAGGAGCCACGAAGGGTGCGCCCGGGTCGCTGCCCCTTCGACCAACTGACGATCCTGTAACACCTTGCCGTCCATCTCCGCGAGGCGCGGGCCAGCCGGCCGACTGAAGGCGCCGGAAGCGGGTTGGGCACGCTCGGTGGCTCCCAGAAAGGCGGCGCGGCTCCCCATCCAACTATTGCGGGGCCATCCGCGGCGAGGCCCGGATGGCCCGGGCCTGCCGGTGCCCTGGGGCCGCCTATCTGGATCCCGTCTCCGACTTGTGGCGGTAAGAGACAGACAAGTCCCACAGCTCCGCATCCATGGCACACCCACCGGCTCCCGGCCCGGCCCCCTGGCTCTCGAAGCTGGAGCGCCCTGCCACCGGGAGCGGGCCGCTAGTGGTTCTCGAGCCGGCCTACCTGGGGGAGGTGGTCGATACATCGTTACAGGATCGTCAGTTCGCTGACCGGGCGGCACGGGCTCGATGGCTCGCGGGGGGTTCCCAGGGAGCCAGGGCTTCCAGCGCCAGACCCCAGGGCCGGGACCCCGCTTCTCCGGCCTCTGCGCAGGGGCCGTGGGATTATCCATCCGTACCGTATCCTGGTTTGGCTCAGACAGCCCTTGAGGTTCGAGAGGTCATAGGGGGGTGGGGATGACGACTGCAGCGGCCGGCACCTTCAAGGTTGGGTCGTGGGAAGAGGCGACCTATCAGGAGCTCGCTGGACAGGCCAAGCTGACCCGGGCCACCATCACCATGGATTACCTCGGGGACATCGAAGGGAAGGGCAGCTCGGAGCTGCTCATGTGCTACGGGGCGGACGGCACAGCGACCTACCTCGGCTTCGAGTTGGTCACGGGCAGGGTCAAGGGCAAGCGAGGGAGCTTCGTCGCCGAGTGCCGGGGGTCATTCGACGGAGCGGTGTCGACGACCCTCTGGTCAGTAGTCCCGGATTCCGCTACCGACGAACTGCAGGGGCTGCGCGGCGAGGGCACCCTGGTGGCGGGGCACGAACCGCCCGGGTCGCTCACGTTCGACTTCCAGATCCCCTGATCGGCTCGCTCGGGCCGGATCCCCGTGGCGTCCTCCCCGAGCCGCCGCGGCGCAAATGACCGCTTATGCGGGGGCCGGAGCTGGTCGCGGACCGGCGATGGGCACGGTAATCAGCCAGGAACGGGGTCAACTTCCCCCGGCCGCGGGGGTGGGAGCCTCTCCGAAGGGCCATCTGCCGCTGGTACCGGAGCGTCGGAGCGGGTCGGGAGCAGGCCGCCGGGCGGTTCCCGAGCCGGTCTACCTGGGGGCGGTGGTCGCTAGGTTGTTACAGGATCGTCAGTTGGGTGACTCGGCGGCAGGGGCTTGATGGTCGGAGGAGGCCCCTCTGGAGCCAGAGCTTCCAGAGCCAGGACCCAGGGCCGGGAGACCGGTCCCAGGCACCGCCGACGGATGGTGGTCCGCTGGACCCCTCCCTCTCTTACCGCGCCTCCGACTTCTGGCGGTAAGAGAGGGAGGCCCTCAGCAGCTCCGCATCCGTGACATACCTCCCCCTCGGACCGCTCGTTCGCCGTCTCTCCGAAGGTGGGGGCGGCCCTGACGGCTCTTGGGGCCCTGGCCCCCCTTTCCCTGGCCCTCCGGTTCCCCGTGGTGGCTCGCGGATCCCCTGGAGGGTGGTGGCGGGCCCCGGGCTACCCGTCTCCGGGTCCGAGCTCCTCCTGGTGGGTCCTGGGAGGCTCTCTTCCGCCTTGGCGCCTGGGCAGCCAGCCGCCAGGTGGTTCCCGAGCTGGCCTACCTGGGGAGGCGGTCGATATGCTGTTACAGGATCTTCAGTTTGTGAGCCGGGCGGAGGGGTCAGATGGCCTTGCGGGGAGCTCCTCTGGACCCAGGGCTTCCAGTGCCGGGGCCCAGGGCCGGCAAGACCGGTCCCAGGCACCGCCGACGGATGGTGACCAGCCCCGGCACGCAGCCTCCCTTAGGAAGATCAGGTAGGCGGCACGGGTGACTCCCCCCGGCCTTCGGCTCCAAAGCCTGAGGCCCAGTGGGCCCGAAGCGGACCGCCACCTACGACGTCGTGCAAGGATGGCCGAACTACTCAGGGGGTGAGGACCCGGTCCAGCGGCTAGCTTGGTGGCTCGCCGAGGTGGTCTATCTGGTATCCCGCCTCCGACTTGTGCAACGAACAAGTGTTTGGTATGTTTGTTGCATGAGTCCAGCGGTGCGGTCGACGACCCTGCCCCGGCGCCCCGCAGTCGGCTGGGCCGAAGTGCTGGATGACCCTGGACTCCGCTCCCGGATCGTTCTCGACAGGACCATCCCGCCGCGGGATCCCGAATACGCTCCTGTCCCCGAGGGACTTCACCCGCAGGTTCGAGCAGGACTGCAGCGCCACGGTATCGGCGCTCTCTACTCCCACCAGGTCGAGGCCATCGAGCTGGCGAGCGCCGGCAGGAGCCTGGCGGTGGTGACCCCGACCGCCTCAGGCAAGTCCCTCTGCTATCTGGTGCCGGTCCTCGACGCCATCGCCAGAGACCCGGATGCTACCGCCATCCTCATGTACCCGACCAAGGCGCTCGCCCAGGATCAGCTCACCGAGCTGAGGGAGCTCTCGGATGCAGCCCAGATGGAGGTCAGGACCTTCACCTACGACGGGGATACCCCCCCGGGGGCGAGGAGTGCCCTGAGGCAGGCTGGCCAGGTGGTGCTCACCAACCCGGACATGCTCCACACCGGGGTGCTGCCTCACCACACCCAGTGGGTTCGTCTGTTCAAGGGGCTCCGCTTCGTGGTCCTCGACGAGCTCCACACCTACCGGGGCGTCTTCGGTAGCCACGTTGCCAACCTGATCCGGCGGTTGGACCGGATTTGCCGCTTCTACGGGGCCGAGCCCACCTACGTCTGCTGTTCCGCGACCATCGCCAACCCCAAGGAGCTGGCGGAGAGGCTCCTCGGCCGCCCCGTGGTGTGTGTGGACCGCAACGGTGCCCCGGCGCCCGAGCGCCGGGTGGTGGTGGTCAATCCTCCGATCGTGGAGCCGCGCCTGGGAATCCGGCGGAGCGCCAGCCTGGAGGCCCGAGCGCTGGTGCCGCCACTGGTGCGGAGCGGTGCCCAGACCATCGTCTTCGGCCAGACCCGGCTGCAGGTCGAGCTCCTCCTCAACTATCTCCAGCGGGAGCTGGAGGGCCCGGGGCCGGTCGGGAGCCAGGAGGCCCGGCCCGAGGTGCGTGCCTATCGGGGCGGCTACCTGCCCTTGGAGCGCCGAGCCATCGAGGCGGGGCTTCGCTCGGGCGGAGTCCGCTGCGTCGTCTCCACCAGCGCTTTGGAGCTGGGGATCGACATCGGCCAGCTCGACGCCGCGGTTCTGGTGGGCTATCCCGGGACCATCACTAGCACCTGGCAGCGGATGGGCCGGGCCGGGCGCCGAAACCAGCCCGCCCTCCAGGTGCTGATCGCGGGGGGTGGCCCGCTCGACCAGTACCTGGCCAAACACCCCGAGTTCCTCCTGGAGCAATCTCCCGAACGAGCATTCGTCGACCCGGACAACCTCCTCATCCTGGCGGGACACTTGCAGGCAGCCGTGTTCGAGCTCCCCATGCGCGACGGAGAGGCGTTCGGCGGGGTCGAGGTGAGCGAGCTGCTCCATGTTCTCCAGGAGGATGGGCTGGTTCACCAAGCAGCTGGAGGTTGGCACTGGGCCGCCGACGCCTTCCCGGCCGACGCCATCAACCTTCGGACTGCGACCGCCAGCAACGTGGTGATCCTGGATACCTCGGTCGACTCGCAGCGGCCCTCCCAGGGCCCCCAGGGTCCGTGGTCGGGAAGCTCCGGCGGGCACTCCGGCTCGGGGTCCAGGGTGGTGGGCGAGCTCGACGAGTGGGCGGCGCCGCTTCTGGTTCACGACGACGCCATCTACATGCACCAGGGCCGGCAATACCACGTCGAGCGGCTCGACTGGGAGGAGCGCCGCGCCTATGTCCACCCGGTCTCGGTCGATTACTACACCGATGCCGACCTGCGCGTTGGACTGCAGGTGCTGGAGTGCATGGTGGGGCCGCTTCCGGACCAGGGCCGTCTCACCAGCAGAGCCCACGGAGAGGTCCGGGTCAGCGTTCTGGCGGCGATGTACCGGAAGATCCGGCTGCTCACCAACGAGACGGTCGGCGCCGGCCCGATCCGGATCCCCGAGCGGGACCTCCAGACCACCGCCTACTGGTGCTCGTTACCGTCCACACTGGCTGGCCCCCTTGAGATCGGGCTGGAGGCGGTTGGGCATGTCCTGGGCCAGGTGGCGTGCCTCATGGCGATGTGCGACCGCCGGGACCTCGGAGTGGTGGCCCAGGTGAGGGCGCCGCTGCGCTCGCTCGTGCCCCGGCCCCCGGTGGCGGAACCCTCCGAGTACATCCCAGGGGACCGCCCGCAGGTGCAAACTGATGGTGCACCAGGCGACCCGATGTTCGAGGACGCGCCCACGGTGTTCATCTACGACTCCCACCCTGGCGGGGTCGGGCTGAGTGCCCGGCTCTTCGATCTTCATGCTGAGCTGCTGTCGGCGGCGGCGCAACTGCTGCGAGACTGCGACTGTGAGACCGGCTGCCCCGCCTGCGTGGGCCCGGTCGCAGGGGTGGAGCCGCAGGCCAAGACCGTCGCCTTGGCCCTGATGGAGGCCTGCCGGTGGTGACCGCTCAGCTCCGACTCAAGATCGAGGCGCTCGAGGGAGGCGCCCGCTGGAGCAGCTCACCCTCCGCCGGCCAGGTCCGCGCTGCCGAGCTGCCGCTCGCCGCCGGCCCCGTCTCGGACGTCCGCTTCGGCAGTGGCCTCGGCCGGTTGGGCTTCGAGTGGGACCGATCCCGGTCGATCTGGGTGCGTCGGGTCAGGGTCGCCCTGGCCGAGGTCCCGCTGGACGAGGAGGTGCTGAGCCCGGCTCGTCTGCAGTTGCTGTCCGGCTCGGTCGCGGAGGAGCTGGACGGTCCGGTGGTGTTCTTCGACCTAGAGACGACCGGGCTGCAGTGGGGCACGGGGACCGTCCCATTCCTCTACGGCTGGGCCATCGCATCCGCGAACGAGCTGACCGTCGAACAGTGGCTGCTCCCCGACTTGGGCGAAGAGGCCCCTCTGGTGAAGGCGGCGGTTCAGACCATCAAGGAGGCCGGGCTGCTGGTCACCTACAACGGCGCCAGCTTCGATCTTCCTTTGCTTCGGACCCGGATAGTGATGACCGGCCTGGAGCGACCCTGGCCTGCCACCGTGCACCTGGACCTCCTTCCCCTGGTGCGCCGACTCTTCCGACACCGCCTCACCCGGTGCACGCTTCGTCATGCAGAGGACGAGTTGCTGGGGCGGAGTCGGGTCGACGATCTGCCCGGAAGCGAGGCTCCCAACCGCTACCGACAGTTCCTCAGAGACCGCGACCCAGAGCCGTTGGCCCCGGTTCTCAAGCACAACCTACTCGATCTCGTCTCCCTGGCCCGACTGATCGGCCATCTGCAGCGGCACGTGGAGACGATCAGGCCGGAGCCCACCGACTGGTACAGCCTGGGCCGCTACGCCGAGGATCGGGGCAAGCTGGATCGGGCTGACGCTCTCTACCTCGGTGCTCAGTCTGAATCTCCGGCCCCGCTCGACCGGGCGGCCGCCCTGCGCCGGGCTCGGATGCTGCGTCGCCAGGGCCAGGACCCAGAGGCACGGGTCGCCTGGAGGGCGGTCTGGGATCGCTGGCGCGACCCGGAGGCGGCCGAGGCGCTCTGCGTCGACCTTGAGCACCAGCTGGGAGATCTGCCCGAGGCTCTGATGCTGGCTCGCGATGCGCTTGCCACCGCTCCGGCTGGGTGGGACCGGCGCTTCGCCAAGCGCATCTGGCGGCTTCAGGCCCGTCTGGACGGTCGCGGGGTGGCGGTGTCCAACACGGCGGCTGGAGAGTCCACCCAGACCGCCGCCGGGACCGAGCGTCCCTGGGCGGCGTGGCTGCCCGGGGGCACGTCCTACGAGGCGTGGCTGACGCTGCGAGGGCGATCCCGGGCCGGGGGCGGCGACGGCGGGCGAGAACTGGTGAGCAGGTCCAGGACGTGGGGTACCCCGACCGGCAACTGAGGCGGCACCGGGTTCGGGGTGGGGGAGTGGGAAGCACAGTCTGGGATGTCCGCGGTGGCTGGGATGCCGGGCCCAGCGCAGGTTCGGCGGCGCGACCCGCCCGGGTGCCGATGACGTTCCTGGTGTTCCGCGGCGGGCCCCGGCTCCTCGTGGGCCCGTGCTGCCAGGGCCTCAGGCCGCGCTGTCCTTGGGCGGCGGGTCCCAGTCAGGGTCGTCCCGGAGGCACTTTGGTCGCCTCGGGACACCGGGGACCTCGGGCTGCGCCGGACCCGCCGCCGAAAACCGCATGCTATTCTCCGTCCTGCTGCGGGAGTGGCTCAGTGGTAGAGCGTCTCCTTGCCAAGGAGAAGGTCGCGGGTTCAATCCCCGTCTCCCGCTCCGCTGATCTCAGCGAGAGCTTGGGCCGCAGCGGCCACGGGCGGGAGTCCGACCTTTAGGGAGCCTCCTTCTAGGCGCGTCGCGACGACCGTCGCGGAAGCACCTGGACGTGTCCCTGGCCGGCAGCCGATAACGCGGTTCAGCCTTGAGTTCGCTGATTCAAGAAGATCCAGTGAACGCCGAATCTGTCAGAGAACTGCCCGTATGTCCCGATGGGCAGATCATGCAGTTCCTGGAACCTCTCTTTGTCTGCCCCGTCAGCCAGCTTGTCAAAGACCGCCTTGAGCTCATCGTAGCCCTCGCCGACGACAAAGATGGCAAATGTGTTGCCCTGTACTGGCTCAAATGCGGGCGAGGCCATCCAGTCAGTGGCTGAGATACTGATGTCGCCACTCTTCAGATGGGCGTTGATGATCCTCTCGTGCTTCTGCGCCGGTAACTGGTCCTTCATGGGTGAGTCGCCGAGCTTGGTGAGCGTCAGCTCCCCACCAAGACACTGGTGATAGAAGGTCATTGCTTCGGCGCAGTTGCCGTCAAACAACAAAAACGGCGTACAACGGAGCATACAAAGACTATAGTCGGTCCCCTCGGCAAGGCTGGTTCAAGAGTGTCTCCTGGCCCTCGACTCCTCCCGGCTGAAGGCGCACAGCGCCAAGCCACTAGCTGCCGCCGCCTTCTGAGCCCCGGTCGAGGCAGTTGGGCCAGGAAACGGCACCGGCCGGGTGATGGCGTGCCTACCCACGCGCCGTTACCCGCTGGGGCCGCCCTGCGAAGACCATATAACTGGACACCTCATGGTGGCCTGCCTGATCTCAGTAGCACAGCGTATAGCTTCAAATGCTTGCCAAGGAGAAGGTCGCGGGTTCAATCCCCGTCTCCCGCTCCACTGATCTCAGCGAGAGCTGAGAAGTGGGGAAACGGACCGTAGCGCTGGTGCCGCCCCGCCAGAGAGGATCACTTCGTCCTCATCGACGTGGGGAGGGTCTTCCTCACGGTTGGAGAGCCACCAGGCAGATCGCCCGCAGCCGTTGCGGTTTGTCTCCCGTTCCATATTGATACCCTTCCCAAGCCGTCAGCTCACTAGGCTTCCGGGGGACTGCCACCGCCGCCAGCCCACGCCTCTGCTTGTCTTGGAGCGGACCTTCACAGAGACCTTGGAATGAATCAGTCGGCTGAGAGCCCACTTCGCAGGCCCACCTGCCCGCACCCCCGTCGTGGGACGTTTCTGGTCTACGGGGCCGCCGCAGCCTTCATCATCGCCCTACGCGTTGCGACGAACGGGATCCTCGGGTTCCATATTGACGAGCTTTACTACCTGGCAACCGGCCGGCACCCAGCTTTCGGGTATGTCGACTTCCCGCCCATCGTTCCCATCCTTGCCAGGCTCGAGACAGGTTTGCTTGGGGTCACGCCGTGGACCCTTCGCCTCCTCCCGGCACTCCTGGGTGGGGTCAACGTCATCCTCTGCGGCGCCTACGTGCGCAAGCTCGGCGGCTCGCTGAGGCTTCAGGCGCTCGCGCTCCTCATCGGCGTCACCGAGCCGATGATCGTCGGCACCTGGCTCTTCCAGACCGTGATCTTCGACCAGGTGGCCTGGATGCTCTCCCTCTACTGGTTCCTCTGCCTCGTACTCGCCCCCAGGCCCCGCACCTGGATCCTTCTCGGGCTGACGCTCGGCATCGGTCTCGAGGTCAAGTACCTCATCCTTCCGCTCATCGTCGGCATCGGCGTCGCCATCCTCCTCACGCCGCCACTCCGCAGGGAGCTCCGGACGAGGTATCTGTGGATCGCGGTGGTGCTGATGCTCGTCATCTGGCTGCCGAACGTCGTCTGGCAGATCTCCAACGGCGATCCCACCGTCAGATACGTCCTCAACCACCAGGGAGGCATCCAATCGGGAGGAGGCGTCGCCAGCTTCCTGCTCGGTTTCCTCGTCCTCCTGTTCCTCCTCACCCCCCTGTGGATCGCCGGTGCCATCTCGCTCTTCCGCCATCCCGAACTTCGTGCCATTGGCATCGCCTGCGCCGTCCCCCTCGTGGTCTACCTCTTCGTCGGGAAGTACTACTACCCGGCGCCAACCATCCCCATCGTCATGGCTGCCGGCCTTCTTGCCCTTTCCCACATCAAGCGTCGACAGTTGCGGTCGGCTCTGGCCGTGATGGTCGCCGCGGCGAGTCTCCTCAGCCTCGTCACTCTCGCCAAGATCACGCTCCCCATCACCCCCGCCAGCCAGCTTCACGCGACCGGTCTCGACACCGAAGAACCGGACTTCGCCTCTACCGTCGGCTGGATCTCCATCACCAAGCAGATGACGGCGATCTATCGCGCGCTTCCTCCGTCAGAGCGCGACACGACGGTCATCGTCTCGTCCGACTACGGCGTCGCTGGGGCCCTACAGGTCTACGGCAAGGCGACGCTCCTTCCCGAGAGCTTCAGTCCGCAGCTGAGCGACTTCTTCTGGCTTCCAAAGCACCTTGCTGCGACTGATGCTCTCATGGTCGGATACGACCCATCCCAGGTCGGCTGGATGTGCGCGTCATCAAAGGTCGTTGCCCATCTCACCGTCCCTTACCATGTCGTCAACCTCGAGCAGGGAGCCCCGATCACCTTGTGCAACCTCAGGGCACCACTCCCAGAGCTCTGGGGGCGACTACGGAACTTCTCCTAGTCGTGGATGGCCTCCATTCAGGCTAGAGGGCGCCGGACAGGAGGTTGGAGCCTTAACCTCAGAATTTCGCTACGCATGTGGACACCCGACACGGACGCCTGCAGAAGCGGCTGTGGAGGCCGGGGAGTCCTGTCGCGGCGGGCGGGCCGCTGCCCGTGCCCGTGAGTCCGACCGGCATGAGTTCGGTGGGCAGTTCTTGGGCAGTGACGGGCGCGCTGGCAGAAGGCATCAGGACGGGAGCGCTCGCCGAGGTGGGTTCAGGTGGCCAGAGTTAGCGCCCGCAGGCGCGTTGTCAATCGCCATGGGAAGGTAAGCGGTTCTGGCCAGGTGAGAGTAAGCACCTGAGGGCTGGTCAGGCCTTCTGCAGACGGGCACCTCCTCGGGCCTTGGCCTCACGCATGCGGAAGGACTCGCCGGATGACGAAGGGAACCGTGTGCTGGGTGCTAGTTTTGCCCGTCGCAACACCAACTGCAATCAGCCGGGTCCAGGCAATCGCACAACCAATGCTGTACACCGCGTAGGTCCGCAGTTGATCTCTCATGCTCGGCTCATCCCATGGTGGGGGAGCTTCGTGTGGACTCACCTCTCTCGTCCATCTCGGCCCTTGCGCCCTTGGGGTAACCCCCAGCAGGGCGTCAGACGATCGCCGAGCTAGGAAGCGAGGGGGAAGCTGAGGGATCTTGCCGGGTCGGCATCTTGTCGACCTCGTCGACGGGAAAGACGACTTCGGCGCCGCCGGACCTAAGGTGCCTCCGGCTATCATCCCGCGGTGGGGGCCATAGCGGACTTCCAGGACCTCATGCTTGCGGTGCTGGAGTCGCTGGCAGCCGAGCGCCCCGGCCTCGCGCCGGTGGCAGTAGCAGACGCTGGAGTAACCAAGGAGTTGGAAGCATGAGTGTCGCAGCGCCAGCCCGCGCGCCGATCGTGGGCCCCCGCTACAAGTGGGTGGTCCTCTCCAATACGACCGTCGGCGTGCTGCTGTCCTCGCTGAACGCC
>Ga0182014_10004020_pt1 | contig 17213 bp, 16 predicted proteins | sample 612S2DmetaG_FD_120489 | JGI IMG/M metagenome (GOLD analysis project Ga0182014, IMG submission 120489) | Permafrost microbial communities from Stordalen Mire, Sweden - 612S2D metaG | ecosystem: Environmental > Terrestrial > Soil > Wetlands > Permafrost | place: Sweden: Stordalen | collected... | reverse complement strand
GGCCAAAATTTCTCTGGACCAGGCGGTGGCCAACCACCAGGCAGGAACAGCGCCGCTGCTGGATGAACTGCGCGCCCGCGTGGATTATCAGTCGCTCGAACAGCAGTTGATTGTGGCCCGCAACGCTCTGGAAAAAGACAAGCTGGCCCTGGCGCGGACCATCGGGCTACCGCTGGCGCAGAGCTTCACCCTGGCCGACAAGGCACCTTACGCGGTCTTCGACCAGATTGACGTGGAGAATGCCATCCGCGAAGCCCACGCCAACCGCAAGGATCTGGCGGCGATGGTGGAGCAGCGCAAGGCGGCCGAGCAGCAACGCAAGGCGGCCACCGCCGACCGGCTGCCGACACTCACCTTCAATGGGGACTACGGCGACATCGGCGTGAATGTGAAGACTTCGCACGGCACAGGCAACGCCGCCGGAACACTCAGCGTCCCGCTCTTCAAGGAGTTTGCCCTGCGCGGCGAGGCCCAGGTGGCCCAGGCGCAACTGGACACCGCCGAAGCCAAGTTGAGCGACAAGAACGCCCAGGTGGACGCCGATGTGCGCGATGCCTTGCTGGACATTGCGTCGGCGCAAAAGCAGGTTGAAGTGGCTCGTTCCTCGGTGGAGTTGGCCAATGAGGCGCTCAGCGAGGCCCAGCAACGCTACGCCAACGGCGTCAGCGACAATCTGGCCGTCAGCCAGGCCCAGCAATCCGTGGCCCAGGCCAACGATCAATATGTGACCAGCCTCTACCGGCACAATGTGGCCAAGCTCAGCCTGGCCCGTGCCCTGGGAGCAGGCGAAAACTACAAGAATTATCTGGGAGGAAAGTAACCGTGGCGGATTCAATTCCAACACCGACTCCAACGGAGCCGAACGATGACATGGATATGGCGCAGCCGCAATCCCGCCGCAGAGGCATCATTATCGCCGTCATTGTGGTCGTCGCGCTGGTTGCCGTGGGAATCTGGTGGCACTCCACTTATAGCGAAAACACTGACGACGCGCAGGTGAACGGCCACCTGATTCAGGTGAGCGCGCGCATCAGCGGCCAGGTCGCCAAGGTCTACGTCGATGAGAATCAAATGGTCAAAGCGGGCGACGTGATCGCTGAACTGGACCCGGCGGATTATCAGGTCGCGGTGGAGAACGCCGAGGCAGCCCTGGCCAGCGCCCAGGCCAACGCCGCGGCGGCCGACGTGAATGTGCCCATCACCACCGTCAACACCGGCAGCAATCTGACTTCGGCCGACGCGAATCTGAGCGGCTCTCACGCCGCCGTCGCGCAGGCCCAGCAACAACTGGAAGCCGCGCAAGCCCGCGTGGCCCAGGCCAAAGCAAACAACATCAAGGCCCAGGCCGATCTGGAGCGCTACAAGCCGCTGGTCGAGAAAGACGTAATCAGCAAGCAGCAGTTTGACTCGGCTGTAGCCGCCGCCGATGCCGCCAAGGCCGCGCTCTCTGACGCGCGCCACTCCGAACAGGCTGCCGGCGAGGGCGTGAAGGTTGCCCGCGAGCATGAGAGCCAGGCCCAGGCCGGACTGAAGTATGCCCAGACGGCCCCCCAGCAGGTGGCGGCGCAGAGTGCCCGCGCCAAGCAGGCCCAGGCGCAGGTGGCGCAGGCTCAGGCCCAGCTCGACCAGGCGAAACTGAATTTGAGTTACACCAAGATCGTGGCGCCCACGGCGGGCATCATCACCCGCAAGAGCATCGAGATCAACCAGAACCTTGCTCCCGGCCAGAACGTACTGACGCTGGTTTCTCTTGAGGGCTTATGGGTTACAGCCAACTTCAAGGAGACCCAGCTCCGGCACATGTCCGCCGGTCAGGCGGTCGATATCGATGTAGACTCCACCGGCAAGACCTATCACGGCAAGGTGACCCAGATAGGCGGCGCGACGGGGTCGGTGCTCTCGCTCTTCCCGCCAGAGAACGCCACCGGCAATTACGTCAAGGTCGTCCAGCGCATTCCGGTGCGCATCGACTTCGAGAATCTGGCTGGCGAAGATCCCAGGCACGAACTCAGGCCGGGGTTGTCGGTCGAGCCGAAGGTGCACGTGAAGTGAAAGCGGCTTCACAGGCTGCGGAAAACCCCGGGATTTCGGGTGAAATAGGCTGAAAGTGCCCCTCCGTGGCTAAAGCCAGCGTTGATTTTTTGGGCTTTATGCGGGGGTTGAAACCCCCTTCTTCCACCCCAGCGACAAGGACCCGTCGCCGGGGACCCCGGCCTCCCTCCGTATTGAGTTTTTCCGCAACCTGTTTAGCAGTGCAGATGAAGACGTGTCCGTTCAAGGCCGTCGCACATCGTAAGATCAGCCAAAATGAACAGCGTTATCATGATTTGTATGGCTTTTCCGATCAAAACCTGTGTCATTTGCTCCGAAGAGTTCGAGCTGAGGCCGGACAAGCCCGGCTTCGCCAACCGCTGCCCCGCGTGCAGTGAACCAGAGGCCTCTGATTCCGCCGAAACGACCCCTCTGGACGCCGACGCCCGCAAGGCCGAGAGCGAAATGAACGAAGCCCGGCGGCGAACCATCCGCGATATGCTCTACCGCAAGGAGAGCTGACGCCCCTCCCAAGCAGGCCTCGGAATCCCAAACGAGTGACCGCGTTTTTCGGCACGGAGTCCACTCCTGAACCAGCCACAAACGCTCCGTGCCCCATCCTTGCGCCTTTTTCCTGGCGCAAGGGCGGGAAACCTCAACTCTCAAGCGGCTTTGATTGCCGGCCGGGTTTCCCATCCGCTCATGCGGAAAATATCAGCCCATCGGCGCACAATATTGAATAGCGACTGATTGGAGAGAACCGCCTCGACAGGCCCTCTTGTCCCAGCCAATCAGGAACCGCCGTAAGAAAAAAATCTGGTTTTTGCGAGTGAAGCTGTGGAGCCTCAACTAAACAATGCAAAATCAATGAGTTACGCAGGCATCCTTCACGGAAACACACAACCCGTTTAGCGGTGAAACCGCGCAGTACGATCTAACATATTCAAACTAAATCACTTACACGCCACAGCTTCACGGGAACACGCACCCCGTGAAACCGTGGGACGATAGGCTTCCGTTCCCGCCGACCCACTCGTCCGGCGGGCGTTCTTCTTTCTTTTCAGTGGCGTTATCTTCATTTTTCCGTTCAAACGCTGTAGACTTCCAACACAGCGCATAGAACGGATTTGATGGGTAGAACGAGACAAAAACAAAAGCTATTTAATGGCCGCGACCACTCCTGGATGCAGTTTAACCGGCGTGTGCTCGAAGAAGCCGAGGACGCCACAAACCCTCTGCTGGAGCGGGTCAAGTTCCTGGCCATCACCGGCTCGAATCTCGACGAATACGTTGAAGTTCGCCAGGCCGGCCTGATGCAGCGCATTGAGGACGGCTACCGCGAGCCGGGCTACGACGGTCTGCGCCCCGACGAATCCCTCGCCGTGCTGACCGCCGAGATTCATAGCTTTGTTGACGCACAATACCGCTGCTGGAATGACCACCTGCTGCCCGAGTTGCGCAAGCAGGGCGTCCGCCTGCTGGAGTGGAAAGAGTTGGACGAGAAAGCCCGCGCTTTTGCCCAGGGCTACTTTCAGCGCGAAGTTGACCCGTTGCTGACCCCGATCTCCATCGACCCGGCCCACCCCTTTCCGCGCGTGCTGAACAAGGCTCTGTGCCTGGCGCTACTGCTCCGTCTCAAGCGGCGCAGCTCCGGCCCTCAAGTGCTGGGCGTCGTCACGGTGCCCCGCGCTCTGCCCCGCTTTGTCCGCCTGCCCTCGGCCGACGGCGCATACGACTACCTGCTGCTGCAGGACCTGATCGCACAGAATCTCAGCGGGATGTACCGCGGCTATGAGGTGCTGGCCCGTGCCGCCTTCCGAGTCACCCGCAACTCCAACCTTTATTTCGAAGAGGAAGAAGCTCGTTCGCTGCTGGAAACCATTCGTGCGGAGTTGCATAACCGCCGCAAGGGCGACGCGGTGCGCATGGAGATTGAGACCGGCGCAGACGCGGAGATCGTCGAGCGGCTGACGGTCAACTTCGAACTCGACGAGGATCGGGTCTACCGCAGCGACGGCCCGGTAAACCTCTCGCGGCTGATGTTCTTTTATGACGACGTGCAGCGGAAAGACCTCAAGTTCCTGCACTTCAAGCCCAAGCGATTGAAACTGAGCCGCAAGTCCGCCAACATCTTCGACGAGCTGCGCCACCACGACATCCTGCTCCATCACCCCTATGACTCCTATGATCCGGTGGTGGATTTTATCCATCAGGGCGCCGAAGATCCCGCCGTGGCCAGCATGAAACAGACCCTTTATCGCACCAGCCACGACTCGCCCGTATTCGAGGCGCTGATTGAGGCTGCGGCCACCAAGGAGACAACGCTGGTCGTCGAGCTGATGGCCCGCTTCGACGAGGCCTCGAACATCCGCTGGGCGCGCAGCATGGAGGACGCCGGCGTGCAGGTCTTCCACGGCGTCGTCGGCTTGAAGACGCATTGCAAACTGGCCATGCTGGTGCGCCACGACGAGGACGGCCAAACCCGCCGCTATTGTCATCTGGGCACCGGCAACTATAACCCCGTCACTGCCCGCTTCTACACCGATCTGAGCCTGCTCACGAGCGATCCGGAGATCACCGAGCGGGTACACATGGTCTTCAACTACCTGACCGCCCATGCCGAGATCGACGACTACAGCCCGCTGCTGGTGGCGCCGCTGACCATGGCCGAGAGCTTTCTGCGTCTGATTCGCCGCGAGCAGGAGCACGCCCAGGCCGGACGGCCCGCCCACATCGTGGCCAAGATGAACGCCCTGCTTGAGCCCTCGGTCATTGAGGCTCTCTATCAGGCCTCGCAAGCAGGCGTCGAGATCGATCTGATTGTTCGCGGCCTCTGCATCCTGCGCCCTGGAGTGAAGGGCCTTTCGGAAAGAATCAGGGTACGCTCCATCGTGGGCCGCTTCCTGGAGCACTCGCGCATCTTCCACTTCGCCAACGGCGGCAACGATGAAATCTATCTCGGCTCGGCCGACTGGATGCCGCGCAACCTCTTCGAGCGCTGCGAGGTGGTCTTCCCCGTCCGCGACCCGGCCGTCCGCGCCCGCATCCACAACGAGATTCTGCCGGCGTATCTGGCTGACACCGTGAAGACCCGCTTGCAGCAGCCCGACGGCAGTTACATCCGCGCCAGCAAACTGATGAAGGACGCAAAACCCTTCACCGCTCAAGATTTTCTCATGCAGTTGGCTGAAGGCAAGGTTGATCTGGATGCCATTCCAAGGCCCAGCACCGCCAAGCCGCCAGCCAAAGCTGCAACAAGAAAAGCCCGTGCGGCCGACTGACCGCTTTGCCCATGCGCTGGTGGCACCAAGTCCCGAAATTGGGCGGGCGCGGCTACTGATGACGTCGAATCGCGGCTAAGACTGGCAAGTCAATCAGGCAGGCCGCGACGAATCAGAAGAGGTTGACACGGCAAAAGGCCGGTTTCACGAAGATCGCTTCCCGCGTTACGATAAGCGTTAAGCACGATGAGGCCCTTTGCCGATGAAGAGACAAGAGCGGTTCTTCTGATTGGAACGAGCCGGCGATGGACGGCAATTGTGCTGAGGCGGGAAGGATTACGGCGCTGCGTTTGGCGCAAAGCGCGTAAACTCCGCTCAGGGCAACAATTCTTTGCGAACTCCGGATAACGGCCTTTAGTCGCATCAAGCCCGGAGTGCTGATTCAGTAACCAGGAAACGAGTCCAAACAGACCATGCCCACGACCTCAAATAAAGATTATTACGGCACGCTTGGCGTGAAGAAGACGGCCACCCCGGAGGAGATTCGCAAAGCCTTTCGCAAGGCGGCGCGGCGGTATCACCCTGACCTCCATCCAGGAGACAAGCAAGCCGAGGAGAAGTTCAAGGAAATCTCCGAAGCCAACGACGTGCTGAGCGACGAGAAGAAGCGCAAGGTATACGACCAGGTGGGGTTCTACTCCGACCAGATCGACCCGGCGCAGGCCGCGGCCTATGCGCGCCAAGGCTCCGGGCACGGAATGCCGGTGGACTTCGACGGCTTTGATTTTTCGGGCTTCCAAGGCGGACCGGGACAGCGGCAAGGGCACCGCGGGGGCCAGCAGGCGGGGGAAGGTTCGGCTTCGTGGGGCAGCTTCAAGGATATTTTTTCCGGCATCTTCAGCGGGGCGCAGCAGCCGCAGCATCCGCGCGGTCCGCAGCCGGGCACTGATCTGGAGTACCAGGCGACGGTGGACTTCTGGACAGCCATTCGCGGCGGCCAGGCGCGGCTCCAGGTACATCGCCAGGAGATCTGCCCCACCTGCCACGGCCAGGCGTCGACCGGCGGCCTGACGCAGTGCGCGGAATGCAACGGCACAGGCCAGGTGACGCAGATGGGCGGGAGGATGAAGTTCAACATTTCCTGCCCGCGCTGCAACGGGACGGGACACACAGCAAATGTCTGCGCCACCTGCCGCGGCGAGGGCGTGGTCAGCCGCACCGAGGCAGTCGAATTTCGCATCAAGGCCGGCACGCGCGACGGGCAGCGCATTCGCCTACAAGGCAAGGGCAACGCGGGGATCAACGGCGGCGCGGCCGGCGACCTGTATCTGATTGTCCGCACCGGAACACACCCAGTCTTCACGCGAGAGGGCGACGACATTCATCTGACCGTTCCGGTGACCGTGCCCGAGGCTTCGCTGGGGGCCAAGGTGGACGTGCCGACCATCGATGGCCGCGCACATTTGAAGATTCCTCCCGGCACACAGAGTGGACAAAAGCTGCGCCTGAGGGAGCGGGGCGTGGAGAACGCGCAGCGACCCGACCAACGCGGCGACCAAATTGTAACCATCGAGGTGTTGATTCCGCACCTCAATGACGAGCGCAGCCGCGAAATCATGCGCGAACTGGCCAAGCTGAACAGCCAGGACCCGCGGGTATCACTGTTTGATAAGCTGTGAGGGGCGGATATAGTCCGCAAATGGTAAGTCGATGAATTCTGGCAGGGAAGACCTGAACGAAAACAGCTTTGACGGAATCGAATTTGAATGGTATCCGCTCAAGGCTGCCGCTAACCTGAAGAAGCATCAAGTTTCTTTCGACGAGGCAATGACGATATTCGGGGACAAAATGCACGTGGTGTTTCCGGATCGGGAGCATAGCTACGATGAGGAACGTTTTCTTGCCATAGGCAATTCCAATCTGGGACGCCTTATTGTGCTTTGTTTCACCGAACGGTATCCAAAATTACGCCTAATCAGCGCACGTCTGGCTGAAGCCTGGGAAAGGAGAGAATATGAAATCGCAAATGAGTAAGAATGAAGTGGCGATGCGGACTCAGTATGATTTCTCGAAAGGAGTGCGCGGAAAGTACTACGAACGATTCAAGAACGGGCACACCGTCACTCTCCTGGAAGGTGAGCCAGACAAGGGTGATTCGCAACTGACGGAAATTGCAGGCAAGCATCTGCTCATTTCGCGTCTTGTTGCCGCCGGTTTTGAAGTTGCTCAGCCATTGCGCGACAAGGGTATCGATCTGGTTGCTTATCGCGATGGAGAAGACGGAAAAGAGTTTGAGGCCTATCCGATTCAATTAAAAGCATCTTCGCACGAATCATTTTCCCTTGATAAGAAATATGAGCGTTTCGGACCTCGTCTATTGATTGCCTATGTGTGGAATGTTCAGAATCCGGAGCATAGTGACGTGTATGCGTTGACCTTTGGCGATGCCCTGCAGGTGATGGAAAAGAAGGGATACGCTGAAACAGATTCCTGGAAGACGAATGGATATTATTTCGTTCGATCAGCAGGTATCGAGCTAAAAAAGATTCTTGAGCCTTACAAGATGACCACAAAAAGGTGGCAAGAGAAGTTACAAGCTATCGGATAAGCGGGAAAGGCAATGGCGGCAAAACGTAAATCCAAAGGCGCTTACATGATCTCGGCGGTGGCCGAGATGTACGAAATTCACCCGCAGACGCTGCGCCTGTATGAGCGTGAGGGCCTGCTCAAGCCGTCGCGCACCGAGGGCAACACACGGCTTTACACCGACGAAGACCTGGAGCGGCTGGAGTTCATCCTGAACCTGGCGCGCGATCTGGGCGTGAACATCGCCGGCATCGCCATCATCCTGCAGATGCGAGAGCGCATGGAAGAGATGAACCGGCAGATGCAGAGCTTTGTGGAGTACGTGCGCACGGAGATGCTGGCGCGCTTCCAGCAGGCCGCGCCTAGCGCCAGCGCGATTGTACCGCTGCGCAAGCAGGCCGCCGTTGCCAAGTCCCCCGCCAGCGGACGCAAGTCCTAAAGCCCGCGTAAAATCTTGCTTTTCATGCAGATCACAGCATAGACCCCGAACAAATATCGACGAAATCGGCAAGGCGATGGACTGGACACCACGGGAGCTGCGGATTGTGGTTTGAACTGAACGGCAAACGAGATTGTGGGGCAGCTTGCGCTCGCCCTGGGGGTTGCGGCGTTGAGTCAATGCCCCTGCTTGCCTGATTTGACTCCATGGCCTTGGTAGAGTGTATGGTTTATTGCGGGTTGCAAACGAGCCCGGAGACTGGCCCGAATTTGCGCCCGCCAAATTGCATGAAGAACCGCACCGTGGAGCGCCGCCGACAGGGGATTATTGATCAATGACCGAGAACGAAGCGAAGTCTCTTCCAGAAAACGCCTACCTGCCGCTGAAACCCGGCGAATCCTACGACCCCATCATTCCCCCACAGGCGAGGGAGCCGGAACTGACGCTGCGATCTGTCTTTTGGGGCGTTGTGTTTTGCGTGGTCTTCTCCGTCGCTTCAGCCTACTCAGGACTGAAGGTCGGCCAGGGGATGGAAGCTGCCATTCCCATCTCCATCCTGGCCATCGGTCTGGCGCGCATCTTCAAGCGCCGCACCAGCCTGCTAGAAAATGTCATCATCACCGGGATCGGCGCCGCATCTGGCAGCGTGGTGGCGGGCGCCATCTTCACCCTGCCCGCGCTTTACACCCTGCACCTCGATCCACACCCGGTACAGACCATCTTCATCTGCCTGGCGGGAGGCTGCCTGGGCGTTCTCTTCTTGATTCCTCTGCGCCGCTATTTCGTGCGCGAGATGCACGGCCAACTGCCCTTTCCCGAGGCGACGGCCATCACTGAGGTGCTGGTCACCGGAGAGAAGGGCGGTTCGCAGGCCAAACTGCTCCTGCAGGCAACCGCCATCGCCGGCGTTTACGACTTCTTCGTCACCACATTTCATGTGTGGAAAGAGTATCTCGACTTTCAGTTCGTGCCCGTGATCCGTTCACTTGCCGAGCGCGGCCGCATGGTCTTCCGGTTCGATGCGATCAGCTTCATCATGGGACTGGGCTACGTGATGGGCTTGCGCAGTTCCATGATCTTTTGCGCTGGCAGCATCCTCACCAGCTTCGTTATGGTCCCGTTGATCTGGTACTTCGGCAGCCATATTGACGCTGCCGTGTATCCCGCCCTTATTCCCATCTCCAAGATGACCGCGGCGGAGATCGTTCGCAACTACGTGCGCTTCATCGGCGTAGGAGCCATCGCTACGGCCGGCATTATCGGCATCCTCAAATCGATACGCGTGGTTGCCGGATCGTTTGGCATCGCGCTGCACGCCTTCCGTCACGGCGAGGCTGCCAATCAGGAGCGGACCGACCGCGACATCCCGATCATTTCCCTGCTGCTGGGCGTGGTAATCAGCTCCCTCGCCGTGGCGATCTTCTTCGGACACTTTCAGGTTTCCTGGACCATATTGGGAATTGGCCTGTTGTTGACGCTGCTCTTCTCGTTCTTCTTCACCTCGGTGGCGGCCAACGCCATCGCCACCACAGCGAACAATCCAGCCTCGGGCATGACCATGCTGACGGTCATCGTTGCCGCGTTGGTGCTGTTGAACTTTGGACTTTCAGGAACCACAGGGATGTTCTTCGTGATGGCGATTGCGGGCATGGTATGCACGGCCCTGTGCGTATCGGGCCAGTTCATCACCGACCTGAAGGCCGGCTATTGGCTTGGCTCGACGCCGGCGGCGCAGGAAAAAGTCAAATTTATCGGCGTCGTCGCTGCCGCGATTGCCGCCGGACTGACCATTGTCCTGCTGGCCCAGGTCTATCAGTTCGGTGAGGCCGCACCGGGAGACGCGCGGCAGATTCTGGCGGCGCCACAGGCTTCCATCATGAAGGCCCTGGTGGTGGGATTCATGAACAACCAGCCGGTCGCCTATCTCCTGTTTGGCATCGGCGCCATGATTTCGCTGATCCTGGAAATGCTGGGCAAGTCTTCCATGGTCTTCGCCCTGGGAATTTACCTGCCACTGGATCTGACCTCGCCCGTACTGGCCGGTGGCATCCTCTCGCACCTCATCAACAGGCGGTCGGAAAAGACCGGCGGCGAACAAGGAAGCAGGATTCGCGAGCGCGGTGTCATCCTGGCCTCGGGGCTGATGGCTGGCGGCGCGCTGGGAGGCGTTCTGGGTGCAGCCCTGCACCTCTTCCCGTGGTATAGCGCGGACAAAATCACCACCCCGTTCTACATGAACGATCCTGTCTCTCAAATGGTTTCAGGGCTGCTTTTTGTGGGCCTCTGTCTGTATGTATGGTTACGTTCCACAAAGAAGGAGAAGGTGTAAGTGATGGACCAAGCAGAAAAGTATATTGCTGACGCCGTTTTAGGCATTGACACACTCTGGGGCGGAGACGTGATGTGTCCCTCAGGCACAGGACGCTTCATCGCCGATTCGTGGTTTTCCGATTGGCCGCTTCCCGCCGCCTACACACATCCGTCGGCGGCGCGTTTGCGGCAGTTTGGCGGCGTCTCAGGCAAGAACGTCGACAAGGAAGTAGTGGAAGAGTACCTGCGTCAGGTCAACCTTCCCGAAGCCATCGCCGGTCTCCGCAAGGAAGCGGAAAAGATGGACGGGCTGCGCCAAGCCTATCTGACAGGGATGGCGGTTTCTCTGGAGACCATGTGGGATCTGGCCATGGAGGTTCTCGGCAAGGGCGATCCGGTACCGTATGCCCGCTGCGTCGAGGCGGCGACGGCCAAGCCACCGGAGCCCTCTCAACCAGCGAAGAAGTGCGAGCGTGTTGCCGAATTGCTGGGCCGTGCCGGCTACGCCTCGTCCAATGTGCTGGAGGCCGTCGATGCCTGGCGCCGGGAGCGCGTGGTTCCCATGGCCTCGGTGCGCGCTCTGGGCGCGGCCGTGATTGCTCATTTTGATAACCTCAGCGCCAAGCACTTGTTGCCCTACCTTCCGAAGGAACTGGCACGGGTTCCGCGGGCGAACATCGACTTCCTGCGCATCAAGGACGCCTGGTTTTCCGGCTCGATGAACTACATCGGACGGGCGCGCAACGACGACGACTCCCCGCAGTACGAAGCGAGCTATGAGATCAATGCTTCGTTGCAGATTTCGTATCCGGAGTTTGAACAGCTCGTTAGCCACGAGGTTGTGCCGGGACATGTGACCACCTTTGCCTACCTGCAGAACCTGTACGTCCGCGGGAAGGCTGGGTTCGAGGCCACGGTTCTGACCATGAACACGCGCGCCGCCACTCTGTTTGAGGGAATCGCCAATAATGCGATTCTGATTGCGCATGGCGTGACCGAAGTTGACCAGTTGCCGGACGAAGATTTGCAAATCGGCGTGCTGCTGGCGCTGTTGCAGGATGATGCCAAGAACCAGTCGTCGTATCTGACCTGGGGCGAGGAAAGGCCACAACCGGAAGTGGCGGCTACATTGCGGCGTGATTTTCTGGTCTCGGAAGAACGCGCCGATAAGTTGTCCGGCGCCTGGGGACGCCATCCCCTGTTGGGCCGGATGTATCTGCCGTCGTATCGCATCGGCACGGAGAAGATCGCTGAACTACGGCGAACTTATCCCGCGGAGCAGGTGCTTCCGACGATTTACGCGTGCGATGGATTAGTCGACATTCAGACAGTCGACCAGGTTCTGAAAGGTTAGAACCTGTTTCACCAACAACTGAAAAGCTCATCTGGAGCAAACCGGGGGCGCTTGCGGATACCTGCAAGCGCCCCCGGCGTTACTGTGGGTTTATTCATAAGGTGAAATCTCCGTGCCTTATTTTCAAATCATTTACGGAACTGCAGCCCTCATAAGGTGAAAGTAAAAGACCGCATATAGTGAAAGTTTCGGTATCAATTGACGCATAAGGTGAAATTTTCACCAAGCTACATCTCGAAAAGAGTATAAGATATTTATAGTCAGTTACTTATGGCAGGATGAGGCTACAGTTGAATTGCCCGAAGGCGCGGGCACTCCCAAAGCATATCACTGCATCTGGCGGGCAATCTTCGCTCAGTTCTATGAGCGCGGGCGACTCAACCGTTATAGGGTCAAAAGCTCTATCGGGGGTTCGAATCCCCCTCTCCCGCCAGCATGTCAAGTAAATTCCTATAGATTCAACAACTACCTTCAAAATCAGCATCTTACAGGGATTCGCAAGAGTCTCTCTTTTCTCCCTGATACCCCGTTTTACCCCCTGTTCACCCTGTTTTTCGAGCTAAATCGAGCAAAATCCAACAGCCAGAACCATCGTCTTCGTCTGGTTTATCGCGGAACAGGATTCAACTCCAACGGCGGTTTAATCTGGAGCGGATGCTTCGCCGACAATCCGCACCTGCTTTCCCTCAAAGGAAGGAAGGGTGTTCAGAGGTCGAAGGCGAATCGCGCCCCGGCCAACTCGTGCTTCACCCGCAGCGCACCGGAGGCCAGTGATGCACGCCCGGAACAGCACTCTGCATATTCGCCTCCTATTCGCCTATAATGTCTCCATGTTCCCCACGCCCTCAGGCCGCAAGACTTTCGTGGTCACTTGCAAGTGGTGCCGCCGCGACATTCCATCCGGCGTCGGTGAGTTCCCTTTTCAATCGGTCGCGGTCAAGTGTCCCCTCTGCGGCGAGTTGCGCCGGTACCTGCCATCGGAGGTCTTCCTCGGTCGGCCTGACCAACTCGTCATCCGCCAGCAGCGAGCCGGGAGTGCCGGATAGTCAACCGACGAAGCTCTTATCGAACCGTGACATTACTTGTGTTTCCGCTTCCGGGTGCCAGCGAGGAGTTCCGACTTTCCGATGACCGTTGGCGGGTTCTCCAGTTTCGGCGGGCCGGAGATGCCCTCGAAGGCCGGGTTCGACTTCCACGGGCTCAGGCCGTACATCCGGGAATCCCGCAAGTGGTTAACTCCATCGCTCCACGCAGCCAGCATCCGTTTTCCGGTGTCCTTAAAACCGGGGAGGTCATTCATCAGCACGCGAACGGCAGGGGCGGTGTCTGCAACGGCGTCACTGATTCGCTCGACCATCACCCTCTGCTCCTTTTCCGGGATGCCGAAGTTGGCGGTGATGAACCGGGCGAGGGTCTTACCGGGGAGCCACGTCTTCTTGCCCATCAGGCCGATGCCGGGTGGGTTGTGCTGGTACCCGGCATAGACCGAGGTCGTGAAGAAGTCGTAGGCGGGAGCTAGACTAGCGTCGTCCCGCGATGTATAGAGCAACGCGATATTCTTGGCGTGGCAATCGGCGTTCCGCAGGGCGTAGGTCAGCAGCAGCATCGCGGTCAGCTTCTGGAAGGTCTCGTAATGGTCTCGCCCCGGTACGTGTGCCCGTACCGCCTTGGCGATTCTCTCCCACGTTGTCTCGTACTTCTGAGCAGGACGCAACCCCAGCAGCGAACAAAAATCCTCCAGAGCACGAAAGGGCTTGCCGCTTTCGTCCACATCGAAGCGATGCACCACGAGGACGTTGCCATCCTCGGAGAGTTCCGTCTTCGCCGTGGGCAGCACCTTCGCCACGACCTGCATACACAGATGTTCGTTCGCTGTCGCAAACGGGAGCCGCGAAGAGGAGCCCTTGACGATGTACTGATGCGTGAGGAGAGTCGCCTTCTTGTGTGTACCAAATCCACGCTGCTTTTGCTCTTCCGCATCCAAGAACTTCGGCAGAACGCCCGAGACGCCGCTCCTCGCGTGCTCCCGCACAAGCTGGGAGAACGCCTCCTCGGAGTTGTCCCCCTTGAGCAGTTCGACCACTTCGATTGGCTTGGCCGGTTCATCCAGCACCGCGCCCGGTGGAGCCACCTTCAGCCGTCCCACCATATTGCGGCCAATGACCGAGAGCAGGGCAACCGGGCTTGCGCCGATATGCGGCCCGAACTCCTCCTGCAAAACTTGCAGTAGGTAGCCCTCCGGCAGATTCATGCGAAAGATGGGATGGAGTTCGTCGTCCCACGGATAGGACTCGGTGCGGACGGGCATCGTCAACGAGACGAGGTTCTCTGGCGCTGCATCCGGCGTGTAGGCCATCACGCTGCGGAAGTCGCCCACCTGTTCCAGCACTCCGACGTGTTGGCCGAGGACGTGGACATTCAGCTTCATGCTCCACCCCGCTCACGGCGCAACTCATCGAGGGTGCCAGCCGCCCCAACTTCGGTGAAGCTTATCTCCAGTCCAAGAACAGCGAGGACAGCCAGCAGTTTGCGTGAACCAAACTCTGATAGATGCCCTCGCTCAAAGCGCAGGAGAGTCTCCCGCGTGAGGCCAGTGCGGCTGGCAACTTCGCTCTGGCTCAACTTGAGAGCCTTGCGCCTTCCCGCGACCGCATCACCGAGTTCCGCCAGAGTCTGCATGAGTGATATATACATCACTATAGATGGTATTGCAAGTCTATAGTGATAGGAATATCACTCTATCAGCTAATGCTTTACCGAGTTTCCGAGCACGCCGCTGGATTGTGTCACACCTTGGACGACTGAATATCATCGTTGTTTCCTTCCAGTTGCCAGTGCGGTGAAATGCTTCCAACGCAACCTGAAGGCCGGGGATGCTGGCCTCTCCAAGACGCACGAACTCGCCGAGACGAAATCTCTGCTCCTCTCGTTCTAGTCTCCTGCATCCCGCTTGCCGAAGGTATGTTGAGTTCGAATGACAGAACTCGTCGGAAACCCCGTGCTCTGCATCCGCCTCGAACGGGAGGTTTCCGGGATTTGAGAGCGGTCGCTTCCGCCATTTCACATAAAGGGTATTGAACTTGTTGCTAAGGCACTGGTTGATGAAGCTGCGGAATCTCGCCTCGTTCGCTCCGTGCATCCGGTCGGGAGAAAACGTCTGAATGACATCCTCCTTGCCGTCGGCGGTATTTCGAGCACGTGGGCAAAGCCGCCAGATGCAAGAGAAGTTCCTGCGTCCAGTCTTCTGCCTCAGTTGCTGTAACACAATCTCGAACCCGCCTTCTCATCCAGTCCGCCACATAAGTGGGGAATCGCAGGTAGAACTCGCTGAAGTTGTTCGGGACGATGAACCCATCGTGACCCACGATGTGGCCGTCTCGAACTGTGTACGCATCGTCATGAGGAGCAATTTTCCCGGAGTCAGATTTTTTCAGGATTGCTGGACTTTTCTTGGTATTGACCATTTGCGGAACCTCCAAGTTCCGGCCAAATCGTAAGCAAGGAGGCTGGTCAATGACGACCAAAGCACGGGCAGGGATGGAAGAGTTTGCTCTGCGGATTCAGGCGGCACTCAGCCTAGCCACGAAGAAGGAAGCATCCGATTTAACGAACGCCCTCATCTCGTGTCTGGAGGACACGCTCATTGAGCATCTGGCGGAGGACGGTTTCTGCGTCAAGCTGCACAACCTCGGGAAGCTCGCCGTCCACCATCGACCGGCGGTTCGACGAAAGATAGGATTCAGTGGAGAAATCCGTGACCTGCCAGTTAAACGCAAAGTGAAGTTCATGGGCCTTGGAAAGCTTCGGCAACTGGAATGAGGAAGTACCTCACTACCCGTGCCCACCGGCGACCCCAAATATACTTTTTGGCTTGTCGCTAAAAACTGTTCTGGGCGGCACTATTGATATAGAGAATTTATTTGGCGGCGTCGGCATCCAGAATCGTCAGTCCGGTTGCTATTGCAGGGTGCCGTTCTTGGCTCCCATCAAGGGCGGCATCAGACAAGGAGCCTGGAGTGCCCGGCGACTTTTGTACCAGCAGCAATGCGAGAAACTGGTATGAGAGGAGCCTTGAATGGCACGAGGGAAGAAGAATACGCCGGAGCAGATTGTGAGCCTGCTGCGGCAGGTTGAGGTAGCCGTGGCGAGCGGGAAGACGACGGCGCAGGCATGTAAAGAGGCTGCGATCACCGAGCAGACTTACTATCGCTGGCGCAAGGAGTACGGCGGGTTGCAGGTGGACCAGGCACGACGGCTGAAGGAGTTGGAACAGGAAAACGCCAAGTTGAAGCGTCTGGTAGCGGAACTGAGTCTAGACAAGCTGGTGCTGAAGGACATCGCCTCGGGAAACTTCTAAGCCCGGAACGACGGCGCTGTGCGGTAGATCATGCCGGTGAGCAAGGTATGAGTGAGCGGCGAGCGTGCCAATTGGTGAACCAGCCACGCGGCACGCAGCGCTACCAACCGACACAGTGCGAAGACGAAGATCGACTCACCCAAGCTATCGTTTTGTTGGCCAGCCAATATGGGCGTTACGGCTACCGGCGCATCACGGCGCTGCTGCAGCGAGCGGGCTGGCAAGTTGGCAAGGATCGAGTCGAACGAATCTGGCGTCGCGAAGGGCTGAAGGTTCCACAGAAACAGAAAGCACGGGGCCGCTTGTGGCTCAACGATAGATCGTGTGTGCGGCTGCGGCCGGAGCGCAGGAACCATGTGTGGAGTTATGACTTCGTCAGCGCCAAGACGCACGATGGCCGCACGGTACGGATGCTGAACCTGATCGATGAGTACACCAGGGAGTGCTTGATGATTCGATGCGAGCGGAGTTGGACAAGCGCCAAGGTGATCGGCGCGTTAGCCGACGTGATGGTGATGAAGGGCGTTCCGGAGCATCTTCGCTCCGACAACGGCCCGGAGTTCGTGGCCAAGGATCTGCGCAAGTGGTTGGCTGCCACAGGCGCGAAAACGCTGTATATCGAACCCGGCTCTCCTTGGGAGAACGGCTACTGCGAGAGCTTCAACTCGAAGCTGCGCGATGAGTTTTTGAATGGGGAGATCTTCTACTCGATGAAGGAACTGCGTGTGCTGGCCGAGCGCTGGCGCGTCCACTACAACACCGTCAGGCCACACTCCTCGCTGGGCTACAGAGTACCCGCGCCGGCAGCATGGCAGATCGAAGCTTCCCGTGGGTATGGAAAAGTGGAAAGCAAAGAGCGCTTCCCACTTTCCCACACCCACGACTACGGCGACGGGGCATATCTATCACCCGTTG
>Ga0182014_10004018_pt1 | contig 17216 bp, 17 predicted proteins | sample 612S2DmetaG_FD_120489 | JGI IMG/M metagenome (GOLD analysis project Ga0182014, IMG submission 120489) | Permafrost microbial communities from Stordalen Mire, Sweden - 612S2D metaG | ecosystem: Environmental > Terrestrial > Soil > Wetlands > Permafrost | place: Sweden: Stordalen | collected... | reverse complement strand
TTCAAGTGTAGGAAGCCGGCGCCTCGCCGCATAGGTACAGTTTGATTCCCGTGTCGAGTTTGGTTCCCGGCAATTCCCCAGCCGATCCCGCTAATCGGAATCGTCCCCGTCCTTGTCGGTGTCGCGGTGGTGATGCTGGTAATGGCCGATGTCGTCGTCCAGGTGTTTGGGATCGACCGAGACCTGGACCACGTCCATCTCGCTGCCGCTTTTATCCACCACGAACAGGCCCATCCGTTCGCCTTCAGGATGAATGAACACCAGCGTCTGCTCGTTGCCCTTCCCACCCCAGCGACCAAGACCTGTCGCTGGGGACCCCGGCTTGCGGCTGGTCTCACGGATGATCCGCTCCCAGCCCGAGCCGAGTTTCTGCTCGACCATCCGGTTCAGCTCATCGCCGTCCACAGGCTCCGAGAAAGACTCGAACTCTGCCACGTGCAGGCTGCCGACGCCCCCGTGCGTGGCCTTTCGCGAGACCAGGCTGATGAGGCCGAGAAAAGGAATGCGCGTGGCCCGCACGTGATATTTGCTCTCGATCGAATTCACCACGCCATCGAATCCGCTCTCGCCGCTGCCGGCCAGCACGACAGCCGGAATCAGCAGGGCCAAAAAGACAATGGGAATCAACCATGGCCGCCTCATTGGTTACCGCCCTTCTTGTCCTTATCCTTGTCCTTGTCCTTTTCCTTGTCCTTGGTGTTCGCACTGTTCGCGACGTCACCCAGCGCGCCCAGCCCGGCCATGCCCTTCAACTTGCCCAGGTCTTCCATGCGGATGGGGCCGAGGATCAGCACGATGGTCAGCTCCTTGGGCTCAACCTCCAGGATGAACATCCCGTGCGCCTCGCCGTTCACCAGCTTGACCATCACGTCGGTGGTTTCGCCGGTCTTGCGCTCGCGTTCACGCACCATCGGCGTCCACTCGCTGGTCTCGAAATACTTGCGCAGTTGCTCGATCTCTTCCAGCGAGAACTGGCCTTCCTTGTCGAACTCGTACTCGCGGACGTAAATCCCATCAAGTCCATCGATCAACTGGCGGGTGGCGGCTTCGTCCTTGTCTTTGCCGTTCATGAACTTGGCCGCAAAGGCCAACATGTTCTTGCCCAGCGTGACCTCGGTGACGTCGGAGGCGCGCGCAGCCAGCTCCTTCTCGATGGGCGGCGGCGCAGGCAACTGCGCGGTTTGCGCCAGCGCAGGCGCGGCCAGCGCGGCCGCTCCCAAAACAAGAGCTATGATCCGGTCCTTCATGAATATCTCTCCTTATTCCTGAGCCGCACGGCCGTGGGCCGCGAGTTGCGTATTCATCTGGTTGAGTGCACGACCGGTGATGCGCAGGGCGGTCAGCACCTGCTGGCGGACTGCTTCGCCCTTGCGCCGTTCTTCCCGATCGCGCCATGCAAATCCGCCGGCCACCACAGCGGCCAGCGCCAGGGAGGCGGCCAGCCGCTGCCACACAACAGCATGACGGGGCGGGCGTTGCGCGCGCCGCTTCTCCATCAACCTGCGCTTCAGGCCAGGCGGCGCAGGCCTACGTTCAAACGCCTGGCGCAGTTCCTCTTCAAAGTCCTCCATCGGTTCAAACTCCACGCATTTGCTCCTTGACCCTGACGTACTCCTTCAAATGGTCTGCCGCCTTGGCCCGCAGCAGCTTCAGGCCGCGCTGCAGGTGGCTCTTCACCGTGGCCAGTGGCGCTTCCAGCGTGGCCGCAATCTCTTCCGGCGTCAGGTCTTCCTGATAGCGGAGAACCAGCGCCGCGCGCTGCGGCTCGGGAAGCGTCGCCAGCAGTTGTTCCAGCCTTGCTCCCAGCGGAGACGAATGGTCCTCCGCCCTGGCGCCGTGGTTCTCATCCATCTCCACCCACAGGTCCATGCCGCGCACCTTGCGCCGCCGCAGCGCATCCGCCGAGCGGCTCATCGCCGCGCGGCGCAGCCAGAAGCAGGCGTGATCCTGAGATTCAATTCTGCCCAGGTGCCTGTCCAGTTCCAGAAAAACATCCTGCGCAATTTCTTCGGCCAGCCCGCGGTCGCCGGTCATCCGCCAGGCCAGCGAAAAGACCATCGACTGGTGCTCGTCCACGAGTTGTTCAAAATCCGGCTGCCAGTCGTGGGCCATGGGCTTCGCTTCTACTCTCTTATCCGCGGAAATCGGCACGCGGGGATGCAGAGAATACGCGCGGGAGCAAAAAAAGTTCGGGGCAATGGGTTTTTTGCCGGGCAGGCAAGCAACTGAAGGTTACGAGTGCGGGGTAGACGCGGCAGTTCAATTTGGTCTATGGAAGGTTGGCGATGTGCGCCCGGATGCGGCTTTCGAGCCTCTGCAACTCCTCGCAACGGCCTCGAATGCCTGCGTAATTCCGAAGGGCTGCGACCATAAGTTGCTTGCGGCCCTCGTCAGGATATCTGGACACGTCCTGGCCGTGTTTCTGAAGGAACGGATAGAAATAGTTCTCCTTGATGGAGCGGTCCGCTCGCATCGCGCTCCATTTCCAATCCGGCTCCCACTTGTCCTGATGGCCGGCAAGCAGCCAGGCTTCCACTTCAGGCGCCGCGGCACAGCAAATCAATCGGATCGACTTCCCCACCGCGGCTGCCTTCTGTTCAAAATCCGCTTCCATGGCGGCGAATTCAGCGCTCCGGTCCTGACCATCGGAGTCAGGAAGGAAAAGAACCAGATGCTTATGGCTGTACAGGTCCAGGATCGTACCGGAAAAGAGGCTCTTCGCGTGCTCGTAGCCGTTTGTCCGAGGATTCGCCATGACCTCGATATTGGCCTGGGTTCTGCCGCATTCCACGAAGAGTCTCTCGCAAAGCGGCTTGAGAATTGCGCCGTTGTAGGTCGGATTCTCGGAAACGATCAGGACATTAAGACTCATGGAGCACGGATTCGATCCAGCCTTGCTCGAAAAGCTCATCGAGGTTGTAGTGCTCTTTGACCAATTCTTCGAGTCTTGGGACCTCTGCCAGGGAACGCATCTTGGTGGCTCCGGATTCGGCGTCGCGGGTGCAGACAAAGGTGGTTTTGCGGTCTTCTTCAGTGAGCCACGCTAGAAGAGTGGGCGAGTGCGTGGTGGCGAAGACCTGCGTCCCTGTCCGCTTGGATTGCGAGCGCATGAGTTCGAGCAGGAGCCGAAGACGGCTGGGATGCAGGCCTTTTTCAATCTCCTCGATGACAAGGACTTTCGGCAAGGACGGTTGGAAGAACGCAGCAGCCAAGGCGATGAAGCGGAGGGTACCGTCGGAGATCACAGGAGCAGGAAATATGGTGTCCCCCTCTTTGATGGCAGCCATAAAGTCATTGACTGCGCCTGGGAGTACAAATAGATCCGATACTTCGTCGGGACGAAGCTCCTTGAGCCATTCGAGCAGCGCGGGTTTGCTTCCGTTGGACTCAATCTCGTGGATCATTGCGGCGAAGCCTTCGCCAATCTCGCCCAGTCTCGCAACCCTTGAAGAGTATTTTCTCAATACCGCCGGGAACGGGTCGAGAAACTGCATGTCGGCGATCGCGTTCGTTACATAATTAAAGCGCTTAGCCTGAACCCCAACAGTTCCAGGATACTCGTCGTAGCGCATGGATTCGATTATTGGGTCGGGCCCCGCAAGACTACGGATAACCGAGGTGCAACCAAGCGCGGAGAACTTAGAGGCATCAATACGGTCCCTCGTGAGCGGGCTTATCGCCCGCTCGATCATAAACCTCTTATTATTCTGATTTAGAAGAATCTCGTCCCCACAGAAAAGGGACTCCTCGCCGAAGACGGGGTCGTCGTTCTTCGTAGAAAAAGTAAGGTTATAGGTCAGCTCACCACCAAGCGTACCGGGAAGCTCCTGCCCGCTGAAATGGATGTGAAACTCGATCTGCACTGCTTGTGAGTTATCTGGCCTACGGAATGCCACAAAGCTTGATCCGCCCCTAATTCCCTCCCATCTCAGACTGGTAGAGGATGCTGGCTTCCCGTCGAGAATCTCGTCAATGCCGAAGCCATTGCCGACCCCTTGGAGAAAGCGCAGCGCATCGAGGAAGTTGGATTTGCCGCTCGCGTTGGCCCCAACAAGCAGATTGAAATGGCCGAGCTTGAGATCGACGCTCTCCAGGCTTTTGAAGTTGCGGATCTTGAGTTCAGAGATCATGGCACACAGCCTCGGGGTGTTGTTCTTCTCCCGGCGTGGCTTCAATTCCTGCCGGGATCTTCTTGAGTCAGTGTAGCCTCTTGCGGGACCTGCGGGAAGGATGATGGTTAACTGGCTCAATTCCCCGCCTCAGAACAGCTCCGGAATGCTGTGAAACGCAATCCGCGTAGGCGCTGCCTTGTACGCGGTCAGCATGGTGGCCGGCGCCAGCGTGCTCAACCCGTATTTATTGTTCAGTTGATCCATCACCGCCAGCAGCCGCGTCCGGCTCTGCTCGTCCTCCAGCCCGTCAAACAGGTTGAGCGAGTGCAGGCGGTCGGGAACCAGCCCGTCCAGGTGCACGCCGAGGAAGTACGGATGGTCGAACTCCGCTCCCGCGGGCCGGCTTGCCCACAAGCGGGAAAGCGCAGCAATGAGCGTCTGATTATCCTGGCACTCGCTCAGCTTCAGCTCGCTCTTCCATCCCCTCGTGGGCACCCCGTAGGTGCTCACCGGTCCCCGCTCGCCCTTCGGCCCCGCAAACCCGATAGCCAGCCCGATGCTACTGGCCCACAAACCGCCCGCGCGCAGCCGCATGGCGGCTTTGTGGAGCAGCTTGTGCGCCACGGCCCAGGCCTGCTCCGGCGTGCGCATCTCCGGCGCCAGCGCGTGCTGGTGGCTGATGGACTTCAGATGCTCGGTCTCCGACATGTCGAAGTCCTCGCCCTTGAGCCAGTGCCACAGCCGTTCGCCCCATACCGAACCCCACAGTTCGCCGGCCTGCTCGCAGTCGAGCGCCAGCAACTCCTCCATGGTGCGGATGCCCTTCTCGTTCAGCCGCTTCTCCGTGCGGGCGCCGACGCCGGGCAGGTCGCGCAGCGTGAGCTGGCGCAAGGCTCGGGGGAGAATGTCCAACGGGAGCGCCACCAGGCCGTCGGGCTTTTCCATGTCGCTGGCAATCTTGGCCAGATAACGGTTGGTGGCGAGCCCCACAGAGCTGCGCAGCATGGGGCCCACGCGCTCCCGGATGCGCGCTTTCACTCGCCGGCCCAGCTCCATCGCCGCCAGCAGGGGCCGTTCGCGGCCCATCAGCCGGCAGGCCATCTCGTCGATCGAGAGCACCGCCGTCACCGGCAGGCAGCTTTCCACGGCCTCGACGATGCGGTGATGGTAATCGACGTAGATCTCGTGGCGCGCCTCCACCAGCACCAGGCCGGGGCACATCCGTTTGGCGTCGGCGACGATGGTTCCGGTCCTCACGCCGTGGGCCTTGGCCTCGTAACTGGCGGCGATGCAAACGGTGGTGTCGGCCATCATGGGGACCACAGCGACGGGGCGGTCGCGCAGCTCGGGACGGACCTCCTGTTCCACGGAAGCAAAGTAGGAGTTCAGGTCGACGAACAGCCAGTTCAGCGCGGGACCCTGCACCGGAAGCTGACCTGAATCCTTTGCAAACCCGCGCTCCGGCTCTTGCGGGGCAGGCGCGGGCTCTGGCCCCAGGGACTGGGGTGCTTTCGGCCACTCCCCGGAGGCGAGGGCCGGCACCGGATTGGGACCGGTTGCCATATCGAGACTATTTTCGCTTTTTATTCTCTTCAACGCAAGTGCAAAACTAGAGCGTGACTAAGAAAAATCGCCGATGATACACTATCAGCGCCGGGATTCCGGCAAGCCGAAGCTCGAAAAACTTTGCCTTGGTGTTCACTTCAAGACAGCGTTTTGAATTCCCTGTGGATATGGTTACCAAGTATGCATAGCCTTATGCATTGGTTTGCGGTCAACGCAAGCGTCCTCGCCGTCCTGGTCACCGTGGGCGTGGCGGTGCTGCTTGTCTGCTGCCTCGGGTGCTCGGACTGCCCCAGCCGCGAGAAGGACGACCTCTTCCGCCGCCACAACAGCTAGAGCATTTCCACAGGTACAGTCTCGTACGCTTGTTGCTCGTTTCGCGGCGGCGCCAGTCAGCTATTTGACATTGCAACAAAGTTCGTTGTCCTAAATTGCTCTTGGATTTCCTTGTAAGAATCAATTCGGTATAAGTATCCCGAAGGGGTAACTCTGTAAATCCTCATATTGATTCCACTAAAAAAATACCAAAAATCCTGGAAAAAGGTTCGTGTATCTATATTGCATCCGCCAAATTCAAAAGCTACAATGTCGATTGACTTGTTATCGAACATTCTTTTGGCGCCAGAGAGTGCATCGAGTTCATGCCCTTCAATGTCCATCTTCAGCAGATGAATATGGTCTATCCCGTTTTCCGAACAATAGTTATCGATTGTTTCGATCGCTACCTTTTCCGATTTGTTAAAATCCATACCAAAGTGGTCAAGCCTTCTTCTTGTAAGAGAAGCGAATTCCGAGCCGGCACTATCAAAGTGCAATACCGCCTCACCTCTTTCTTTACCCACACCGATATTATTCAGCTTGATTCGCCTATCGCCCTTCGAAGACTCCACAAGAATCCTGAATGTTTGGAGTCCCGGCTCAAAGCAGTGAATTGATAGATCGTCAACCGCAGTATTACCAAGAATCAGTCGAAGGAATTGGCCCTTGTTTGCCCCCACATCGAAAATACAGTATGGAGGTTTGAATCTATGTTTAAGTACGTCAAGTATACTTTGCTCTCCACTGATTGAAACCTCGCCCCCAGAGCCAATCCCCATCAAGTATTGAAGAGCTTTAACATTCTTCTCCAAGATGCTTTGAATGAACCGGTTCCCTGATACCTTAGCCAGGGCTCTCTTGAGCAAGATCGACACTTTGTCTCCTATTGCGCGTAGTACAAATCTAAAACGGCCGCATGTAACGCAACCATACTTTGTTTTGGCGGTTGCGTTACCTCAAAATCACGCTCCGCACAGATGGGCAGTCCTGGCACTTTTCCGCTGGCTTTCAGGCTGCGTTCGCGTGCTTCAAGCTGGAGTTTCCATTGTGTTTTCCCGGCTACTGGGCAATATACCACCTGATGCATCCGCTCGCGATGTTTCTTGCATTTGTTCCAGGGCCAAAGACCCTGGCGTGTACGGCAGAGCCTTTGCCGGTACGCAGGTTGCCACAATCGGGGCACTGCCAGCAAGGCGCCAAGCAAGTGGAGGCCTGCCGTTGCATCACGATTTGCTGGATGCGTCTGAGAATTGGCTTGCCTTCGGCAAGAGTGAGGCCGAGCGCTTCCGGCTTCAGATCCCCGCGTTCGACGGATGTGATCTCGCAAATCTCCTGGTGGCCATCCTCGGCGATCACGACTACTTGCAGTTTGAGGATCACGGCCGCACCCTCCGACCCTGCCAAAGTGTCTGGAGCTGGCAATTTGCTTCTCGCCGGTCAAATCGATCAGGCTGGAACTTCCGATAGACGGTCAGGCGACCCAGCGCTTCGCGGGGTTCGCCGAGATTGCCCATTGCTTTGCGATTGCCGCCGGAGTCGAGAAACCGCTGTATGGCGTCCGCCATGAGCGCGAGGTCCTCGAGAGGCATATCCCGCTGGTGCGAGACCAGCCTCTCCAGATAATCCCGAGCCCCCGGCACACTCTTCCGGCGGCGCGGCCCGACTCCCGCCGGTGCACACCGGGACGGCGCGCTTCGCATCCCAGGGCAGAACCCGCTCCAGTCGAAGGCCAGCAGAAGGATTTCATGGAGTTGGGCTAGGCTGGTTTCGCTGCTGATCAAGAGGCGTCGCCAGACCAGTGGACTGACATCCCGAAGCACGACTCGAAGTTGATAAAGTTCTGCCGTCTGAGCAGCTTACGGGACATTGTCCGGAGACTGCACAACCTGCCCCCCGGAATCTTCCGCTGTCGAAGAAGCCTTGCAGAACCGGGCGGCCTCCGCTCCCGAAGGTGAGCGCCAAGGCTGGAACCTTGCGCGTCCGCGCAACCCCAGATGAATTGCTGGCGATTGAACCGGCGGCAAAGTCCAGCAACTCAACCGTGTCCGAATGGATACACGGCAGGTTGGCTACCGCAATCGGAGGACAATCCTGGATTTCAAATCAGGACACTACCCGCCGCGAAGTGATAAATTGAGACCACTGGCCCTGCTTGCCCTGGATTCGAAGTCGATCATAGAGATGGATGCAAGTTCTTGCTTTCATCCCTGGACCTGCAACTCTTTTGGATGCGGCCATTTTGCCCTGGTCGAGGGCTCTGTGGAAAAACCTCATCCAAGTGAGGAGGGCGAAGCTTTGCGAAAAACTCGGGAACCAGAATCTTCGACCGGAATGTTCCCCTGCCCGGATGGTCAGTCCGATGCGCTGCACGCATCAAACGAACCGGGCGCGTGCGTGTATTGGATGTGCCGGGCGCGCAAGCGGTTGTGGGCGGGACGGGATGTGAGCCAGCTCCGCTCCCGGATGCCGCAATCGACGCGCTGCGTCCGGGCTTTTATTGCGATCTGCCGAGCCGCACCCCTTATTGTCGATGGGGCAGTGGGCCCGCATTCGATCCGGAGCCCTCGCCGGCATGGAAGGCATTGTGGTGAGCAACAAGAACGGTTTCAGCATGGTCCTCACACTAGAGGGCATTATGCAGTGCATCGCCGTGGAAGTCGACGCAGGCGACCTGCAAGCCTTCGAGATCTGAGCTCCCGCGTCGCAATTGTTGTGAACCATCACTCCCTTCATCGGCTGTGCTTATGCGACCGGTCTGGTCCGGAAGCGATGTTCAAGGCCTAAGCGGATTCTTGCAGCATTTCAATGGATCGTGCCGAATCAATCAGTGAATCTGACGAAGAAGCTGCGGCATGGCTTGGCGCGGAAAAGTCGAGGTGCGGTAGCGCCTATGAGGCCGGGCCTTGTATGCAAGCGATTTGCGTGACCCGCGGCGACTCAACGTGTGCCTACCGCTGAAAGGGCCGCCGGGACGGCGCAGGTGTAAAGAAGTTTCGTGGGCCGGCTCCCATCGTGATTGTCCTGGGTGCAGCGGCGGTACCGACCGCCCTCACCTATGTTTTCCTCGCGTTTCAGAATTTGGAGCCCCAAATGAAGGTTCCCAATAGGCTATCCGGCTATATGCCAACATTGGACGGATGGCGCGCCATTTCTATCATCCTCGTACTGCTGCGTCACAGCAGAGTTTCTGCCGCAATCCCCGTTATTGGTCCGTTTCTGTGGCAGGTAAGCGAGCACGGGGCGATCGGCGTGTATGTTTTCTTTGCCATCAGCGGGGTGCTGATCTGCGGCCGCATGCTCCAAGAAGAACAGAAGCACGGTCGCATCAGCCTGGGCAATTTCTATATCCGTCGAGCTTTCCGCATTCTCCCGCCAGCCCTGCTCTACCTGCTGACACTCGCCGTTCTGTCACCGATTCCGGGGGTCACCAGGCTGGAGTTGGTTTCGGCGTTATTCTTCTTTCGGAACTATGTCCTGGTGGCACTTCCACCCGCGTATTGGTTCACGGGGCACTTCTGGTCGCTCGCCGTGGAGGAGCACTTCTATCTGCTGCTTCCAGGAATCCTGTTCTTCTTTCCGAAGCGGCGCGCGTGGGTGCTAGGAGCGCTGACCCTTGCAGTATTCGCGTGGCGCTCCTGGTTGGCGCACACCACAAGTCTCGACCTGGGTTCCCGCACCGATACGGTGCTTGATGCGTTGCTGATTCCCGCGCTGATCACAATCGCGGCAAACAACGATCGTTACGCCGTTCACCTGCGCCGATTTCTTAAGCCCTCTTTCTCAGCCGTTCTGTTGGCGATCTTTTTAGCTTTGCTTTTCATCAAGGTTCCGTTCAACCTCGTGCTGCGGGCCACGATTCTCCCGCTTCTGCTGCTGGGCACATCCCAGCACCCCGAGAATCTAGTCGGGAGAATTTTGGAATCGGCTCCACTGCGCTGGATTGGGCGGCTTTCTTACAGTCTTTATCTGTGGCAGCAGCTCTTCTTTTGTGACCAATTCTGGAGCGGCGCTCTGCCGCTTGGGATGCTCCAGCAGTGGCCGATGAAGCTTGTAGGACTCATTGGATGTGCCAGCATCAGTTATTACGTCCTGGAACGGCCGATGGTACGGCTGGGACATCGGCTGGCCTCCTCCGGCGTGCCAGGACGCAACGTCGATCTGGCGCCAACACCTGTGCCCTTGGTATCGAGCAAGCCCCAAGAGGCAGGGCAGTAGATACGCGGACGCGGGTAGCAGCCGCTCACTGACTTCCAAGGACAGCCGTGCGGACCGCTCCAGTCCTATCTCGGCCATTTCGGATGCGAAAGTGCCGGAGCACCTTCGGTTTATCCGGTTTCTTCCCTGCTACCGCGTAACGCATGAAAGATGGCGACAAAGCGGGACATTTTTTGATGTCGCTGCCTCAATTCCGGTATGCCCAAGCGTGCAAAAGGGGTGTGGTATTGCATTTCCACCGCTTCCGTCCGAGCAGGTGGAACAGCGTAGTCGTCCCGTACCCGTATGGCATCAATGATCCTGAGGAGCGCGGAGGAAATCCCGCTGACCAGATCGAGGCGTCCTACCGCAGGTTGCCCGAGCTTCGCGGCCGCCCGCGCGGCCCGGTTTTGTCAAGCGGTACGCAACGAGCCGAGCAGCGAAGGCCATCAACCGGATATTTGCTTCCGCGAAGCTCGGGACGGAGGTACGCAAGAGTGCCGATAACACTCATGGCGCTCACCGCATTGGCCAGAATCAACCACCCTCCGACTCCGTCCATGACTTGCTTTTGACCCGGGATGTTGCCCGTGATTAACATGGGTGCAGTCGAAGGTCCGACCAATCTCGATCTGGCCAAACGGGTCTGCAGGGCGCTGGAATTCGCCGGCGAACAGGTCTTCGATACTTCATGGCCGAACGGCACGCTGCGGAAGCTCCTGAACGCTAGCCGGGAGTATATACTGGGATCGAAGGCAACGACCGGTTTGCAAGAGGGAATTCGTCCAATCCGGGAATCTTTCCGGCAGCAAGTGCCCGCGATGGTGCAATAGACGGGCTACCGGGCGGAAGTGCGGCAATGAGGCCAGACTTTGCAGCCGCAACGCGAAGTGGTATTTATGGGGGACTGATCGTTGAGGCTGCTCCAGTTCGTGTCGTGTCCTTCGCAACATTCCCGGCATCGCGGTTCAGGTGCTCCGGAATATCGATCAGCCGAATCGAGACGGAGTTATTGTGTGTGAAGCTCGTCTTTCATTGCTCCAATTTCACTGTCTTTTCCTATCCCCTCAACATTCCACAGCCCCGCCTTCGCCCCGGCGCGTTGCGAAGGATAAATTCCGTGCAGTCCGAAGCATATCCCGCGGTTGGCGCAGTGATGGCAATATGAACCGGTTCCAAGCAAATTCAGAGGTGTAAATGTCCCTTGAACCCCAGCCCGAGTCGCAAGCCGGCCAGATAGCTCGTGCCCGGGCGACCATTGTTCCCTCCGAAGGCCGGCTCTCCCTGATGGATGTGTGGCGCGTCCTGATGAAACGGAGTTTCATCATCCTGACGGTGACAGCCCTTTTCCTGGCCGTGGCCGCTATCTACGCGTTCCGGACCACGCCGGTATATGAGAGTGTTTCGCGCATTGAAATCAAACCGAACGCTACGCCCAACGTCGGCCTGCAGAGTTTGCTCGCAGAGGAAGAAAACTCCGGGGTATCCCCCTCCGCCTTGCAGACGGAGATCCTTGTTCTCCAGAGCAACTCGGTGATGCTTCTGACGGCACAGAGCCTCGATCTCATCGGCAGGGTGCGTGCTGCCGAACAGAAAGAGAGCAGGGCCAGCGGACCCCCGCCTTCAGGCGAGATGACGCCGGGGGAGCGTCTTGCCCTGATTGGCCTTATCCGGGGCGGATTGAAGGTCCAGATCGTACCGGCGACTCAGATGGTCGACATTCGCTACCGCAGTAACGATCCGAGGCTGGCGACCGATGTTGTGAACAAGCTGGTGGATACGTATATCGATGAGGATCTTCGGTCGAAATTCGACCGCACCATGCACGTGTCGATCTGGCTTCAGAAACAGCTCGAGGGTCTCAGGCAGGCGGCGGGGGATGCGCAACGTCAGCTCGCGGACTATCAGAGGCAGCACAACATCGTAGGTACGGACGAGACCTCGAATCTCACGATGCAAAATCTGGGACAGATCAGCTCGGACCTGGAGAGCGCCGAGGCAGACCGGATCATGAAGGAAGCGCGGATGCGCGAGTTTGAATCGCAGGATCCGGACCTGGTGGCGCTGATGGGCGACAATCCCGAGCTGGCGGCTCTCCGCAGCCAGCTCAGCAACCTGCAAACGCAGCGCGCGCACCTTGCTTCGAACTTTGGCGAACACCATCCCAGAATGCAGGAGCTGCAGGCGCAGATTGACAAGGTCCAGGCCAGCATCAAGAGCGAAGTTGCGCTTGCAAGGCGCCAGGTGCGCGATGAATACGAAGGCTCGCTTCGGCTGGAACAGATGCTGCACAAGCGCCTGGATGCGCAGAAGGAAGACGCCTACCGCCTGAACGAAGGCGTGGCCCAGTATGCAATTCTCCGCCACGAGGCGGAACTGAACCGCGATCTCTACGACGCTTTGCAGATGAGGCTGAAGGAGGCCAGCGTCACGGCAGGCTTGTCGGCGACGAACATCACGGTTGTCGATCGCGCCAGTGTTCCTGTTGTCCCCGTCGTACCGAGGAAATCCCTGAGCCTGCTGCTGGGGCTGATTGGCGGGCTCCTGTGCGGCACCGTCGTTGCATTCATGGTCGAATCGGTCGACGATACGCTGCAGACCTCGGAAGAAGTCGAAAGCGTGTCGATACTGGCATCGCTCGCGACCATTCCGCACATATCGAGCGAGCCGGGAAAGCGCAAGCGCAAAGGGACCGAAGAACCCGCGCCCCCTGGTTCCCACCTTCAGCAGTTAGTCGCGCTGAACAGTCCCAAATCGCATGCAGCCGAGGCCTATCGAGGGCTGCGCAGTTCTCTGTTACTCTCTTCTATCGACAGACCGCCGCGCGTCATCGTGGTAACCAGCGCCTTTCCAGGCGAGGGGAAAACGACCACCACCGTCAACACCGCGATCGCTTTCGCTCAGCGAGGCGAGCGCGTCCTGCTGGTGGACGCCGACCTTCGGCGTGGAAGCCTTGACCGGGTGTTCAACCTGGACGACAAGAATTTCGGCTTGTCCACCGTGCTCACGCAGCCGGCAGCCCACAGGACCCTGGCCAGTCCGCTGCCGGAACTGCCGATGCTGCAGGTGCTGCCGACCGGCCCGCGGCCTCCCAATCCAGCCGAGATGCTCTCTTCCAATCGGATGGAGGAGCAGTTGCGGCAGTGGGCAACGGAGTTCGACCGGGTGGTCATCGACACTGCCCCGGTGCTTGCGGTGAGCGACACACAGGCGATGGCGGCACTTGCCGATACGGTCATCCTGGTTGTCCGCGCGGGCATGACTCGCAAGCGCGCATTGATCCGCGCACGCGATCTGCTCTGGCGGATCAATGCGCCCATCGCCGGGGTCGTCGTGAACGATGTCGACATGCGGCTTGAGAACTTCTACACATATCGCTACGGCATGTACGGCTACAACTACGGGTATGGATATCGCAATCCCCGTACCGGCTCGGATATCGCCTACGGACATGAGGATGATGAGGAAAAGGGTGAGTAGTATGGCGAAGACAATCGCGTTCGCGGCGGCCATTTCGGCACTTCTTTTGGTGCAGGCGGGTGCTGGCCTTGCCCAGCAATCCGGCAATCCCACACCGGATTCGGTGCCGCCGCTCAGGATCGGTTCCGGCGATCTGATTGAAATCAGTGTGTATGACAGCCCGGATCTGTCCGGCCGCTTTCGGGTTGATGAGAAGGGCGACATCACCGTTCCGCTGCTTGGCCTGGTGCATGTGGAGGGCGAGACCGCAGAAGAGGTAGGGACAACTGTAGAGCAGCGCTACGTGGATGCCGATATTCTGAAGCCATCCAAAGCACACGCCACCGTTTTCATCGCGGAGTACGCGTCGCAGGGAATTACAGTCACTGGGCAGGTGAAAACCGACGGTCTGGTCCCCGCTCTGGGTGTTCGCATGCTGAATGACGTGATCACCGCTGCCGGCGGTGTGACGCCGCTTGCCTCCTCGAAAGTGATCATCACCCGCAAAGGCGATCCGGACCATCCGATCACGGTCGACTACAATCCCGAGGCTCTCACCCCGGTGATACCGCGAGTCCAGATATTTCCAGGCGATACGGTCATGGTTCCCAGGGCCGGTATCGTGTATGTGGTTGGCAATGTCAATCGCCCCGGAGGCTTCGTCCTTGATGGCCGCCGCACTTTGTCGGTGGAGGAAGTCATGGCGCTGGCCGGGGGCGGCGGACATGCCGCTGCCATAAGCCGCGTACACCTCGTGCGTACCGTTGAGGGCGGCCGGAAGGAAGACGTCATCCTCGCCGTGAATCTCATCTACAAGGGTAAGGCTCCGGACGTGGCCCTGAAGGACGGAGATATCCTGTACGTTCCCACGAGCAATGCCAAGCTTGCGACCGAACAGGCCATATCTTCCGCCCTTAACATCGGGACCAGTGTCTTGATCTATCGGACCGCGTACAATCAGTAAGCGCCTCGGGCGCGCGTTCGTTCTGGAAAAGGAGGCTCGCGTCAAGGCCTCCCGCGCACCGGAAAGCTCGCGATTACAGCTGCCATGGCAGCCGGATGCGCTTCCCACTTACTACACAATTGCAGATTCAGCGGCAGGCAGGATAGGGACAGACCTGATGCACGATGAGCAAAATAACCTCGCGGAACTGCGGGACAACGCCGCCGATGGGGTGAAGCTTGTAGCCATCGTAAACTCCTTCAACAGGCGAGCACTGCTTGAGGCTTCTCTGCACTCCCTCACGTCTGCGTTGAGGCAACTCCCGCTTCGGGCTGCGATCGTGGTATTCGAAGCTGGATCAACAGACGGCAGCATCGAGTGGCTACGAGAGTACCAGGCTTCCTGTGCTGCTCCCGAGATCTCTATTCTGGTCCCGACCTCCGGCGAGGACTCTTCTTTCGCCGCTGGCGTGAACGCAGGCTGTCGTCATGCCATCCGCAGGTACCCGGAGTTGCAATGGCTGTTTCTGTTCGAGACGGACAACAGCATTGCAGGAAGCGAGCCAATCGTTTTGGCCACGAGGCTGCTGAATTCCCATGCTCAGCTCGGAGCCGCTGGGTTCACGGTCACAAAGCGCTCCGGTGAGCCAACCGGTTTCGGCTGTTCGTTTCCTTCTGTGCCGCAGTTTCTGATCGGCCAACAGATAACCGCACTTCTTGGCCTCGACCGGCCGCGATTGAGCGCGGAGCCTCTTTTCGACGGCTATCGTTGGGGAACATGCGAGGTGGTATTCACCAGTCCCCTGCTCGTAAAGCGAGCCGCCTGGGAAGAAACCGATGGATTGGATGCTGCGTCCTTTCCATTCGCGGACTGCGATCTGGACTGGTGCTGGCGTGCACAGCGAAGCGGCTGGAAACTGGCAGTCATTGAGTTGAAGGGCGTTACCCACGACAACGAACAGCAGGCTTCCGCATGGTCCTCCAGGCGCGTCCTGTCTCTTCATCGCGCCCGGCTTCGCCTGCTGCAGAGACACCTGCAGGCGCGAGCATCTCTGTTGAAGCTGGGACTGCTGGTCCGTCACGTTCTGGAGTTCGTGGCTTTGGCTCTGTCCAGCCCATTGCTCTCAAATCCGGGCGGATCGCTCAGGAAACGATGGCTCCTCATCACGTCTGTGATGCAAGGTTACCGGGACTGAGCCGGAAGCTCGCTGACTCTCCAATCCTCCAATTCTCGGACGCTCCTATGCCCACCACGAATCGACTGCTGATTCAGGTTGTTTCCCAGCTAATACCCGAGCGCTGTGGCGTCAGCGATCATGCAATATTGCTGGCGCAGGAGCTCGAGGCAGGATTTGGGATTGGCACCGCATTTGTCGTGTTGAATTCGACCGTACCGTGCAACTCGCCGTTTCCGCGGGTCTATTGCGCGCCGTCTCAGTTGCTTGAGGCTTGCATTTCCCTGAGCAAGGGCCAGCCTGGAGCGCTCCTCGTCCATTACAGCGGATATGGCTTCTCGCCGGATGGAGCTCCGCTTACTCTTGCCGAGGCGCTTCAGCGCGTCCGAAGGAATGGGCAATTCCGCATCGGGGTTTACTATCATGAATTGTTCGCAACCGGAATGCCATGGAGATCCGCATTCTGGTACACTCGTCGCCAGAAGCAGGTGGTTCGCAGGCTTGCGAAGGAATGCGATCTGATTGCGACCAATCTGAGTCGTCATTCAGACTGGCTCGAACGCGAAGCCATGCAAGGCGCCGCCACCCCTCTTCAGAGACTGCCTGTGTTTTCCAATGTTGGTGAGAGCCTGGAGATTCCGCCCATGTGCGCCAGACGGCCGGCAATGGCGGTTTTTGGTCTTCCGGGCACCAGGAAAAAATCCTATCAACGTCTGTCTCACCTGGGGAGCATGCTGAACGTGCTTGGCGTCGAAGAGATTCTGGATATCGGCCCGGAATTCGATGCTCCCTCAAAGCTGAGCGGAATTCCGGTGAAACGCATGGGAGTCCTGGCTGCTGCGGATCTTGCCGTTCTTCTCTCGCAGTCGATGTTCGGGTTTGTGCCGCATCCCCCGTTCTGCCTGACAAAGTCCGGAATCTTCGCGGGTTTTTGCGCACACGGTACGGTCCCGGTACTTGCAGAATCGTTCTCAAAGGAAGTGGACGGACTGAGAGACGGAGTTCACCTGATAAGTCCGCGGACAGCGAAAGCCGCCCTGGCTGCCGGACTGGAGCGCTGCTCCACCGCGGCCTGGCATTGGTACTCGGGGCATCGGCTGCGCGTCCATGCAGCGACTTACTCGCGATTGCTGGTTCAGCCGCCAACCGAGGCTGAAACGGATATGTATGCGGCTGCCAGAGCCACGAGCGTATAGGGTGGACATGCGTCTTGTTGAGGAAGAGAAGCTGGTGATGGAGACATCCCGCACAGGTGAGCCTGCGTACAGCACAGGCGGCAAGAGCGAGGGTAAGCCTGCCGTTCTGATGTCCCATCCGACGGGCAATCAGAACGTGCGGAATGCTCTGCGCAGCCTCGTCGAGCAGGATATGCTCGCCGAGTTCTGGACGACCGTTGCGTGGAATCCGCAGTCCAAATGGAATCGGGCGCTACCGTCCAGCCTGCGGGACCAGT
>Ga0182014_10004013_pt1 | contig 17230 bp, 24 predicted proteins | sample 612S2DmetaG_FD_120489 | JGI IMG/M metagenome (GOLD analysis project Ga0182014, IMG submission 120489) | Permafrost microbial communities from Stordalen Mire, Sweden - 612S2D metaG | ecosystem: Environmental > Terrestrial > Soil > Wetlands > Permafrost | place: Sweden: Stordalen | collected... | reverse complement strand
TAAAAACTTTAAATTTTATTATTTTTTATCTATTATTTTAATCATTTTATAAATTATTAATAACAAAATAAAATGGATATTCAGAAAATATGATTTAAAGAAGAGGACGATTTGAAATGAATGATCATCGCTATCAAACGGGTAAGAATAATCTTGAAAAAATGAATGATAATGGATTTAAGAGATTAAAAAAAAGTTTAGATGATATTGCACCTGATTTAGTTCGTTTTGTGGTGGAATTTCCTTATGGAGATATTTATTCACGTTCAGGGCTTGATTTAAAATCCAGGGAAATTGCAACTGTAGCTGCACTTACAGCTTTAGGTAATGCTCAGCCTCAACTTCAAAGCCATATAGAAGGTGCTTTAAATGTGGGTTGCACTCGTGAAGAGATTGTAGAAGTGATAATCCAAATGGCAGTTTACGCGGGATTCCCCGCATCTATAAATGGTATAACCGCTGCAAAGAAAGTATTTGAAAGATTAGATGATGGAAAATAAAAAAAAATTAATTTCAAAATTTCATTTTCATATTCTAAATATTTTTTTAGCATTATTTTCTGTTATTTTATCAACTTTATTGGTTGATATTGATTTTATATCTGCAATTTTTTTAACCACTTCTTCGACGAAGGATGGTTCATTTCTTAAACCTTTAAAAGGTGATAAATAAGGACTATCTGTTTCTGTTAACATATTTGAAAGTGGTTGATCCTTAATGAGTAATTGATGATCTTTAGAGAAGCATATAATTGTTGAAAAAGAAAGGTAGTAACCTAGATCCACTATCTTATGGGCTGTTTCAGGATCACCACCGTAGCAGTGAAATATAATATCAGGTAGTGATGAATATTTCATTACTATATCCAACGCCTCTTTTTCAGCTTCACGTGCATGTATCACTAATGGCAACTCATATTCACTTGCTAATTCTATGAATGTTTTAAATACTTTTATTTGTCTTTCTTTACTTTTATCATTATTTAATTCGTGATAATCAAGTCCAGTCTCACCGATTGCTACAATTTTATCAATACTTTCTTTGATCTCGTTTAATGCCTTTTCAATTATATCATAATCGGCTTTTGATGCGTTTAATGGGTGAAATCCTAAGGTGGGATATAGGAATCCCTTATATTCATCTGTAAATTTTAATGTGCGTCTATTACCACCTAAACTTGCCCCAGAGTTGATAATAGCCTTCAATTTATGTTGAGCTCTATCCATTATTTCTTCCCGATTCTTATTATATTCTTTAAAATCAATGTGACAATGAGTATCTATCATAAATTTATACTCCTACAAATTGAAATATGGGTTACCTGTATTGTTAATATTGAAAAAATAGCATTTAAATAGAATTATTTTTAAATTCCATATCTTCTTTCTCTTTGTTGATATGATCTTAACGCTCGTAGAAAATCTACTTTCCTGAGTTGAGGCCATAAACTATCGCAGAAGTAAAGTTCAGAGTAGGATGACTGCCATAATAAAAATCCACTGAGTCTTTCTTCGCCACTGGTTCTTATTATTAAGTTGGGATCTGCAAGTCCGGCTGTGTAAAGGTTTTCATTAACTATTTTCTCATCTATATCCTCAGAATTTATTTTTCCTTCCTTAACTTCATTTGCAATCTTTTTTATTGCATCCACTATCTCTAAACGTCCATCATAACCTATGGCAATGTTCATTAATCTTTTATCATAATTAGCGGTGGATTTTTCAGCTATTTTTATAGCTGTTCTCACATCATCCGGCAGTAATTCTAATTGACCTACAGCCTTTATTTTCACTTGATTTTTATGTATTTTCTTATTTTGAGCTATATCTTCAAAATTCTCTTTAAAAAGATTCATCAAACCTTCAACTTCTTTTTTTGGTCTTTTAAAATTCTCGGTTGAGAAGGCGTAGACTGTAACTATCTCTATTCCAAGATCAACACACCAATCCAAAAACTGTTCCAGAGTACTTATACCACGTTTATGACCTTCAATGGGATCTATACTTCCTTGTATTTTTGAAAATCTTCTGTTACCATCCATTATGATAGCTACATGTTGGGGCATGTTTTCTGTTCGTAGATTTCTTGAGATATACCACTCGTATACTGTGTAAATTGGCTTTAGAACTGACATTCCTACTCCTTGATGATAAATTTATTAATCCCTGACAAGTCCCTTTATTCTCTATTCGTTATTCTTAAATCTGCTAAATATTTAGCAAATTTTAATGCTCTTATATATCCTTCTACATTTTGCGATCTAGATGTATCCACTAGTATTTCCTTGATTCCCAGGGTTAATGCACCATGACTTTTCCCGGAACCTAGAAAAATAAGGGATCTGAATATTAAATTTCCGGAAATACCATCAGGAGCCAGAATAAAGTTTGCATGATCGGCTATTGCATTTTCTATCAATATATAGTAATGTTTAACAATATATTTATTCCTTGTGATCCTAGATAAAATCTCACCTTGTGCTATGGATTCATCTATCTTACTGCTTCTTCCAACATCCTCTGCTCTACCGCCAGATAATACTGCTATTTTAGGAACCATACCCATTTTTGGGAGGAGTTCTGTGGCTAATTTTATTATCTGAATTTTCTGTGATAATAAATCTCCTTCATCAATTCCCACTGGTGCTAAAAAGAATTTATTTCCATCTATTTCTAGTAATGCTGCACGATAAATATTCTCATATTTATGCTTAATTTCCGCCATTACAATAGAAGCTCCGAGTGATCCCCGTACAAATGCGTCAGCTTCTTCTTTTAAAATTAATTCTGTGAATTCTTCTTCAGAATCCGTTAAGAATACTGGAAATTCCACTTGGCGTGCTGCTTCCACTATATTTTTATTTTCTCCAACACCAGCTACTATTTTCATATTAATCTTTTAATGCAATTTATGAATAATATAAATTAAAAAAAAATGTTGATTAAATAAACATCATTTTTTATATTTTTTTAATTGCTTGCTTCATGGCTTCCAAAGTATTATCTAATTCAGATTCCTCATGCGTTCGGGATATGAAGCAGCATTCAAACTGAGAGGGAGGTATAAATACACCATTCTTTAAAAGATTATGGAAATACTGGTTAAATATTTCAGTATCAGAGGATTTTGCATCCATATAATTATATACATCCTTTTCTGTGAAGTATAATTGAAACATGGAGCTTAAACCCGCTATTTTAAACTCTAAATTATGATCTTCCAGTACATCCCTAATTCCATTACGCATATAATTTCCTTTCTGATTTAATTCTTCATAAAAATTATGATTAAGCAATTTCAATGTAGTTAAACCTGCAGTAATTGATATAGGATTTCCATTGAATGTTCCAGCCTGGTAAACACCACCAAGTGGAGCTAACATCTTCATTAACTCTTTTTTCCCTGCTAAAGCCCCGATTGGAAATCCGCCACCTAAAATTTTTCCTAAAGTCACCAGATCAGGAGTTACTCCAAAATATTCCTGAGCTCCTCCTTCTGCAACTCTAAACCCAGTTATAACTTCATCAAATATTAGAACAATATCATTTTCAACAGTTATTTCTCGTAAAAATTTAAGATAACCTTCTTGTGGTGGGATACATCCGACATTACCCATCACCGGCTCTACAATGATAGCTGCTATCTCTTGTGATTGTTTTTCGATAAGTTCATTAACGGCTTCTCTAGAATTGAATGGAATCACTAATGTATTCATTGTGGTTTCTTCTGGAACTCCTAATGAATCTGGCAATCCCATTGCTCCCGATCCAGATTTAACTAGGACATAATCATGAGCTCCATGATAAGAACCTTCAAATTTAACTATCTTTTTTCTTCCCGTGTAGGCTCTAGCCAATCTAACTGCACTCATAGTAGCTTCTGTACCAGAATTCACAAATCTAACCATTTCAGCACAGGGAATTTTCTTTACAACCAGTTTCGCCAATTCTATCTCTTTTTCAGTAGGTACACCATATGCTGAACCTAATTCAAGTTGTTCTTTAACTGCTTCTATCACCTCGGGATGAGCGTGGCCCAAAACTAATGGTCCATAGGCTAGGCAGTAATCAATGTAATAATTTTTATCCACATCATAGATGTAGGGGCCTTCAGATCTTTCCGCAAAGAAAGGATAAGGTTTATAAGCTCTTACAGGAGAGTCAACTCCTCCTGGAAGAAACTTCTTAGCTATTTGAAATAATTCTTCCGATTTCAAGTTATCAATACTCCTAAATAAATTTAAAATAAATTTTTTTAGCTAAATTAGATTTATTAATGAATTTATAGCAGCTACTGCAACTGGCGTCCCTCCCTTAGGGCCCTGGGTTATTAAATGAGGGATTGCGGTCTTATGTAGGGCTTCTTTAGATTCTTTGGCACCAACGAAACCTACTGGGACACCAATAACTGATTGAATCTTCATTTTATTATTTTTGTATAAGTTTAGAACTTCTAGTAATGCTGTTGGGGAATTTCCAATCACTACTATTCCATTAAATTCTGCTGCGGCTGCAAACTGTATAGCTGCGGCTGCACGGGTTATATCATCCTTTTTGGCAATTTTCAATGTTTCTTCATGATTTATGTAACATTTAACATCCCCGCCGTAAGAATTGACTCCTGCTTTCACCATGTTAATATCCGTGAGGATGTCTTTACCCTTCCTGAGACTTTTTAAACTTTTTTTTACAAAGTCATTGCTAATTTTAGTTAAATCAGCGTACTCAGGGTCTGCAGTGGAATGTACAATCCTCTCCACTATGGATCTCTCTTCAGGCGTTAAATGCAAGGTTTTATCTTTTATAAGGGATTTTACTATTTTCCTGCTTTTAATAGCTATATCATTACCCTGTTTAGTTGATGCGCCCATTAACATGTTTATCAGTGAATAATTTGTTATTTTACTCATAATTATCAACAACAAAAAAAATAAATCAGTTATTACCTTATATATTATTTTTTTATTTATGCTTAAATTCTAAACTTTTATAAATTTATTTTTACTTAAATATTCTTATTAATCCCCAAAAAAACTTATTTAAAATAATTATTTTTATTGTTTTCTTTTAGTTGCGTCAGTTAATTCATTGATGAACCATATCCAATCTTCACTATGCATTACTACTACTTTATCACCATTTTTAAATCCCTCAACTTCGCCTGGAGAAATTTTTTTAACAATATCCCCGTTAATTTCCCCTACAAACATTCTAAAAGGTTTATCTATCTTAAATTTTATAACGTTCTTTCCAATATCTACTAATTCGTTATTCGACATTACAATTCATCCCAAATATCTGATATTCATATATTTTTTTATTCTTTTTTTTTAGGAAAAAATTTCGAACAAAAAATGATAAAATTTTATTTATATTATATGAAGATAAAGGGTTTCTGAAAATAAGTTTATTTAAGAAATTGACTGACCTAATCTTTGTTTCGATTTTTCTACTTCTTCAAACTTCACCACTTCAGTCTTAGCTAAACGATCCAGATAACGCTTACGTGGACTTTCAAAGATAAACCCAACAAGTAAATCTACAATCAAAGGCAACCATAAAATCTTGGAGAGATTCCTTATGAAAGCCTTCCTGTAACTCATATCACCATTCAGGGATTTAACTTTGAGTTTCATAAGATTTTTACCAGGTGTAACATCATATTTTCCCTCAAAATAAGTGAAGTAAACTATTATAATAAAAGCTAATAATAGAAGCCAAAAACCTAAAACTTGAAATGAATTTGTCAAAGCTACCACTGGATATATCAATGCAACTAGAATCCATGAAAACAAAGTTATAATAACTGCATCAATTACCAAAGCCATAAATCGTCTGCCCCATGATCCCTGCATGTTTCACTCTCCAAATAAAAAGTTTATAAAAGATTAATCTAGTTATGTTATTTAATCTTTATAAATTTAATATAAAATTTTTATTTTGGACCTCTTTTACTAATATTTATGGACGATTTTAGATGTTCTCTTATGAACTTTTTATTTTCAGCATACTCGAGGTACCGGATCAGCAATGGGTTCTTCAAGTATTCTTTTACCGCCTACAATTGTATCTAAAATAACATGTCGGTCCTGAGTTACTTCACCTATAATCTGGGCTTCTTTCCCGTATTTAGTGCTCCTGATAGCTTGAAGAATTTCCTCAGTCTTATTTTTCTCCACACCCATTATAACTTTTCCTTCATTAGCCACTTCATAAGGGTCTATTCCCAACATTTCAGAAGCAGCAACTACCTCTCTTTTAAGGGGTATTCTATCTTCATCTATGAGCATTCCTACTCCTGATTTAGAGGCTAATTCATTAAGGGCATTAGCAATTCCTCCCCTAGTTGGATCTTTCATGGCATCCACCCCACCAACATCTAATGCAGCCTTAACCATTCCCCATACTGGTGCTACATCTGATTTTAAGTCTGTTTCAAATCCAAATCCCTCACGGTAGGACATTAACGCTATTCCATGGTCTCCTACACTTCCCGTGAGTATGATTTGATCACCTACTTTAAGATTAGAATCTCTTTTAACCTCACCTTTTTTTACTATACCAATTCCTGTGGTGGTTATTATAAGTTTATCCAGCTTATCTTTCTCCATAACTTTAGTATCTCCAGTAACTATCGCCACATCAACCTCTCTGGAGACAGCATCCATTGATTTAACGATCTTCGTTAGATCCTCGCTCAAGAAACCTTCACTTAAAACCATTGCACTGGCTATGGCTAAAGGTTTAGATCCCATTACTGATACATCATTAATAGTCCCAGCCATGGATATTTTTCCAATATCTCCGCCAGGAAAAAATATAGGATGGATAGTGTGACTGTCCGTGCTGATTATAATTTCATATTCTCCGAAGGGAATGGAAGCCCCATCATCCAATTCGTCTAAACCTACTCCTCCATTCACCTTTTTGTTTTTAATATTTCCAAGTATGATATCTGATATCAAGTCTTGCATTATTTCTCCGCCAGCTCCATGTGACATACCGATTTTCATTAGAAATTCACCTGTTCTGATTAAATTAAACTTTTTATTCTAATATTAACTTTTTATAGAATTAATTTCTTATTCTTAGATTTATATTGGTTAAATTTTTAATCGATTTTATTTTGCCAAATTTATTTATACCTCAAAATTTTCTTTAAGTGTAAGTTTTTAGGTTTCTAAAAATTATTAAAAAATTTTTAGTAAAAAAAAATAAGAGTTTATTTTTATATTCTCTATTTAGAGTTTTGAAATTAGAATATATTTAAATATATTCTAATTATATAATTCTTATTAAGATAAGATTAGGTAATGAAAAGCTTATCCCTTTGAACAGTTAATATAATTTTTACCTATAAAATTTTTAATTTCAGAGAAAAAATATGTTATATTTATATCAATTCTCAATTATTACTCATAAATATATTTTGTAGGAAAAAGAATCTTTAATTAACTCTTTATAAATAAAATAGAATTAATATAAAATTTTTTGAACGATTTAGAGGTGAATATAATGGCAATATGGCAAGGAAAATCATTAAGAAAATCTACAGGTGGAAGAGGAAAAGCTAACCGAAACAAACGAAAAATCGAATTTGGGAGGGATCCTGCAGAAACTAAGGTTGGAGAGCGTAAAATTAAAAATATCAGGACTAAAGGTGGAAATAGGAAGATGAGACTCACCAATGATAACCGAATTAATGTGTTAGATCCTAAAAATAACCAAGTCCAGGTAGTTGAAATAATGGGTGTATTGGAAAACACTGCTAACATCCAATTTGTAAGAAGAAATATTATAAATAAAGGTGCTATGGTGGAAACTAATCTGGGAAGAGTTAAAGTCACTTCCCGTCCCGGTCAACATGGTATGGTAAATGGTGTACTGGTTGAATGAGTGAAGTCGATTATAAAACGGTGATTACGGACAAGGCGAAGAAATTTCTCGGAGATGTTAATGAGGACCTTCCTGACGGTATGGAACTTAAATTTGAAGGTTTCTTTCAGAGGGGTTTCTTTGTCACCAAGAAAAGATATGCCCTCATAGCCGATGATAAAATAGTGGTGAAGGGTCTGGAATTAGTGAGGCGAGATTGGGCTCCGGTGGCTAAAAAAACTCAAGAAAAAGTGTTGATGGCCATTTTAAAAGATGGTTCACCGAAAAAAGCTGCTAAAATCATAAAAACGGTTGTAGAAGATTTAAATAGTGGATTAATTCCTCTAGATGATTTAGTGATTCACACTCAACTCACTAAAAATCCAGATGATTATGTTCAGAAAGCTCCCCATGTAATTGCTGCAAGAAAAGCCTTAAAGAAAGGTTTAAAAGTGGGTCCTGGTTCCATTATAAGATATGTGGTTATTCGGGGAAAAGAACCTATCAACGAAAGGGCAGTACCTTTTGAAAATGTGGATATTTCCAAGTATGATCCATCTTATTATATTAATAATCAAGTTTTACCCGCTGTTTCTCGGATATTAGATGCTGTAGGTTATTCTAAAGAGGAGATACTATACGGGGAAAAGCAGAGTAATCTGGATGCATTTTTTTAATTTGAAATACTATTGTAATCAAAATAGATAAAGTAGAAAATGTTTATGGATAAAATTATATACTATTATAACTATAATCTCATGAACATGACCGAATTATTTTTTTTGCATTTCATTTTTAATCCCTAAGTAAAATATAAAAAAAATTAAGTTATAATTGATGTGTTTTTATATATTTTATTACAAAAATAAAAATGTGAAAAATTATGATAAAAGCTGTTTTTTTTGATATAGATGATACCCTATATGATACATCAGGTTTCGCCAGATTAGCTAGGAAAGCTGCTATTAATGTGATGATAGATGCAGGGTTGCCATTATCTTCAGATGAAGCTTATAAATTATTAAAGGAGATAATAAAAGAAAAAGGCTCAAATTATGATAAACATTTCAATATTTTAACTAGAAGAGTTTTTGGTGAAGAGAAACCTCTACTTATAGCTTTAGGAATGATAACTTACCATAATGTTAAATTCGCCCTTTTAAGACTATTTCCAAAGACACCTTCTACTTTAATCTATTTGAAAAGTAAAGGATATCATCTGGGAGTTATATCAGATGGAATAACTATAAAGCAATGGGAGAAGCTTATAAGACTCGGTTTACATCATTTCTTTGATGAAGTGGTAACCTCTGAGGAGGCTGGAGTGGCGAAGCCTGATGAGAGGATATTCCAATTAGCACTAAATCGTATGGGATGTCAAGCCAAGAAATCTATTATGATTGGTAACAAATTCAATAAGGACATAGTAGGAGCTCTTAATATTGGAATGTCTGCCATTCTAGTGAATTCTGAATTAACCCCGGATGAAAAAGAATATCTAGAAGAAAATAATATAGAATTAAATGTAGTATCTAACATAGGCGATATTATAGAATTCCTATAAAAAAATAATTTTACTTTTTATTAACCTAATTTTTTAAATACTTGTTTTATAATCATTTATATAATGAAAAACAGGTGATGATTAATGGATTACTATCATGATTCCAAAATGGAAACCATATTTAAAAAACTCAAACAACCACGAACACTGGATGAACTTCAACTCTCAAAAACATTTGTAAAAGACTTAATCTTGAAGATTATAGCAAATTATGGTACGGTCAAAAGCAGCATTATAAATGAAGTTACCGGAATACACTGGGATATCATGGAAGTAATTCTAAGTGAATTAGAAAAGAATGGTTACTGCGCCCCGGTAAGTGGTGGATTTTTATTTTCAAGTATTCAATACACTATAACTAAGAAAGGCCGAGAAAAAATCCAGGGAATCTCTGAAGAAAATCCATACATTGGCATCGCACCCGTCTCCTATGAACAGTACTTTGAAATCATGGAATCACAGATGAAAAACCGTTACCCCGTCAAAATACCCTCCGAAGTAGTGGATAGCACCTTCAGCGAAGTGGTGGGTGTAGAGTATGCTAAACAGTGTTTAATTGAAGCCTGCACTATTGGAAAGGGTATATTCGTTTACGGCCATCCAGGAACTGGTAAAACATTTATTGTAAGTAAAATGCCTGATCTTCTCCCACCTCTTATAATCCCTAAATTTATAGAAGTTAGTGGTAGAGTAATCCAGATTTACGATCAAAATTTTCATAAAAATAGTAGCGAACAACCTCAAGACCCAAGATGGGTTAAAATACACGCCCCATTTGTTCTTACTGGTTCTGAACTTACCTTAAACAAATTAGAAACCAGATACGATGATAATAAAGGTTTATATGAAAGCTCCCCTATTATAAAAGCTAATGGTGGAGTCCTCTTAGTAGATGATTTAGGACGTCAACGTGACGATCATGAAATAATTTTAAACAGACTTATAGTGCCCATGGAAAATAAGAAGGATTTAATTTATGTTAGAGGAATTCCAGTCATTGTGCACAGTCATTTCATACCTGCCTTCTCCACTAACTTAGATATAAGTATAATGGATGAAGCACATCTTAGAAGAGCACCTTTACATATCTTCCTTAGAAATCCAGAAGTAGAAGATGTTGTTGAAGTATTTAAGAGAAACCTGGATTATCTTAAAGAATATTATGATGAAGATGTATTAGAAAGAATTATGCAAGTTTATGATTCTCCCAGTAAAGGAGGGGAAGGTCTTGAACCCACATTCGCCCATGCACGGGATCTAGCCCAAATCGCCCAAGCAATACGGATAAATCAAAATAAAGATAAAATTGACGTCCAAATTCTTAATGAATCACTAAAGAGACATGTTTTAATAGTTCTTCAGAAAATGAATATTGATATAGCTCAAATATCGGGTAAAACACGTACATTCAGAGTAAAAACTAATTCACTCGATGAAACTTATCAAGCACTTTATGAGTATAATCCCATTAGAATCTCCTGTGAATCTGATGCAGTTATCATAGATTTAGAAGATAACGTAACACCTGTTGAAATTGCAGAGTACCTTAAAGAGAAAGGTATCTCAGTAGATAAGATTGAAGTTATTGTTGAATCTAAAAAAGAGTTGCGCAAAACAATTCTAGGATAAGATTAATAAAAAAACTAGATCCAATAAGAGTAAGTAGAGGTGTAGAATAAGCTTTAAAAAAAAGTTTTTAAAACAATTGGATGACCTTATAATACTGGATTTGAACTACCTAAAAAAGATGGTCGAGAAGTTTTAGCTGAAATTAATGAATATCCAAACCTAAAACGTATTCCTGTAGTGGTTTTAACTACATCTAGAGCTGAAGAGGATATAATGAAGGCTTATGAACATCATGCTATTTTCATCACTAAACCCATTGAGTTAGATAAGTTTTTTGAAGAAGTCAAAAAAATTGAAGAATTCTGGCTCTCCCTCGTAAAACTATCCTCGGAAAAACAAAATTAATTATCGATATTACTGATCAGGAGTTATAAATTATGGATGATAATGAAAACATATCTAATAAAGAATTTAGAGTTTTTGAAGAAGAAGTTGCTAAGTTTATTGATGGTTGTTGGGATTCTGTCTATGCTAATGATCAGCTTGATTTTGATCAAATGAACCGAATCAAGTACTTTACTAGTAAATTGAATGATTATGGAGTTATGAAACTTGATTTTTATGAGAACTGTCAGAGTTATTTAAAGTATTTAACATATTTTAAGGAAGGAAAGTTCTCTGAGAAGGATGAAAAATTTAATGAATGGGTTGATTTTAAACTGGGTAGAATGATTTAAAATTTCTAATTCTATTTTTTAATTATTTTTATTATTTATACCCCTAAAATGTAGAATAGTTTAAATTACTAATTATTAATAACATATAGATTAAAATGGATAATAATGGAATATGGAAAAATAAAGATTTGATTGATTTAAGAGATAAACTTACAGTTTTTATATTGGATTGTTTTGATCATAGTGATCTAACTATAAACTTGATTCTGAGCAAAAGGAGAAGCTTCAATCCTTGATGGAAGAACTATGTCATCAGACGCGTGTTGGTGTTATTTCTCAAAAAGAATCTCTTGAATGGATGAATTTTTTAACTTCCTTTCTAGCGGTACCCTGCTGTTCTAAGGAACTATGGAAAAAAACTTTGAAAACTTCGTTCAAAGTATAATGAAAGCACGTGAGCTCTGTAACGAAATCAGAATTTTTACTTGGGATTTTGAATTTCGTCCTAATGAATCTGTATCTGCTACTCCTCAAGACAGAGATAAAGCTAAATCATTTAATGGAAATTGCAACTGCAAAGATTCAAAAGCATCTGTATTTACTTGATAATCTCCAACCACCTACTATCCCTGAAGAAAAAGTTAAAAATGAATTTTCATGGCTGACGGAAACACAGATACAAAATCATATTGCTTCACTGTATACGCTCCTACCTTGTATTGATAATCTTCAACATATTATTAAGAAATTACAAGAATGAAGATGATATTCTGAGAAGATTCATGATTGGAGATTAAACATAGTACGCAAACATCCTAAACAATAATTTGTATCTTTTTCTCGTAGATATTAACCTTATTTACGATGTTTTACTGATGCTTTGTTACATTCGGTTCCAAAAAAATAAACTTATAACCTAATAACTTCCTTTATATTTTAGGAGATGGATTAAAAATGATTGACAAAAATGAAATTGAGAATATAAATCGACTTGAGTTCATTAATTACATTAAAATCTTTCTAGAAGATATATGAACTAAATGATAATGTAAGTGATTTGCCTAATAATGAGCAGTTGGATGATGCTATTTTTTCTAATGAGAAAAGCTATGGTATTAGTTTTTAATAATCCCACTTTGAAAGGTTCATTAAATCCTTATTTAATTAGACTTAAAGAATTTATACTTCTCTGTGGAGCGGAAGTTTGTCCAATTCCTGATGACATACTAACATGAGAACCTGGATAATTAAAATATACTATATGGAATTTATCTGATTATGGATGTGAAATTTGATTAAGAGATTAATTTTAAAGTTTTCCTGCTTGGAAATATGGATTAATTCTCAAGGAATTACAGGAGAAAGCAGGAGAAGTGCATTTTTTAAGTTACATAAAAACTTACAAAAAATCTACTTTATAAAAAAGAAGTTATAAAAGATTAAATAATATAATAAACTTAAAAAAGAAAGTTAAAATAAATCATAATAAAATTTTTATAAATAAATTATAACACAGTTTTTTTGAGGTGAATATAAGTTATGGCAGATCCAACATTAATATTAGTTTTCATTTATATAATACCCGCCCTTATGGCATTTGGGGGTATTATACTTATAGCTAGTGGAGTAATGGATAATAAACATATTATCACAATTATGGGAATTGCCGCATTCTTCGGTGCAGCATTACTACCATTTATTGTACTACCATCCATTATAGCTTAAAAAAAAATTAAGATTTAAATTAAATGATTAATTTTTTTATTTTAAATCCTAAAAATATTTATTGAAAAAAATTTACTCAATTTTTTAGATGGAAGATTATCTTCACCGGTTAAGTAAACTTTTTTTATGAAAAATAATTTTTCATTCTCTCTTCAATTAATATTTTCTCACCTTGAAAAGCTCCTTTATGCTCCATTTTAAGGGATGAGACAAGAGATGCGAAAATACCGCACACTTCAGGATTATCTGATTCTAGCTTCTCCGCAGCATAAGCAGCCATAAATGTATCACCCAATCCTGTGGGATCCGTTATTTCTTTAGGGGTAAATGCTGGTATATTTAAGGGTTCATTGACTTTTTTTAATGGTTCATTGAATTTTGTTTTCCTAGAATATATTAAGGCTCCGTTGTCGCCTCGAGTTATAATCACTTCTTCAGGCCCAAAAGAGGTTAATTTTCGAGCGATTTCACCACAATTATCTGTATGCATGCCTAGTATCACTCTGGCTTCCATTTCATCTAAAAATAGTAGTTTAATAAATTTCAGGAATTTTTTATAATCATTCCATGGTTTTAAAACCACTTTTCCATTCTCAGTGTGCCTCATATATCCTTGAGCACCAAGATATATTGGTATTTTAAATTGGCTAATATATTCCAATGTATTTAATGGTATATCTGAAGGAGAAAGTGGAGAAAGCAGTATAGCATCAAAATCCTTGAAATTAATTTTAGAAATAGTATCCGGATTTATAGGATTATTTGGAATGAAAGCTCGCTGAATCCTGTGATTAGGATTATCGTCAGGATATATATTTTCAAATTCCATTGTTTCTTTAGTACAAATAGGGATAATATCTGTATCCTTTGGTAAATCCTTTATTAAATCATCATCTTTTTCTGCCAAGGTCGTTATTACTGTGTTATCTATTCCTAGTCTGGAAAAGACTGCTGTTTGATAATAAACAGCCCCTCCAATAGCTGGGTAGATATTATCATTTTTAACGATTTTATCCTTGGCTAAAGGCCCTAGAATAATAAATTTTGCCATAATTTATGTTTTGAATGATGGTATTAAATATAATTTAAGGATTTCAAAAAAAGAATTGCTCTCATAAAACAGTTATAGTTAATGAAATTAAAAATTTAATTCAAATAATATTGTTTTTCCGTTGTTAATTTTCATAAATCTTGTTTAACCTCAATAATCTATAAAAACTAGAATTTATTTAAAAATTGGATTTTAAGTATTCAATTCATAATTTCAGTAATATTAAAATATTAAATCTAAATAGTTAATCATTATAAAATATGTTTATATAATAATAATTCATTAGGTTAACCGTTTATAAATTTAGGAGGTTTAAAAACGGAAATTAATCTTCAGAAATTAGGTATACCATTAGCTATAATAATCTTCGTAATTGTAATGCTGATACCGTTGCCTGGTTTGACTTATGCCGGCCATGCGTCAATTGCTCTTTTACTCTTCGCCATAGTGATGTGGGTAACTGAAGCACTACATTTAGCAGTTACATCACTGTTATTACTGTTTATTCAGCCCGTGATTGGTGTGGCTACATTTACCAATGCAGTTATTGGTTTTGCTAATCCCATCATCTTCCTGATGATTGGAGGTTTCATAATTGCAGAAGCAATCCGTAGAAGCGGACTTGCAGCACGTCTAACTTTCAACATGCTCAGCAGATTCGGTACCACTCCAGATAGAGCTATTTTCGTGGTAGTATGGTCAACCGGACTTCTATCAGCTTTCATTGAAAACGTAGTAGCCTATGCTATGCTGCTACCCATCATCAAGGAAATCATACCCTTAATGGGAGTGCACGATCCTGAAAAAGGTGAAAGTAACCTTGCCAAGTCTCTGGCTTTGGGTGGTTCATACGGTTCTCTTGCAGGAGGATTCGGAACAGAAATAGGAACCGCACCCAACCTGATGGCAGCAGCATACACCCACTTACCATTTGTAAACTGGATGATCTTCGGTTTCCCACTAGCATTCATCCTGATGGCCATCATCTGGAAATGGCTGGGATTCATTTTCAAATCCGAGATCAAAGGAGTAGTCGGTGGAATGGAAACAGTAAACGCTAAAAAAGCATCCTTAGGACCCATAAGTAGGGATGAAAAAATCACCATAGGCGTACTCGCCTTCACCATTGCATTATGGGTTACCACCCAATGGAATGGTCTAGACAGTTTCTCAGTGGCATTAATCGGTGCAGTGCTATTATTCGTATTTAGAGTGATTGATTGGCAGGACGCGCAGGAAGGTGTGGACTGGGGTCTTATAATATTCTTCGGAGGAGCACTTTCACTAGGAGCGGCGTTACTCAACAGCGGAGCTGCAACATGGCTGGTAAATTATATTGTAGCATTTTTAGGACCACACGCAACCACTTTGCTCATCATGGTGGTATTGATGGTAATAGCAGTCAGCATAACACAGGTCATGTCTAACATTGCATTAGCAGCTATACTCGTGCCAATAGCAGTTACCCTAGCAACCGCTCAACATCAACCAATCGGAATTTACGCAGTACCCGTAGCAATAGCATGTTCACTGTCTTACATGTTACCAATGGCAGATCCAACAGTTGCCATGGCTTACGGAACCAAATACGTCGGTATTCCAGAGATATTCAAAGCAGGATTGCCACTGGTCGTAATAGGAATCATAGTGACCATAATCGTAATCCAAACAATAGCACTACCATTCATATCATAAAGAACCGATAGTACCCAAAAAAACAACAAACAACTATTTGCGGGAAAAAATATATATTAAAAAAAATTATTCCTGCAAATTACACATTTTTTTCCAAATTTTATTTTTTAGATTGATTTAATATTTCAGTATTCTATTAAAGTAGAAATATAAGTTGAAATATAATAATAATATAATAATTGGAGATAAAAAATATGTACCAAAAAATATTGTTAGCAACAGACGGATCTGAACAGGCTGAAAAAGCAGGAGAATATGCAATATCCACTGCTGATTTTACAGGTGCTGATATCATCGTTTTATACGTGATTGACACTTATTTATGGGGAGGACTGCATATGCATAGTACAGATAGAAGTTATCTGGATGCTTTACCACAACATGATCTAAGGGAGAAACTGGATAAACAATTAAGAGAAGAAGGGGAAAAGGCTGTTGAAAGTTTCAAAGATAAATTGGAAGAAACACAATGCGCCGGTAAATGTACCAACGTCAACCTCATCACTATGATTAAAGAAGGCAAACCCTCCGATGTAATACTCAAAACTATAGAAGAGGAAGGAATAGATCAAGTAATAATGGGAAAATCAGGTAAACATGGGCTGGATAAATTCGTATTGGGAAGCACTGCAGACAAAGTGGTGAGAGAAGCAGAAGTTCCAGTCAATGTAATATCTTAAATATTTTTAACTTGTCAAAAATATTCAAAAGTAAGAATAGGATTATTTAATTTTTAAACTTGTTTTGGGATGTAATAATAAGCGTTTAACTGAATAATCTTATTTTTTTCAAATGTTTGGGTCAAAAACTCTTTTGAATTTGCATCTCATCCTTAACTAATAAGGAGAATGATTTTGAGATTTTTTCTATAATCATCAGCTCTGTTTACGATTTAAATCAGTTTCTAACTATCACTGCTTTTTCTTAATTCTCGTTCTAACTTTTTGTGTTAGTTATATCTCGCCAGTAGATAGAGATCCCGTCAACCGATGTATACACACTAAAGTCGAACCAGTGGTCATGCTTGTTTAAGCCTGGCTCTTTAAAGTGCTGAATTTCTTGTTTATCCATCGCT
>Ga0182014_10004009_pt1 | contig 17241 bp, 16 predicted proteins | sample 612S2DmetaG_FD_120489 | JGI IMG/M metagenome (GOLD analysis project Ga0182014, IMG submission 120489) | Permafrost microbial communities from Stordalen Mire, Sweden - 612S2D metaG | ecosystem: Environmental > Terrestrial > Soil > Wetlands > Permafrost | place: Sweden: Stordalen | collected... | reverse complement strand
TATCCCGATGATGCCCGAGCCGCGCTTGCGACCTCTGCTCCAACGCTTCGGCGCTATGCTGCTCGAAATCCCTGTCTTCGCTGGCGTTTATGGGGCCATCTGAAAATGAGGGGATTCATGAGGTTACAACCCTGAATTTCGGCATTTCCTGATTTCTCCCGATTTGACAGTTTCGGTGTTGATTGTGGCCGCGACGAAATCGTCGATGCCTCCCGATTGCTGCGCTGCCGGTTTCGCGCGCAAGGCAAAGGCCGGGCGTGCAGCTCGTACTTCTACGGTGATGTCGTAACAAGCGCTAAAGACTTTAACTATACCGTGCCCGGAATGAATACGCCAATCGTTCGCACAACTCCCCGGAGACGCCCGTGAAGCTGACCAATCTGACGATCACGCCCAAACTCGGCATCCTGGTGGGCGTGACCCTGTTCGGCCTTTGCACCGCGGGCGCTCTCGCCGGCTATCTGATGAAGCAGGAGATGCTGAACGCGCGAATTGAGCAGACCCACGCCATCGTCGACATGGCGCGCAACATGGCGGCAGGCCTGATGAAGCAGGTCGAGGCCGGCCAGCTCACCAAGGAAGCCGCGCTGGCCGAATTCGGGCGCCGGGGCAATTCGCTGACCTATGACAACGGCGCCGGCTACCTGTTCGGTACGTCGTATGACGGCATCACTGTGATGGCACCCGACCCCAAGCAGGTCGGCACGAACCGCATGGACGTGGTGACCAATGGCAGGATGCTCTCCCGCGAATTGATGGATGGCGTCAAAGCCAAGGGCGAAATCCTGTTGACCTATGAATATGTGAAGCCCAACGAAGAAAAGCCGATCCGCAAGATCGGTTACGCCGTCGCCATCCCCGGCTTCAACATGTATGTCGGCACCGGCGCCTATCTCGACGATCTCGACGCTAAGCTGAAGCCGATCGAGTGGCTGCTTGGGCTGGCCATCCTCGGTATCGCGATCGTCTCCGGCAGCATCGCCTGGATGATCGGCCGCAGCATCAGCCGCCCGCTCGGCCTGCTCGGCGCCCGCATGCGGGCGCTGGCCGACGGCCAGCTCGACGGCGACATTCCTGGGGCCGGGCGCGGCGACGAAGTCGGCGCGATGGCCGCCACCGTCCAGATCTTCAAGGACAATGCGGTGCGCATCCGCGGCCTCGAAAAAGTCGAGGCGGAGGCGCAGGAGCGCGCCGCGGCCGAGCGCCGGGCGGCGATGGAAAGCCTTGCCAGCGATTTCGAGCGCAGCGTCAACGGCATCGTCCGTTCGGTGTCGACGGCGGCGGCGGGCATGCAGAGCACGGCGCAGTCCATGACGGCGACCGCGAGCGACGCCAGCGCGCGCGCCGCCACCGTCGGGGCGGCTTCCGAAAGCGCCTCCAACAACGTCGGAACGGTCGCGGCCGCGGCCGAAGAGCTGTCGAGCTCGGTCAACGAGATTTCGCGGCAGGTGACCCGCTCCAGCGAGATCGCCAGCAAGGCGGTGGGCGACGCCGAGCGCACCAACGCCACCGTGCAGGTGCTGTCGACCGGCGCCGAGAAGATCGGCGAAGTCGTAAAACTGATCCACTCGATCGCCGCCCAGACCAATCTTTTGGCGCTGAACGCCACCATCGAGGCGGCGCGCGCCGGCGAATCCGGCCGTGGCTTCGCGGTGGTCGCTTCTGAAGTGAAGGCGCTGGCCAACCAGACCGCCAAGGCCACCGAGGAAATCTCCGCCCAGGTCGCGGCGATGCAGTCCTCCACCAGCGACGCGGTCACCGCGATCAGCGGTATTACCCAGACCATCGCCCAGATGAGCGAGATCACCAGCAGCATTTCGACCTCGGTCGACCAGCAGGGCGACGCCACCCGGGAGATCGCCCGCAACATCCAGCAGGTGGCGGCGGGATCGAGCGAGATCAGCGCCCATATCGGCGGTGTCACCTCGGCGGCGGCGGCCACCGGCACGGCCGCAGCCGACGTGCTCGCCAACGCCCGCGAACTCGACAACCAGTCGGGCATGCTGCGCAGCGCCGTCGACGGCTTCCTCGCCAAGGTCCGCGCTGCCTGAGCCGAAATGCCTGAAATAAATAAATGGCCGCCGCGGCCTATGCGGCGGCGGCCGTTTGCCGCGAGGCGATCACCACGCCGGCGAGCACCAGCGCATAGCCTGTAAGATGAAATAACTGCAGCTGCTCGCCGAGCAGGAGGATCGCCATCGCCGAGCCGAACACCGGCACCAGATGCAGGAACGGCGCGGCGCGGTTCGGCCCGATCAGCGCGATGCCGCGGTTGAAGAACAGATAGGCCAGCGTCGACGGAAAGATCACGACATAGATCAGGGTCGCGATCGTCAGCGCATCGAACTGCAGCCGGGAGCCGGACGAATATTCCCAGATCGAGAACGGCAGCAGCAACAGCGCGCCGCAGCCGGTGGTGAATGAAATCAGCGATAGCTGATGCGTCTTCGGCCGCCGCGTCATCAGCGCCGAATACAGTCCGAACGCGAACAGCCCGGCCGCGAACATCAGGTCGCCCTTGTTGAACCGGATGCCGGCGAGCGCGGAGAAGTCACCACGCAGGATGATGGTGAGCACCCCCAGGAGCGAGATGGCGATGCCGGCAAGCTGCGCCCAGGTCAGCCGGACGCCGAACAGCATCAGCGACCACAGCGCCACGAACAGCGGTCCGGACGACTGGATCAGCAGCGCGTTCAGCGCCTCGGTATATTGCAGTGCCCAGTAGGACAGCGCGTTGTTGACGGCGAACCCGGTCGCCGACAGCGCCACCATCAGCGGAAGCCGCGCCCGCAACACCGGCCAGTCGCGCTTCAGATGGGGCTTCGCAAACGGCAGCAGCATCAGGAACGCGCCGATCCATCTGACGCAGGACAGCGTCATCGGCGGCACGTGGCCGGCGACATAGCGCGCGAGCACGATATTGCCGGCCCAGAACAGCGAGGTCAGGCTCAAGAGCAGATAGGGCTGGTGGTTGAGCCATCCGACCGGATCGGTGGTAGACGGCTGCGGTGCGGAATTTGTCATGGGTGCGGACGAAGTTGCGCGGAACGACGCCGCGCGACAAGTGCCGCGTCCGCAATGCTACAATGTCCGAATGAATCGGGCGCAGAGGGAGCCGGCCATGGCGGTGGATTTGCTGAACATCGAAGGCCTGAAGGAGATGGAGCACCAGGGGCCGGTCGTGATGGTGAACCTGATGCGGTTCCGCGACCGCTCGCTCGACGGCGACGGCTCGGGCTGGGACGCTTACTTGCGCTACAGCGCCCTGACCGTGCCGGTGATCAAGGCGCGCGGCGGCACGCTGCTGTGGACCGGTGACGCCAAGGCGGTCGCGCTCGGTCCGCAGGCCGGCAACCAATGGCACTATCTGGCGCTGGTGTATTATCCCTCGGTGGCCGCGTTCGTCGACATGATGACATCGGCGGATTACGAGACCCGCTGCGATCCGCATCGCCACAATGGCTGCGCCGAGCACGTGATCGTCTGCACGAAGGAAGCCTACAGCAAGTTCAAGATGGGGTAGTTGCTCAACAAACGCCGCCCTCATCCTTCGAGACGCTTGCTTCGCAAGCTCCTCAGGATGAGGTCGGTGAACGTGAAAGAATGCCGCGTCGTCCCGGCGTTCGCCGGGACGACGAGAGAAGGCTAGCCCAGCTCCTTCCGCACGATGGCCGCGGCATCGCACATCGCCTTCAGCTTGCCAAAGGCGACGTGGCGCGGCATGTACTTCATGCCGCAGTCGGGCGCGGGGATCAGCCGCTCGGCGGCGACGTATTTCAGCCCGTTGCGGATGCGGTCGGCCACCACCGCGACGGTTTCGATCTCGGGATTGCCGAGGTCGAGCACGCCCAGCATGATCTTCTTCGAGGACAAATCCCGCAGCACGCCGAGATCGAGCCTCGGCTGCGCCGCCTCGATGGAAATCTGTTCGGCGCTGGTATCGGCGAGTTCCGAAAGAAACGAATAGCCGGCCGGCTTGGTCGAGCCCGGCACCACGGCGGCGTAGCCGAAGCACAGATGCACCACGGTCGGCACCGTGATGCCCTCGAGCGCGCGGTTGATCGCCTTCACCGCGAAGCGCTTTGCGAGTTCCGGATTGTTGCGCACCCAGGGCTCGTCGAGCTGGATCACGTCCGCGCCGGCCTTCTGCAGGTCCAGCGCCTCGGCGTTGACGGCCTCGGCGAAGGCCATCGCCAGCTCTTCCTCATCCTTGTAGAATTGGTTTTTGGCCTGCTGGCTCATGGTGAAGGGGCCGGGCAGGGTGATCTTCGCCGCACGGTCGGTATTGCGGCGAAGGAATTCCATGTCCCGCAATTCGACCGGCTGGGAGCGGCGTACCGGGCCGACCACGCGGGGCACCGGTGTCTCCTGGCCGGAGCGGGCCTTGATGATCGCGGGATTGTCGATGTCGATGCCCTCGAGCGCGGTCGCGAACCGGTTCGAGTAGCTCTCCCGGCGGATCTCGCCGTCGGTCACGATATCGATTCCGGCGCGCTCCATGTCGCGGATGGCGACGATGGTGGCATCGTCCTGGGCTTCCTCCAGATGTTCCTCCGGCAGCCGCCACATCGCGTGCATGCGCGTGCGCGGAACGGATTTCGACAGCATGGCGCGGTCGACCAGCCATTCCGGTTGCGGATAGCTGCCGACCACCGTGGTCGGCAGCAGATGCTTCGGCATGTTCACGATGCTTCTCCTTGGTTGGCGGGGATGGACGGCGCCGGTTCAGGCGGCCTTGCCGGCGGCTTTGGCGATTTCGTCCTTGACCGGATTGCGCAGGATCCCGATGCCGGAAATCTCGACCTCGACCACGTCGCCTTCCTTCATCCACAGCGGCGGCGTGCGGTAGGCGCCGACCCCGCCGGTGGTGCCGGTGACGATGACGTCGCCGGGCACCAGTTCGGTGAAGGTCGAGCAATAGGCGATCAGATCAGGCACGTCGAACACCAGGTCGGAAATCGGCGCCGCCTGCACCTCGACGCCATTGAGGCGGGTGGCGATGTTCTGCTTGCTGATATCCGGAAGTTCGTCGGTCGTCACCATCCAGGGCCCGAAGCCGCCGGTAGCCACGAAGTTCTTGCCGGGGGCGAATTGCGAGGTGTGCCGCTGCCAGTCGCGAATGCTGCCGTCGTTGTAACAGGCATAGCCGGCGACGTGACTGAGTGCCTTCTCCCGCGAAATGCGCCGGCCCGCTCTGCCGATGATGACGGCCATCTCGCCCTCATAGTCAAAGCGCTCGGATTCCGCCGGCCGGATCATCGGCTGGCCGCTGCCGACCTGACTGTTGGCGAAGCGGGTGAAGATCATGGGATGCGGAGGCGTCGGATGACCGCTCTCGGCAAGGTGGGTGGCGTAGTTGACGCCGATGCAGAAGATCTTGTCGGGGTCCGGAACCGTCGGCAGCAGTTCGACCGCCGCCAGCGCATGATCCGGCTTTTCGCCCTGCAGCTTCTTCAGCTCGTCGAGGCTGCCATGCGCCAGCAGCGCCTTCAGCGTCGGAAAATCCTTCAGCCGGCGTCCGGCATCGATGATTCCCGCATCGGTCACGATGCCGTAGCTTGCAACGGACCCGGTCTTGAAACTTGCGATCTTCATTGGAGAGCACTTTCCTCGATGGTTGACAGATAGGGTTTGATGGGAAGGACGATTTGGCCGGCGCGGATCGGCACGCAATCCGGCGGGAATTCCTGGCGGAAGCGCGCGCCGGCCGCGCTTGCGCGGTCGAGAAAGCTTTCGAGATGGCACATGGCGCCGGTCGGCAGGTCGTGCAGCACCATCAGGCTCCAGGCCTGCGCGCGGCACTGCGTCAGGGCGCGTTCGACCCAGCCGTCGGGATCATCCCAGTCACGCGGGATCGAGTTCCACAACACGCAGCTATATCCGCCCGTCCGGAGATGTTCGACGACCGAGGGCTTCAGCAGGCGGTCGTCGAGGTTGCCGCCGCCGCCGAACGGCCGGAACCAGCGTTGCGGATGCACGAGGTCGCCGATCAGGGCTTGCGTGCGGGCGATTTCGCGCTCCGCGGTGTCGGTGCCGCGCTGCAGGCCGAGCGGCACCGTATGCGTATAGGTGTGGTTGCCGATCCAGTGGCCTTCGGCATGGGCCCGCGCCGCCAAAAGCCGGCGTTCGGGATCCCCGAGCTTCTCGCCGATGACGAAGAAGGTGGCCTTGATGCCGCGACTGCCGAGGCTGTCCAGCACCCGCGGCGTCACCTCGGGCTCGGGTCCGTTGTCGAAACTCAATGTCAGGTCGAACACTCGAAAACTCTCCTCAGGTCGCCGGCTGTATGGCTGCGGCGGCTAGCGCCTCCGACGCGCGCTGGCCCGCGCGGGTTCCGGTCTGCCAGATCGACGCCTTGCGCTCGATCCATTTGATCGCGGCATTGAAGGCGATCGCCATCGCCAGTACCAGCAGCACGCCGGCGAACACGTGCGGGCTGTCGAGAATGGTGCGATAGCGCGAAATCAGGTAGCCGATGCCGGCCGACGAGATCAGCATTTCGGAGACGACGACGCCGACGATGACGAGCGCGCCGCCGACGCGCAGGCCCGACAATACCGTCGGGATCGCCGCCGGGATGATGACACGAACCAGCCGCTGGCTCAGTGTCGCGCCCATGCTGCGCGCGGCCAGTACCAGCTGCGGATCGATGGTCTGGATGCCCGCCGCCGTCGCCAGCATGGTCGGCAGGAAGCCGTAAATGGCGGCGAAGGCGATCTTGGATTCCGAGCCGATGCCGAGCCACACCGTGAACACCGGGTAGAGGATCACCAGCGGTACCGCATAGAGGCTGGAGATCATCGGCATGATCAGGACGCGCGGGCGCGGCAGGCTGCCGACGACGGCGCCGGCCAGGATCCCGCCGCCGCAGGCGAACGCCATGGCGACCGCGACCTCGTAGAGCGTCACCGCCAGAGCGTGGCCGTACTCGCCGGCGTCGTTCCAGCCGGCGGCGAGGGTCGAGGACAGCGAGGGCAGGAACAGTTCCGGGATCAGCCCGGCGCGCGGCAACAGCTCCCACAGCACGATCAGGGCGATCACGATCAGGCGGCGCAGCGTGGTGGACGACATCGGAATGCTCACGCTGATTTGCGGATGTGGCGCCAGATGCGGTCGCGCAATGTCCCGAAGGTGTCGCCGCTCAGCATCTCGTAGGTGCGTGGCCGCGGCAGCGGGATCGTCAATTGATCGACGATGCGGCCCGGCCGCGCCGACATCACCACCACCTCGTCGGCCAGATAGACCGCCTCCGTCAGGCTATGGGTGACGAACACCACGGTCTTGCCGGTCGCCGCCCAGATCCGCAGCAATTCGTCGCCCATGGTCATGCGGGTCTGCTCGTCGAGGGCGGCGAACGGTTCGTCCATCAGCAGCACCGGCGGGTCCTGCACCAGGCCGCGCGCGATCGAGACCCGCTGCTTCATGCCGCCGGAGAGTTCATGCGGATGGCGTTTGCCGAAACCCTCGAGGCCGACCAGCTTCAGCGCATCCTCGGCCTTGGCGCGCCGTTCGGATTTCGTCACGCCGCGCAGCGCCAGCGGGAATTCGACGTTTTCCTCCGCCGTCAGCCAGGGAAACAGGCTCGCCTCCTGGAACACGACGCCGACGCGGTTCGGATCGGGCTGCAGGATCGGCGCGTCGTTGATCAGGATGGTGCCGGAAGTCTGCTGGCGCAGCCCGGCCATCATCATCAGCAATGTCGACTTTCCGCAGCCGCTCGGCCCCACCAGCACCACGAAGTGGCCCGGCTTCACCTCGAGCGAGATGTCGGTCAGCGCCACCACCTGCTGGCTGCCGGAGTTGAATATCTGGCCGACATGGCCGACCTGGATCGCGCCGGCGCGGGGCGTGGGCTTGAGCGGGGTTATGTTCGCCAATGGCTGCATCGCGTCTCTACCGATCTGACCAGTTCGTTGAATGTCATGGCGACGCCGGCGACCATCAGCACGCCGGCGAGCAATTGCCTCATCTGGAAATTCTCGCCCCAGGTCGCGATCTGATGGCCGATGCCGTCGCGCGAGGCGTACATTTCCGCGAGAATGACCCCGGTGAGGTTGAAGATCATGGAAATCCGCAGCGCTTCCAGCAGCACCGGCAGCATGCTCGGCAGATAGACGCGAAACGCGGTCTGCAGCGGCGTGGCGCCGTAGGAACGCGCGACGGTCAGATGCTCGACCTTGACCGACTCCACCGCCGTCGTGGTCGACATGATGACGATGAAGATCGTGGAGAAGAATCCGAACCCGACCTTCTGCGAAAAGCCGACGCCGAACACCAGAATGAACATCGGCAGGAAGATCGATTTCGGAATGCTGAACGCGAAGAACAACAGCGGTTTTGTCACTTCTGCAAAGTAGCGGTTCTCCGCGATCAGAAATCCGATCAGGGTGCCGACCGGCACGGCGAGGATGAAGGCCGTCAGCACCTCGCTCGCCGTTACCGCCAGATCGCTGCGCACGCCGGCGCGTTGCAGCAGTTGCCACAGCGTGGCCAGCGTATCGGAAGCCGAGGGAAGCAGGCGCGGATTGACGATTCCCGTCCGCGACAGGATTTCCCACACCGAGAACACCGCCACCACGACGGCGATGCGCACCAGCTTCACTCCCAACGACCCGGCCATCGCGTCAGCCCCTAGAGTCTGGTCGGAACCGGCTTGAACTGCGTCGAGATGATCTCGGCGGCCGGCACCAGGTCCTTCATGCCGCCGAGTTTCGCCATGTCGAGCGACAATTGCATGGGTTCGACGGTGTTGGGCGCGCCCATGCCGCCATCGGTCTCCAGCTTCATGATGGTGTTGTCGTATTCGAGGGCGGCGATGTCCTCGGGAATTTCGTAGAGATCGGCGATCAGCTTGACGGTGATGGCCTTATTGGCGCGCATGAACGCCAGCGCGCCGTACAGCGCGTTCAGCCCCTTCTGCACCATCTCGGGTTTTTCCTGCGCGTATTTGTCGAGCGCGATCCAGCCGGCGGTGAGGCTCGGCGGCACGGCGCTCGCGTAGTCGATGATGGTGCGCGCTTCGCCGGATTTGGCGATCTGGAAGCTTAACGGCGAATAGACCACGGCGGCATCGACATTGCCGGCCAGCAGGTTGGGCACCAGGCCACCGCCGCCGACCGGCACGCGGGTGAATTCGACCTTCTTTTCCTGGATGGTCCACAGCGCCAGCAGGTCCGAGCCGGAACCGGCCGACGTGATGGCGACCTTCTTGCCGTTGAGATCCTTGACGTCGAGCGTCGAGTTCTTGAGCACCATCAGCTGCCAGCCGTAATTGCCCATCGAGGCGTTGGCCACCACCTTCGACATCACGCCCTTCTTGCGGCCGGCGGCCGGCAGGGACGGCGCATCGAGAATGAGATCGGCAGCCCCCGCCGCCATCGCCTCGAAGGTCTCGGCGCCGCCGCGATAGATCGTGAGCTCGGCGGTGATGCCCTCCTTCTCGAACAGCTTTTGCCGTACCGCCGTTTCGGCGATCGTGGTCGGCCAGTAGGTCTTGGTCGGCAGGCCGATGCGGACCTTGTCCGCGGCCCTGGCGATGCCGGGGATGACGAGGGCGGTCGATGCGGCGATGGTGGCCAGCAGGTCGCGGCGTGTGAAGCTCATTGACGTTTCCTCTGTTTTTTCTTGATGCGTTGGAGCGGAGTCGTTGACGCCCCGCGTTTCAGGCGAACTGGCTTGCCTCCGAAATCCGGGGGGCGGCGAGTTCGACCAGATGCATGGTGGTCAGGAAGTGCTGTGTCAGCGCCGCGACGGCGGCGTCCGCATCGCGCCGAAGCACGGCATCCACGATCGCGGCGTGTTCGGCTTCGACGTCCCGGGATTTCCCGGTTTCGCGGCGGATCGAAAGCCGGCGATAGCGTTCGCTCTGTTCGTGCAGGATGTCGCGAAATCCGAGCAGCCACGGCGAGCCGCAGGCATTGACCAGCGCCCGGTGGAAGACGCGGTGGCGGGCGATCCACTCCTCGTTGTGGATCGCCGGGTCTTCCGGCTGGCGAAAGGGAACGGCGTTGAGCGCCGCGAAGGCCGTCTCCACCGAAGCCAGCCACGCCCGATCGCCGCGCTCGATCGAGCGGCGCAGCGCCAGGCCCTCGATGTCAATGCGGGTGCACGTGACATCCTCAAGGTCGGCCGGCGACACCGGGCTGACCCGAAAGCCGCGCTGGTCCGAGGCCTGCACCAGCCCATCGGCCACCAGCCGCGACAGCGCTTCGCGCACCGCCGCGAGGCTGACCGAAAACTGCTTGGCCAGGCCGGCAATATGGAGCTTTTGACCGGGAACGAGCCTGGTCGAGAGGATGTCGGCGCGCAGCCGTTCCAGCACGGCGGAAGTGAGGGTTCTCGGCCCTCCGCCCCCCAGCACATCCAAACCAAACGCAATACCGTTCATGGCCGGAAAGGTGGCAGGGGGAAAATCAATCGTCAATCGAAAATCGATTTTTCGATTTTGAATCGCTCCAACCGGTGCAAAACGCGGCCGCCGCGTCGCTGCCGCCGCTGGGTCGTGGACGCCGCCGGCTAAAGCTTCCGAACCAGGTCGGACGAGATCTCGCCGATATTGCGGATGCCGAGCAGCGCCATGTCGCGGTCGATCTCGTCCCTGAGCAACGTCAGCGCGCGCTGTACGCCGGCCTCGCCGCCGACCACGGCGGCGTACAGCAGCGGCCGACCGATGAAGACGAATTTGGCGCCGAGCGCCAGCGCCTTGAGCACGTCGGTGCCGCGGCGGATGCCGCCATCCAGCATCACCGTCATGGCGCCGGCATCGGCCGCGATCTCCGGCAGCGTGCGCAGCGACGACACCGTGCCATCGAGCTGCCGGCCGCCGTGATTGGAGACGATCACGCCGTCGACCCCGCTATCGCGCGCGATCCGCGCGTCCGCCGGCGCGATCAGTCCCTTCACCACGAGCTTGCCCTTCCAGCGCTTGCGGATCAGCTCGACATGCTTCCAGGCGAGCTGGTCGCGCTTGCCGATGTTGCGCATCAGGTTCTTGGCCAGCACCGGCGGGCCGCGCTGGGCGTCCATGTTCTCGAAATGCGGCATGCCGTAATTCATCACCGTGCGCGCCCAGGTGCCGAACAGCCAGTGCGGATGGGTCGCCGTGTCCCAGGCCACCCGCGGCGTGATCGCCAGCGGCACCTGAAAGCCGTTACGGATGTTGTTCTCGCGGTTGGGCGGCACCGGGACATCGGCGGTAACGACGAAAGTGTCGTAGCCGGCGGCGGCGACGCGGTCGACCAGCGGTTCGATGCGGGCATCGTCGCCGGCCAGATAGGCCTGGTACCAAGCGGCCGGGTTTTCGCGCCGGACGTCCTCCAGCGTGATCAGCGACGAGGCGCTGAGGCACATCGGCACGTTGATCGCCGCCGCCGCGCGCGTCAGCACAACGTCGCCGCGATAGGCGCAGAGCGCGGCCGATCCCATCGGCGGAATACCGAACGGCGCCGCGTAGGTCTTGCCGAACAAGGTGGTGGTCTGGTCGCGGCCGGAGACATCCCGCAGCACGCGCGGCACGAAGCCGTATTCCTCGAAGGCGCGGCGATTGTCGGCCAGTGCGGCGTCGGTCTCGACGGCGCCCGAGATATAGCCATAGAGGAATTTCGGCAAAAGCCGCCTGGCGGCAGCCTCGAAATCGTCGAGCGAGAGATAGCGTCGCAGGCTGCGCGGAACCGCGCTCTCGGCGCGTTGCACGGTTGGCGGCGGCGGCGTGAGGGGAGCGACTTTGTCATGCATGTCGTCAGGCCGTTCATGGAGGGTTGCTGGCGACGCCGGTTTGAGCGCGTCACGCCCCGAAGGTCAACCTCCGCCACCGGTCGGGGCTTTCGAAGGTGCCAGCGCCTCCCTGTAAAGTGCGGCCCCATGGTCGACGGCCATGCCCTTCCAGAACATGCGAACGTAGTACAGACCCAGGCCGGCGACGTATACCCCGGTGTCGAAGACGGTAAACGCAATCAGGTGCAGCCACATTTCGTTGGGATAGGTATGCCTGGCGAACCCCAGCAGCACGCGGAAAGACATCCGGAATTTTCTGGCCCTGGGCATGTCTTTTGAAAAAATCGCGCGTATCGCATTCCAGGCAAGATCGAAATTTCTGCGCGGAATGCCGGCCCTGTGATCGCTCCTTGCGGCATATGCGGCCTGCTGCTCCGGGGTGGTTTGTCTCAGACGCCAGCTGCTGAAGCCTGGCTCCGGATCGGGTTCGAGCAAGAACCGGGGATCGCGGTTATTGGTTTCAAATTCAACCGACGTGTCGTCGCCGGTCTTCCGGTTCCACAGGTCCCTGTATTTCTGAAACAGCGGACCGGGTGTCGTTTCGTTCAGCGTACCGTCGCGGGACAAGGCAAATCGCCGGCCGACATGTTTGAACAACAGCGCCGGCGGCAGGCGTGGAATGGCATCGTCGTCGTGGGTGAGATGAAAGGTGCGACCGTACAGCGGTGTCGCATTGTATTCACGCCTCAACCGGCGTCCCCCAATCCGCGACGAGCCGAACGAAACAACGCGCCGGACGCAAAAATCCTTCGAAAGATCGAGGGCTGCGATCTGAGCCACGGCTCCCCCCAGCGAGTGCCCGGACAACACGACGTGATCGAACCCCGCTCCCGGCTTCGTCAGCCATTCGATCACTCGCGGGCGGATGTGGGTCCAGGCCCGTCGAAATCCGAAGTGGTGGGGCGGAAAGAAGCGCTGCCAGACATGGGCATTGATCGTGATGTTGTCCCAGCCGACCGAACCGCAGAAAATAATGACGGCTGACCGGTTGCGCGGATCGACATAGCCATAGGCGCGGGCGCTGGCGAACTTGGGATAGAACGCCAGGAAGCCGGCGACACAAAAGCCCGCCACCACCGCAAAACCGGCCGCGAACCTGATCGCCAGGAAGAAGGCGAAAAACCAGCCCGGCGAATGATCGCGGACCCAGGCTTCGATGACGGCCGGGGTGCCAAACAGGACTAGCCCGGTCAGCCAAACGAGGGAACGAGCCAGCCACGCTGCTAAATCAAACAGGCGCCATAGGCATTCGGGCAATAGCCGCCCGAGCGCGGACACCAGATCGGAAACCAGATCGACGATCGGCGCGACCAGCATCCAAACCAGCCGCAGTTCCGGCGCCATCAGCTCGCGGATGCGGCCTGCCATCGAGGACAACAGATCCCGAAGGAAATCACCGATCGGGCTGAGCAAGTACAGAGCGGCGTCGCGGACCACACCGGATAGCAAGATGATCCTGTCGAGCAGCCAGTCGAAGGGAAGAATGCCGTACAGTTCGGCCAGATAGAACCCCAGAAATTTCAGCACGAAGGGAAGGCAAACCGCAAAGGCGGTCACCGCGACGGCGAACGAGAACAGCAGGGCGACCGCGCTTGCCGGGATGGAAAGAAGAGCGAGGAAGCGCCAGGAGAAGGGGCCGGGCTGCCGCGGAAACGGATGAGAATCGGTTCTGCCGCTGTCCGTTATCTCGGCTTTGAATGTTTCCGGGGTCCATTTGTATGATCTTGCACAATGCTGCGCGAGAATGGCGAACAGATCGCGGTCTTCCTCGGTAAGTTCCGGCTTTGCCGCGTCGGGATTCGTTTCGGTGGCCCGCGTCGCCTGGTCTGTCGCGTGATCCGTCATAACCCGCCCTTTCGAAATGATCGCGTGCTCAGGCAAAATTTTCGCCCGGTTCGCACCGGGGCCGGCTTGAAATTCCTACGTCGACGTCAAAATGGCCCTCAGACGAATCGGTTTGACCGGCTTGCGCAGCAGCAGGATGTCGCGCTGTTTGGCCTCGCGCTGGACTTCCTCGCTCGCTTCCCCGCTCATCAGGGTGATGCGGACCCGCTCGCCGAACTCGGCCCGGATCAGGTCGGCGACGCCGAGACCGTCTTCGTCGCCCGACAGCCGGAAGTCGAGCAGCACATGCCAGCGGGTCGAGCTGTCGCTTCGGCGAAGCAGCGAAATGGCTTCGCTCCCGGTCTCGCACAGCGTCGCGTCGAAGTTCCAGTCCGCCAGCATGCGCCCCATCGCGTCGCGCACCAGGGCGTCGTCGTCGACGAACACGACGCGCGCCTGCTTGGCATTGCGGGGCGGCGCCGCCAGCGGTTCCTCGGCGATCGAGCTTGCTTGCGGACGCGGCGCAGTACGGGGCACCTGAATGCTGAAGCTGGTGCCGCGGCCAAGCGCGGAGCGCACCTCAAGCCGCCACCCCATTCCGTCACAGAGCCGGCGCACGATGCCAAGCCCGAGCCCAAAACCCTTCTTGCTGTTGCGTTCGCGGTTTGCGACCTGGAAGAAGTCACCGAAGATCAGGCTGATATCCTTTTCGGCGATGCCGATGCCGGTATCGACGACGACCAGCTCAACGTTAGCCCCGCGTGGCCGCGCGCCCAGGATAACGCCGCCGGTCGGGGTATATTTGATCGCGTTGGAGACCAGGTTCGACAGGGCCCGTTCCAGCAATTCCGGCGCCACCAGCGCCCACAGGCCGGTCGGCGCCACGCGCAACTGGAGCGATTTCATGTCGGCTTCGGGCTGGAGGTTGGTGACGACCCGGTCGATGACATCTTGCAGCGGCGTGGCGGCGATCCTGGCGTTTTCCACCGCCGCATCCGTCTGCGCCACGCCGAGAATGGCGTTGAACTGGCGGTCGAGGCTGGCCGCGCATTCGGAAAGGCGGGCCAGGATCTCGCTGCGTTCGACCTCGTCCTTGGCTCGCGGCAACAGCGAATTGTAAAAGCCCATCGCATGAAGCGGCTGGCGCAGATCGTGGCTGGCGGCGCTGAAGAACCGGTTGCGGTCCTGGTTGATGTCGCGGATCTGCTGGGTCTGCCGGCGCTGGATTTCGAGCAGGTCCGCGATCTCCAGCCGCGCCTTGATCGCCTCGCCGATCTTCTGCGAGGACAGCCAGCCCAGCCCCATCCAGAACGGCAGCGAGACGGCGAGGCAGACGCTGGTGATAACCCCGATATCGCCGCCGTAAAAAAACAGCCACACCGTTGCGGGCAAGGTGACGCCGGCGAGCATGGCGAAAATGCTCGGCGCGAAATAGGCGCCGTCCCAGACCGCGGCACCGGTATAGTTCAGAATGCCCCAGACCGGCGCCAGGATCGAAATCGGCTGGCCGGAGACGTGAAGCAGGATCGGGCCCAGGCTCCAGGCGACGCCATTCGACGCCGATAAGACGGTCTTGATCCAGGCCCAGCGCTCGAGCTCGGCGGGAGCGCGGGGGCGGGAGCCAAACATCCGCATCAGAACGGTGATGGCGGTTTCGCAGGCGCAGATGATGCCGCACCAAAGTGCGATCGCACTTATGGCGACGTCGCACCACCACCAGACTACGAGCCCGACCGTGGTGGCGCCGAGCACGGCGGTGACGTGCAGCTGCCGAACCAGCCGGCTTCCCTCCGGTGTTCCGAGCTGGAAGAACATGCGCACGCGTTCGTCGGCGATCAGTAGTCGTCGACCGGATTCGACCGGTGCCGCGGTCAGATCAGCCCCTGCCGAAGCGCCTTGGTCACGGCTTCCGTGCGATTGCTCACGTTCAGCTGCGAGAAGATATGCTGCCAATGATTCCTCACCGTGCTTTCGGTAATTCCCATCTTGTCACTGATCTGCTTGTCGAGCAGCCCCTGGCCGGCAAATACCAGGATCTCCCGCCGGCGCAGCGAAAGGCTCCGTTCGCCATCGCTGGTCCGCGCCGTGTCGTCGAATATCGAGCCGCCATTGTAGAGGGTGTCGATGGCGTCGCATAACGTCGAGGTGTCGCGGTCTTTCGACAGGCAGGCCACCGCGCCGATGGCGCGCATCTCGTTCGCGAGGGTCAGCGTCGGCTCGGCGCAGAGCAGCCCGACCGCGATGGATGGATAGAGTTCGCGGACCCGGCGTGCCAGTTCGGCACCTTCGCCATCCAGCAGGCGCTGATCGGTCAGGCACAGATCGATGTCGTGCGCCTCCGCCAGCAGCTTGAGCGCGGACGAGGCGCCGTCGGCGGTGAAGACCTGCACGCCGGGACCACTGCTTTCCAGCACCCGCCGTACCCCGTCGCGGTAGATCGGATGATCGTCGACAAAAAGGATGCGCCTCATCGAGGGGGTCCATCCGCGGTGGAAACCGGCAAGTCGGGTGCTCTGAGCATACATGAAGAAAGGACCTTGGAAGGGGGCATCTGGGATTTTTACCGGGGTGGCAGGTATTTGGGGACGAGCGCCGCAGGTTCCATTTGGTACTCCGGCCGGTCGTCCCCGCCCATCTGTCAAATTTGACAGGTAAGACCCGGAGCCGAGCGGCCTCCGGGGCAGCCGCATCGCCGCGAAACCCGGACGGGCACGGTGGTACGCGGCGCTTCCGGAACCAGAAGGACGGCTCGCAGCGGCAGGGCCCACCCGTCGATAACACCAGCTGCGAAAATCGCCGGATGGCGGTGCGGCGAAAATTGCTGTCCGTTGCTGCCGGAACGAAAATTGCTTCGTATCCTTCATAAACGTGACGCATGGATTTTACCGATGAAATTAACGGATGCATTGCCCTTCATCGAGAGGCTTCCACACTTCGCGTGCTCCCACGAGGTCGGCGTCGCCTTCGGTGAATTGATCGCGCCCTGGGGTTTTGTCGCCGCCGCATGCGGCGAATCGCGCGAGACCCCGGAAGGAAGAAAGTGGGAATTCTTTTTCAACACATGGCCGGTCGAGTGGCTGCGCCAATATCAGGAAAACGACTACGTCCGGCACGATCTGGTACCGGTAATGGCGCGAGTCTCGACCCGGCCCTTCACGCTCCTCGAAGCGTTCGCCATGCGTGTACCAACGCCAAAGCAGCGCGAGCATTACGAGTGGGCCACCGGCCTCGGCATCGTCGATTGCCTCGCGGTTCCGATTCACTATCCTGGCGGCGATTTCGGCCTTTGTGTCAGCATTGCCGATCACGCGATCAGGCAAACCTTCGAGCGCGATGCGTTGCAGATGGCGTCCTTGTTCGCGCACCAGCGCTGCCGGGAACTGGGCGGTCAAAGCGAAGCCAGCACCGCGCCGACGCTGCTCACGCCGCGCGAGCTCGAGTGCCTGCGCTGGGTGCTCGAGGGAAAATCCGATACCGACATCGGCAAGATTCTCGGCATCTCGCATACGACCGTGCATTTCCACATCGAGCGCGTGAAGAAGAAATTCGGTGTTCGCACCCGGACGCAGGCCGCCGGGATGGTCGTGGCGCTGGGATATTTGTGACGGGGTTTTGAAATTCGGCCTCTCTAACTGGAGAGGTGCG